>Ga0302253_1000043_pt1 | contig 159382 bp, 147 predicted proteins | sample AAG_RA_Trp_MG_FD_193537 | JGI IMG/M metagenome (GOLD analysis project Ga0302253, IMG submission 193537) | Enriched activated sludge microbial communities from anaerobic digester in WTTP, New Holstein, Wisconsin, United States - AAG_RA_Trp | ecosystem: Engineered > Bioreactor > Anaerobic >... | reverse complement strand
TGGTAGCGCATGAACTGGGGCTGGGTTCTCTCTGGTTCACTTTGTTCGACAGATATACGATGAAGAAGATTCTGGACATAGATGAAGCCAAAGAACCGCTGGCTCTGATCTGCATAGGGAAAGCAGCGACCGATCCGCTTCGGACTCCGAGGAAAGATGTGAAGGAAATCACTAAGTATATGAGATGAACGTACCCGATCGATGTTCCAAATCTGGTCGGAACTATTTTTTGTAACCCTTGAGCTTTCCCGGTACTTCATATTCAGAAGTAGTGGGGATGCTCGACTATATCAATTACCTGAATCTTTGGGGGCCATAAATACTCCACGGGAATGCATTCTCTTTTGTTAATCTTTACTGCGAGCGGATGCTGATTTCTCAAACATTGAGAGATATCTAATTGAAATAGAACGATCCTTATATAAGCAAAAGGTTAGAAAAACAAATGGAGGATAATCATCATGACGAAATCAGACCTCATCAAAGCTCTGGCTGATAAAGAAAAAATTACCGATAAAAAAGCAACGGACGTGATCAAGCTGATGTTTGACGGATTTTCGGAAACACTGAGGAAAGGAGATCGGATTGAGATCAGGGGATTCGGCAGCTTCTCTGTCAGGGAATACGAACCATATAAAGGGAGGAATCCCAAAACTGGCAAGGAAATTGAAGTGAAGCCAAAGAAACTACCATTTTTCAAGGTGGGTAGGGAATTGAAGAGAAAGGTGGATACTCAGGGCAAGTAACAACCTGAAAATGAGGGGATCTGCAATGGATTCAAAAGAAACGAAGGTTGTGGAAGCGATGAAAGAGGAAGGAAAGGTGTTGTCACCCAATCGCTGTTTCTACTCGCCGGTGGAGTAAGGAAGGTATATATCAACAGAAGGCCAGCCCCTGCATGAATTGGCTATCCACACTCACAGATGACGGATGCTTTCATACAAGGAACTGACCTCCTGGTTGTTTTAAAAAATGATCACCGCCGAATCTTGCCGGTGTATTAAATCCTCCACATGAAAAATAATGATGATGATTACCGGCGAGATCTGGGCTATGATATTGACAATGATCTCCGTAAGGCCAAATGCAGGCGATGCTTGAGAGAATACAGGGAAACAGGGATATTCACTGTACCGATTGGCCAACTTGGTCAGATACTAACGAGAGGCATTAACGACTATTACACGGATGAACTCTGTCCCGATTGCATAGAGCAGCTCAGTATATTTACGCTTTCGTGGTTCAAGGGATAATGATGAATCAGCCAAAATGATAAGCACCGGCAAGATCTGGCGCATGATCAAGACAAAGACATGATCGTCGTCATTGGTCTGATGCCTTTCCATAAAACACCCGCTTTCAATCATTCCGTTCAAAGAATTTAAAGAATTTTTGAAAAAATCTTCCAAAGTACCCTCGAATCACTTATATAGATCGCGCCTCTATCCAATAATAACCTATATTATCAATTAGATAAGCTGTTCCATATTTTCCTCAAGCTCAGTTGGCACGTTTCCCGCATTATCTAAAGTAAAACAGACGCAAACAAAAAAATAAAAATAAATGGAGGACACAGAAAATGAAAAAGACATTAGGAACGATGGTAGCGGCAATAGTGGTTGTTCTTTGCACCGGAACTTTCGCCCTGGCCGAGTATGCGGCAGCGGGCGTGGCCAACTTCCCTTACCTCCAGCTTGGATGCCTGATTATCGGCGGGATGACATTGATCAGCCTGAAACACAAGTATGAGAAGATGTACACGGGAGAAGTCGCTGGTGTTTTCGCTCTCTACACGGTCCTGATCGCCCTCTTCACCAATCCAGTGATCGAAGGCATCAAGAACATGGTTGGGTAAGAAACTTAATCAGTAATCTTTAGAAAGGAGGACAGGACGATGTCGGCACTTCAGCAAACGAAAAAGGCTCTCTACCACAAGTACAACCCGATCATGATCATCAGCGCCTACGGATTCTCGATCGCCATCGGCTCCTTCCTCTTCTTGTATCTCGGCTTCAAGATGGACCAGTATTTCGGCACCGCCCCCAACTTCATGTTCGGGATGTTCTTCCTGGCCCTTTTCCTGACCATCGGGAGGCTTTACCAGGAAGCCTGGCTGAAAAGAAAAGAGGTTTGAAAAGAAGCCCCATCGAGAAATAAAAGACACGTCTTTTGAAAGTCTGTGTCCCAAATAAAAAGCCCCCTGATGAAACCGGTTCGTCAGGGGGCTTTTGTTTCCCCGCAGGTTACATTATATCTCGGTGAAGCATGCTTCATCCCAAATCAGGAAAGTTACGGAATATTCTGAGACCATATTCTGTTGATGCATAGCCCCCGTATATTTTATTGAACAATGATTGGCATGCATCTTCAGCATGCTTTCGTTCTTGAGGGCTAAACATGTTTTCGCTTGCAAGATACTCGGCAAAGAAATACAGCGCCCGTAGGAAAGAAACGGAGTTTATAGCTTTAATCCCGAACATATCCCTATGACTTTTCATGATATGTTTTTCAATTAAATCAGCCGTAAACTTGAAGGGCATCTTTGGCCTCTTTTTATCTGAAAGGGGCATCATGAGAAATCCCCCCACAACTTCGGATAAATGGGTGGCCCCTATCCAGGATAAATTCTTTACCTCACGAAGAAACAATGTGAACCGAAGCGATACTTTCCAATAATAGTCCTTGATCTCCTTCCTGTTTGCAGGGAAAGCCGGCATTGGCTGGTTATCGTACATATTATCCAGGAAATCACGCCAGAATTCCCGATGAGTATTGATGCCCATTCCAGAGACTTTGTTCGCGAGATCACTGACATCATAGAGAAGTGCCTCAATATCAACATCGTTTTTATTCTTCTGCAAATGCTTGCATAGATAATACAGCCCGATAAATCATAGGAAGAGGTTCCCGCCCGATTGGTGGTAGCAATTGCCTGATGGGCCATATCGATGGAGCGGCCAAGGGTGTTTAGCAGCTGATCGGGATCATGGAACCCCATGCTGTTCTTGGCGGCCACGATATCCCAAAACCATTGTGCCTTTCAGACCAATTCCTTCGCCTTCATAAGTTCTGACTTGTTGACATTGGCAATGGCCCCCGCCTTGCCAATAACCTTGTGGCCCTTGGCCACTGCCTGTCCTGCCGTCCTCTGAAGCTGCCAGACGTTGTTCTGGCCCGACTTGACTCGATTGAGGAGACTTAATGATGGAAGAGGCTACCTTCCCGGCGGGGACCATTTTTCCGCAATTTAAATTTAGTGGTCCTAACATCGATTCTAAAACGAATCACTTTTTTAAAAAAATTGGAATTTCAGAACGATCAGTGAATGGCGTCAATAGCGACCATTGCAGAAATCATAATGATGACTCAAAGTTCAGATTAGCGAGTTGTTTTCTTTCATGCATAACCGGCGATCTCATGGGCAAGACGATGATACTTTTCATGCACGCCTTCTCCCGTCTCGATCTCCTCAACCAGGGCAAACGCCTTTTCCAGTTCTTCCATGTCCGTCTCACCGAGCAATCTTTCAGCCATGGGAAACAAGACGTTATTCTCTTTGGATATGTGCCCCTCAAGGAGATCCACATAAGCCATGAGGTTTTCCATAATCGCCAGAACGGCCTCCCTGTCGCCCTCTCCAGCGGTGGGAAGCAACTCGGCGATATCGGCCAGCCTGCGCCTGCCTTCGGCATGCTCCGCCAGCATTACCGCAATGGGTCCCGCATCATGTGCCATACCCCTTTTTTCGAGCATGGGGAAGAGATGCTGCTCTTCTTTGGCATGGTGGCATTTATCGGTGAAGTTCCTGAAGAAGTCGAGCATCATTCTCATCAGGGCTGTCCTGACGATTTCCCGGTCATGGATGGACCGCGCCTCCGCCGCGGCGGTTTTCAACACGTGTTGGATGACCTTGTGTTCGTGTGCCAGTTCTTCTGTTGGTTTCATGAGTGTTCCTTTCCTGTCTTGATAAGGGAGGGAAGTGACGCCCCAAAGTCATGAGCCTTAGCCAATTCGTCATCTCCGGGTTCCCAGGAGGTCTTGAGACCGGGGGAGACGACCTCGAATCCGGCCTTGATAAGCCCTTCGTTCATCAGTTGCACCGCCTCGCCGCTCCATCCGTAACAGCCGAAGGCCGCCGCTTTTTTGTTCCGGAATTTCAACCCCGCAGCCATCTCCAGCAGGAGCGCCAGGGAGGACAAGAAGCCCCTGTTTATGGTCGGTGAGCCGAGAAGGACGGCCTTCGCCTTGAAGATTTCCGTGATCACGTCGTTCTTGTCGCTGCGGGCGATATTGAATAGTTTGACCGTCACGTCGGGATCGCTTGCCGCAATCCCTCTGGCGATCCCTTCCGCCAGTTTGCGCGTGCCGTTCCACATGGTGTCGTAGACAATGGTAATCTGGTTTTCCTGATAACTGTCGGCCCACTGTAAATACTGCTGCACGATCTGGAGGGGATTGTCACGCCAGATGACGCCGTGGCTGGGACAGATCGCGTTCAGGGGGAGGTTGAAACCGACAACCTCGTTGATCTTCTTTGTCACCAGCGGTGAAAAGGGGGTGAGGATGTTGGCGTAGTATTTGACGGCCTCCGCATACAGCTCGGGTTGTCCTACTTGGTCGTTGAAGATATGCTCTCTGGCGATATGCTGACCGAAGGCGTCGTTGGAGAAGAGGACGGCGTCCCCAGTCAGGTATTCCATCATGCTGTCCGGCCAGTGTAGCATCGGCGCTTCGATGAATATGAACTCCTTTTTCCCGAGGGACAGGCGATCACCGGTCTTGACGACCTGGAAATTCCAGTCCTGGCGGTAGTGTCCCCGGAGGGATTTTACGCCGTTGGCCGTACAGTAGACCGGCTTGCCGGGTATGTGCCGCATGAGCTCGGGCAGGGCTCCGGAATGGTCCGTCTCCGCGTGATTGGCGATCACGTAATCGATATTGTCCAGGTCGATCTCGCCGGCTAGATTTTGGACGAATTCCGTGGCAAAGGGGCCCCAAACGGTATCTATCAGCGCCGTTTTCTCGTCCCTCACCAGATAGGAGTTGTATGACGATCCCCGGTGGGTCGAGTATTCCTCGCCATGGAACTTCCTCAACTCCCAGTCGATTTTTCCGACCCAGTCGACATTTGCCGTAACCTCGATTTTCATAGTCGGTCCTCTCTTTCTATAGTATTTGTTTTCCAGATTTCCCCATACGGTATTAACGGCGGAACGTCCTTGACTTAAATCAATCCGGAAGGACGGATCACCCGAACGCATTATCGGCCGGGTTTGCCGGCTATAGGACGCATCGGCGCAGATTGGTCAATCTGACGAAATGCTTCCTTTCCTCACTGATCAGGTTGTCGATCAGGTAATGCTGCACCTGGGGAACAAGGGCCTTGATCCCCTGATAGTAACAGATGGATTCCAGTTCCTGCCGGTCGGCGAAATCGATAGCGGAACAAGCGTCCTTTATCGAAACCACGTCCTTGTCCATGGCCTCCTTTGTGAATATGAGGTTGTTGTCGATATAGTTGCGCAGATATTCAGCGTATTCGCCGGCGTACGTCTCCGCCGGTATAGCTTTTTCCAAGCCGGCAAAAATCCCGGCCAAAACCTTCCGGTGCTCCTTTTCCTCAGCCGCAAGCTCGGAAAACAGATCTTTCGCCTCCTGGTTCCGGACCAATTTGACTGCGTACTGGTAGAAATTCGCTCCGTTCTCGTGAATCCGCTCGGCGAATTCAACGACTTCACTGGCAGTAAAAATATTTATGATTGCCCTCCAAAAACGGTGCCTGCAAGGTTGAACGATAAAATATAGCTATTGAGCCGCTGCGGCTATCCCAGCCGTTCTTCATTCCCCCTCCACGGGAAAGGTCAGGCTTCCCCCATGCCACCCGATAACGGCAACAATGGGAACGAGGGCAAGGAGGAGCAGAAAATAGATGACGCCTTCCCAAGACGCGGCGGCAAAACCCTTCGGAGACTGGAGCCGCAGGAGAAATGATCCGAGGGCAACGGCAAGCAGGATAAAGGAGGCGCGGATTTTTATCCGCACCGCCCGCATGGTTTTCGCCTGATAATTGATCCGCCAGGTCAAGAAACCGGTGATGACGGCGGGTAGAAGAAAAAGGATGCTCGCTCCCAGGCAGTGCAGGGCCGTGGTCTCGAAAGATTTCACCATCGTTATAAGGTAGAGAGAATAGAAAAGCGCCGGTGCAATCGAGAATGCCATGGGGAAATGGACGGCCATCGGGTGCGGATGACGGCGTAAAAAGGGCAACCTCTCCAGCATCGTTTCCAGGGGGGCAGGTAAATCGTGCCGCTTTGTTTCTTCCGCAAATGTACCCACATGAGGATATCTATCCAGCACATCCGGACCATGGGGTGCGGCCTTGATATCCAAGGTGAGATCCCTTCCCGCCTGATGGCGCTTCATGTGCACCCCTGTTTTCCATAGCCTGCTCCCGCTGACATCGATAACCCGGCCGCCATGGGCGAAGTAGCAGGGTTGTCCGTCTTTGCCGTTAAAAGTTGACAATGATTCCGAATCGAATTCTTTCATGCCGGCATCTCCTGGTGGATATTCAAGCAAAGGGAAGGTCCCTTTTATCTCCGGCGTTCCGATCACGCCGGGCCGAGCAGTCGTTTCAGAAAATCCACATTTTCCTCATGCTGGATCTTGATGGATTCCATGAACACGGCTTCGGACCCATAAACCAGCAAGGGGCGGTTCTTTCTGATTTGCCCGGCAACCCATTCCTGTCCCTTGACAAGTAAGTTCAGCTTGTCATGAATATTATCCAGCCTTTTAACTTTTTGTACAAAGTCGCCCGTTGTTTTCCCGGGGTCCTCCCCTGTGTTTCTGATCAGCGTAGAGAATATCTGGCAGTTCATGCCCTCGTCCCTGAGAAATCTTTCCAAGACGATCTTCAAATCCTTGTCTGCGACCTCTTTCAGCAATCCGCTCAGAACTTCCACCCCGGCCCTTTCTGCCGCAAGCATTGAATTGAAAAATGAAATGACCTCCTGACTTTGTCGCAATTGCATCTTCATCCCTCCTGACAAAATATTACGCAAGCTATGGCGCTCGATTGTCAACCGGCAGCTTTTCCTGCGGGTGGCGCCGTCAATTCGGCGCCTCAAGGGGGAGATGTCCCCGCATCAATGGCGCCAGGCATCGTTGGATTCCCAGAGGCGAATCCTGCTTCCGGCATTCCCCCTCTTATGGACGCCGGAAGCAGTTAAAATCAGGCGGGGCTAGGGTTTGATCACGATCACGGGACATTTCGCCCCTTTCACGACCTTATCCGCCACCGAGCCAATGAGATGCTTTATGAGGCCCGTTTTGCCATGGGAGGCGATGACGATCAGATCGATCCCCTTTGCCTGCTGTTCTGCAAGAATTACCTCTGCCGGGTTGCCCTTCTGAACGTCAAAAACGATTTCCAGTTGCCTGGCATCCGTGACGGCCGCGACCTCCTTTTGCAGCTTCTCGTTCGACGCTTTGACACTCTCCGTTTCAAGCCGTTCCACGACTTCCGATCCGATGCAGTAGTCCACGGCGCACTGACGGATCTGTTCGTCAATGACATGGAGCAGATAGATCTTGCCCCGGTACTGCTGGGCAATATCGACGGCCTTTTTCAATGCCGCATCCGCATACTCGGAAAAATCGGTGGGAACCAGGATATTCTTCGGTGCAAACATAGTTCTTCCTCCTTCCATTGTTTAATTTAATCTCTATTTTATGCTGTCAAAGACAGCTTTCAGCTTTTCCTCGATGGCCTCTGCCAGCTTTTTAAGTTCCATGTTGTCGATCATCTGCATGGCAACCGTGGGCCGTACTATGGCCAGGACCGTCATGTTTTTCTTTTCGTAAACAGCGACGTTGCAGGGAAGCATGAGACCGATGTTCTCCTCGGCGAGAATCGCCTGGTAGGCATAGGGAGGATTGCAGGCGCCCAGGATAAGATATCCGGCCATATCTACGCCTAACTTTTCCTTCATTTTTCTCTGGATATCGATCTCCGCCAGCACCCCGAACCCTTCTTTTCCCAGTGCCTCCCGCACCTGAGCAATGACCGCCTGACAAGGAACAGCCAACTCTTTGGTGAATCCGTAATTAATCATACGCAACCTCCATTGTACTCTCTCCACAGTCCGGTAATGCTTCCGGAGAAAACGCTGCCCCTTGGAGGACCGTTCAGACACGCCACTTCTGTGCTTTGCTCCGGTATCATTCCGGGGGCACTTCCATGAGCGGAGGAGTAAATTGCGGTTTATATTCGATTTTCTGAATATCGCTCCTGAGAGCCTGACTAAGAAAACCCGCAATGTGCTCCTGAAGCTGCTCCCAGCCCTGATCCGATGACTGCTGCTTCATGTCCCTTTACCTCCTTCCTTATTTCCGGATACTATCCTCACCGGAACAACTTGGCGGCAATTTCTGCCACGTGCGTTCCCTGGTAGCGCGCCGCTGCGAGCTCGTTTTCACTCGGCATCCGCATGCCATCGCCTCCGGCAATCGTCGAGGCCCCATAGGGCGATCCTCCCGTCACCTCGTCGATTCGCATTTGTCCGGCGAAGGTATAAGGAAGTCCGACAATCACCATGCCATGGTGCAGCAGATTTAGATGAAAGGATAAAATGGTCGATTCCTGCCCGCCATGCTGGGTGGCGCTGGAGGTAAATACGCTCCCCACCTTGCCGACCAGGGCGCCCCGGGACCAGAGCCCGCCGGTGCCATCGAGAAACTGGCGCATTTGACCGCACATGTTGCCGAAACGGGTGGGAGTGCCGAAGATGATGGCATCGGAAGCCGCCAAGTCCTCCGTTTGGCACACAGGGACATGGGCCTGGGCCTTTTGCGCCTCGAGAGCGCCCATCTTCGCCAGGACGTCTTCCGCGAGGGTTTCCGGAACGCGGCAGATCCCGACCTCGGCACCAGTCACGCTGCCCGCCCCTTCTCCTACCGCCTTCCCCAGCCGGTGGATATGGCCGTACATCGAGTAATAGACAATCAATACTTTCATAACGCCTCTCCTTTCCTTTTCGAGATAAATGTTCTTCTAGCCGTTTCTGGCAGGAATCATCATATGCGGCCGGTGTCGATGCCTGTTAAGATTGGGATGAGCAATTAGCCTGCCAACAGGGGCAAGAGAAAGGAAGTAGCGTTATTGTTGTATAATAACAACTGGTTATCTTGAATCGGGGAAGCGGCGGTTAAAGTGGGAAAGGTGTTTTTGACCTCAATATATGGTGGGGCCTCAATATATTGAGGGACATGTCACGGATCGTGACATGGGTAAAGAGTTTATATGAAAACCTCCGCAAATAACCGGATATTTTCATGTTTTGCTGTACCCGACCGGGGCAGGAAGGTTAATCAGTTTCCCCCCTTCCCGGCCGGACGATCCCGAGCTTGTGCATCCTGGCGCGTAGCGTGCTGGGGTGGAGACCAAGGATTGACGCGGCGCCTTCCTTTCCTTCGATGCGCCAGCCGGTGTCGGCAAGGATCCTGAGGATGTGATTTCGTTCCGTCTCGACCAGCGTTTTCGTGGCAGCGGAAAGGACGGGAGGCGAGATCTCCAAGTTGTCCGCAAGCTGCAGCACCGAACCGGGGGCGAGGATTACGGCCCTTTCGATAACGCTTTCCAGTTCCCGGACATTCCCGGGCCATGAGTAATCTATAAGGACCTGCATCATGTCCCTGGGGATCGAATCGATTTGTTTGCCCATCTTCCGGGAAAGGCGCTCCACAAAGGCCCGGACCATTATCGGAATGTCGTCTTTACGCTGTCGGAGCGGGGGAACGGTGATGGGAAAGACATTGAGCCGGTAATAAAGATCCTGCCGGAACCGTCCCTTGCGGACCTCTGCTTCCAGGTCCCGGTTTGTCGTCGCGATAATCCGGACATCGACCTTGACGGTGCAGGACGAGCCCAAACGTTCGAATTCGTGGTGCTGGATCACCCGCAGCAGTTTGGCCTGCAACTCCAGCGGCATTTCCCCGATCTCATCCAGGCAGAGGGTGGAGCCATTGGCCACCTCGAAGCGACCTACCTGCCGGGTATCGGCCCCGGTGAACGCCCCCTTCTCTCTGCCGAACAGCTCACTTTCAATCAGATTGGCCGGCAGGGCGGCACAATTGACGGTGATCATGCTCCGCTCCTTGCGGGGGCTCATGTCGTGAATAGCAAAGGCGAACAGTTCCTTGCCCGTCCCGGTTTCACCCAGGATGAGGCAGGTTGTAGTTGTGGGGGCAACCTGTTCCGCCCGGTAAAGGGCGTATCTGAGGGCTTCGCTTTGCCCGAGTATCGCGGCATGCTGATGGTGTAGCTTGATCTCCTGGCGAAAATAGATATTCTCGGCCTCCAGGCGATCCTTTAAAGCCTTCACTTCGGTTAATGCTGTCCGAAGCTCTGCCGTCCGCTCCTCAACCTGCTGTTCCAGCATGTCGTGGGCCTTTACCAGTTCCTCCTCCATCTCCTTGCGCTCGGTGATGTCATGCACCATCCCGACCGACCGGACGATCCGCCCCGAGGCATCGCGGATATGGTTGCACCGCTCCTGGACAGTGCGTATTTCCCCCGTCGCCTTTCTGACAATGCGGTGTTCGATTTCATAGCCGGCCTGGCCGCCGCGCACCGAATTTGAATAGGCGGCATCCACCGCGTAGCGGTCCTCAGGATGCACGGCCGCCAGGAAAGTCTCGTAGGTGGCGGTAAACTCCTGCGGCTGGGCGCCGAAAATCCGATATACCTCGTCGGACCAAGACAGCCGATTGTTCACGACATCCAATTCCCAACTACCCAGATGGGCGATCCGTTGTGCGTGGTTCAGTCTCCGTTCATTTTCACGGAGCGCCTCTTCACCCCGTTTGTGCTCGGTAATATCGATGCAGGTGCCCACCCATTCCAGCACACTGCCGTCATCTTTGAAGACGGGCACACCCCGGGCCAGGAAGGTTCTGTAAACCCCATCGTATCTGCGTAAGCGGTATTCGACTTCATACCGGTCTCCGGTCGCAACGGCATTTTTCCAAGTCCGCTCCGCCTCTTCACGGTCATCGGGGTGCAGAGCCCGCGTCCATCCCGCTTCCTTGACCTCCTCTTTGCTCTGACCGGTAAACCTTCGCCACGCCGGGATGTCTTCCGTGACCCGACCATTGACATCGGTCGTCCAGCCAAGCTGCCCGGTCATTTCTATGTACGACCGGTGGCGCTTCTCGCTCCTATCCAGCTCCCAGGTGCGTTCCGCGACCAGGATCTCCAGATTGTCGCGATGCCTCCTGAGCTCTTCTTGCGCCTGCCTGTGTTCGGTTATATCTACGCCCACTTCCATGATCATCCGGGCGCCGTTGGCGTCCGTGAATGGAAAGTCAAAGATGTCGTAGGTGCGCCCGTCCGGTCCTAGCCACTCCCAGCGATGGGGCTGTCCGGTCTGCATGACCTTGAAGCTCTCGCAATTTTCGCACGGCGCGGTGCGGCAAAACAGGTATTCAAAACAGTGCCTGCCCTGGGAATCGCCGAAGCGGCTTCTGAAGAAACGGTTGGCAAACGGTACCCGGTAGTCTTCAGAAAGGAGCGCCACATATACGGGGAGCGTCTCCAGCACACCGTACAGTCGCTGGTGCGCGGCCTCGGCCATTGCCCGGGCCGACTCCAGTTCCGCCGTCCTTTCCAGCATGCGAACTTCGAGGTTATCCTGCTCATGCTGGAGACTTTCCTCAGCCTGCTGTCGGGCGGCGATATGGGTCTGCAACAGTTCCTCGGCCTCCTGCAGGCGCCTTTGCCCATCGGCAAGTTTCAAAAGAAGTTCATCCCATTCGGTATGCGTTGGCTGCTTTGCCTTTGGGTTTGTTTTGGATTTTCGTGTAATAAAATTATCCCTCCTTTATTTCTCTTAGCAAGTTATGTCATATTATCCTATATATATGAATATTTCAATTAAATACGCTTTTATTGCTTCGGCAGTATAGTATAGCAATCTTAACAATCCAAATTACGGCAAATGCAAACCTTCTATTAGTGTCCCCTCGGAGATGGTTGAAACCCATCGCCTTTATGTTGGAGGTTCTTCGAAATTCTGGAGTAATGAGCACTATATACCGTTATACAATTCGTTCGACACGGACACGGAATACATCAGCTTGAAGCCGATTATGATTCCGTTTCCCCTTTATATACTACGCATAACAGGTTCAAAGCTACGACGGGAGCCCGTTATTCCAAAATCACACTTTCAAGAAGTACGCATTAACCGGATGAACCTAAAAAACGATTCCCATCATGGTTGGGATAGTGACCACGCCGAAGACGCCCGTCACCTATAACATTCCCGCAAGGCTTTCCTTTGCCGCCGGATACATGAGAACAGGAAACAGCGGTTAACAGGGACCGAGAACAAAGATGGTGAAGAGGCCCCAGGAGAAATAAACGAGTCCGAAGGCAATGAGTGCCCAGGCCGCCCCTCATTGACCTGGAAGCGGGTGATCGAAGTGATGGTAATCCTTCATGGTTTTGAAATCGGCCCCCCATTGCCAGCCTCGGCGGAGGAATTCCCGGACCACGGGGTGCTCCCGGGTAAGGACTCCGGGCTCCCCGGGCCGGTAAACGGCTCCCCGGGGGGATATGCGCCCGTGATCATAGACGACGGGATTCCGGAAGGGGTTGATGTCCACGGCGAGTCCCAGGGCGTGGCGCGACAATCGCTTCGTCCCCGCCACGGTCCGATAGTTGAAGGCGGAGGTGTTGTTGTCCCGCATGGAGGCCGTATCGGACCAGCGATAGGCGACGATGGGCACGGCTTTCCCGATAGGAAACCTAGTAATATCAATAAGTTGAAAGATTTCCACCACGTCCTGCCGCACGGCCCGATGCACCACCAACTGCCCCTGATGGCGCCGCCCGTCGAAGGAGTAATAACGGACATCAACGAGGCATAGCTGCGCGATGACCTCCGGCGGGGCCTTGGTCCCGGCGATGGCCGCCGCGAAGGTCATCCGGCTGTCTACGATTACCGGACCGTCCGCCGGGGCATTCCCCAGCGGCGCGGCGGCGGGGCCACCATCAGGGGACGACGCAGCATGGCCATCCTTGGGCGGGGCGGATTTATCGGCGGCGGCAGTCATGTAAGTCCCCCCTCCTGAGATCACAACAAACAACAGCACCGTAATAAGACATATTATTCTCCTGCCGAGCAGAAACGGCGTCTTTGACGGCAAAGCGCCTTTTTTGTCATCCATGGGGCGATCCGGTAAAAAGTCTCAAGACATCCTCCCCGTCATCACCAATCACTGGCCCGTCACCCGAGATATTTATCAATAATTTCGCCAACTTCCTCCGCATGCAGGGACACCTCCCCATAAATTTCCACGGCCAGGGGAGCGGTCATCCGGAGGAAATCCCCCTCCCGGACGGTAATGATCACGCCGCCCATCTCCACGGCCCCCGGCGTCACCAGGAGGGCGTCGTCCCCTTCCCGGTAGTAGGCGTCGGGACGGTGTTTCCGCCGGGGAAAGAGGAACAGGCGCCAGCGTCCCTCCCGGTGAGTCGCCAGCAGATTGAGGAGCGGTTCTTCCTCCCCGCTGTCCGTCGCTGTCCCCAGCGCAGCAATAAGCTCCGTAAACAAGGCGGCCAGCGCCTCACGGTCCGGACCTTCCATGACCACAGCGCTCCGGCCGGGCAGGTTCCAGACGCCGAACTTCACCCCCGGCCGGTTCCCGTTCATAATTCTGCTCCCCGCTTCCCACTCTTTTTCCACGGGAACGGCGCCCGCCGGACAAATCTGAAAGTGATGGTGATCCGGCACCGAGGCCCCGCAGCGGGGCCCGTTGTAAAAGACCGTGAAATCATTCCCCAGGTCCTTGGCCAGGGTGAGAAGCGTACCGACATGGTCCGCCAGACGCTGGGGAAGGTGCCGGACATGGGCGACGGTGAAGTGGGGCGAAAAGATCGGCCGGGGATTGACGAGGATCAGGAAATCCCCGCGGTAGCGGACGGCCTGCTGCGCCGCCGGCAGGCGGTAATGACATAGGAAGCAGGGGCGACGCCGCACCGATGAGGCGTCAACGGCGGCGGTGGCGCTGACCGACCGGCCCGGATTGTACTGTACCAGCAGGGGATGGCCGGCGGCATTCAGTTCCCGGAGCCACGCGCCGTTCATCTCCATATGGGCGGCAGCAAACTCCTGCCAGTTGTAGAGCTGCTGGGCAAACAGCTCCCCACACCGGCGGGCGAGGGACGGCTCCCCGGGCATACCGGTAAATTCGCTCCAGATCAGTTCCGGGGCGACATCATCGTCGATAATTGTCAAGATTGCACCTCCAGGATATGACGATTATAACAAACCTTGAACACCCTCCCCCCTTCAATGGGGGGCGAGCGATATGAGGTCTTAGTTCCCTATAGCTCCCTCCCCTTCTAAGGGGAGGAATAAGATTGCCTTTTACGGGGGCGTCAGATTTGACTTGCCATGTAATCCGCATCACCGGCGACAAGGCGCTGCCTCGCCATGATCTCCATCGTCCGCAGCCGGTCCTTGTAGGCGTCGTTCCGGTTGCGCTCCGCCAGCGGGAGGGCGGCGTCGGTGTTGTCGCGCCAGCGCCGGCACAGATAAAGGCTCTCGTAGATCCTTCCGATCCGGTAATGCCGGGAGATCCGCAGGCAGACGGCGTAATCCTCGCCGTAGCTCACATTCGGAAAGCCGCCGAACCCGCGCAGGATATCCGTCCGGAAGGCCCGGGGGGCGCCGAAACCGTTGACCCGCAGGGCGTTGTTCCGGCCGTTTTCCTCCGTCCATTCCCGGTGGTCGATCAATCCCGGCGGGATCTCCCGGAGTTCCTCGTCCACCAGGGTATATGAACCGATCACGGCGGCGGCGCGTCCGGTCCGCAACTCCGCGACCAATCTTTCCAGGCTGTCCGGACCGCCGTAGAGATCGTCGGAGTCGAGCTGGACGGCGTATCTCCCGCACCGGGGGGAATAAACCGCCTCGTTCCAGCAGCCGCCGATGCCCAGATCCCGCCGGGCCGGCGTCAGGAGTTCCACCCGGGGATCGCGGCCGGCCAGTCCGGCGACGATGACGGGCGTGGCGTCGGTGGAATGATTGTCCACCACGAGGATGTTGAAGGTGAAGCCCGTCTTCTGGGCCAAGGCGCTGCGGACCGCGTCGGCGATGGTCTTTTCCCGGTTCCGCACGGGGATCACGACGCTGGCCTCCACGGGATAAGGCGCGGCGTTCCGGGCCGGCAGCCTCCGGAAGGACGGCGGCAGCCAAGCCCCGAGACGGTGGAGATGCGCCGTCGCCGCCGCTTCCATCTCCCGCTGATAGGCGAGGTTCCGGGGGTCCACATAGGCGAAATGCGCCTCGCCGCCCTCTTTGCCGAAGGCGGGAACGGGGGCAGGCCGGCGCCGGCAGAGCCGTTCCGGAACATGGACAATGGGCGCGATCTCAGACACCTTCAGGCACAGGTCGTATAAGGCGGCATGGTCTGGCGGGAGGGGGCCGCAAGCGGCCAGAGCCCGCCGCACCACCGCAAGGGAGAAGAACCGCAGTGGTCCGAAGGAAAAATCGTCCCGGATGCTCCCCAACTGCCAGGCGATTACCGGGTGCTCCCGAACCTCGCCTGCGGGCGCCTCCTCGTCGCAGTCGCCGTAGATCATCCCCGCCCCGGTCGCAGCGCCCACATCCACCAGCCTTTCCAGGACCCGGGAACCGAGTTCGATGCCCTCTTCCGCCGCCACCAACAGGAGATACTCCGTCCGGACCCGCCGCAAGAGCTCCGTCATCGTCTTCCCAACCGCAAGGTTGACTCCCCGGATTAACTTGCATTTATTTCCCGGCGGCAGCTCCCGGCCGTCGCCGACGATGAATACCCGGGACACCAGCGGCGACGCCGCCAGCATCCCGGCGGTCCGGGCCGCCGCGCCACCGACGACGCTTTCCAAGGCGACGGTGATCATATAAGCAATCCCCTCTTTCCTGATTCCCGCTCTGATACCTTTGACGGCATCGTAAAAAGCGCCCTAGCCCGCCGACTGCCGGGCCTGTATAAAAGAAGTAAGTCGAGTCTGTGCCATGAAACCGGCCCAAAACCGTCAAACACGTATCTAAAGAATCCAATTAGTTACGTGCGACTTACTTAGAAGTCCGGATGCTTCGAAAGCGCTTCATCCCTCGTCACTGCGACGTACGTCCCAGTACGCCTCATTCCTCAGGATGCGCGCGCCTCGCCTGCGGATCTTTTTACGATGCCGTCCCAAATGGGACATTTTTTGCGCTTTTTACGATGTCATCAAATTATGCTTTTGCGGGAATGACGAATTACCAATTTTAAGTATATTTTCAAAGGTTTTGCTCTCCATATCGTCCCCGGACGGCCTCCCGGCACCTGGCCGCCAGTTCCGCCAGGTGGGGCAAGCGGCGGTTGGCCAGCGCCGCGTCCTCCAGATTCGCCACTCCCCGGGGAATGTGGCCCAAAAAGGCCTCCTTCCCCTTCTTCAGCCCCAGAAAGCCGAAGGCCCCCAGGGCCTGCATGAGGCGCTGGGCGCTTCCATCCAGAAACGCCACCCGGAATGCCTCTCCGTTCATGGCGAGACGGGGCGGCTCCTCCTCGCGGCCGGCCGGATCGGGACGCGCGCTCAGCAACCCATGAGCGTAAGCGACGAGTTCTTCCCGCTCCCCGGCGGTAAAGGGCACATAGGGGTCATAGAGGAGGGAGCCCAGGTCGTAAAACAGCGACCCCCGGCGGAGCCCCTGAAAATCGATGAAAACCGGTTCGTCTCCCCGCAGCATGATGTTCTGGGACTGGAGGTCCCGGTGGACCAGTGCCGGCCCCGTCACCAGCATCCGCGTGGTCAGGGTTTCCAGTTCCTCCCGGAGCGCCCCTTCCTCCCGCCCGGCCGGTTCGATGCCGCATACCTCCCGGACGAACTCCGCCAGGAAATAGTCATGTTCCCAGCGGTACAGCTCCCGGTCATAGCCGGGCATGGTCCGGGGGAGAGGCGGCGGGAACTCCATTCCACCCGTCATCGTCCCCGCCGCCGCCATATCGTCGCCAGCCCGGCGGGAATAGTTTTCTCCCGGCACGGTGGGCACCGCCGGCGTTTCAGAAAACAGGGGGCGGGTGTAAAGGGGGCTGATCCGTCTCAAAACCCGCCGGTAAAGGGCGATCCGGACCGCCCAGGGTTCGTGGCGGCGGGACCACAGATCCCGGTCGCCCAGATCCTCCATGAGGATGAAGCCCCGTTCCGGGTCATGACCGTAAACGGCGGGAACCGGCACCTCAAGTCCGGCCATAAAGGCGGCGATATCGGCCCAGTAGGCGTTTTCCTCCTGGCGACGCCCGTAGGCCATGAAGAGGAAGGTCCGCCCTTCAGGGAGCGACAGTCGATAAAAGTTCCGGTCCGATCCGCCCTTGGTGATGGCGGCAAGCTTGACGCCCTCCATGCCGTCGGCAACGCCGAGGACCCGGCCGGCAAAGGCAAGCCATTCCCGTTGTTCAGTATTCATATGATCAGACGACAAAGGTCTTTCGCTTTTTTTTCACCGCCCGGCGCTCCGGGAAAAACATCTCCATCCATGGCGGGTTCGTTTCCATAAAGGCTTATGGGTGGCGGAAGTATAAGGGGATCGCCCCCGGGTGTCAAAGGGTATTTATCCCCGCCCCGACCGGACCGCCGGATGCTTCTACAATATCCGTCGGTCAATGGGCGGATATTGTTTCCGGTGCTATTCAAACATCCTGAAGGGCGCGGTAGATCGCCGGTGAACCGACGTCGGACCAGTGGCCGGCGTCGATGATCACTCCGGCCACCGCCCGGGGTCGCGCCCGGATCATGGCGATGAACACCGGGATGATGTCCTGTTTGACGCCGGGGGCGATCCCGGCGAGGAGGGATTTTTCGACGATATAAAGCCCCGTGAACAGACAGGCCCGGGCTCCGGGATTGCCCAGAACGTGGCGGAGGTCGCATACATAGTCTTCCGCATCGAGATTCACGTTCCGGGGATTTCCGTCGGAGCGGAGGGCGAGGGTGGCGGCCGCCCCGGCCTGAAAGTGGCGTTCCATGAGATTTTGAAGGGGAATATCGGTAAGAATATCACCGTTGTACACCAGCAACGGCTCGTCTTCGGCGAGGAGGTCCTCGATGTTTTTTATCCCCCCGCCCGTATCGAGCAGCACCGGTTCATGGCGGAAAACGATGGGCACGCCTCGCCAGATACGACCAGGAAATACTTCTTCATAGACAGCGGCGCAATGATGGGTGTTGACGATGAACCTCTCTATTCCCGCCTGCCGGAGATGTTCCATGGCGTAGGTGATTATCGGCCGCCCCCCCAGCGGCAGGAGCGGTTTGGGGCAATGGTCCGTCAGGGGTCGCAGGCGCGTCCCCAGCCCGGCACCCAGGATGAAGGCGGTCTTGATACTCCTTTTCGAACCGAATGACTTCCTCATGCGCAACTCCCTGACGCCCAGGCGTCAAATTACTTACAAAGGAAAAAAGAGCATATAAAGTAATAAATTCAATATAACTTCATTTTCATGCATTGTGGCGCTCCACGGTGCATGCGGGTTTTTTCACGACTCAACAGGTTTTTAACTTGACAACCAGTCTTTGCATCTTTAAACTACCTCCGTAGTTATGTCAAGACGGGGTGGACATGGAAGAAGGATTCCGCGACTTATTCCAGGCTACGGTGGATGCCCTGAACAATATGGGCTTGACGGTCTATGAAGCCAAGACCTATCTAACCCTCCTGCAGAAACACCCCTCCCACGGCCATGAGATAAGCCGCCGTTCCGGAGTTCCCGGTCCCAAGATTTACGAAACCCTGAGCCGGATGGTGCAAAAGGGACTGGTGGCCGTTCTGAATACCGATCCGCAGATGTATTCCCCCCTGCCTTACCAGGAATTCCTCACCCGCAAAAGTAACGAGTTCCAGGTCACCGAGCAGCTCCTGGCTGCCAATCTGGAAAAGATCTCCATGCCGGCCGTCGATATCACCCTCTGGCAGTTGACCAATCATGACGTCCTCATCGCCAAGGCCCGGGATTTGATCGACGGCGCGAAAAAGGCCGTCCTGACAAGCATGTGGCCTCCTCAGGGCAGGCTGTTGGAAAAAAGCCTCGCCGCCGCCCGTCAGCGGGGGGTGGCGATTGTTTCCATCCAGTTCGAACAGGAAGTCATTGAGGTTGGCAAGGTTTTTCGCCATGTCCAGGTGGATACGGTGTATGATCGACACAGCGGGGAATTGACCATGGTGGTCGATGAGTCCGTGGGCCTCTTCATGAGCCGGCCCCCGGACCGGGAGTGGAACGGCTTCTGGACGACCAATCCCGGGGTGGTAAAACTCATGACCAACTACATCCGTCATGACATCTATTCAAACAAGCTGATTTACCGTTTCGAGAAAGCGGTCAAGGAAGAATTCGGAGAGCAGTTGCAGGAATTGCTGAACCTGGAGGTGGACTGAGCATCGCTTAGGATCTGTCTATCAGCCGTTGGAAATCGGCGCCGTCCCATTGCAGACCTTCAGTGAGAAAGGAGCTTTGCCGTTATGAGGGAAAAAAGAATCATCACCGCCGCCCTGACCGGGGCGATCCACACCCCCAGCATGTCCCCCTATCTGCCCGTCACCCCGGAACAACTCATCGACGAAGCGGTACGGGCTTATGAGGCCGGGGCGGCCGTCGCCCACGTCCATGTCCGCAATCCCGAAACCGGCCTTCCCTGCGCCGACCAGGAAATCTTCCGGACCTTTGCGGAAGGGGTAAAGAAACTTTGCGATATGGTCATCTGCTGCACAACGGGCGGTCGCCTGGGCGAACCGGTGGAAAACCGCGTCCGCGTCGTCACCAGCCTGTCGCCCGAACTGGCTACCCTCAACGCCGGCTCCCTCAATTTCGCCCTCTTCCATATCGCCGACAACTACGAGCAGTGGACCCACGACTGGGAAAAGGGGTATTTGGCCGCCACGGAGGACTTCATCTTTCCCAACACCTTCCTGACGATGCGGCAGTTTCTGGAAAAATTCGCCGCTCAGGGAACGAAACCGGAATTCGAGATCTACGACGTCGGGATGATCAACAACCTCGCCTTTCTCATCGAGAAGGGCCATGTGAAGAAACCCGTTTATCTCCAGTTTGTCATGGGGATCCTCGGCGGCATCCCGGCAACGATCGAAAACTTCGTTATCCTCCTGGAGACCGCCCGGAAGGCCATCGGTGATTTTCAGTTTTCCGTCTGCGCCGCCGGCAAGACCCAGTTCAATCTGTGTACGACCTCCCTGATGATGGGGGGACACGCCCGGGTCGGCCTGGAAGACAATCTTTTCCTGGAAAAGGGGCAGTTGGCAAAAAGCAACGCCGAGCAGGTAGCCAAGATCGTCCGCATCGCCCGGGAGCTCGGCGTCGAGGCGGCGACACCGGCGGAGGCGCGGCAGATCCTGGGGCTCAAGGGAATTGACAAGGTAAACTTCTAACGAGAGGAGGAAAAAATGGGCAAACGATTCATAGATCTGAGTATCGCCATCGAGGCGTCTCTCCCTTGCGATCCCCCCATGATGATCCCCAGGATCGATTATGTCGATCACACGGCGGGGGCAACGCAGATGCTCGACTTCTTCCCGGGAATCAAGCGGGAGCAGCTCCCCGGCGGCCTCGGCTGGGCGCTGGAATTTATCAACCTCACCACCCACAGCGGCACCCACTTAGACGCCCCCTACCACTACCACCCCACGCAGGATCAGGGGAAGCGGGCCCTTACCATTGACGAGGTCCCTCTCGACTGGTGTATGAATGACGGCGTTCTTCTCGATTTCCGCCATAAGGGCGACGGGGAGCGGATTACCGCCGCCGACGTGCAGAAGGAGTTGGACAGGATCGGCTACGAGTTGAAGCCCCTGGATATCGTCCTCGTTCAGACGGGCGCCGACGCCGCCTGGGGTACGGCGGAGTATCTCGTCAAGGGACCGGGCATGACCAGGGAAAGCACCCTGTTCCTGACGGAGAGAGGCATAAAGGTAGTAGGCATCGACGCCTGGAGTTGGGACCGTCCCCTGCCTTTCCTGGCCCGTGAATTCAAGGACAAAGGGGACCCGAAGGTCATCTGGGAGGCCCACTTTGCCGGCATCGAGATGGGATATTGTCATATGGAGAAGCTGTCCAATCTTGCCGCTATCGGCAGACCCCACGGCTTTACGGTCTGTTGCTTCCCCGTCAAGATCAAAGGGGCCTCCGCCGGCTGGTGCCGCCCCGTAGCCATTGTCAACGAATAAGGAGAGCTTATGTCAAAAGCGATTTTTACGGCGGCAATTACCGGGGGCATCCATACCCCCTCCATGACCCCTTACCTGCCCATCACCCCCAAGCAGATCGCCGACGATACGGTCCGGGCCTGGGAGGCCGGGGCCGCCGTGGCCCATATCCACGCACGGAACCCCGAAACGGGGCAACCTTCATCATCCCTCGATCTCTACCGCGAGGCGATTACGGACATCAAGTCCCGTTGCGACATCATCCTCTGCATAACGACGGGCGGGGGGCTGGGAATGAGCACGGAACAGCGCCTGGCCGTCATCCCCGCCTTCGCGCCGGAGATGGGATCGTTCAATTTCGGCTCCATCAATGTGGCCCTTTACCCGCTCCTCGCCAAGCACAGCAATTTCAAGTTCCCCTGGGAGCCGGCGTTTCTGGCCATGACGGAGGACTACATCTTCCCCAACACCTTCAAAAGCATGCGGGAGTTCGCCGCCACCTTCAAGGAGCACGGCACGAAGCCGGAGATCGAGATCTACGATGTGGCCATGATCAATAACCTGGCCCACATGATCGAGGGGGGGCACATCGAAAAACCCGTTTACCTGCAGTTCGTCATGGGACTCCTGGGAGGAATCCCCGCCAGGATGGACAATCTGCTCTTCCTCTACAAAACGGCGAAGGAAGCCATCGGAGATTTTGTCTGGTCGGTCTGCGCCGCCGGTCAATACCAGATGAAGATGGGCACGGCCGCCCTGCTGTTGGGCGGAAATGTTCGCGTCGGTCTGGAAGACAGCATGTATCTGGAAAAAGGACAGTTGGCCAAGAGCAATGCCGAGCAGGTGGCAAACATCGTGCGGATTGCCAAAGCGCTGGGCATCGAACCGGCCAGCCCCGCGGAGGCCAGAGGCATCCTCGGCCTGAAGGGACTGGACAAGGTAAAATATTGACGATTTCGCAAACCGTCCCATCATGGAGAGGTTACCATGTTTTTAGTGACGATCAAGACTTCGAGGAAAGCGAGGTGAAGGGGTGAACGGAAAGATTACCATTATCGACCTGAGCGTACCAACCGAGGAAAGCCCGAGCGAGGCCCTTTCCCTGAAGGTGACCCATGAAAGCCATCGTGAGACGGCCCCGGTGCTGGCGGGTTTTTTCGGGTGCAAGGAATCGGATCTCCGCAACGGCCTGGGTTATGCAAACGACCGCGTGGAAATGATATCCCACTCGGGCACCCATCTGGACGCCCCCTGGCACTACGCCCCCCAAAGCGAGGGAAAGGCGGCCCGCACCATCGATCAGATTCCCCTGGAGTGGTGCTATGGCGACGGCGTCGTCCTCGATTTCCGTCACAAACCGAAAGGAGCGGCGATCGGCAGTGCGGACCTGCAAAGAGAGCTGGGCCGCATCGGATACTCCCTGCAGCCCTATGACATCGTCCTGATCATGACGGGGGCCGACAAGTTCTGGGGGCAGGCGGAGTATTTCGACGCCGGGTGCGGCATGAGCCGGGAATCGACCCTTTGGCTGGTGGAGCAGGGCATCCGGGTCATGGGCATCGATGCCTGGGGGTGGGACCGGCCGTTCTGGGCCATCAAGGAAGATTTCGCAAAAACGGGCGACCGGAACATCCTCTGGGAAGCCCATCTGGCGGGCATCGAACGGGAATACTGCCATCTGGAGAAGCTGGCCAACCTGGACAAGCTGCCCAGGCCATTCGGTTTCAAGGTGGCCTGCTTTCCCGTAAAACTCGCCGGGGGCAGCGCGGGCTGGTGCCGTGCCGTAGCTTTGGTGGAAAAGTGAGGACGGGACAGATTATTGAGGTGGAAACGACGGGAAGCTTTACGCTTATCAATCACCCTCCCCTTCTATGGGGAGGGACGGAGAAGGCGGAAAATACACGCGCCTAATCATATCTCCCTCCCCTTCAAGGGGAGGATGGGGTGGGGATGGGGTTAAAATGCTCACAGGTAAAAAGATAACCAAGCGTTTCGGCGGTCTGACGGCCCTTTCGGAAGTAGATTTCGAGGTGCGCCGCGGCGAGATCGTCGGCCTCATCGGTCCGAACGGATCGGGGAAAACGACTCTTTTCAACGTTATCTCCGGCATTTACAGACCTGAAGAGGGAGACCTGTTTTTCGAGGGACGGAGAATAACGGATTTCCCTCCCTATAAACGGGCCGGTCTGGGCATTGGCCGCACCTTTCAGATCGTTCGCCCCCTGACGGGCCTGAACCTCATTGATAATGTCGTCACCGGCGTTCTTTACGGCCGCAAGCATACGGCCGCAACCAAAGGCGCCCGGGAGAAGGCCAAGGAGATCCTTGATTTTACGGGCTTGACGCAAAAGGCCCGCCGCCTTCCCGGTGAACTCGTCCTGGAAGACCGCAAGCGTCTGGAAATAGCCCGGGCGCTGGCCCTCAATCCGGAAATCCTGCTCCTGGACGAGGTCTTTGCGGGGCTTAATCCGACGGAAATCAGCAGCGCCATCGAGTTGACCTTCCGGATCCGGGATACTTACGGAACGACGATCTTCATGATCGAACACGTGATGAAGGCCATCATGTCCACGTGCAGCCGCATCATGGTCCTGAATTTCGGGATCAAGATCACCGAAGGACCGCCGGAAGAGGTGGCCAATCATCCGGAGGTCATCTCCGCCTATCTGGGAGCCGCTTATGCTGCGTGTTGATAATATAACCGTCTGTTACGGCCGGATGGAGGCCCTGCGCGGCGTGTCCCTGGAGGTCGCCCCGGGGGAAATGGTGGCCCTCATCGGCGGCAACGGCGCCGGTAAGACAACCCTCCTCAACGCCGTCTCCGGCCTGGTCCCCGCGGCCGGCGGCGGTATAAGCTGGGAGGGCAAACCCCTGAAGGGTTTTGCCCCGGACCGGATATGCCGGGAGGGAATCGTGCAAGTCCCGGAGGGACGCAAGCTCTTTCCCGCCATGACGGTGGAAGAAAACCTCATCATGGGGGCATATTTGCCGACGGTCCGGAAGGCGAGCCGGAAAACCCTCGCTCATGTATACGAAATCTTCCCCCGCCTTGCCGACCGGCGACGTCAATTGGCCGGCAGCCTCTCGGGAGGAGAACAACAGATGGCAGCCCTGGGGCGGGCTTTGATGGCCAGGCCCCGTCTCCTCATGCTGGATGAACCTTCCCTGGGTCTGTCACCCAAGGCGGCGGTAGAAATCTTTGCCACCGTCAGGCAATTGAACAAGGAAGGGCTGTCGGTGCTCCTGGTATCCCAGGAGGTCCTGGAGACACTGGCGATCACCGCCCGCGGATATGTCCTGGAAAACGGAGTGGTGGCCATGGAAGGCCCTTCCGCGGAACTCCGGGAGAATCCGCAAGTCAAGACGTCCTATTTAGGACTATAAGGGTTTATCACGAAATAACCGTGGCAGATCCTAAGATAAACCAAGCATTGGAAGGAGGTTTCATAATGAAAGGGAAACGGATGAAAGGCTTCTCTTTATTCATGACCGTCACCGTACTTTGCGGCCTGCTGTTGACGGTCCCGGCAGCGGCCATCGGCGCCGGCAAACCCATCGTCATCGGCGGCTCGCTGCCCCTCACGGGTGAATTTGCCGAAACGGGCTTGTGGATCGAAAGGGGCATGCGCTACTGGGCGGAAGAAGTCAACGCCAAAGGGGGGCTCCTGGGACGGCATGTGGAATTCAAGATCTACGACGACCAGTCCAATGTGGGCAAGGCCGTAACCTTCGCGGAAAAGGCCATCACCGTAGATAAGGTCGATCTCCTCTTCGGCGGCTATCCCGGCACCGCCGCCCGGGCCGTCATGGCCGTGGCGGAGAAACACAAGATGGTCTATGTCTCCATGGGCGGCCATATGAAGAGCTTCCAGCAGGGCTATACCTACTCTTTCGGCGCCCCGCCGCTGATGGGCGAGTGGTGGTACGAGGGGTTCTTCCAGTGGCTGAACACCCTGCCTGCCAACCAGCGTCCGAAGCGGGCCGCCGTCTATACGATCAACAATCCCGTCGGTCTATCGCTGCAGGACTCCATCAACCGCTGGACAAAATACCTCAAGATCGATGTCGTGATCAATGAAAAATACAACTCCCCCCTGACTGACGCCACCTCGCTCATCGTCAAGGCCAAGCAGATGAACTGCGACATCCTCTTCTCCAACGGCTTCTTCCCGGACGGCGTCACGACGATCAAGGCCGCCAAGGCCCTCGACTACAATCCCAAGGCCATCGTCCAGGGGATCGGTTCCGTCGTCCCCGCCTGGGTAAAGGAACTGGGAAGGGACGGCGACTATGTCTTTTCCGGGACCGTCCTCCACGGCATGCTCAACTACCAGGGGAACGACAAACTCAACGCCTATGTGAAGAAAAAATACAAACTGCCGGCGTACCCCCTCTATTTCGGGTTCGGCTACGCCTGGATGCAGACCCTCCAGCAGGGAGTGACAGGCGCCAAGAGCCTGGATCAGACAAAGATCCGCGATTGGCTGAAGACTCACCAGGTCAATACCATCGCCGGTCCCATGACCTTCGACAAGTACGGCCTCCCGGCGCCGATCAACTTCGCCACCCAGATTATCAACGGCAAGGTGGAGTTGATCTTCCCGAAGAACGTCCGGACGAAAGAACCGGTCTATCCGAAACCGGCCTGGAAGAAGTGAAGTGGACGCTGTCTTAGTAATACAGTCGCTGATCAGCGGCATAATGATCGGAATGGTGTATGCACTCCTCAGCGTCGGGTTCTCCCTGACCTGGGGAGTCATGCACGTCATCCACATCTCCCATGCCGCCTTCGGACTCCTGGGGGCCTATCTGGCTTACAGCCTGCTGGCGTATTTCGGGATCGATCCCGTCGTTTCAGCGGCGGTGTCCGTACCGCTGCTGTTCATCCTGGCCTGCGGGGTCTATCAGCTCCTCATCAAACCCATCACCAGAGCCAAGGAGGTCATCGTGGCGTCGATGATCCTCACCTTCGGCCTCGCCATCATCATGGAAAACGTAATGGTACTTATCTGGAAGGCCGATCCCCGCATCATGACGCCGACTTACGCCAGCGGCGCCCTGATCGTGGGCCCCTTCTATTTTCAGTATCCTCATCTCGTCGGTTTCACCTTGTCTATTGCAGGAATTGCCGCCATCTATTTCTTTTTGAAGAAAACCTACACGGGGATGGCCGTCCGGGCCGCCTGGCAGCAGCCCGAAGCCGCCCAGTTGTATGGCGTTAACCTTTACCGGATCAGCATGATCACCTTCGCCCTGGCCGTCTCTACGGGGGGCGCCGGGGGCATAAGCCTGGCGCTCCTCAATTCCTTCGAGCCCCACTCCCATAATCTCTGGCTGATCTATCTCTTTTTAGTGGTCATTGTGGGCGGAGTGGGCAATGTCGCCGGCACGGCCCTCGCGGGACTTATCATCGGGGTGATCACGGGTTTGTCCATGGCCTTTCTTCCCTTCCAGTGGGTGAATCTCGTCACCTTCGGGTTCCTCATGGTGTTTCTAATCTTACGGCCCCACGGCCTGTTCAAGCAGGGGGTATAGAAATGAAAAAAGCCCCCCTGGCCGCTACGGCAATCATCATCGTCATGCTCGCCGCTTTCCCCTTTCTCTCACCGGAGGTCTATTACCTGTCCTTCATGTTTTCCGTTTTCATGTATGTGATTCTCGCCTCCTCGTGGAATCTCATCGGCGGCTACGCCGGCTACCTCTCCTTCGGCCATGCGGCCTTCTTCGGCATCGGCGCCTTTGCCACGGCAAAGATGGCGGCTGTTTTCGAATTGCCGCCCGTGTTGACCATCCTGGCCGCCATCCCGGCGGGGGCGATAGCGGCCCTCGTCGCCCTCATCATCGGCTATCCATGCCTGAAGATCCGGGGACCTTACTTCGCCGTCGTAACGCTCTGCTTCGCCTTTGTCGTCGATTTGGCCGTCAAGAATATCGAATACCTCGGTGGGGCCGAGGGGATCTGGATGCAGATCATGGATGTCCCGGAAAAGCTCTCCCGCTCCATCATGTACGAAGTCATGCTCCTCCTCATGGTCGTCACTTTGGCCGTTGCCTGGTGGATCGGCCGCTCGCGTCTCGGCGCCGGCCTTAGAGCCGTCCGCTCCGATGAAGAGGTAGCCGAGACCATGGCCATCCCCACGGCAAGGATCAAGATCCAGGCCTTCATTCTCTCCGCCTTCTTCCCCGGGATCGCCGGCGGCCTCTTCGCATATTACCTGACCTACATCCACGCCGACGTCGTCTTCAATATCAATATCTCCATCCTCATCGTCCTCATGGCCATGTTCGGAGGCGGGGGCACCTGGCTGGGACCGATCATCGGGGCCGTCATCCTCACCGTGGTCAACGAGTTGCTCTCCACCTTCGCCCAAGCGGAAATCGCCCGGATCATCTACGGCGCCCTCTTCATCGTCGTCACCATCTTCATGCCCAACGGCATCCTGGATTTCTTCCGTAAAAAGAACCGCAGTCGGTGAAAGGACCGGCGGGGACCGGCTCGGCCTCGGATCCAGCGGTATTTTTTTCATTATTTCATTGACATATCGGACTATTTTCTCTAAAAAACTAAGGCAGGGTAGAAATAATTGACCAAGAAAGGCATGCCAGCCCATGAACATAAAAGAGATTTTCAGGAATCTCTCCATGGAGGGCAAGGGCCTTTACTACAAGCTCACCATTGTTTTTGCCCTCTTCTTCCTCGTGCCGCTCACCGGCTTCTTTTTCTTCGTCTTCCGCTATCAGCTCCTCCATGATGAGTATATCCCCATCTTCGTCTTCGCCGTCCTCGTTTTTTCCCTTTTTGCCTTCTCCATTGTCCGGAATATCTTCGACAACATCTCCTCCCTGGCCAAAAGAGTCACTGGAGCCGTCGCGATGGAAGGTCAGGGCGCCCAAGCCGCCGGCGCCGGTAAACAGAACGCCACCGATGAAATCCAGAATATCATCTCGTCCTTTCAATCTCTGGAAACGCAACTGAACCGGCAGTTTGTCTCCCTGAACCAGAAGGTCTCGCAAATCTCCACCCTCAAGGAGCTGGCGGATCTGTGCTACGTGACCCTCGAATCCGACGATCTGCTCTACATCACCCTGGAGAGGGCGATGAAACTTGTCAACGGCGACATCGGCTCCGTCCTCATCCTCGAGAGGGGGAAACGGGACTACTTCATCGTCCATGCCGCCATCGGCCACGGCGACAAGCTGCAAAGCGGCGACCGCATTGATTTTGCCAAGAGCATCGCCAAATTCGCCGTAATCAACAAGGCACCGCTCCTCGTCGAAGACATCGAAAAAGACGATCGCTTCGGCAGACGAAGCAAGGATGAGTATGGAACCAAGTCCTTCCTCTGCATGCCGCTGAAGGGGATAAAGGATGTGTTCGGGGTCCTGACGGTCTCCCGCCGCCGGGAAGATCTGCCCTTCACGGCGGCGGATGCGGACGTCCTGGCGCCGCTGGTAAGCAACGCCGCCTTCACCTACGACAATCTGTCGCTCATTAAGGAAAAGAGCTACAAGGACGAGGTTCTTTCCACGGTGGATCACATCGCAAAAATCTTCGGCTCCACCGTGGCCAAGGGGGAACTCATTCCTTCGCTCCTGGCCCAGATCGGCATCACCATCCCCTTCGACATCGCCGTCATTCTCGCCAAGGAAAGCGAATCCTCGTCACGGCTTTCCGTCCTGGAATACCGTACGAAAATGGATGTTCCCTTCCACAAGGGCGACGCCTATCCTTACGAGGGATCCTTGATCGACAAGGTGCTGCAGGATGGTAACGCCATCATCCTTCCGGACCTCGACACCGCCCCTAAACTGACGGGGCTGGAAATCCTGGTGGCCGCCGCGGCCAAAGCCGCCATCCTGGCCCCCCTTAAAATGGGCGGACAAGTACACGGGGTGCTGCTACTGGGGAGCAGGGCTCCGGCGGGCATTACGGAGGCGGAAGAAAAGATAGATATGCTGGTCTCCCTTGTCTCTCTGGCGATTGTCCTGGAACGCCTGGAAGCGTCCATAAGCCAGCGGGAACGGGAAATGGATTTCGTCAAGCAGATCGGCAGCATTCTGGCATCTTCCACCTTCGATCTCAACGAGGTCATCAAACAGACGATGAACATGATCCGCGCCCTCATGGACGTGGAGGGCGGCTCGCTGCTCCTGCGGCAGGAGGATCATCTGGTCTTCCGGGAGGCCTTCAATATTCATGAACATGTAAACATGGAGCTCCTGAAGAATCTCCGGCTCAAGCTCGGACAGGGGATCGCCGGCTATGCCGCCGCCCGGGGGGAATCCCTTATCGTGGCCAACACCGAAGGCTCCCGTTACTTCTATCCGGAATTCGACCGGAACTCGGGATTTCAGACCCGTTCCGTCCTTGCCGTGCCGCTGATCTCCCAGGGACGGATCCTGGGGGTGATCGAAGTCTTGAACAAAGTCAGCGGCGAATTCACGGACAGCGACATGAAACTCCTCCAGTCTATCGGCACCTCCGTGAGCATCGCCCTGGAAAACGCCCGGCTCTACCAGGAGACCAAATCCTTGGCGGAACATGAACGGGGCATCCGCAACGTTTTCCAGAAATTCGTCCCCAAGGAGGTGGTCGAAAAGATCATCCACGGTTCCGAGACCGGGGAGGGCGTAATGGAAGAGATTCGCCTGTTGACGATCCTCAATATAGATCTACGGGGGTTCTCTATATTGTCGTCCCAGTTCAGCCCCAACCGGACCGTAACCATTCTGAACCATTTCTTCGGGGTAATCGGAGAAATAATCCTCAAACACCGTGGGATCGTCGATAAATACCTCGGCGACGGCCTGCTGGGCATCTTCGGCGCCCCCGCATCCAGCGGCTACGACGCCGACAACGCCGTTGCCGCCGCCCTGGAGATGCAAGCCGCCATGAAGGGCATCAACCATCATGTGCACACTCTCGTCGACCAGCCCCTCACGATGGGGATCAGCATCCATACGGGGGAGGCCTTGATCGGGAACATCGGTTTCGACAAGAAGATGGACTACACGGTCATCGGCGATTCCGTCAACGTAGTCTTCCGTCTCCAGAGTCTGACCAAGTACAAGCCCGATTCCATCCTCATCACGGAGATGACGCACCAGGCGGTAGTCAAGTCGGTGCTCCAGGTGGCGCCCTTAGAGGTCCAGGACGAGGACATCGCCAAGCAAATCAACTTCATGCGGGTTTACGAACTCCTCGGGCAACAGTCCCGGCATGGATACCCGGAAAACGCCTGACCCCCGGGAGGGTACGCCGGCCCGCATTGGCCCCAATGAATCTCTGACGACCTTATCGGTAGAAGGAAAGCAAAAGAAAATTGTTACCGGTCACTATTTATCCGAAGCACGGCGCCGGGAAAATAGTGACCGAGGATGGTCTCCATGGAAAAGCCCCGGATGGCCATCATCGCCGCGCCGATCTGACAGAGCCCCACACCGTGACCCCATCCGGCCCCCCGGAGGACGAAACGCCGGATCTTACCCCGGGTGTCCTTCTCCGCGGCAACCACAAAGGCACTGCTGTAGAGATGACTGGGGGATAGCCAGCGGCGGATTTCCAACTCTTTGCCCACAATGACGGTGTGGCGGGTGCCGGCGATCTCCAGGCGGATGATCCGGCCCGAGGGACCGCGGCTCAGGGGATTCAGGCGCAGCAGTTCCCCAAAATCGATTCCCGATCTCTCTGTCAGCAGTTCCTCCAATTCCCGCCGTTTATAGGCAACCTCCCAACGGAAAAAATCCGGCGTTTCCTGATCGAAGGCGGGCAGGATCCGGCGCAGTGCGGTCATATCGCCGGTATTGCAGTAGACGGCCGGCGACGATGAGATCCAGTCCGCGGCCGCCGCTTCCGTGGCCAGGGAGGGAAAATCCTCCGGACCGTCGGCAATGGACGTCAGATAGGGAACGGACCGTTCCTCCCAGACATTGGCAAAGTCTTCCGTCCGGCCGCCGCAGGCCTTGTGATACCGGGCGTCGCAGATCCGGCCGCCATACACCAGGACCATGCCCCGGGTGGTGTCGATGGCCTCCCGGACCCGCGGGGAGACGATCTTCGTCACCCCCTGGTAGCGCTGGCAGTGGTCGTCGGCGCAGACATCGAAACGGGTGTGTTCCTCCCGTCCGTACCATTTGACGATTTCTTCCGGGATGTCCCCATCGTGATCGCTATTCACTCTTTTGGACTCCCCTCCCCGCGCCGCAGCCACGTCACCGTCCATTCCGCCCGTTTCTCCGCCGGCGGAGTTCCGGACAACGCACCCGACAGAACGTGTCCGGCCACAACCAGCGCCGGCGTTCTCAAGGTTTTTCCTCTCCAGCATGGCCAAAAGCCAGCTCCGGGACATGACGGCGTGGGCCTTGAGGAACTCCACCGGCGCCGTGGCGGCCATCTCCGAGGAGATGACGCTGGCCAGATAGTCCTCGATATCGATCTCGTTGATGGCGGTGAGGAGGCCGTCGGGCTCAGCCAAAGCTACCAAGCTTCCCTGAAATGTCTGTCGCTCCCGCCGTTCCCAGTGAAAGTTCACCCCGATGGTTACGGCATCCAGGGAAAAGTCGGCCCGTTCCCCGGAATGAAAGCGGCACTCCTCCGGCGGTAGAAAAAGGCGGCAAGTTTGGGTTTGCAGCCAGAGACCGGTGCCTTCGTCGCCAGCGCCGGAGGAAGGGGGGGAATCACCGTCGGCATGGGGAGAGGGCGGCCCGGAGGTCAGGACAAAGGGGCCGGTCAGAATTTCTCCGGCGGGGGTCCGAAAGCTCCCATGAAAACATCCGCGGAGTTCCCGGCGTCCCGCCATGACACCAACCCGGATTGTCTTCCCCCCTGCGGTCATATTTCCCATATCCTTTCAGTCAATGAACCGATAGCCTTTTTTCTGGGAGAAATCCATCTCCTCGGCAATCTTCATGCACAGGTCGGCGGTCCTTCTCTGATGACCCGGCCATGCCATCCACGGCAAAGGTGGCGTCAGGGAGAAAATCGGTAATGTCCGCCAGCCGTCGCGGGGCCATTTCCTTTTCTCAACACCGCTAATCATCTACACCCCTTTCCGACACCGTCGTCGGCGCGGTCATCGCGATGGCCCCGACGGGGCATTCCCGGGCGCAGAAGCCGCAACCTATGCAAAGCTTTTCCTCTCTGAGCAGGGGATAGGCATGCGGTTCCTTCTTCATTACCGGCTCCGACCAGTCCAGACAGTTCGCCGGGCAGGCGTCGATACAGATGCCGCAGGACATGCAGAGCTTCTCGTCCAACCGGGGCTTTTCCCAGGCGGAACGCTTGACGCGGCGGCAGACGATGCCGAAGGCATCCCGCACCGCCGCCACCGGGCAGATCTTTCCACAGGCCCCGCACTCGAGGCACCGGCGGGGATCGATGACATGGAGAGACTTCTTTTCCCCGGCAATGGCCTCCGTGGGGCAAATACGGGCACAGGCCCCGCAACCGCTGCAATTTGCCAATATGTGATAGGACATGATACTGCCTTCTCGATGGGTCTCCCTACGGCCTGTCTTTGGGCAGCCCCTTTTCCCGATCCCAGCCGAACTGCTCCCAATAATCGCTCCGCATCTTTTCCAGATCCATGGTCCGGCCCCGGTTGGCCCCCCGTCTCTGGGGAGGTCGACCGAGCACCCGGTCGGGAACCTGCAAGGAACGGGCATCGATACCCTGCCGACGATTGAATTCCTGCTTCCGGTTCTGGATGGCCGCCCCGATGGCCAGGTACTCCTCGGGGCTCTTCCGCCATCCCGCCGCGGCATTGAGCCACGCAAAGGACGGAATCCGCTCCGCCCCCAGAAAGAGCCCGAACATGCAAAGACCAGCGCCATTGGCCACGTTCATGAACTTGCTGCACGCCGCGGCCATGACGGCCTTTTCCTCATCGGCCAGGTATTTGCGCCGCTTGCGGTAAAACAGCGGCGGCCGCGGCAGGGAGGGTATCCGCTTCCAGAGCCGGAACATCTCGTAGTAGAGCTGCGCCCCGATGGTGTGACGGCCCGGCGTGGCCTCCACGGAGTAATGGACGTTGAAACCGGGATCGTTGCGGCCGTCATGCATGGGCAACTCCTGCCCCCCGGCGTGGATGGCGCATGCCCCGGCGCCCCGGCCGATCTTTTCCGCCGCCCTTTTGGCGCCGTCCGCCAGCAAATCGCCCACCCCCTCCCGGCGGATCATCTTTTCGATCAGGGCGATCATGGCGGCGGAGTTGCCCCACCGCAGGTCCAGGCCGTCCAGATCATCCCGGCTCAGGATCCCCTGTTCGTAACACTCCATGGCGAAGGCCACCGTCCCCCCCGCCGAGATGGTGTCCATCCCCGCCCGGTTGAGCAATTCGTTCATGGTGATGATGCTCTCCAGGTCACTGTTCATACAGAGCCCCCCCAAGGCCAGGACGGATTCATACTCCGGCTTGTGGACCTCTCCGAAAGGCCCCTTGGTGGCACAAATGCCGCCGCAGCCCAACGGACAGGAGTAGCAGTGGTACTTTACCCTTTCCAGGACCCGGAAGGCGTCGGGATTGACGGTCCGTGATTTACCGATCCCCCAGTCCGCGCTTGTCCCCTTCCAGTTCATGATCGGGGCGTCGCCCATCTCCACGGACATCTGGTTCATGCTCACCGTCCCCCATTTCTTCAGGAGGAGTTTGTAAACCAGTCCGTCCATGGCCATCTGGGTGGGCAGGAGGCGCATCAGGGTCCCCACGTAGGCCGTCATCGTTCCGGTAACGAAGGGCGGCTGAAACTGCACCCACTTGTTGCACTCCCTGCTCAGACGCTGGACCTCTTCCCGGTGATGGACGGGAATGCGCCGTTTGCCCTTGAGGACCAGGCCCTTGAGGCGCTTGGCGCCCATGACGGCCCCCAGCCCGGAACGGGCGGCGATGCGGCCCCGGTCATTGCAGATCCCCGCGATGAGGGAAAGCTTCTCCCCGGCCGGGCCGATGACGGCCGCCCGGGCATGCCCCCCCGCTTCCCGGATCAATTCCTCCTCCGCCGCGAGCGCGTCCTTTCCCCACAGATGGGAAGCGTCCCGCAACTCCGGGCGGCCGTCATCGACAAGGAGATAGACCGGACGGGGGCTGACGCCGGTGAAAAAGATCCCGTCGTAGCCGCAACGTTTTATGGCCGGAGACAGGGTGCCGCCGCAATTGGCATCCCCCCAGCCGCCGGTCAGGGGTGATTTCCCTGCGACCATCCAGCGGCCGCTGAAGAGCGCGCCCGTGCCGGTGAGGAGTCCGGAAACGAACGCGAGGACATTCTCCGGCCCCAGAGGATCGGCTCCGGGAGGAATGCGGTCGCCAAGAAGCCGGACCGCCAGGCCGATTCCCGAGAGGAATTGCCCGTAGATCTCATCGGCGACTTCTTCCTCGCGACAGGCGCCGGCAACAAGGTCCACCCACAGGATCCGTCCCAGATAACCGCCGCTCATGAGTTCACCCTCTTTCCCATCATCCCTTCCGGATCCTTCCCGAATCCAGGGGCATCCCTTCCCAGGCCGCCTCCAGGACCATGAGCAGATCGTCATAGTCCAGATCTTCCGGATTGTAGAAGATGGAGCCGTCACCCAGGGCCGTGCGGGCAATGTCCGGAAGCCGCTCCCGGGGCACCGCGGGATTTCCCTCCCGGTCAATGACCTCGCCGAGAAAACGGGCATGCCGTCCTCCCGTCATCTCGTGGAGGTCTTCGTTGAGCTGGCGGACATAGGCGATAACCCGGTTTGTTCGGTCCTCTGGAGCGGTTTGCCCGTAAATGCCGGGACCGCCGATGGGGAAAAGAAGCTCCCCCATGACAACCTCCCGCTTATGGCGGTTGTATTCCAGACCGTAGGGAAGCAGGATGGCCATGCACACCCCGTGGGGGACCCCGCAGACGGAACCAGTGGCATGCCCCAGGGTATGCACCATCCCCACCATGGAATTGGAAAAGGCCATGCCCGCCAGGGTGGCGGCGTTGGCCATAGCCAGGCGCCCTTCCCGATCTGACGGCTTCCGGACGACCTTGAGGAGATTTCCACTGATGAGCCGGATGGCCGCCAGGGCGGTTACATCACTCAGGGGATTCTTACTCAGACAGTAGTAGGCCTCCACGGCGTGGGTCAGGGCATCCATCCCGGTAGACGCCGTGATCGGGGCAGGCAGACTCAGGGTCATGCGGGAATCGAGAATGGCCGCGTCGGGAAGGAGGAAGAAACTCACGAACGCCATCTTCAGATGCCGCTCGTGATCCTTGATTACGGCAACCAGGGTGACCTCGGAACCGGTGCCCGCCGTGGTCGGCACGGCAATTAGGGGCTTCAGGGGCCGCTTCAGCGCTCCCGACCCGCTGAATTTCATGAGATCTTCCGCCCGCTCGGAAACCACGATATTGATCCCCTTGGCCGTATCCATCACGGAACCTCCGCCCACCGCGATCATGGCGTCGCAGCCGTTTTCCCGGTAAAGGGCGGACAGGCGGTGCACCACCTTGAGATCGGAATCGGGGGGAACATCATCGGCGACGGCACCGATCTCCAGTCGATCTCCTATCGCCTGCCGGACAATATCCACGAGCCCCGCTCCGGCGACTCCCTTGTCGGTAACCAGCAGAGGCCGGCGGGCGCCGACGTGGCGAAGCAGGGCGGGGATCCCCTCCAGGGCGTCATGCCCCGCGACGATCTTCACCCGGCAGGAATATTCATAATATCCAGGTAGGTACATCTCTTTGCTCTCCTCGATCCGTCTTCCTCTCGCTCCCCCGGCCGGGATGTCCGCCGCAACAGGTCATCCCGCCGGTCAGAATCTCGTTTCCCAGGCCTTGTCCAGAAGGTAACGGACCTCGGGCAGGGCAAGGGTTCCCCGGCCGGTAACCTCATCTGCGGCTCCGGGAAGTTCTTCCAGATCACTTTTCTTAAGGCCGATATCCCGGATGCTCCGGGGATAATCGGGAATGAGGCTCTGAAGTTCCAGTAGCAGCTCCACACAGCGGTCCACCGTCTTGCGGAGGCCCATCCCTTCCTCGACCAGGGCATAATCCTCCGCCCCCCCCACTGCGAGGAAAAGGTCCTTTCCCGGCGTTTCCTCCCGGTCCATTTCCATCAGAAGTCCATGAGGAAGAAGGAGCCCCATGACCAGACCCGGGCTGACCGCGCAGCGCCGGGAGATGGCCATACCGAGGCAAAAGATCTTTCCCCCGGACAGGTTGTCGAAGGCCGTCTGGGCGAAAAAGGCCGCATTGGCCAAGGCGAGTCTGCTCCCACGCTCAGATGGGTTCTTCAGGGCCGTCCGGAAGTTCTCCATGATAAATCTGGCCGCCCCATAGGCGTAAGCATCCGTCAAGTGGTTGCGGCCCGGATGGAGGAGGGCCTCCACGGCCTGGGTCAAGGTAAGGAGAGCGGCGGCGGCGGTTGTTTTACGGTCTTCCGCTGGGACCGTGCGATGGTCGAGAACGAGCAGCCCGGGAATGGCTGTCGGCGCCGTTAGGGACAGTGAGGCGAGATCGGCGTAACGGGTCATTTCGTAGCCGGAAACATCGAGGTTCGGAATCGCCGTCAGGGGCCGCAGCTCTTTGCTCTCCAGCGTGCCGGCGGCCGCGGCCTCCAGATCTTCCGGCTCTCCCGATACGGCGATATTGAGGGCCTTGGCCACTGTCAGTACCGGTCCGCCTCCGAGGGCGATCAGGGAATCGTAGCCCCTGTCACGATACAGCCCGTACAAAGTCCGGACAAGTTCCCGATCGGGGCAAGGGGGAACGCCGGTAAAAAAGCCGACGGTTAGTTGAGAGTCGGCGAACGCCCCGGCCATGATCCGCTCCATCCCCCGGACCGCCAGTCCGGCCGTGGTGAGGATCAGCGGCCGGCAGGCATCCATACCCGCCAGTTCCACCGGCAGGTTTTCCAGGGCCCTGTTACCGGAAAGCACCTTGGCGGGACTGCAAAAAACGAAAGTATGCGCGGATTGAAACACCGTCCTCCTCCTTATCGGAATCCCAGGATGGCGCCGGCGTAAATTCGGATGCGGTTGCCGACCTTTTCCTCCCAGGGCCAGTCGGGATAACGCTTCACAGCCAGTTTCGCGATGATCTTCGGCAGGAGATAAACCTCCACTCGGTCGAGAATCCGGACGATGGCGCAGGCGGCGGGAACCTCACCATCAACGATGAGGCGGTTCCTGGCCGTGGCCACCGCCGTGCTCTCCTGAAAGGTAAACATCAGGAGCGCCCCTTCCAGATTCTTGATCTTCATCTGCAGGTCTATCCTTTGCCCTGCGAGCCGCCAGCCCCGGTAGCGTACTTGGCCTTCCTCGCCTTTGCCCACGATCATCGCCGGCCCCCGGGGCAAAACCCCTAGGGAAAAGGTGAATCCATCCGGCAGGGCGGCGAATTCCTCCCCGACCGCCTCATCCACCCGGGCCGCCGCCTGAATGGCCCGGCCGACAAACCAGAGCATCAGGGCTACATAGATCCGTTTGAAGGGTTTGCCGCCGGCCGGGATCTCCCGGAAGTTATCCATAGTCAACGATTCCATAACCGCAATGATGACCTCCCCTTCGTTTCCGTTCGGACAATCCTCCTCTTTTGCATCGCCGTCGATAAACCATCCCGCCCCTCCAAATCGATGGCCGGGATCGCCACTAATCCCGGGCGAAAAGCAGAGGGCAAGAAACACCCCGCCGCGCATCCGTCTTACCGTTCCCTCTCCCCCGTTGCCTGTTTACCGTTTCCGGCCAGCATCAATGGCGGCGGTAGGGTAAGCGGCGCGGCCGTATCTCCCGGATAGAGCACTTGGGCTAGGTAGAGCCCGGACGGCGGGGCGGTAAGCCGGGCCGGCAGATCGGACCGGGAAGCGAGCAGGGCCGCCACTTCCTTTGTGGTCAGGTTCCCCCGTCCGGCCTCCACCAGGACCCCGACCATGCGCCGGACCATCTTCCAGAGAAAATGGGAACCCGTCACCCGGAAGATAATCAGTTCACCCCTTTCCTCGATCTCTGCGGCGTCGATCTGCACCTGCGTCGAAACGTTCCGCTCCAGGCGGCGGTCGACAAAGGAGGCAAAATCGTGAAAGCCAGCAAACAGCCGACAGGCTTCTTTCATCTTCTCCGCATCCAGCGGGTCTTTCACCCACCAGACATAGCGTTTGCCGAAGGCGGTCCGGGTCCGGGAAACGATATAGATGTAGCTCCTGCTTACCGCATCGTGCCGGGCGTGCCATGCGCCGGGCACCTGCTCGACCCGGAGGATGTTCAGCCCGGCGGGGAGAAGGTCGTTGAGACCCGCTTTGATCCTCGGGGGCGGCAGCGCCTTTTTCACCGTGAGATGGGCCACCTGTCCCAGGGCGTGCACCCCGGCATCCGTCCTCCCCGCCCCCTGGATATCCACCTCGGCGCCGAACAGCTCCGTAGCGGCCGTAAGGAGCGTTCCTTGAACCGAACGGGCATTTTCCTGGATCTGCCAGCCCCGATAACCCGAACCGTCGTACTCCAGGGTCAATTGGTACTTAAAGAACCTTGTCACGGTCATGCGGCGAACCTTCGGCAAATACACCCGGCGCAGCCGGATGATGCCGGAACTATTTTTTCAGCTCCGGCACGGGTTTATTCCTGGAGACGACGATATCCCGAAAACCGTGTACCGAAGGAGCCGGGCAATGAACCTCCGGATCCGTACCCGGACCGATCACATAGGGTTTGCCGCTGGCCGGACAAACCAGGGCCGGCACCGTTGCTTCCCGGCCCTGTTGGAGTTCCGCGGCAAGTCGCCAGAGATTCTTCAGACATTGATCAGTGGCGGCATCGGTGGCATAGGTGCCCATGCGCACCGGTTTTGGTGCTTGGAAGGCCGCCATGATCCGCGGCGCCTGATAGGCGATGACGGCCAGGCAGACCAGCAGCGCCAGGATCAGGGAAACCTTCCAGGCCGTTGTTTCCCGGAGCCGCTTCAACGGCGTCGGAGCTATCTCCGGCTCGCGGATGTATCGCTCTGCCCGGGCGATGAGACACTGGGGACAATAAAGACCTTCCTCCGCACCTGTTTCTCCGCCGTCGGCAATGTCCATGGACCGTCCGCAACCCTGGCAGGTCTTATCCCGTCTCTCCGGATCAGTCATCGCTCCCCCTCATTTCTGCACCACGTTCAGATTGTCGAAGCCGGCCTCGGAATTGCCCCAGGTCCGGAATCCGCCGGAACCGGCGGCGAAAGTACTGTCTTGGAATTCCAGTACGGGCTGGTTGTCCACCTTGATGACATGGCGGTTGCCCACGATGGAGATGCTGATGTCGTGGGACTGGTTGTAAACGGGGAAACCGGCGGGCATGGCAATGCTTTGAAATGGCGACTGTTCGACGCCGTTCACCACCTTGCGGACGACGAACCTGTTGCCCAGTCCCGGATCGTACTGGAAGACATAACCGGTGATGTTGGGATTGTTGTCGGCGCGGTAATACACGCCGTAACCATTCCCCGCTTTAAGGACGGCATTGACCCTGATCTCATAGTCCGCCCAGGCGGTGCTGCCGAAGCCGATGCGGCTTTCCTGCCCGGGACGGTTGTTCAGGGTCCCGTGGCCGGTGTTCCATTGCCCCATGAGCCTGGTCAAGCCGGTCTGATCGTTGAAGCCGCTGGCATAAAGAACCGCGGCCTCCGCAACCGCCGGGACGGAACCGTAATGGACCGAACAGCCCAGAATCGGTTCCGGAGACCGCTGCAGCCAGGCATAGGTGCCGCCGCTGGGGCAGCGTGGCTCCCGCTCCAGCAGCCCGACGCTGATGAGCTCGGCGATGCCGTCGCTAATCCGGCCCTTCTCGATCATGTAGGTCATCTCCGCCTTTTCCGTGACATAGCGCATGGATAGGCAGGTCGTGCCACGGCTTCTTTCGAGATAGGCGCTCATCAGCGGGGCGGCTATGGCCAGCAGGACCATGATCAAGGCCATGGCCACCACCACCTCGATCAGGGTGAAGCCCCGGTTGTCGTCTCGGGACCTCAACGGTATTTTTATGGCTGGAGAGTAACGACCTGTCCGGGGGGGAACGCGGTTATCTTTCCGTCCCATAAAGATACCGGTTGTTTGTTGATCAATCATCCGGATATCCATACTTTAAAGATACGAGCATGATTTTTCGGTATGTGGTGAAGTCCCCCGCCGGGAAGTCCACCGCCTTAAACGAACCGTATATGACCCGGATATCCATTCTGGAAGTCAGGCCCTTTCTCTTCTCCCCAGGGCGCGTTTGACCCGCATCAGCAGGGCATCTTTTTTTATCGGTTTTTTTAGATAGTCCAGAGCCCCTAATTCCAGGCCCTTGACCTCGTCCTCTTCATCCGCCCGGGCTGTGAGAAACATGAGCGGCGCCCGAACCCCCTTTTGGTTGATGATTTCCAGGAACTTGAATCCGTCCAGGTTGGGCATGTTGATGTCCGAGAGGATAAGGTCGAATTCCTTGGTCCCCAACGCCATCAGGGCGTCGATGCCGTCGCCGGCCACGGCCACCTCGTAACCCTGTCCGGAGAGGATCCGGGAGATGAGCAGTCGATTGTCCTCATCATCCTCCACCACCAGGATTGCCGGGGCCCCAGCTTTTTGCCCTGGGTCTTCCTTCTTCTCAACCTTGACCTCTTCATCTTTAGGGGTCATCTGGATCTCCTCGACCAGGACCTTGTCATAAACGTCCTTGACGGGAAAGATGAGATCCTTCACCTTTTGGACGGCATGGTGACTGATGAGATAGTCGCCCCGGCGATGAATAAATTCCCGGAGCTCCGAAATGGCCATTCCGTTACGGATGCGCTCCAGCAAATCCGGATCGAAGGCGATGATCTCATAGACCCCTTCCCGGCCGAAATATCCCTCCCGGCATTTCGGACAGCCGACGGGGTGGGCCACGTATTCGGGAAGCTCATCGGTGAAGGGACGCAGCATTTCCGCCTCCCGCGGCGTAATGGGGGCCACCCGCTTGCAGTGGGGGCAGAGCCGCTTCAGGAGGCGCTGGGCAATTATCCCAAGGAGTGCCTCCGCCATGACTTCCCGGACGATGCCGAGGCGCTCGAGGCGAAAGATGGCGGTGGTGGCGTTATTGGTATGGAGGGTGGAGATGGTCATGTGGCCGGTGCTGGCGAAATCTACGGAGATTCGGGCGGAAAAGTTGTCGCGGATTTCCCCGAGGTAGAGGATGTCCGGATCCTGGCGCACCGAAGATTTCAGGAGGGCGTCGAAGGTCACCCCGGCCTTTTCGTTAACCTGCTGCTGGTTGGCCTCGGGGATCCGGTATTCCACCGGATCCTCGACGGAAATCAGGCTTCGGGTCTTGGTGTCCACGTGGGAGAGAAAGCTGTAGATGGTCGTCGTCTTTCCCGCTCCCGTTGGTCCCACGACGAGGATGAGACCGTACCGCCGCGTGGCTAAGTCCATCATCGTTCGGACCTGCTCTTTCGTCATCCCCAACTCGCCCAGATCCTTGGGTTTGGCCGAAGGTTCCAGGATCCGGATGATCAGGCTCTCCCCGCTGGGCGTCGACGTCGTGGCCAGGCGGAGCTTGAAGGTCCGCTTGCCCACCAAGATTTCCACGGCACCGTCCTGGGGTTTCAGCCGCTCGGCGATATCCAGACCCGCCAAGGCCTTGAGGCGCGAGATGACCATGACCCCGGTCTGCCGCTTCAGACGGAAGATATCCCGGAGATCGCCGTCGATGCGATAACGGACCACGGTCTCCTTCTCCTTCGGCTCGATGTGAATGTCGCTCGATCGCTCCATAACCGCCGTGTAGAGAATATTGTTGGAGACATGGACCACCGGACGTTTTTCCACATCCGCCGCCGAGACGGGCCCGACGTCTTCGATCACCGGCATCGATACCGGCGCCATTTCCACATCGGGTTCATCTTCCTTTGCTATGTCCACCTCTCCCACGGATCGGGCGGCCTGCATCCTCGCCTTGTCATTCTTGCGATCCAAAAGAGAGCGAATGTAGAGGGGATCGGCAACAATGAGGCGCAGGGGCTGATCGGCGGGGGTGTTTTTCTTGAGGACGTCGAGGAGTTCCCAGTCAAAGGGATTGCTGATCAGGAAGGCGCCGCCGCCCTCGGCGTCGAGGATAGGGGCCACGGAATTCCAACGGCAGAATTCCATTGGCAAAAGATCGGTGAGGTACTCATCATAGTCCATCGTCTTCCGGTGCATCAGGTTCAGGAATTCGGAGATCGTCCGGGCCAGTTCGCTTTCCTTGATCCCAAGGGGCGCCGCCAGGGTGTAAAGACCGGATATTTTCGTCTTCTGGAAGTCTTCTCCAACTTCCCCGGCCATAGAAAAACGCTCCCGCAGCCATTTCTTGTACTTTCCGAAATCAGCATGCAACAGGCGCCCATCCTGGAGCGTCCGGGGTACGGCAGTCCCTTCCATTCGCACCGCTCCGCCTCCCGGGATTTCCATTCTTTCGTCTTGCTCAGCCATTCTCGTCCCGCCTCAATCCTGATAAACCACTTCCAGCCGTTCCAGATAGGACGCCAAGGCGTCGTTCAACCTGGAAATCTCTTCGGTATGTTCGCTTTTCGCCGCCGCTTCGAGGTCATGACCCAACTCGGTGATGGCATCGAAACCATAGCCGCCGCCGGAGCCCTTCATCTTGTGCCCCAGGGAGCGGATCGCCTCGTAATCGCTTCCGGCCAGGGCCTCCCGGATTGTCGTGATGTCCTTGCGGCGATTTTCCAGGTATCCCGGAATCAGTTCCCGCAAATCTTCTTCTACTACGACGGTTATCCTGTCGCTCCTCAGGTCCCCTTCTCCTATCGTCATCGACATCTCCTCCTGGTTGTCTGGTAATACGGCATTGCGTCTTCAGCTCGTTTTTTATCGTTTAACCGACCCGGGAATTGCTTTTTGGACTCCAGCACCCCTGGCCGCCGCCATACCCCCGAGTCCGCGGTAAAACTTTCCCGCCGCTAATTTAGAAAATATTGTAAAATGACTAACATATTCAATCTCAATTTTCAAGCTTGGCCACAATTACCGGACCGATCAGGGTCATCCCCTGGAGATAGGCCAGGTATGGCCCCTCCGGATCGGCGGCGCCGTTGAATTCCCGCCCCGGATAAAGGGTGGTGATCGCCGCCCGCCCCACAACCTTCCGGCCCGGACGGCCGGCGGCACTTATGGTCCGGACACTCCAGAAATTGTGGAATACCAGCGGCTCACCGGACGGGGAGCCGATATAGAGCATGATGTGTCCCTTGAGCCACAGCAAGGTGAGATAGGGAATCCCCCGATCCATGATGAGCCGTTTCTTCTCCGCGGTGGCAAGGCCAGTCAGATCGATAAAGGTTCCTCCCTCCCGGGCCTGATCGGCGGAGTGCCGGGGAAGCCAGATGCCGAAGGGGGCAAGGAGATCCCGAATCATGGCGGAGCAATCACGCCGGCCATTCATCCCCCCCCATCCGTATGGCTCCCGGATAAGCTCGTTGCCCAGGGTGGCAAGATTGGCGTCAGTGAGCGGGAGGGGGAATACCGCCGCTTCCCCGGGCAAAACAGCAGTGTGAATCCGGACCCCCCCCCTTTTCCCCCGTACCGGCGCATAGACCTCCAGCTTCTCCCCCGGCGCCGTGGCCATGGGGAAAAGGGCACCCAGGGGCGCCCGGTAGAGGAAACGGCCGTCGCGCCGGCGCAGCGGCGTTTTATCCCGGACGATGACGGCTTGGGGTCCCCGCTCCCAACGGTGCATGAAATCGGGATCGACTGCCGCCAGTCCTTTTCTTTTCGTCCAGCCCCGGGCAAAACCGGTTTCCACCAGCGCCCAGACGCCATCTTTAGAGAAATGGTAAATATGTACCGGGGTGCCGGGAGGAACGGAAGAAACCTGTAGTTTATCGAGAGGATCTCGCCTGCCGGGCCGTCCAGGGGCATCCGCCGGCGGCACCGCTATAGGCAGATGCCGCAGATGCACAGTGGCGGTGGTTATTCCCGGCTGGGAAGCGTTTGGATAATTGTGGAGACCAGTATTGGCCGCTGCCCTGCGTATCCGGCTCCGGCGCCGACGGGCGCTGCGGCTCCCGTCGTCTGGATCGGGAACGAAGGGCAGCCACGCCGCCTTAACCTCGTCGGAGGTGACCCGTGGGGCTTCCCCACGCCACGGCAGGAAATGATTTTCCAGATACCGTTCTTTCATTTCCTCCTGCCAGTCTTTATCCACCCGGAGGCGGCCGTCATTATCCCAGGGGAGATAGGCGAAATGGTTCTGGGGAAGTTCCCGAATATCGCGGATGACATCGAAGTTGCCGCAACCGGAGGCAACCAGGACCAGCGCCAGGAGAAACGCCAGTGTCGGTCCGTTGATTCGATGGGGAACCCCTTGTCGGCGCAAAAACTCTCCTCCGTCTTGGTACCGTTAAGGACCGGCGACAATTCAGGCGGCATGGCCGGGGATGTGATCCCTCCCGCCAATCGTCCCAGTCGCATATTTGTTATTCACCGTGCGGTTAATTTAGGCTTTTTCCCTCACTCCGGCAATCTATTTTTTCCTTTAGACACAAATATTTTTTATGGAATTCCGGATTAAATCTTGCTATCATCTCTATAAAAAAGAGCAAATAATAAGGAGGTGTATTATGGTGACGGCAAACATGCTGAAAGAAATCAATTTTTTTAAAGATTTTTCCCATGAACAACTGGAAAAACTCGCCGGAATCGCCACGGAGGAGTCTCATGCGGCCGGAAGCCAGATGTACAAAAAGGGCGACCCGGCGCGGAGCCTCTTCATCGTCGTGGAGGGCAAAGTGGTTATGTCCCTGGAATCCTATCTGGGACCGCACCGCCCGCCAATGCAGGTGACGGTGGATACCGTGGTCAAGGGGGAGGTTATGGGGTGGTCCGCCGTGGTCGAGCCTTACATCTATACCCTGGGCGCCCTGTGCATCGACAACACCAGACTCATTGCCCTTGAAGCCGGGAAAATCCGCGACCTCATGGAGGAAGATTGTGATCTGGGTTTCAAGGCCATGAAGGCCATCGCCAAGATCATCGCCTCCCGTCTGAGCCACACGCGGATCATCCTGGTAGGCGAGCGGGGCCTCTCCCAACTCACTGAGTACTGATGCCGCGGGAGGGGAAAAGATATGGAAGAAAAGATCGTCATCTACGGGAAAAGCGGTTGACCCTACACTGACCAGGCCAGGTCGGTCTATGGAAGCCGGGCGGTTTACGTGGATGTAAAAAAGGATGCCGAAAGGCTTCAGGAGATGCTTAAGCTTTCCGGCGGGAAACGGCAGGTCCCCGTCATCGTGGAGGGGGGAAAGGTGACGGTCGGTTACGGCGGCGCCTGAGGCGTCTGAAGACCCATCGGCGATGGGTCGCCGCACCGAAGAAAACACAACAATTCAGGAGGCTGTGAGGATGAAGAACAAGACTCTGGAGGCGATTCTCCAAAAGGCTATCGGCAACGAAGAGGCGGCCTTCCGATTTTACATGGACCTTTACCACGCCGTGGAGGATAAAGCAGCTAAAAACACCCTGGTCTTTTTGGCCGATGAGGAGCGTAAACACCGGGATTATCTGATAAAATACCGGGACGGCGTTTACCCGGAAAACGCCCTGACTATTGCCGAGGAAGGGACGGCAAAAATCAGGGAATTCGAGGAGAAACCGGCAATCAAAAAAACCGCCCGGGACAAGGATATCTATCTGGTGGCGGCGGAGCGGGAATTGAAGGCCTATAACTTCTATACAAAACTTGCCGAAATCCATCCCGAGGGAGAGGCTAGGGACATCCTGACGCGCATGGCCAACGAAGAGCTCAAACACAAGGAGAAGATGGAGTATCTATACGATAATACAGTGTTTGCGCAAACGGAAGGGGGTTGAAATAAATTCCAAATCATCATTGACACCACCCACGCAAACTGATAAGCACGGCGTCAATATCAATCCGTGATAAAGGAGGGGGTTGGCAATGAAATCCCTTGTCCCTACCAAGGTCTTTTTTACCAAAGGGGTCGGCACCCATAAAGACGAACTTCATTCCTTCGAACGGGCCCTCCGTGATGCCGGCATTGAAAAATGTAACCTCGTCCTGGTCTCCAGCATCTTCCCCCCGGGGTCGAAAATGATCTCCCGGGCCCAGGGGCTCAAGGCCATGGTCCCGGGCGCCATTACCTACTGCGTCATGAGCCGGGCGTGCAGCAACGAACCCAAGCGGCTCTTGGCCGCCTCCATCGGTTGCGCCATCCCGGCGGACAAGACCTCCTACGGTTATATAAGCGAGCACCACGCCTTTGGACAAACGGAAAAACAGGCCGGCGATTATGCGGAAGATCTCGCGGCCGCCATGCTGGCTTCCACGCTCGGCATCGATTTCAACGTGGACGAAAGCTGGGATGAAAAGAAGGAGATCTTCAAGATCAGCGGCAAGATCGTGCGGACCCGCAATGTCACTCAGTCTTCCATTGTCAAGAACGACGGTTTTACCACCGTAATCGCGGCCGCCGTATTCGTTTTTTGACCTTGATCCCCGCTCGCCCCAGTTGCCCGACCAGTCGGCCACAAAGAAAGAGATTCGCCACCCCGCAAGGAAATCTTTTTTGCCGCGGCACAATAATCATCATACCCGTACCGGGCACAAGGGAAAATGCAAATGTCCGGTTATATTAAGACATTATTTATTTAGGCTTCATGAGCACCGTCACGGATAGACAGCACCGCGCCAACCCGCTATCGGAACCCCGGACCGCCATTCAGGCCATCGACGACGTCGAAATCCCATATCTGTTCTACGATGCGGACGGCCCGCCCCTCATGTTTCTCCATGCCACAGGTTTTCTCCCCTGGCTCTGGCATCCCCTGGCCCGGGACCTCGCCCCGCCGTATCGAGTGATCGCCCCTTATTTCTGCGACCATCGTGAAACCACACCGGAGGATGGCGGTTTGAGCTGGTTGACCCTCGCCCGGGACCTGGCGGACTTCTATGCCGCCCTGCATCTGGACCGCCCTTTTCTCGTGGGACATTCCATGGGTGCGACGGTACTGACCTTGGCCAATGCCGTTTTCGGTCTTGCGGCCCGGGGGATGGTTCTCGTTGAACCGATCTTCTTGCCTCAGGATTTCTATCGTCTCGAGATTACCGTGGACCAGCATCCCCTGGCCGCCAAATCCATCAAACGGCAGAACTATTGGCCCTCCGTCGCCGCCGCCGGCGATTATGTACGTTCCCGGTCGCTTTTCCGGAACTGGGATGGCGAAATGATGGATCTCTACATCAAATACGGCATGAAATCAGGGGATGGCGGGGGAGTTCAACTGACCTGTTCCCCCCAGCGGGAGGCAGCCATCTTCATGGGGGGCATGCAGTACGATCCCTGGCCCGAACTGGTCAAAGTCACCTGCCCCGTTCTCGTTCTGGAAGGAGCGGAAAGCGACAACCGCCATTTCATCGACCTGCGCCAGGCGACGTCGTTTTTTCCCCGGGGCGAACACCGGATGATTGCCGGCGCGGGGCATCTGATCCCCATGGAAAAGCCCCGGGAGTTGGCGGAGATTATCCGCGGCTTCTGCGACCGGTTGCGGGACTGACTCCTTCAGACATACAGGCAGGGGAGCGAACAATCATGAGGACTCCTTATTCGCCGCCTTTGCCGCCTTTTTTTGTGCCTTCAGTTGGGCCTTGAGGAGCTTTTTCTCCTCTTTGGCGGACGAACCGGCCTCGACCGGCGACGGTGGCGTCTTCTGTACCTGAGGAACGGCCGGGACGGCGATGGCGGTGGGCGCCGGCGCCTCACCCACGACGGCCGGTGGTAATGCCTTTTCTCTCCCGCCGTCGGCGGACCCGTCGTTTCCTTCGTCTTCTTTTTTTATGGCCGGGTCCGGCAGATGCTCCCCTGTTTTCACCGCTGTCTTGCCCTTCTGGGCCGCGTTGAGTTTTTCCATGAGGAATTTGGCGAAACTCTTCCCGAACTGGCCGATAAACCCCGCCACCAGGACCACCAGGGCCCACTGCAATATCGACCAGGTGCTAACGTCCAACAATTCCGACATTTTACCTATCCATCGATCCGGCCGCCCCAGGTGAAATCACCGAAGGTGATTTATGTTAATGTCCCCGTAAGAAGTCATTTAATTCCTCCCCCTTCAAGGGGGAGGGTGATTTGTGCTTTTTACGGACTCGTCCATGTTCATAAATCCCCCCAACGGTCGGACCCCGGGAACCAGCGATTATTGTTCTCCCGCCTTGAGCCCCAGGGACTCCTCCACCCAGGCGACGATCCCATCGATGTCGTTCAGGGCGAGATTGGGAGTCTCCGTTTCCGGCAGCGGCTCATCGCTGGCCACGGCAATAAGGTTGTCGTCGGGACCGCATAGACGTTCCCGCTTCAGGGAGGGGCGAAAGACCTCGATCTTGGGGAAGGGATTCTGCTTGTAACCCTCCACGATGATCAGGTCCACATCCCGGATGTAGCGCTCCCGCAGCTCGGCGATTTCATAATCCCGCTCCGTATCCTCCACCACTGCCACCTGATGAGGAGAGGCGATGACGGTGGTCCGGGCGCCGGCCCGCTTGTGGCGCCAACTGTCTTTGCCCTCGTGGTCGATGGCAAAACCGTGGCGGTTGTGCTTGATCGTGGCCACCCGCCACCCCCGCCGGATCAACGCGGGGATCATCCCTTCTATAAGCGTAGTCTTGCCCGAATTGGACTTGCCGACAATAGAAAGAATGGGGATCGTCTTATTCATGTCCTACTCATATACAATATCGTGATCTTATTCAAGGTGATTCGCCCTCTGCTCCACCCGGGAACGCTGTCTTGCCGGATAAATTTGTTCTTCGCACAAGTAGTTGATATTGCTCGGGCAACAAAAACAATAAAGCCGCTGTTTCCAGCTGGTTTCGGCCAAAACAAATTCACCGTGCGCTTCCCCATCCGGAGCTTCCCAAGACGGGACATTAATGCTATGGAATAGCGGCAACGGCCCGGCCATCGACGGGAAAATGTGACGGGACATCGTCATGGGTGTTTCATGGTCGGCAATGAGGGTTGATTCCCATGGACCTGCAACTCATGGACAGCGTGCGGCAGCTTCTGGCCGAGGTGGAAAGGCTGGCGGGAGAGAAGATCGCCGTCGCAAAAAAACCGGAGCTGGCGGCGCCGATCGACTTTCATCTGGGCGGCAGAGGGGAACCGCGCCTTGTTTTCGATTATCGCCCCCACCCCGAAACGGATGTCAACTTCCTCGTCGCCAATCAGACCGGACACCTGCTGCGTTTCTTCAGCGCCCCGGCGGCGGCGCGCTTCGTCTCCGTGGCCGGCCGCCGGACCATGGCCTCGTTCATCATGGAAACGGAAAGCGAACTGGAGCGCCTGGTCGCCATCTTCGGCCGGGACAAGGTGCGGCGGATGATCGCCCGGTGGTATCAGGGAGTGGTCTTTCAACTCACCCGGATGCCCGCGGACATCATGGTAAACAAATGGCTGTATGACCACTGCCCGGAGCTGCGGCGCCTGCAGCTCCACAACATCTCCGTCCAGCGGCGTCAAGCCCTCCAGTCCCTGTCGCCGGACGTCCGCCGGGCTACCCCGGCCCGGATCTACCGCGCCGCCAACATCATGAACTTCGTTTTCTTCAAGAGCCTGGAAGATCATTTTCACGGCGATTTCATCGGCCCCTACCACAAAACGATCTTCATCCTCGACGGCGCCCCGCTGGTCCGGATAACGGCGGCCCGGCGGAAAGACGATCATGCCGGCGATCGGGCGATGATCGACGCCTGGGCCGCCGCGCTGGCCCTCGACCACTGGTACGAGTGGCAATCATATGAAAATTTCTCGTAACATAGCTGAATTTACAGATAAAAAATCGTTGACATTCCCCGTGCAAGGGCGTAGATTCGTTCCCGGATCGGCAGGAATCGTTCTTTGAATTACATCAGGTAAGGAATGCAGACATATCTCCCGTTCAGGAGGGAACATAAATAGATCTCCGGTGGGGATACTTACGGATTGGTCACAGGCTGCAGACGGTGCCAAGGGCACCGGGAGTTTATAATTATTGGTGAATGAATGATTACTTTATTATTGAAAGGAGGTAGTTCATGACCACAACCGTTATCTGTATCATCGGCTTCATCCTTTATATGGGCCTGTACTTTACGTACGGGAAAAAGATCGAGCGGGACGTAGTACGGGCCTCGGATGAGATCGAGGCCCCGTCGAAGCGTCTCTATGACGGGATCGACTACGTCCCCGCCCACCGGATGGTCCTCTTCGGCCACCACTTCTCCTCCATCGCCGGGGCGGGCCCCATCGTCGGCCCGGCCATGGCCATGTGCTGGGGCTGGCTCCCGGCGCTGGCCTGGGTCTGGCTGGGGAACATCTTCATCGGCGCCGTCCATGACTACCTGGCCCTCATGGCCTCCATGCGCTACGACGGCAAATCGATCCAGTTCGTCGCCTCGGATCTCATCTCCAAACGGACGGGGACGGCCTTCTACTGGATCGTCTTCTTCCTCCTGGTGCTCGTCGTCGCGGCCTTCGCCACGGTCATCTCCTCCATGTTCGTCAAGACGCCGGAGATCGCCGGGGCCTCCATCTTCGTCACCATCGTCGCTATTATTCTCGGGTATCTCCTCTACCAGGTGAAGATGAACCTCCCCGCCGCCACCGTCATCGGGATCGCCTTAATGGCCGTGGCCATCTGGGGAGGAACACTCATGCCCATCGCCCTGAGCTTCGAGGCCTGGCTGGTGGTCCTCTTCTTCTATATCATTATCGCCGCGGCCATCCCGGTGAACATTCTGCTACAGCCCCGGGACTACCTGAATTCCTGGCTGCTCTACTTCGGGATCTTCGTGGGCTTCGCCGCCGCCTTCTTCACCTTCCGGGGCGTGGAGATCCCCATGATGACCGAGTTCTCGCCGATCCTGGTGGGTGGCAAGCCGACGCCGTTCTGGCCCGCCATCCCCCTGATCATCGCCTGCGGTTCCCTGTCGGGCTTCCACTCCCTCGTCGCCTCGGGAACCTCGTCCAAACAGATCACCAAGGAGTCTGACGGCCTCTTCATCGGTTACGGCTCCATGTTCACCGAGGGTTTCCTCTCCACCATCGTCATTTGCGCCATCGCCGGCTTCGGCTTCACGGCCCTCAGGAACGGTCATGAAGCGGCTATGGCCGCCCAGGCCGCCGCCGCCGCGAAAGCGGCAGCCGCGGGGGCGGTGGCGGCAGCCGGCGGCGCCGCGGCCGCGGCCAAGGCTACCGTCGCCCCCTTCGCCCTGACCCTGGACAACTGGGGGCAGCTCTTCACCAAGACCTCGGAGGCCCTGAAGCTCTCCCAGGCCAACCTCGTCGTCCAGACCTACTCCGACATGGTGGCGGCGAGCTTCCTCTCCTTCATCCCCGTGAAGATCGTCAAGATCATCGCCGGTCTGTGGATCTCCGCCTTCGCCCTCACCACCCTGGATACGACAAACCGCATCGCCCGGTACTGCCTCGTGGAGATGCTGGCCCCGGTGAAAGACGCCGCCTCGGGTATCTACAACGTCCTGACGAACCGCTGGATCGCCTCCCTGGTCCCGGCCCTCATCGGCATGTACCTGGCCTGGAGCAAGCAGTTCACCATCGTCTGGCCGTCCTTCGGCGCCGCCAACCAGCTCATCGCCTCTATCGCCCTCATGACCGGGGCGGCCTTCGTGGCCAAAAAGCTGAAATCCAAATTCGCCATCATGGCGGTGGTCCCCGCCTATTTCCTCTGGGTCACCGTAACCGCCGCCATCATCTGGTTCATGATCGTCGTCATGCCGGCCAACATCGCCAAGGCCCCCGGCCAGGGCTGGACCGTCCAGATCATCATGGGCATCATGCTGGTCCTCAACTTCCTCTTCATCTTCGACTTCATCAAGATGAGAAAGCAGGGAGATTGATGCTGTCATAAACCTGCGTATCCCGGCCGCCCGCAGCGACCGGGATACGCATCATTTGAAAGAACAGGTAAGGCACATAAACCTTTTCTTCATCTTATAAATGATCTTTAAAGCAAGGGGGCAGGACCAGAACTTGTTCCCTTTAAGATGCATATCCCGGTTGCCAATATCGATAGCAGGACACGCTCCATCACCGTGAGCCGGCAGGCCTCATCCCCGAGGCAGAGTTTCTCTGTGGATTGTGTGATAATCGAATCGGTAAGAGTTTTTATCGCCGCGGCTCCTCACGGTTGGCGAGCATGCATGAGGATTTTATGGGTGGTTCGTTTTTGAGTTATTGCCGGCGGTTGGTGGCGGACATGGGTACGGCGCAGCGGGAGGGGCTGGTGGCGCTGACCTGTCTGGAGGCGCAGGAGCTGGAGAACATCTTCGCCTTGCTGCTGTTGGGTTCTTTTGTGGGTTTGCCGGCGCCGCCCGGTTTTCTGGCCGTGGAGCTTTTGCCTTATATGGAGCGGGAGATCCAGGTCCTCCACCGCCGGGCGGAGGATGCCGGCGACATGCTGGCGGAGATTGCCGGCACCCTGGGGATCGACTGAGATGAAGGTCCTTTTTTTTACCGGCAAGGGTGGGGTGGGGAAATCCACCCTGGCAGCGGCCGCCGCCTGGCAGCTTTCCCGGCAGTACCGGGTCCTCGCGGTATCTTTGGACCCGGCCCACAATCTTGGCGACGTCTTCGGCGTCACGGTGGGCAACGGCGGGACGCGGGTTTCCCCGAGGCTGCATCTCCGGGAGGTGGATCTCCGCAAGCTGGCCCGGGATTACCTCGAACGGGAGACAAAGGTCCTGGCCGAGTCCTACCATTATCTCCGGGTCCTTAACCTGGACAACTACTTCTCCATCCTGAAGTACTCCCCCGGCATCGAGGAGTACGCCCTGCTGACGAGTATCGAGCGGACCCTCCGGGAAGAGGATGGCTACGACTATCTCGTCTTCGACACACCGCCGACGGGATTGACGCTGCGGTTTCTCGCCCTGCCCCAGGTCACGATGACGTGGATAGAGCGGCTCACGGCGATCCGCCGGCAGATCCTCGACAAGCGCCATACCATTCAGAAGATCCGCGGCGGCGCCAAGGAGTGGGAGGCCAACCGGGAGATCCGCCTGGAATACGACGAGAGCGGCGACGACATCCTCAAGCGCCTCAGGCTGCTGGCGGACAACTACAAGGTCCTGATCCGGAGACTCCAGGGGGAGGAGTGCGGCGTGGTGACGGTCTTCAATCCCGACCTCCTCTCGCTGCGGGAATCGGAGCGGCTCATTACCGGGCTCCGGGAGCTGAAGCTGCCCCTCGTACTCCTGATCGCCAATAAGGTCACGGCGGAAAACCGGGCCCTTGCGGACCGCATCGCCGGGGAGTTGCAACGCCTGGCCAGCGGTGCGGCGGTGGCGAGCGTTGCCCTGAACCCGGCGTTCACCCTGGGGGGTGATACGCCGCTGTACGAAATACCCGAAGACCTGACCGTCCACTTTGGCGGGGGAGGAGAGGACCATGTTTGAATACGCCCATCTGGCCGGGGAGCCCCTCTTCTATCTCTTCATCGCCCTTTCCTTTCTCCTGGGGGCGGGTTATTTCTGGGGGAAGCGGATCAACGACCGGATCTTCCGGAGCGCCTTTTCGGATCTGGTGGCAGTAGTCAAGCCGGTGGATCAGACCTTCACCAACATCGGCGGTCTCATCGGCTATCATGCGACCCTCCGGCCGCCCAAGTCGGCCCCGGTGGAACGGGTGGACGCCACCATCACCTTCCTGCCCCGCCACGCCTGGCTGTGGATGCCAGTCTCCAAGCTCATCCGCAAATACGACCGCCTCTTCATCACCATCCACCTTCGCCGGGCGCCCATCGCCGAGGGGCATCTCATCGAAAAGGGTTATGCCCGCTTCCGGGGACCAAAAATCACCAATGTCGACCGCCTGCAGTCCGAAGCAGTGCGCTGGGGCAATTTGGATTTCATCCTCTACTTCGGCAACGAAACGATCCGGCAGAGACTCCGGAATTTCGTGAACAAACAGCCCGATCCCGGCCTGGTGCGCCACATTGCCCTGGTCCCGGAGCAGCAGCGGAGTTTCATCTTTATGATCCCTAAAACGGGGACCGTGGCCGCGGCCCTGGCCCCCATTTACCGCTGGATACCAACAATTCTGAAATAGGAGGAACCATGCGAAAATTACCTGTTTTTATTATCTTCATCCTGGTGCTTATGCTCGGCGTAACCATGCTTGCCGGATGCGGCGAGGGTGGAAAACAGCCACCGCCCTCACCCACCCAACAGCAAGGGGCAGCCACGCAGGAGGCGCCTCCGGCGGCGGCAAAACCGCAGTCCTGTTATGATGTCGGCTTCAAAATCGGCCGCTGCGCCGCCAAGAGCATGAGCAACCTCCCCTGCGAACCCGGCGAGGATATACCCATGCCCCTGGAGTGCAAGGGAAAACCGGAGACAAAGAAGGGCCTCGCCGAGGGCCGCAAGTCTGTTTATTAAAATCAATCGCTTCCTTCCGGTCCCGAGCCCGGAAGCGATGAGGTGCGGGCGTGATAATTTTATCAACCATCAAACTCAAGGAGGTAAGATCATGGCGCAAAAACAGGATTTGGGTGTGTTTAACTTCGCCATCAGGGCGGAAAAGGACGGCATGAACTTCTATATGAAGGCCGCCAAGAAATTCTCCGGCAATGAAGATCTCAAAAAACTCTTCGTCTCCCTCGCCAAGGAGGAGGCCAAGCATATGGATATCTTCCTGGAGTTCAAGGCCAAGGCGGAGGGCAAGGGCATCGACCAGTGCCTCAAAAACCCGGATATCGACACCTACCTCGAAGCCATCGTCCAGGAAGGCCTCTTCCCCAAGGGCGATACCGTCAACAAACGCCTGGAAAAGGTGGATACGGTAGCACAGGCCGCCGCCATCGCCATGGCCGCCGAGAAAAACGCCATCCTCCTCTACACGGAGCTGGCCAAACTCGCCAAGGACAAAGATCAGAAAAAATTCTTCGAAAAAATCGTCAAAGAGGAAAAATCGCACCTCGTTATGGTCGCCGGCCTCCGCGCCGACAACGACCCCATGTACGCAGCACTCCGCTTCGGAAGATTTTTCTAGGTATCCTTCAGAGAAACGCTCCGGATAATTTTGCCCATTACGGCCGGGTTCCCCCGTCAGTTTCCGGGTGATCGTCGCGACGATCACCCGGTTAATTGCGGTGCAGATTGGCCATCAAGGCAGGATGATCAAAACATATGGGAAGCAAGGACAATTAGTCTGCATCGTCTCAAAGCCACATCAAATAAACTCTTGACGTCATGGAGAGAATTTTATAGCCTTTCGGCCAAAATTAAATATTGAGATAGGGTTCAGAAACTCATTTCTGGAGGACTTTGATGGTCGGGCCGCCATCTGACACAGGTGTCAGATGGCGGTTTTTTTTGTAACAATTTCTGGTTTGCCCGGAAGACAGGAGACAGGCGCTACATGATAGAAATTTTTATTCAGGCCGGGGCAAACTCAATGGCCAGATCGGGAAATTCCCTCTGAAGTTCAGTGGTAATGTCCCGGATGATACCGGACATCACCGCGCCGGCAATGGCGGCGCAGGTAACACATTTGGGCAGGTGACGGTACGTATCGGCAAAGACGTACAGCTTCCCCTCCTTTTCGTTATAGCGGAAGCGCTTGATAAAACCCAATTGCCCCACGGGCAGGCCGCTTTCCGGATCCTTGACCCGTTCCAGGACGGTGTCGATCTTGGCGATCATTTCCGGAGGCATCGACTTTCCCTCTCCTCTTTCCCGCCTTACATTCCCTAAATCATCGTACATGACAAGCCGTCATGGGCGTTGTTTTTCACCGGCTTCACTCCGGCGTTCAGCCCTCTTGGACCATCCGCGGCGCCGGCGGCGAGCGCTCCATCCACTGTTTGATGCGATTGGCGTCCCCATAGCGGGTCATCGTGCCCTGGGCATCGAGGAGGATGATCAGGACCGGGCGCTGGGCCACCTCGGCCTGCATCACCAGACAGCGGCCCGCCTCGTCGATGAATCCGGTCTTCGACAGGCCGATCTGCCACTGGGGGCTCTTTACCAGGCGATTGGTGTTATGAAAAGAGAGGATGCGGCGGCCCGACTGGATCACCGCCTCCTCACAGGTGGTGAATTCACGGATCAAAGGATAGTTGTAAGCGGCGCTGACCATCCGGGCCAGATCCTGGGCGGAGGAAATGTTGCCCCCGGAAAGCCCGGTCGGTTCCGTAAACCGGGTGGCCATCAAACCGAGGGCCCGGGCCTTGGCATTCATGGCGGCCACAAAGGCCTCCTGCCCCCCGGGATAGGTCCGGCCCAGGGCGTGGGCCGCCCGGTTTTCCGAGGCCATCAGGGCCAAAAGCAGGGCCTCCTGGCGGGTAAGGTTCGTCCCCACCGGCAGTCGGGAACGACTGTGGCGTAGGTTGTCGATATCCTCCTTCCGGACGACCAGCGGTTCGTTCAGATCCAGTTGGGCATCCAGAGTCACCATGGCGGTCATGAGTTTGGTAATGGAGGCGATGGGGACGACGGCGCGGGGATTCTTCTGAACCAGCAGTTCTCCGGTCCGCTGATCCTCCACCAGGGCAAAGCCGGAGTTCAAGACCAGCTTTTGCGGCGCCCGCCCTGTGCTGTTCACGGCCCGCGTTTTTTTATTAGCATTAGTCTTCGCCCGGCTACGAACCCGAGACTTGGCCGCCGGACGTTTTTTGGTCGACTTTGCCTTCTTGGCGACTTGGGCCTTTTTGGGTTGCTTGGCCGTCTTTTTTGTCTTCGCGGCCGTCGGCGACTTTGCCGTATCGGTCTTACTCACTGCCCCCCAGGCGGCGGGCAGCCCCGCCATCCCCAAGAAAAAGAGCAAACAAACAATAATTGCCCAAAGTTTTCTCAATCTTTTCGATCCTACCTCAGTAAAGTGCCTCCCTTTTATGGATATTAAGCTACACTTACTCATAGGTTCTGCCGGTTTCCCTCCTCGACGTTTTCTACTCCATCCCGGATCGCTTTTCCATCTATATATTTTTTTTGCCTTTTTTTCCAGCATTAATTTATGAACTTCGAGCCTCCCTTCCCTCAATGGGAATCTCTATCCTGCCCGTTTTGCCTCGTCCCAGATCCGGTCCATATCCGCCAGGGAGGCGTCTTCAATGGCGACGCCGCGCTCCTTGAGTATTTCCTCTATATACCTAAAACGCTTTAGGAATTTCTCAGTTGTTCCGCGCAGGGCCTCCTCCGCCCGGACATCGACGAACCGGGACAGGTTGACGATGGAAAACAACAAATCGCCGATTTCTTCTTCACTGCCCTCAGGATCCTTATTTTCCAGGGCTTCCGCCAGTTCATGCAGTTCCTCGGATATCTTGGCGATGACCTGGTCCGTCTTTTCCCAGTCGAAGCCCACCGTGGCGGCCCGTTCTGTAACGGCCTGGGCCCGGGCCAGGGCGGGAAGGGAACGGGAGATCCCTGAAAAGAGAGGACTCTCCCAAGAAATTTTATGCTCCTGGGTTGCCTTGATCCGTTCCCAGTTGGCCTTCACCTCGCCGGCATCCCGAACTTTGGCGCCGCCGAAGACATGGGGATGGCGGCGGATCATCTTTTCCCTTATCTCTTGGATCACGTCGGCCAGATAGAAATTCCCCCGCTCTTCCGCCAGGACGACCAAGAAGAGGATCTGGAAGAGCAGATCCCCCAATTCCTCCCGGAGTTCCGCCGGCGACCCGGACCCGATTGCGTCGAGGACCTCATAAGCCTCACTGAGGAGATACCTCCCCAGATCCTTTTCCGTCTGGACCCGATCCCAGGGGCAGCCGCCCGGACCCCGAAGAGTCCTGATCAGTTCCAGGAGAGCCGCCGTGTCCGCCGCCGGTGCCTGCTCCTTCATTATTTCTCCTGTCTGCCCAGTAAAGGGCGTTGTATTACCCATGACAATCCTTCCGTTCACCTTGCCGTACCAGAACGTTTTCCGCTACCGGCCCGACTGTAACGCCCGTCCCCGGAATTTATGGACATACATCAGCGGCACTGTTTCATGCAGTCCCGGCACCAGGGTGTATATCCGCACCGCCCTTTGCAGTTCTCGTACTCCAGGGGATCGTAGTTCACCAGCAGGTGGATGCGGCGCCGGAACTCATCCGGGTCCGGCGTTTTCAGGGCGATGATCTCCCCCGGGCAGATCATGGTCCGGTCGTTCGTCAGGATATTGTCCACGTATTGCCCCGCCTGGAGGGAGATGCCCGCCGTGGTCAGAAAGTCCCGGGCCGGCCGGGAGGCCACCAGAGTCATAACTTCGGAGATGAGCCCCGAAGCGGCGATCAGTCTGGCCGCCGCCAGACCGATAACCTTGTCATGAAGGCGGCAGTCCCGATATTTACCCCGGAAGATATCCAGCCACTCCACCAGGGGTCTCAGGCCCGATTCCCGGGACATGAAAATCCGCTTGTCGCCATGGAACATGGCCAGCGTGTAAGCCTGGAAATCTTGATCCGTCACGCCAGCCACCTGCGCAGCGGTTCCCGGAGGGGAGCGACGACCAGCGCCCAGCAGGTATGGGATAGCAACAACGCCAGGATCAATTCCCGGATAAAGGCCCCGGACAGCCCGGCAAGGAAATAATCCGTCGGGATCAGCCAGAGCAACTGGATCGAAAAGGCCAGCCAAACGGCCGGAAGGAGGCTAAAACCCCGGCGGACGAAGAGGCCGGTGCAAAACCCCAGGATGCCGTTGCCGACGAGCAGCCAGGGATTAGCCATGACCAGGGCGGCCCATAGCGATCCGGCCAGCCCGGATACAAGACCTCCCCAGGGACCCAGCACCGCGGCGGCAAGGAAGATCGCCGCCTGGAAGGTATGGATCTTGAAACCCCAGGGGGTCGTCAGGTTGATCATGCCCAGGACATTGGGCAGCAGCGCCAAAAGCAGTAAAGCGGCGGTCCGGCCGCGGTTCCAGGGTCGATCCCAGGAGAGGATAGTCGTTTCGCCCATTGTGGAGACCTCCTTGAAAATTGTCTGCAATTGTTCATAACCATTAACATGTTTTCATGCCGTACGGCGATCGTTACGAACATGGATTCATCCGTCGGTGATTTGTAGCGCAATTTGTCCGGAAAGGTCAAACAAAAAGGGCCTTTGCCGCTCCCGCGCCCAACCATGCCAGCCGGCAGCCTTCCCAGCGGCCGTCCTCGGACCGACGGTCCGGGCGCCGGACTCAGGAGCTCACCGGCGAAAGGCAAGCGGTTGATGCCCATTGGAGAGCTTTCACAATTCACATTTGACGGCATCGTAAAAAGTCCGGATGCTTCGAAAGCGCTTCATCCCTCGTCACTGCGACGTACGTCCAAGTACGCCTCATTCCTCAGGATGCGCGCGCCTCGCCTGCGGATCTTTTTACGATGCCGTCCCAAATGGGACATTTTTTGACCTTTTACGATGTCGTCACATTTTGTCGTTCCCGCGCACGCGGGAATCCGGAACCTGCGGAAAGAGATGCTGATGTCTATAAATTATCATTGACAGCGCGGGCAATCCTCATATAAAGTTCAAGCGATAAGCGGAGGTGAAAGGGTTGCCGCTATGTCCAGGGAAAGGGGAAAGAGACGTGGAGGAGTCGGGAACCGTGGAAAAGATCAAGATCGGCATCAGCACCTGTCTGCTTGGCCGGAATGTCCGTTATGACGGCGGCCACCAGTGGGACCGGTATCTCACCGAAACCCTGGGACGTTATTTTACCTATATCCCCGTCTGTCCGGAAGTGGAATATGGCCTGCCGGTCCCCCGGGAGGCCATGCGCCTCGTGGGCGATCCGGCGGCGCCCCGCTTGGTTACCATCCGCACCGGCATCGATCACACGGCGGGAATGCAGTCCTGGGCGGCGGAAAAGCTGCAAGAACTGGAGCAGGAGTCTCTTTGTGGCTTCATCTTCAAGAGCAAGTCCCCCAGTTCCGGCATGACCGCCGTCAAGGTTTACGTTCCCGGCGGCATGCCTGTCAAGCGCGGTATCGGGGTCTTCGCCGCCGCCTTCATGGCCCGTTTTCCCCTCCTCCCGGTGGAGGAGGATGGCCGCCTCCAAGATCCGGCGCTCCGGGAGAATTTCATCGAGCGGGTCTTCGTTTACCGCCGCTGGCAGCTTCTCCTGGCCGGCCGGCCGAAGTTCCGGGATCTCGAGCGGTTCCACCGGGAGCACAAACTGCTCGTCATGTCCCACAGCGTTAGGCACCTGACCATCCTGGGCCGCCTTGTCGCCAATCATGAACAACTGCCCTTCGACCAGGCGGCCGCCGCCTATCTGCAGGTCCTCATGGAAGGGTTGAAACTCGTCGCCACCCCGAAGAAACAGACCAACGTCCTGATGCACATGCTGGGCTATTTCAAGAACGTCCTCACCCCGGAGGACAAGGAGGAGATGCTGGAGCTCATCGAGCGTTACCGCCTGGGCCGCCTTCCCCTCATCGTCCCTGTCACCATGCTGACCCATTACGTCCGGAAATTTTCCTCACCCTACCTCCAGGAGCAACTCTACCTCAACCCCCATCCCGCCGAACTGATGCTGAGGAACCACAGTTGATTCCCCGGCGGGTGTTGAATCGGCATTGACACCAGCCCCTGTTTCCCCTATATGGCAATTAGGAAAGGATGGCCCCCATGCCGATCAAGATGAGGCTCAAAGAGGAGATATACCGCAACGACAAAGGCCACATCATCGAAAAACGCTATACCATGAACGGCAAGCCCGAGGGGGAATATCTCTCCTTCTTCGGCAACGGGCAGGTCATGGTCCGCCTCCATTTTCAGGGCGGCCTGAAAAACGGCGCTGCGGAGTCTTACTACCGGGACGGCCAGATCCGGGAGCAGGGAACTTTCAAGGACGATCATCTCTTCAGCGCCTATTCATCTTATTACGACAACGGCCAGATCCGGGAGCAGGAAAACTACAACGCGGCGGGAAAGCTCCACGGCCCCTACCGGCTCTACTACCGGAACGGCCAGGTCAAGGATGAAGAATACTTCGAAAACGGTCTCTTCGAGGGAGACTACGTCTCCTATTACAAGAACGGGCAGATCCGGGAAAAGGGAAGCTTCAAGAACGACAAACGGGAAGGGGAATACGTGTCTTATTACCGGAACGGACGCGTCAAGGAGCAGGCCCGGTACCGGAACGGCAAATTGGTGGGCAAGTTTCATGTCTACGACGAAAAGGGGAACGAAATCGCCAAGCACCTTCCCAACGGCCAGGAAGAGGGAGAAGAGGAGGAACACGAAACCAGGGAGCGGGAACAGATGGTTGACGACCTGCTGAAAAATCTCGGAAACTTCAACAAACAGGAGAAGGATGCCAATGATTAAGACGATTCTGGCGCCTACCGACGGTTCCGAATACGGAAACACCGCCATTGATTATGGCGTTTACATCGCCAAACGCCTGGATGCCACCCTCACGGGCTTTCATGTCATCGATGTCCGGCTGATGCAGGGGCCGGTGATCACTGATATCTCCGGCTCCATCGGGGTTCCCCCCTACCAGGAATTCTATCCGGTTATTGAAAAGGGCCTGGAGGAAAGGGCGGAGGTCATTCTCAAAGCCTTTGCTGAGCGTTGCGCCGCCGGCGGCGTCCGGGCGGAAACCCGGAAGGCGGTGGGGGTCATCGACGAGGCGATCATCGCCGAGGCGAAAAATCACGACTGGATCGTCCTGGCCCAGCGGGGAGAGCACTTTCACATCACCAAGGGCGGCATTCTGGGCTCCACCGCCGAAGCGGTAACCCGTCATGCCGGCAAGCCGGTCCTCGTCACCCCTCAGCGCTACCAGGATATCGAAAGCATGGCCCTGGCCTACGACGGCAGCCCTCCGGCCCAAAACGCCCTGGAACTGGCGGTGTTCCTGGCGGAGAAGATGGTCTGGCCCCTGACGCTCTTCATGGTCACGGAGGATCAGGGCCGGGCAGCCCGCTGGTCCAAGAAGGCCGAGGCCTATCTCGAGGCACATCAGATCGACTGCGAAACGGTGGTCGTGGCGGGACGAGAGGACCGGGCGATCCTGAAATTCATCAAAGAGGGCGCCGTGGAACTAATGGTCATGGGGGCTTATGGCCGCAACCGTCTCCAGGAACTCCTCATCGGCAGCACCACCTCCCATGTCATCCGCAACAGCGCCATCCCAGTGCTGCTCACCCGCTGACGCCGGCAGACCAAGCGGCCTGCACTGGCCCGGAAATCCATGGTAAATATGTTCTGGCCGAAACAGGATGAAAACAGAGGATTGTTTGTTTTCGTCGCCCAAGTAATATCAACTACTTCTGCAAAGAACAAATATACCAGGCCCAGGAAACCTTTGACAATGGCTTCGCTGCCGCTTGTCAATTTTTTCCACGTAATGCCCTCCTCTTGGAGGGAAGGTGCTCAGGGTAAGGGATGCGGTGGATTAAAAGAAACGATCTTTTTCTTCTTTCACCCGGGCGCGTAAATCATCCAGAAGCTCGTAACGCGTCAAATCCGAATGGAGGGGGGTGATGGTGATATAACCCCGGCGGAGGGCGCAGGCATCGGAATCCGGAGATTCATCGTCGGCCAGTTGCGTCTCCCCGGCCAGCCAGTAGTAGATGTTGTCCCGGGGGTCCACCCGGCGCTCGAAATTCTCCAGAAGACGCGTCCGCCCCTGCTTGACCACGACCACCCCCTTGATCTCCTCCTCGGGGAGGGCGGGGATGTTGACGTTCACCGCCGTTCCCGGCCAGGGATTGCCCAGGATAAACGCCGCCATTTTCCGGGCGTAGCGGGCGGCAAAGCCAAAATCCGCCTCTTTATGGGTATCCAGGGAAATCGCCAGGGAGGGAACGCCTAGAATGACCGCTTCCGTGGCCGCGGAAACAGTGCCCGAGTACAGGACATTGACGCCCACGTTGGCGCCCCGGTTGATGCCGGAAACGACGAGGTCCACGGGACCGCCGGCCAGAGCCCGGATGCCCAGTTTGACGCAGTCCGCCGGCGTTCCCGCCACGGCATAACCGAGCGCGGCGCCGTTTTTCCGGGCCTCCCGGACCATGAGGGGTCGAAAAAGGGTGATGGCGTGGCCCACGGCGCTCTGTTCCACCTCCGGTGCGACCACCAGGCATTCGGCGTCCCGGGAAAGCTCATGATGGAGCGCCGCCAGCCCCTTGGCATAGATGCCGTCGTCGTTTGTCAACAGATAACGCATGATCTTCTCCTCAATAAAAGGCCCGGAAGTTCCTTAACAAACTTCCGGGCCCCGGAAAAGCTGTTTTTTCTATATGTGTTTGGCCTATGTGGTCCCGCCGGCCCCCGGCACTCCAGAAAGCGCGCCTCCCGAAGAGGGACCCGGATAGGTCAAGAAGTCAATCACGGTTCTTGGTTGGTCGCTACCCGCTACTTGACTTCCTCGAAATCGGCATCCACGACATCGTCGTCCTTCTTGCCGCCGCCCGCCTGGGTCCCGGTGCCCGTCCCGGCGGCGCCGGCGCCGGCTGCTCCCGCGCCCGGACCTCCCTGCTGTTCCGCCGTCTTGGCATACATGGCCTCAGCCAGTTTGTGGGAGGCGGTGGTCAGTTCCTCCTGGGCCTTTTTGATGGCCTCGAGATCGTCACCTTCGATGGCCTTCCGGACCTTGGCCATGGCATCCTCTATCTTTGTCTTTTCCGCGGCGTCGATCTTGTCGCCGAATTCCTTGATGTTCTTTTCCACGCTGTACACAAAGGAGTCGGCATGGTTCCGGGCTTCGACGAGATCGCGCTTCCGCTTGTCTTCATCGGCATGAGACTCCGCATCCTTCACGAGCTTCTGGATCTCCTCTTCCGAAAGGCCGCTGGAGGCGGTGATCTTGATGCTCTGCTCCTTCCCGGTGCCCAGGTCCTTCGCCGAAACATGGACGATGCCGTTGGCATCGATGTCGAAGGTAACCTCGATCTGGGGCAGACCCCGGGGCGCCGGAGGAATCCCGACGAGTTCGAAACGACCCAGGGTGCGGTTGTCCGCCGCCATGGGCCGTTCGCCCTGCAGGACGTGGATGCTCACCGCCGGTTGATTGTCCGCCGCTGTGGAGAAGATCTGGCTCTTCCGGGTGGGAATGGTGGTGTTCTTCTCGATGAGTTTCGTCATCACCCCGCCCAGGGTTTCGATCCCCAGCGACAGTGGCGTCACGTCGAGGAGAAGGACATCCTTGACATCCCCGGCCAGGACACCACCCTGAATCGCGGCGCCGACGGACACGACCTCATCGGGATTTACTCCCTTGCTGGGCTCCTTACCGAAGACTTCCTTGACCTTCTGCTGCACCCGGGGCATCCGCGTCATCCCGCCCACGAGGATCACCTCGTTGATGTCCTGGGGGGAAAGATTGGCGTCCCGCATCGCCGTTCGGCAGGGTGCCTCCACTTTAGCGATGAGATCCTCCACCAGCGCTTCCAGTTTCGCCCGGGTCAGCTTGATATTCATGTGCTTGGGACCGGAGGCGTCGGCGGTGATGAAGGGGAGATTGATGTCCGTCTCCATAGCCGTCGAGAGCTCGATCTTTGCCTTCTCCGCCGCCTCCTTGAGGCGCTGGAGGGCCATTCGATCGCTTCGGATGTCGATGCCCTGATCCTTCTTGAATTCCGTGGCCAAAAACTCGATCAGCCGCTGATCGAAATCCTCTCCGCCCAGGTGGGTGTCGCCGTTGGTGGACTTGACCTCGAATACCCCGTCACCGATCTCGAGGATGGAGATATCGAAGGTTCCGCCGCCCAAATCGAAGACGGCGATTTTGCCCTCTTTTTTCTTATCCAGACCATAGGCAAGGGCCGCCGCCGTAGGTTCGTTGATGATCCTCCGGACGTTGAGGCCAGCGATCCTCCCCGCGTCCTTGGTGGCCTGACGCTGCGAATCGTTGAAATAGGCCGGAACGGTGATCACCGCGTCGGTAATCTTTTCTCCCAGGTAGTCCTCCGCCGTCTGTTTCATCTTTACCAGGACCATGGAGGAGATCTCCGCCGGACTGTAATTCCGGTCCCGTACGGTCACCTGGGCGTCGCCGTTAGCCGCTTCGGTGATCCGGTAGGAGCTGATGCCCTTGTCGTACTGGACCTCCTTGACATTATATTTTCTTCCGATCAGCCTCTTGACGGCATACACGGTATTCTCCGAGTTGGTGATGGCCTGACGCCTGGCTACCTGTCCCACCAGTCTTTCACCGCTTTCCGTAAATGCGACCACCGAGGGGGTCGTCCGGTTTCCTTCCTGATTGGCAATTACCACCGGGTCGCCGCCTTCCATGACCGCCACGCAGGAATTGGTGGTTCCCAAGTCAATACCGATTATTTTTCCCATGATTATATATCCTCCTTAATTAACCCGATTCTTATTCAACACGTCCCGTTATCGTCGGGCCGTTTACAGACGGTGACCTTGGCGGGCCGCAACAATCTGCCGTTCAACAGATATCCTTTTTCAAGTTCGTCCACGATCTGATTGTTATCGCGTTCCCGGCTCGTGACCTGCATGAGGGCCTCGTGGTAGTTCGGGTCGAACTGCTTGTCGGCGCAGTCGATGGGCTCCACGCCGTGCTTGCCTAGGCAGCAGAGAAGCTGATCCTTAAGCATCCCCAATCCCTTTTTGAAGGATTCGAAATCATTGGATTTGTCGGCATGCTGCAAGGCCCGCTCCAGGCTGTCCGCCAGGGGCAGCAGCTCCCGGATCAGGCTTTCGTTGCCGTATTTGATGGCATCGGCCTTCTCCTTTGCCGCCCGTTTCCGGTAATTATCCAGTTCCGCCACGGCGCGCAGGTACTTGTCGTAGTTTTCCGCGCATTCCCGGGCTTTTTCCTCCAGTTCCCGGTCCACCGTCGGCGCCTGGAGATCCTCCGGCGCCGTCCCTGGCGTCTCTACTCCGGTCTCCGCAACGCCCGCTTCCCGGACGTCCTGCTGAGCATGAATATCTTTTTTCGTCTTTTTCACCATGATCGAACCATTTTCACCACTTGGCCTTCATTTCAGATCCGGACGCTGAAAGAGCTTGAGATCCACCATCTGGCAGAGGACGTGCCCCAGGGTGATATGGACCTCCTGAATCCGCGGGGTACTTTCGGAAGCCACATTGAGGCTATAGTCGGCGATCCCCGCGATGTCGCCACCGTCCTTTCCCGTCAGGGCAAAGGTCGTCAATCCCATTTTCTTTGCCTGTTCCAGACCTTTGTACACATTCCGCGACCTGCCGCTGGTGCTGATCCCCCAGACGACATCGCCGGGCTGGCCCAGGGCCCGGATCTGCTTGCTGAAGATCTCGGAAAAATCATAATCGTTGCCGATGCTCGTGATAATGGAAGTGTCGGTGCTCAAGGCAATGGCCGGCAGGGGCGGTCTTTCGATGAGGAAACGATTCACGAACTCCGCCGCCAGATGCTGGGCATCCGCGGCACTGCCCCCGTTACCGAAGATCATGATCTTGTTTCCTGCCTTCAACGCCGCGGTCATCATCTCTACGACCCGGATGATACCGGAGAGGTTGTCGTTGACGAAGCTTTCCTGCAACCGGCTGCTGTCTTTGAAGATTTTGACGATGAGGTCTTCCATGTCCTTCCTTCCTTCACAAAGCGGCGCTAATATATTTATCGCGCCTCTCGGTGTCAAGGCCGTCAGGACGATTCTCTCAACGGCGATCAGGGAAAATCAAATTGTTCGTGGCGGCGGCGGTCCTCCAATTCGGCGATTTTCCCCTTGTTCCAGTCCGCAACCCGGCTGTAATACTGGGTGATCTTGGCGATTCCGTCCACATGGGGGGAGAAACAACGGTCGCACCGCGACTTGAGGCCAGGAAAGGTGCCGCCGCATTCCCGGCAGGCGGTAAACTCCGGGGAAAAGATGAGCTGTCGGCAGGAGGTCTCTCGATAGGCCCAGGTGAGCAGATCCGCCAGGCCGGACGGCGGCGCCGGCTTTCCCCCCAGCCAGATCTGGACGGCGGCGCCGGCCCCGATCAGAGGGTGGAATTTCCCTTCCCGGTGGATACGTTCCGCGGGCTTCAGGGGGGCGGAAACGGGCAGATGGGTGGAATTCGTGTAATAGAGCGACCCCGCCGTGATATCGCCCCGCACATGGTTTCCCGCAGGCGGGGAAAAATAGCGGAGGTCCAGGCGGGCAAAGCGATGCGCCGTCGTTTCGGCATGGGGCTGGTCCAGGACCAGGTTAAGGTCGTAACGAGCGCTCAAGGCCTTGGCCTGCCCGGCCATAAAGGCGATCACCCGGAACCCGAATTCCTCCGCCGCCGGTGATTCATGGAGGGATTTTCCCGTCATGACCCGCACCAGTTCGTTCAGGCCCACCATTCCCATGAGATATGCGGACCGCTCCCGCCGCAGATAGGGGGTGCCGTCGAGATTCATGGCCAGCAAGGACAGAGGGCCCTGATCGCCGTACGAAAGCAATCTTTCCAGAAACGTCCGCTTCTGGGCATGGGCCTGGGTGGCGAGATCCATGAGGACCTCCAGATGAGAGAAGAGTTCCTTTACGTCTCCGGCGGCCCGGTAGCCCAGGCGCGGGAGGTTGATGCTGATGTTCTGAATGGCCGCCCCGCGCTGCCGCCAGGGGGTGGCGGCATCTTCAGGCGCCACCGGTATCCCCAGCCCCCCCATCCCATATACATCCCCCTCCCTTTCCAGGACGAAGCAGGGATTTCCCTTGTCTGCGGCAACCGCGCAGACCTGACAGAGAAACTCCTCATGCCCGGGGGCGGCAAAAAAGCGGGGGGTGATGTGCACCACCGGACGGGGAAAGATAAAGGGCTTGCCCGTGCCGTCTCCTTTGTGGAATACATCGCACAGTGCTCGGGCCAGACGCTGCGCCTCGATTTCGTAATCCCCGCAGGTCCTCCCCGTGGGCTCTCCTCCCGGACCGATCATGGGCAAATCCCGCAGTGGTTCGGGGACCTCCCAGAAGAGATGGATGTCGGTGAACATGGCCTGCCCACCCCGGGCCGCCGTCAGTTGGGAGAACTCGTAAACGAGCATCTGGGCGAACTGCCGTACCTCCCGGTCGGACATGCCGGCCAGGTAAGGGGCGAAGGATAGGTTGACGAAGTTCCAACTGATGACGCCGGCGAAATAGCCCTGCAGGACGGCTCCGAATCGTACCATGTGGGCCAGCAGCACCTCGGCGTGCTTGGCGGGCTTGGCGACATTCAGGGAGCGGGGCAGATTCAGGCCGAATCTCTTCAGATATTCCAGATTCTGGCAGCCCGAGAAGGGACGGTCCACAAATCCCAGGCCGTGGATGTGAAAATCTCCCAGGATGTGGGCATCGCCTACCTCCTGGGAGAAGATGCTGTACAGCGCGTATTCCCGTTTGATCCCCTGGGCCAGGACCAGATTCGTCCCTTCCGGCCCGTGCGGGACGTTGGCGTCTTCCTTGTTGCGATGGAGGATGAGCTGATCGACGTCATAGAGGGGAAAGCCGAGGCGGGCGTGCATCCGCCGGGCCTTCTCCAGCCCCCGTTCCACTAGTTTCGCATCCACGAGTTCCCGGATCAGGGACGTCGTCAGTACCGAGACCCCGGAGGCAAAGAGGCCTTTCTCCACGTCGATGCTCACCGCCTCCGCCGTCGCGACGTCGATCCCCGTTTCTCGGATCAAGGCGTCCACGATGCGCCGGCGGTTCCAGCGGTCCACCTCCTCGCCCTTGGACCGGACGAAGAGGGTCATATCGGTCGTTTCCGGCGTCGGCATCTTCACCATCTTGATCCGCTCATATATTCGTCCGCGATGCCGCGCGGGGGTTCTCCAGGGCCTGTTCCGCCGCGGCGGCGACCGCGGCGTCGTGGTCGTGATTCATGGTAAAGACCCGGAAGTGAACGATCCGGGCGGGAATGAACCGGTAGATGTCCCGCAGGGGCTCCGGGGAGGTCTTGCCCAGGGCCGGGTTGAAGATGTTGATCTGCTTGTCCGTCTGGACCATGGGATTGATGGGCCGGGGGTCCTGGGTGGCCAGATCCACCCGGAGGGCGATATTCCGCAGGGATCTCGGCAGACGGCAGCGTATCTGCTCCTCATAATCTTTCGCCAAAGCGAAGCTCGTTCCCTTCTGGATGTTTTCCACCGATATCTCCGTGGAATAGGACATCTTCCATTTCACCTGCCGGCCGTACAGGCGCTGCCACTCCCGACCGAGACGCCTGCGGCGGGGGTCTTCCCCGTCGGTCCAGCGGCGGACGGTCTCGAAGAGCCGCCATTCATCGAGACGGCCATAGGCCTCCAGATCCTCCCGGGGATCGCCGGGGCAGAGGAGTTCCATGGTCTCCCGGAAGATCTCCTGGAGGTGGAGGTCCAGGGCCCGGGTGGTGCGATGGAAATAGACGTTGGCATAGAGGTTGAGGCGGGCGTTCAGGAAACGGCGCAGGGCGGAGATCCCCGCTTCATGGAGGGTCAGGCCGGCCTCGGTGAAGAAGGAGTAATATCTGATCCGGGCAATATCCACCATATCCAGTGATACGCCGGTCATGAAGGCGTCGCGCTGCACGTAATCGAGATTGTCCACCGTGTAGATCCCGGAAAAAAGCTGGCGGAGGAAGGTCAGCCACCGGGGCGCCCCTTCCCGGACCCCCCCGGGCATCTTGATGAGATAGGCCACACTCCGGGGGTCCAGGGTCTCCCCATCGGCGAAGGATCCGGCGGGACCGCGACGCATCTTCCGGATGATCTTTCCCAGTTTTTCGACGATGATTCGCCCGCCCAGGTCCTCATGGGTGATGCCGTAGCGATCCAGGAAATGATCGTCGAAGAAATGCCCGTAAGGCCCGTGACCTACGTCATGGAGGAGGCCGGCGACGCGGGCCAGCTCTTCGATGTATCTTTCCGAGGGGAGATCCGGGCAGATTTCCCGGAGGCTGGGATAGAGGGAGCGGGCGAATTCTCCGGCCACATGCATGGTCCCCAGGGAATGTTGAAACCGGGTATGTTCCGCCGCCGGATAGACCCAGCGAGCGCTCTGCAACTGGTAGATCCGGCGCAGGCGCTGCATCCAGGGGGAGTCGAGGAGATCCTTTTCTGTCTTTTCCCTGTCGCCGCGGCCCTCCGGAACGGTAAAGCAGGCGTACTGGTGGATGGGATCGGCGATGAGGGCCATCCCCCGATAGATGCGGGGAAAGGAATGCTCCGTGGTTTTCATGGATGGAAGCCTATAATATTCCTTTCCATATTTCAAATCAAATGCACCAACGACGGTGAGTAGGAAAGCCGCCGACCTCATTGAGCTTTATCCGCCCGCGCTTTATCCTTGACAGTGAGAGCCCTTTCTCCTTATAAAAAAAAGGAATGCACGTCCAGCTCCGAAGTGGAAAGAACTGAAACAGCTTTCATCATCCCCACAGGAAAGAGGTGCTCCCCATGGGAACGAACAATGTCATTTTTCTCGAAGTCATCGAATGGTTCGACGAATCGGGCCAACAGTTGATCCACAGAATTCCCGAAACGGGCTCCGGCGAAATAAAATGGGGGGCCCAGCTCACGGTCCGGGAGAGCCAGGCCGCCGTTTTCTTTTACAAAGGCAAGGCCTACGACGCCTTCGGGCCGGGACGCCACACCCTGAGAACGGCCAACATCCCCATTCTCACCAAGGTCCTCAGCATCCCCTGGGCGATGACCAGCCCCCTGCGGGCGGAGGTCTATTTCGCCAATATGAAGGTCTTTCCCAATCTCACCTGGGGGACCAGGGACCCGGTGGCCTTCCGGGACAGCGAACTGGGGCTGATCCGCCTCCGGGCCTTCGGGGTGTTCAACATCCGCATCCTCCAGCCCGTCCTGTTGATAAACAGCCTCGTGGGCACCCAGGGGGTCTATAAGACGGAGGAGATCGCCGAATATCTGAATCGCGTCATCGTCTCCCGTCTGAATGATTTCCTGGGGGAAAAGATCGACACGATCTTCAACCTCCCCGCCCGGTACAACGAACTGGCCGCGGGACTTCAAGAGGCGCTGGTAAAGGACTTCAGCCAGTTCGGCCTGGGGCTGACCTCGCTGTACATCAACTCCATAACCCCGCCGCCGGAGGTGCAGAAGGCAATCGATGACAAGAGCAAACTGGGGGTCTTCGACGACCTCAACAAGCTGCTGAAGATGAAAGCCGCCATGGCCCTGGAAAACGCCTCCCTGAACCAGGGGGAAACGGGATCCGCCCTGGGGATGGGGATGGGCTTCATGATGCCCGCCATGTTCGCCGATGCCTGGCGTTCTTCCCCGGGCGCGGCGGGAAGCGGGGGCGGCGTACCCGGGACCGGCGGCGAGACCGCCGCCCAATGCCCGGACTGCCGCCAGTCCGTACCCCGGGAGGCAAGATTCTGCCCCTATTGCGGCCACCAGCTCCTCATCATCCGGCAGTGCGGGGCCTGCGGGAAGAATCTGCCGGCCAGCGCCAAGTTCTGCCCTCAATGCGGCAGTCCGGCGGAACGGAAGCCCGAGCCGAAAAAATGCCCCCAGTGCGGTACGGAAAATCTTTCTAACTCATTGTTCTGCAACCGTTGCGGTGAACGGATCTAACTGGCAGATTCAGCACCAGTGCCCGCAGTGCGGCGCACCGGTCATCCTGGAGGAAACGGACCGCATCCTGTCCTGCGCCTTCTGCCGGACCCGTCTGCTCATCGTCTCACCCGGCCCCTTTCACTATTACATCCCCGCGCCGGCGGCGGCGGAGTCCGTCTATATTCCCTACTGGCGTCTCCGAGGCCTTGCCTACCAGCTCAAGCCCCTGGATATTACCGACACCTATATCGACACCAATCGCCGGGCCTTGCCCCTGCCGGGGCTCCCCGCCTCCCTGGGGGTCCGTCCCCAGGCCATGAAGATTAAATTTCTCTCCCGGGAAATCCCGGGGGTCTTTCTACAACCGAGGTTGACGGCGGAAGATGTTCTGCCCCAGGCGGCGGTACTGGCCGGAAGTACGGCGAGAAACGTCTTTATCGGTGAGGTCGTGAGCCTCATCTATTCACCCATGACGGTAAAAGGCAACGCCCTTTGCGATGACTTTCGCCCCGGCCAGGCAATCTCCTGGACGGAAGTAGAGCAGGGGCGATACCCCGCCCTCGCCTCCGCCGCCTGGGCCCGCACCGAGTTCCTGCCCACCCTCTGTCCTGCCTGTGGGTGGGATCTCCAGGGATCCCGGGACACCCTGGCGTTCACCTGCGGCAACTGCCAGTCCGTCTGGACCTGTTCGGGCGCGGCGCTGGAGCGAACCCCCTTCATCACCATCGGCGGCGTCGGCAATGATCCCCACTACCTCCCCTTCTGGCGTCTCAAGGTCCGTTTCGAAGGCATCGCCCTGGAATCTTTGGCTGACCTGGCGCGGCTGGCCAACCTCCCCCGGACGATCACCCCGGAGATGGAAAAGCGGCCCGTGTATTTCTGGTCCCCTGCCTTCAAGGTCAATCCCGCCCTCTTCATGCGCTGGACGCGTCAGGTCACCGTTTTCCAACCGGAACCCGATTACACGGAGAATCTCCCGCACCAAAACATCTACCCCGTCACGCTGACCGCCCCGGAGGCGCTGGAGAGCGTCCCGGTAACCCTGGCGAACATCGTGACGGACAAGCGGGCTTTTTTCGCCGCCCTGCCCCGGTTGAAGCTGCACGCCGTGGAGACGCTCCTTGTCTATCAACCGTTTGCCGCCTCCCGGCGGGAATTGATTCACGAAACCATGAAGGTCGTCATCGACAGGAAGGCCCTGGGCTTCGGCGCCTTTATGTAACCAAGGATTAACGGAGGATTAATGAGCGAAATCATAGCCTTGTGCAACCAGAAGGGAGGAGTGGGCAAAACTACCTGCACCCTCAATATCGCCGCCGGTCTGGAAAAGATGGGGGAGAAGGTCCTCCTCATCGACCTGGATCCCCAAGCCCACCTCACCTATTCCCTGGGCATTCCGGCCCATGAACTGAACCGGACGATCTATGACCTCTTCAAGGGCACCCACGGACTCCCGGACGTGCTCCTGGCCGTCGAAGGCCTGGCGGTCGTCCCTTCCTCTCTGGAGCTGTCCGGGCTGGAGATGGAACTGGCCGGGGTACCGGGACGGGAATTCATTCTCCGGGAATCCCTGAGCCGGGCCGACGGCTTCACCTACATCTTCATCGATTGCCCGCCGTCCCTGGGAATCCTGACCCTCAACGCCCTCACCGCCGCCCGGGAGATCTACATCCCCCTGCAGACGGAATTCCTGGCCCTGAAAGGGATGAGCAAGCTCATCGAAACCATCGATACGGTGAAAAAGCGTCTCAACCGGGACCTGGAGATCACGGGGATTATCGGCACCCGTTACGACGCCCGGCGGAAGCTCAACAAAGGCATCGTGGAAACGATCGGGGAGCGCTTCGGGGCCAAGCTCTTCAAGACGATCATCCGGGAGAACATCAGTCTGGCCGAGGCCCCCGGTTACGGGCAGACGATCTTCAGCTATGCCCCGAAGAGCTACGGAGCTGAGGATTATCTGGCCCTGGCGGGCGAGATCATCGCCCGGAAGCGCCCGGCGCCGGTCCCCAAAGCCGGGCGCCGCCGTTCCTCCTGACAGGTCCAAAGGAGGTTTCAATCCATGTGGATCTTTACCGACAAGGCATTTCTATCTATCATCCAGGATTTTCGCGACCCCGACACCTTGATTGTCCGGGCCCGTTTCCCCGATCATATCCGCAATATCTTTCCCAACGCTCGGGTGACGAAGACCCCGGGACGGGACTACCTTTACCGGACCCTGCTGCCCCGGGGGGAGGTGGTGGAAAGGATCAAGGCCCTTACGGAGGGAATCGACTACCCGAACTTCAAGGACGCCCTCGAGGAGCCCCTTTACCAGCGGGCCTGCGGGGAGGTTTGGGGGATCCTGCACCGCTACCAGAAATGATGGAGGTTTTCCCGGGGATGGCCCTCCCGGTTTCGGCCCGGAGTTCCTCGTAACACCGTCGGATCTCCTGGAGGGCCGCCTCGGCGCGTTTGCGGTCGTCGATATCCTGGCTGGTGCCGTCGTGATACAAAACCCGGCCCCGGGCGTCAAGAACGGGTTTGGCGTTAAAAGATACCCAGACCATGCCGCCGTTCTTGCAGCGGCAGCGCACCTCAAAGTCCCTGAGGGTGCCTTCCCTTTTCATGATCGCCAGCGCCCGGTCCCGGTCCTCCGGAAAGGCGTAGATTTGCGTTCCTATATCGGTGACGGCCGCCATCAATTCCTCCGGAGATTCATATCCGATGATCCGGGCCGCCGCCGCATTGGCATTTATGAATCGGCCTTCCTGGGTGACCTGGTAGATGCCCATTACCGAATTGTCGAAGATGCGGTGGTATTTTTCCTCGCTTCTACGGACGGCATCTTCCGCCTCCCGGCGCTCCGTCACATCCCGGACCACGCTGCGGAATCCCGTCGGCCGGCCGGAGGCATCCCGAATGAGATTGACCGAAACCTCGATGCCGCGTCTGTTTCCCTCCTTGTCATAAATATCCCACCCGAAGCAGTTCAAGGGTTTTCCCGTCCGGAAAACTTCATGGTAGGCCCGCTGCACCTGCCGCTGATTCTCCCTGTCCGTGCAGACGCTATAATGGGCGCCCAAAAGCTCGTCATGGCTCCGGCCGGTCAACCGCAGAAACGATGCGTTGAAAAAGGTGAACCGGCCGGTGAGATCGACTTCGTTATACCCTTCCTCAATGTTGCTCAGGATCATCCGATAGCGTTCTTCACTCTGGCGGAGGATTTCATCCTCCCGTTTGCGCGACGTGATATCGATGGTCTGGGACAGAATGACCGTTTCCCCCTCCATGGCACACAGGTCGGAATTCAACAGCGCCATGATCCGGTGGTTGTCCTTGTGCCGCAGGGACACCTCGTAATTGCGGACCATCCCCGTAGCGGCCAATTGCTCCCGTATGTCCCGGCGCTCCTCCTGACTGATGTAATGAACCGACGGCGGCAGGTCCCGGTATTCCGATTCCGTATAGCCCGTCATCCGCTGCCAGGCCGAATTCGCCTCCATGATCGCGCCCGCGGCGTCGGTGACGATGATGCCTACGGAGGCGCAGTGGAAAAGGGCATGGTATTTGCGCTCCGAAATCTCCAGGGCCCGCTCCGCCTCCTTGCGTTTCGTAATATCCCGGGCCACACCCTCAAAGAACCGGATCTCCCCCGCTTGGCCGTAAACCACTAGGACGCTGTTGGCCAGCCATACTCGGCTTCCCTCCCGGCGCCGGGCCTGCACCTCCACCTCGCCGTGCCCGGCAGCGATAATCGTGCGGATGGTTTCTTCCCGGACGGTAGCATCGACATAAACCTGACCGCCGATGTCCGTCACTTCGGCCAGCAATGCCTCGGGGGACTCATAGCCGAGGAGGCGGGCAAAGGCATGATTGGCCATGATATAACGGCCGGCGGGAGTGCTGCGATAGATCCCCTCGGTGGAATTCTCCACAATGGCGCGGTAATCCTCGGCCAAGTCCTTGTAAAGCCGCTGCGAGCGGCGCAGTTCCTCCTCGATCTCCCTTCTTTTCGTAATGTCCATACAGGTGGCGAAACTGCCGACAAAGCGGCCGCCGCGGTCGTAGAGAGGCTGGGGAGACAGGGTAAGATGCCGTTGTTCGCCGTTCCGGCGCCGGCAGACTATTTCATAGGGTTGCTTTTCCCCCCGACACCGGCGGGAAAATTCTTCCTGAAAAATCCCGAGGCTGTCTTCATCGAGGAAGAGGGCCAAGGGACGGCCGACGATCTCCTCCCGACTGTAGCCCAGAATGTCGCATAAACACTGGTTTACAAAGACGGGGATCCCCGCTTCGTTCAGCGTGACGAACCCCTCGTTCATGATATCCAAAAGGAGCCGCCATTGTTCATCCTTTTCGGTGGCGGATCTTTCCTCGTCGGTAATCCGGCCGGCTTCCGCCAGTACGGAGATCACCGAACCGTCAGCGGCAAGTGTGAGGTCTATGTCCAGGGTTTTGGTCCGGCCGTTTTTGCAAACAATCTGAAACGCCCTTTCAGTCTGCACCTGACTGGTTTGATATTTGACCCATACGGACAACGCCTTCCGGCGGGCGTCCCGATCGGGAAAGGCTTTTTGAAACCATTGCTTCTCCGTGCCAAGCTCCGGAAGGTTGTAACCGGTAATCCGGATAAAGGCGGGATTCACATAAGAGACGGCGCCGTTTTTATCTATCGCCAGAACGCCGAGAGAAAAAGAAGAGAAAATGCCATCGTATGTCTCCCAGGTAAGGACGGGCGGCGCCAGCGTGGCGCCTCCGGCCTCCAGCTCCAAAAGCCGCGCCCGGAAGGAGGTCAGCTCCGCGATGAGTTCCTGTTTGGTCTTGCCCGTGTCTTTCATGCCACCGCCGTCGTATCGGGTTGGGTTGTCGATTCTTAATAAACCGCCGCCTTTGGCAACACGGCCGCGAGGACCGTTTATTCATCCACGGCGAGGGGAATCGCCATACCACATAGATGCGCTGGTGACAATAGATGAATGCAGCCCCGATCCCGGGACTAATCTTCCCGGAGCAGGTCCGCCGCCGCCTGCATCCGCATATCCTCGATCGCCCGGTTGATCCGCTCCTCCCATTGGGCGGCAAGGCGGGAGGTATTGACATAGACCTGCCGGGCCAGTTGCCGGATAAAATGGCGCTCGAAATGGCCGCGGAAAACGGCCATGGGAATCAAGAACCACAACAGGTCGAAGTGGAATAGAAAGACCTGGCCGATGCTTATATCCGGCCGGGCACGCGTACGGGGATGGATCAAAATGAAAGTCGCAAAATCGCGCTTCAGATCCATAACATATCGAAATAATGGGATTTATTTTTAAAAAAACCGCTGAGCCCCACGGCTGCATTGGGTTCCGTTTTCGCTCAATTATATCAAGGAGTTAAATGCTATCTGATTAAGATAATTTTTTTTGCTCCCCCCGGTTGCCTTCCAAAAACACCCCCCCGGAGGTTTGGTGAGAAAAGGTTATGTCGATCTCTCCCTACTTTTCCAGCGGCAGCACCATCACCGGCACCGTTGCCCGCACCCGGAAATCCTCCGCCGCGCTTATGCTGCCCACCGGACCGCCCACATGCATGGGCACGGCGAGGCGCGGATTGATGGCGGCGGCCGCGGCGACGGCCTCCTCGGCGGTCATGACGTATTTACCGCTCACCGGCAGGAGGGCCACGTCGGGCTTGAGCCCCTTCATCTCCGGGATGAAATCGGAATCGCCGGTGTGATAGATGGTCACGCCCCCCACGGTGATGAGGTAGCCCACATAGCCCAACTCCCGGGGATGGAAGGGAACGCCGGGGCTCCGGAACTTGTTGGTGTTGTATGCCGGCACGGAGCGGATGGGGATGCCCCGGACGGTCATATCCTCTCCGGGCTTGATGATCCGGATATCGCCGGAGAGCTTTTCGGCCCCTCTGGCCGCCGTAACGATGATCGTGTCGTCCTTCTTGATCTTCGCCACATCACCGGGGTTGTTGTGATCCATGTGCTCATGGGTGATGAGGATCAGATCCGCCTTGGGTCCCCCCGTTTTCAGCAGGAACGGGTCGATGTAGATGACCAGGCCGTCGGCGTCGATGCGGAAGGCGTCGTGGCCCAGCCAGTGGAGATTGGCCACCAGGCGTTTGAGATCGTCGTTATCCCCCGCTTTCGGGGCCGCATCCCCCAGCGGGACGAATAAGCAGACCAGGAAAAACAGGGCCAGCGCCACCCCCCCAACCGCTTTCATCACGTTACGCTTCATATGGGCTCCTCCTTATTATTTGTATTGCCTGTTTCGATGCATACGGACCCTTTATAACATAGCAACAGGGCGATAATAAAGACCGTTTTGTCCCGTGATAAATGTCATCAAAAAAACGACATTGCGCCATCATGAAGAAAGTGATACGTTTTTAAGCATTCACTTCCATCCGCGGACTACCGGTATGATTATAAAAAACGAGAAGAAAATGTTTATCCACGGGATGATCCCCATCGGCGTCACCACCCTGGAAGGCGGTTGTTTCCTCTCGGTCTGCGAAGCCTGGCTCGACTTCACCGGGGGAACACGCACGGAGGTCATCGGCCGCTCCTGGGTGGATACGGGTTTCGTTACAAAAAATCAATACGATGTTTTCCTTGCAGAACTGGCCAAGAAGAACCAAGTGGAAAACCTCGAAATGACGGTGCGGGACAAAAACGGTTCGGTGGTCCTGGGCCTGTTCAACGCCGCCGTTCTGACCCTGGCGGACCGAAAGTGCCTGTGGACGGTCATGACGGGGACCATGGAACGCCGGGAGGCCTATGGGGCCCTCTTGAAAAGCGAACAGAAATACCGCCTGCTGGTCGAAAACATCAATGAAGGGATCTGGCAGATCGACAAGGACGCCTTTACCACCTTCGTCAATCAATACATGGCGGAGATGCTGGGCTATACCGTGGCGGAGATGCTGGGGCGCCATCTCTTCGCCTTCATGGACGGGGAAAACATCGCCGCCGCCCGGAGCAATCTCGCCCGGCGGCAGGCGGGGATCAAGGAACGCCTCGATTTCGTCTTTCTCCGCAAGGACGGGTCCCCTCTGTATACCTCTCTGATGACCACGCCGATCATCGACAAAGAGGGGAACTACCTGGGGGCAATCGCCGGCGTGCAGGATATCACCGGGCGCATCAGCGTGGAAGAAGAACTCAACAAACACCGCCTCTACCTCGAGGAGATGATCCGGGAACGGACCGTGGAGTTGGAAAGCAAGAACGTCACCTTGCAGGAACTCAATACGACCCTCAAGGTGCTTCTGGCCCAAAGAGACGAGGATAAAAGAGATTTGGAGGAACGGTTCATCCTGAACGTCCGGAACCTCGTCTTGCCATACGTGGAGCAGATGAAAAAGGGGAAACTGGAGGTGGAACAGAAGTCCTATCTCGAGATCATCGAAACCCACCTGAAGGAAATCGCCACGCCCCTTCTGAAGAATATCCGGCGTTTCAACCTCACCCCTCGGGAGATGCGGGTCGCTTCCCTGATCAAATCCGGCCGGACAACCAAAGAAATCGCGAAGGTCATGGGCTCCGCCCCCGGCTCCATAGACGTACACCGGAAAAATATTCGGAAGAAGCTGGGATTGAACAATAAGAAGGCTAATCTCCTCTCCTATCTCGAAAGCCTCGATCAATAGGTATTTTATCACCCCATTATTTATCTGAAAATACACGATTGACATTGATGTGGTTATCCGCTCATATAATAAGTCAGTTCAAAATTACAGTCCCGATGGTTATAGGAGTTTCTCGGTTCGATATGGAAGATTATCGATGTCCCCACTGTGGGCGCCCGGTAAAGATATTGAAATACGGCCATGGCTGGGTGGGTATGTGTTGCGACCGGATCGTTTACAATGCCCCCAAGCCATACGGAAAAGGCTATTCACGGCCTGCCGTCGCGCCCGAGCCGCCGGCCGGCAACCCCCCGGACCCCATTCCCGGCGCCGATAACGTCCCCTGAGCATATCGACGTTTTTCCACAATTCAGGTTTGTCCCTGATGTCCGATGAAGAAAAGACCAACGTGCAACTTATTTTCGAATTGAGGGAGCTCCGCGGCCGGTTCGCGGTCCTTCAGAGCCAGGAAGAGGTCTACCGGGATTTTTTTGAAAATCTTCCCATCGGTTTGTATCAAGTGACGCCTCGGGGCCGCATTCTCCGGGCCAATCGTCATACCGCCATAATTCTGGGCTATGATTCCCCCACGGAGCTGATCGATGCCATCACCGACATCGGAGCCCAGATCTACCAGGAGCCCGGCAAGCGGGAAGAAGTAAGGCGCCTGCTGAGGGGAAACAACCTCATCGAGAATTTCGAGGTCGAGTTCCGGCGTAAAGACGGCCGGCCGGTATGGGTCGCGCTGAACGCGCGGATCGTTCGGAATGACGACGGAAATGTCCTGTACCATGAGGGCATGATCAAGGATATCACCCGGCGCAAGGGAGCGGAAGTTCGGATGGAGGAGGCCCTCCGGGAGAAGGAGAACCTTCTCCATGAAATCCATCACCGGGTGAAGAACAATCTCCAGGTGGTGGCGAGCATCCTGGATCTCCAGGCCGTCAGCGGGAACACCCCCGAAGCGGTGGAGGCGGCCCGGAGCAGCTACCGGCGGGTCAAGGCCATGTCCCTGATCCACGAAATGCTTTATCAGTCCAAGGATATAGGCCTGATCGATCTGCCCGCCTACGTAAGTGACCTGGCCCGGGACATCTTTCTGGCCCATCTCATCAATCCGGGAACGATCACCCTGTCCATCCGCAAAAAGGACGACGTCTTGCTGGATATCGACCAGGCCCTTCCCTGCGGTCTCGTTCTCAACGAACTGATCGCCAACGCCGTGAAGCACGCCTTTCCTGGCGGGCGCAAGGGGGAGATAACGGTGGAGATCGACCGGTCGCAAGACGACGACATCGAAATCGTCATGGCGGACAATGGGGCGGGGCTCCCGGCGGCGGTGGATCCACTCCGGTCCCGCACCGTGGGATTGCACCTGATCCGGGGTCTGGTAAAGCATCAGCTCCACGGCCGGTTGGAGGTCCGGAGCGGACCGGGCACGACATACCGGATTTGTTTCCGCCCCCGAAGCGACCGCCGGAAGGGGTAAATTCATGAACGCAAAAAAGATCCTGGTCGTGGAGGACGAATGGATCGTGGGCGATCAAATATGCCGCAATCTAAGGTCGTTCGGCTATGATTCCCAAAACGTCGCCGCCTCGGCGGTGGAGGCCTTCGCCCTGATCGAGGAGGCGAAACCGGATCTGGTCCTCATGGACATCGTCCTCCCCGGAGAGCTGGACGGCATCGAGGCGGCGGAGCGGATCCGCTCCCGCTACGACCTGCCGGTGATCTTCCTCACGGCCCACACCGACGGGGACTTCATCTTTCGGGCCAAGCAGACCCGCCCTTTCGGCTATCTCATCAAGCCCTTCAACAAGATGGAACTCCACACAAACATCGAGATGGCCCTCCACCGCCATCAGTTGGAGAAGGAGCTCCAAGACTGCAAGAAAAAACTCGACCTGACCCTCCAAGGGGTAATCGACGCCCTCACCGAAATCACCGAGATGCGGGGACCCCACAGCGCCGGCCATCATCAGCGGGTGAAGAAGCTGGCCATAGCCCTGGCGGCGGAGCTGGGCATGAACGGATTTCAGGCCGAGGGGGTCAGCCTGGCGGCCTCCGTTTATGACATCGGGTTGATCAACGTCCCCATGGAGGTGATTCAGGACACCAGCAGGCTGACGGGGATCAAGCTTTCCCTCTACCGTACCTATCCCACCATCGGCTACGGGATCCTCAAGAAAATCGACTTCTCCTGGCCCATCGCCGACATCGTCCTGCAGCACCGGGAATACTACGACGGCACGGGCTTCCCCCGGGGGATGAAAGGCGAGGAGATCCTCCAGGAGGCACGGATACTGGCCGTCGCCGACGCCCTGGAGGAGTTGACGTCACACCGGATCTACCAGCGCGGTCTCCCCCAGGAAGAAGCGCTGACGGTAATCAGTAACCACAGCGGCTCCCGTTACGATCCGGAAGTGGTGGCGGCCTGTCTCCGGCTGTTCAGCGAAAAGGGCTTCCGGACGGAATAGCCCGTCCCGCCGGACCACCGGACTCCTCCGCTGTCCCGAAATCCCCGCTCCGGGGAACGCCATTAGCGGACCACCCGACCATCACCGCCTCCCACGACTCCCTTTACCATCAATACGACTTCGGAAATGTTTGACATAACAAGGGCAGTAACCTATAATTACATATGTGCACATCACCGGGACGGAAAGGAACCCATGGACGCCAGCTTGCTGAAGGAACTCAAGGAAATCCGCCGCAACGTCGAAGAGATCAGGAAACTGGAGACGGAACGGGTCTTCGAGGAAGGCCTCTTCCGGACCCTGGAATACAGTTCCCTCATGGGCATCTACGTGGTCCAGGACGGGATCTTCCGGTTCGTCAACCAGCATACCTCCAATTACTGGGGCTATGCCCGGGAAGAACTCCTCGGGATGCCCTCCATGAACATCGTCCACCCCGAGGACCGGCGTATCGTCCGGGAGGGAGCCATCGCTATGCTCAAGGGGACCCGGTTCTCTCCTTATGTCTTCCGGACCATCGCCAAGGACGGGAGTATCCGCTGGATCACCGAGACGGTGACGACGATCCACTACCAGGGGAAACGGGCCGTCCTCGGCAATTCCATGGACATCACCGAACAGATCAACGCCCGGAACAAGCTGGCGGAACTGGAGGCCCTGGAGGCGTCCATCCTCGTCGCCATTCCCCACGCCGTCATCGGCCTCAAAAACCGGCGGATCATCTTCGCCAACGATGGCGTCCTGACGGTCTTCGGCTGGAAAGCGGAAGAGATCATCGGACAGCGGACCCGGCGCTTCTACCGTTCCGAGCGGGACTTCCAGGAGATCGCGGAAAAGCTCTACACCACCCTGGAGCACGAACAGACCTTCTCCCTGGAGTTTCCCTGCCGTCGCAAGGACGGCAAGGAGATCGTCTGCATGATCAACGCCTCCCGGATCGGCGAGACCCTGAAGGATAAGCAGATCGTCATCACCTACGAGGACATCACGGACCGCAAGCAAGCGGAAGACGTTTACAAGACCCTGGCCAAGAGTTCCCAGGCGGGGGTCTATGTGGTCCAGAACGGGGCCTTCCAGTTCGTCAATCACCACGCCGCCGCCTATGCGGGATATGGAGAGGATGAACTCGTGGGCATGGATTCCATGAGTCTCGTCCACCCCGAAGATCGGGCGATGGTACGGAGGAACGCCAAGAGCATGCTCAGCGGAAAGAGGAAAGCCCCCCACGAATTCCGGATCATCACCAAAAACGGCGACATCCGCTGGATCATGGAAACGGTTACCATGATCCCCTTCCGGGGAGAGTTGGCCGTTTTGGGCAATTCCATGGACATCACCGAGCAGAACAACGACCGGAAGAAGCTGGAGGAGTTGGAGGCCCTGGAGGCCTCGATCCTGGAGGCCATACCCCACGCCGTCATCGGCTTGCAGGACCGGCGGATCATCTTCGCCAACGACGGTGTTCAGACCGTCTTCGGTTGGAAGGCCCGGGACATCATCAGCATGAGCACCCGGATCCTCTATCGCAGCGACGAGGATTACGAGGCCATGGCCCGGGCGCTTTACAGCGCCTTGGAGAAGAAGCGGACCGTTAACCTGGAGTTCCCCTGCCAGCACCGGGACGGGCGAGGCATCGAATGTATGGTCACCGCCGCCCGGATTGGCGCCAGTCTGGTGGAAAAAAACATCGTCATCACCTACGAGGACATCACGGACCGCAAGTTGGCCGAAATGGAGCTGGCAAACTCCCGTGAACAGCTCCGGAATCTCACGGCCCACCTCCAGTCCATTCGGGAAAAAGAGCGGTCCCACATCGCTCGAGAACTCCACGACGAGCTTGGTCAACTCCTCACCGCCCTGAATACCGAGATCATCATGCTGGGGAAGAAGATCCCCCCGGAACATACCGCCCTTATCGAACGGACCCAGTCCCTCTCAAGCCTCATCGACATGACCATGCAGACCCTCAAGCGGATCTACATGGACCTGCGTCCGGGGATGCTGGATCATCTTGGCCTTACCGCTGCCATCGGCTGGCAGGCCGAAGAATTTCAGAAGCGGACGGGTATCCACTGTCATGTCCGTTTTGCCCCGGAAGAAATCGTCCTCGATCCCGATTTGACCACCGCCCTGTTCCGGATCTTCCAGGAGACCCTGACCAATGTTTCCCGACATGCCGAGGCTTCCCGGGTCAACGTGAACCTCCGGGCCACGGACCGTGAGATCCAGCTCACCGTAAAGGACAACGGCAGAGGAATAACCCGGGAGCAGATGAACAAGCCCAACTCCTTCGGACTCCTGGGCATCCGGGAACGGGCGGAGTACTGGCGCGGCGAGGTGACCATCAAGGGCAAGCCCGGCAGGGGAACGACGGTGAGCGTCACCATCCCCTTGGAGCAGAAAGGAGCGCCGTCATGAAGAAGATCAGGATTCTTATCGCCGACGATCACCCCATCGTCCGGGCGGGATTCAAACTCGTCATCTCCGACACCCAGGACATGACCGTGGCCGATGAGGCGGGAAATGGTCAGGAAGTACTCAATCTGATCAGAAAAAAAGATTACGACATCGTCCTTCTCGATATCTCCATGCCGGGCCGGAACGGCCTCGAGGTCCTGAAGGACCTGAAGGCGGAAAAGCCCAAACTGCCCGTCATGATCCTCAGCATCTATCCGGAGGAACAGTACGCGGTCCGGGCCCTCCGGGCCGGGGCCTCGGGCTACATGACGAAGGCCAGCGCCCCCAACGAACTCATCGCTGCGATCCGCAAGATTTCCCAGGGGGGAAAATACATCAGCGCCTCTCTGGCGGAAAAACTCACCGAGTATCTGGACGAGGACGCGAACAAACCACTCCACGAAAAGCTCTCGGACCGGGAATACCAGGTGATGCTCCTCATCGCCTCGGGGAAGACCGTGTCCGACATCGCCGACGAACTGTGCCTGAGCGTCAAGACCATCAGCACCTATCGGAGCCACATCATCGACAAGATGCGGCTGAAGAACAATGCTGAGATCACCCTCTATGCCGTTCAGAACAATCTCATCGGTTGAGTCCGCGCCAGTCACGGAGGTAAGGGAGAAACGGCAGCGGTGAAAATGACACCAGGAATCAAGGTACTTGAGGAAAAGATCCTCGCCCTGGAAAAGGAGTCGGCGGACCACCGGCAGGTCGAGGCCTCTCTCAGACAGAGTGAAAGCCTCTTCCGCACCTTGGCGGAGCAATCCTTCGCCGGGATCTACGTCGTCCAGGACGGCAAATTCAAGTACGTCAACAGCAACGCCGCCTTCTACGCGGGGTTGACCATAGAAGAACTCACGGGCCGGAAGTCCGACAGCATCGTCCATCACGAGGACCGGGAGGATGTAAAGAAGAATGCCCGGGCCATGCTGCGCAGTGAAAGCACCTCCCCCTACGAATTCCGGATCGTAACCAAGACGGGCGAGATCCGCTGGATCATGGAAACGGTCACCTACATCCATTATGACGGCAAACCGGCGATCCTGGGCAATTCCATGGACGTCACCGAACAACGCCGCCTGCGGGAGGCCCTGCGGGAATCGGAACAACGGCTGGCGGACATCATCGAGTTTCTCCCCGACGCCACCTTTGCCATCGACCGGAGAGGAACGGTCATCGCCTGGAATCGGGCCATTGAGGAGATGACCGGCGTCAAGGCCCCGGACATCATCGGCAAGGGCGACCACGAATACGCCCTCACCTTTTATGGCGTGCGGCGGCCCATCCTCATCGATCTAGTCCTCCAGCCGGACGACGAGATCGAACGAAGCTATTACGTCCTCAAAAAGGAAAGGGATCTGCTGATCATCGAAACGGACGTCCCGCAGGTCAAGGGTCAGAAGGCCTTCCTCTGGGCCAAGGCCAGCCCCCTTTACGACAGCCGGGGCAATATCGTGGGGGCCATCGAATCCATCCGGGACATTACCGACAGGAAGAGCGCCGAAGAGGCGGTCCGGAAGCGGGGCAAGGAACTGGAAATCAAGACCCATGAACTGGAGGAACTCAACGCGGCCCTGCGGGTCCTCCTCAAGCGCCGGGAAGAGGACCGCGACGAGCTGGAGGAAAGGATGCTGCTCAACATCAAGAAACTCGTCCTCCCCTATCTGGAAAAACTGAAAACGAACCGCATGGAACCCCGGGAGCAGGCCCATCTCAACATCCTCGAGTCCAACCTCAAGGACCTGATCTCACCCTTTGCCCGCCGACTCTCCACTAAATACATCAACCTTACGTCCCGAGAAATCCAGATCGCCAACTTCATCAAGGAAGGACTCACCAGTAAGGAAATCGCCGACATCCTCCACGTATCCGCCGGCGCCGTAAACATCCACCGCTACCGGATCCGGAAAAAAATGGGCATAACCAACAACAAGCACAATCTCCAGGCCTTTCTCTCATCTCTGACGTAAAATTACATTTTCTGTAATTTATAGTTTAATTCTTTTAATATTGCACATTTTTTTAAATATCGTACTATCCGGCCAACTCAGCTCACCCAGGGGGGTGAACGTCCACTGAAGAGGTGGAGTGTGTCGCCAACCTCCTCCCAAGCAGGGACCGGAGCCTGAAACTCCGGTCCCTCTCTCTTAGAGTTTCATACCTACAAAGACAGCACGGCGTCAGGCAGGTGTTGTCTTCAGGGGACCGGGCCTTACGCCCCCGGTCCCCCCTCCTTCCTTTCCTTCCCTGCTACCGGCGGAATTATCCTTATGGTTGCCGCCGAACACATCCAGCATGCGCGGGCCATCAAGAATTTACATTTAAGAGTAGCGGTCCGCCACGGACAAGATCCAGCAATTACTCGTCATTCTCTCCTCGCCATGGATCAAAACCTTTGTGAAGACGCCTCCCCGCTTGCCTTAAAGACGGTTTTATGCCTATTGATGGTGCCGGTGATCAAGGTTTGACAAGAGGGAAAGATGCCCGCAGGCAATTCATACAGGTTTTTTTCCAAGCCCCCTTCGTTCCGGAAGCTCATCGCCCTCCTCAAGATCCGCCTGATGGGGGTTTGGGATGTAACCATCGACGCCATAGTCAATTTCGACAAAAACGGTGACACCAACCAGGCCGCGGCCATCTCCCTGTATGCGATCCTGTCCTTCATCCCCCTGTTCATTCTTACCATTATCATGGCCAACGAGATCCTCGGTGCCTATCCTCGCATCCAGCAGCAGTTGGTGGAAGGGGTCAAAAATCTGAGCCCTTATTTCTCCGACCCCCTCCTTAAGCAATTGGGGGGCATCGAGGAGAAGAAGGGGGTCCTGGGCTGGATCGGCATCATCACCCTGATCTGGTTCTCCTCCATGATCTTCGGGGCCATCGAAACGGCCTTCCACATGATCTTCCGCTCCCATCGCCACCGCAACTATCTCTGGTCGAAACTGCTGGCCATCGCCATGATCCCTATGGGGTGGACCGTGGCCATAGTAAGCATCATCATCACCTCTCTGGCCACCCTGATCACCAGACAACCGCTGCTGGCCGAAAAGATCCTCCCCCATTTCCCCATGCTGCAAGGTTTCTTCTTCCAGTACGGCATCCCCTACCTGGTTACGGTCCTGTTTTTCACCATCGTCTATAAAGCCATCCCCACGGTAAAAATTCCTCTCGGCGTCGCCGTTGCGGGCGGAGCGATCTTTTCCGCCCTCATGGAACTGGCGAAGCACTTCTTCACCTGGTATGTAGCCAACTACACCCGCTACAACATCATCTTCGGCTCCCTGGAAGCGGTGGTCATCCTGTTGATTTGGATCTTTTACGTCGCCCTGATCCTCCTGTTCTGCGCCGAGATCATGGCTTCTTTCATGAGACGGGATCTGCTGCTGCTGCAAAAGGCCTTCTTCACGTCGAGAAAAAAAACGGATCTTAATGTTAATAAGTGGCTGAACATCGACGAAAGGCTCTTTCACAAATTCGGCCGCCTCTATTCCCAGGACAGCTACATCTTTCGGGAAGGAGACCCGAGCCGGGACCTCTTCTACATCCTTTCGGGGCGAATTCAGCTTGAAAAGACGGTGGGGGCGGTAAAAAAGGTCCTGTCGGACATGGGACCGGGGGCCTATTTCGGGGAAATCGCGGCCCTCATCGAGTCCCCGCGCACCGCCTCGGCTAAGGTTTACGAAGTGGCGGAAGTGGCGGTGATCGACGGCGAAACCTTCCACAAACTCCTGAGGGAAAGTGACCATGCGGCACTGCTCATGCTCAAGGAATTTTCCCGGCGGATAAAGCACACCAACGAGATCCTGGAAGGGGCCACCCATTCCTGGCTGTGCCTGGTCATGATCATGTATTTTCTCAAAAACGATCCTCTTCCCCGAAACCGGAACTTCCTGGAGGAGTTGGCGTCCATCACGGGAAAAGACGCCAATGAGATCGAAGAGACCGCCCAGGAACTCATCCAAGCAGGGGTTCTGAAGCCTGAGGGGGACCGGATTGTCGCCTTTGATCGGGAGCGGGCCTGGAAGGTCGCCTTCAGGAAGACGGGGTGAACGATCCGCCTCCCATTGCCGTGAACGGGGCGTGATTGGAAGTGAAGACGGGCGGCGTCCGCCTGAGGATCGCGGCGATGGCGGGATGCCGCTTCACCTCACCGGCGAGGAAGCGGCGGACCTCCCTGCGGGACCATCCCCGGGGGTGGTCGAAATCCACGTAGAGGGACAGATCGCCGTCGGAGAAGGTCCGGGTCGCCAGGCCCGAGACAGCGGCGGCGAAGGCCGGCAGATTGAAGAGGGCGATATTGAGAAATCCGATCGCCGTACTGTGGGCCGCCACGAACTCCACGGTGCGCCGGGCCGCTTCCCGGTCCTCAGCCGGAGTTCCGAAGAGTAGATAGACATAGGCGGCTATCCCCGCCGCCTTCAGGCTCCAGAGCACCCGGGAAGCCGTCTTCAGGTCGATCCCCTTGTCGAGGGCATCGAGCACCCGTTGATCTCCCGACTCCAGCCCCAGCTTCAGCATGATGCAGCCGCTGTCCCGGAGGCGGCGGCAAAATTTCGGCGCCGCCAGTTGTTCCGTGATCCGTGCGAACCCGTACCAGGGAACGCCGACGGGATGCCGGGCCAGCGCCGCCAACAGAGCGGGGCTCATGGCATTGTCGAGGAAATGGATGAGGGCGGGGTTCATTTCTTTCGTGAGGCGATCCAGGTCCGCAAAGACCTTTTCCGCCGGGAGGGGACGGTAGGGATTGCGCTCCGCCGTTTCCGGGCAGAACCGGCAGCGGCGCCACCAACACCCCGCCGCAGCGCTGTAGGGGAGGATCGGACCGGGAGCCAGGTAGAGTTCTCCGGGAAAGGCACGGTAATCGGGGCAGGAAGAGACAACCTCTGGCCTTGCCTCGGCCCCGGTCCACCCTGGCCCTGGACCATTATCTGCCAGACCAGCCCGCCCTGACGCCGCACCGTTATCGGACCAACAGACCCGGGACACTGGCGCATCGTGTGACACCAGATCGCTGTGAATCGCCGTCGTATCATGTACCACCGTCATATCGTACGCCGGCGCTTGTATCGACCGCGCCGCCGGCTTGCGGTTGTCATCCCGGGAAACCATTGTATCCCAAATCTCTCCGCCGCCGCTGTGATGCCCGCCCTCTCTTATCCCGCTCCCACAATTCTTCGCCAGGTTCAGGAGGAACTCCTCTCCCGGACCGGCCACTAAATTATCCACCAGACCGTCGAAGGGATCCCGTGCGTGGGGCCGGCGGAGCCAGGAGGTCACCAGCCCCCCGCCAAGAACGATCCGGGTCTGGGGGTGGCGGGTGCGCAAAAACCCAATCATGGCAAAGGCGCAGAGGGCCTGGCTGAGATAATTCAGAGAGATGCCGATCGCCAGGGGCGGGGCGACCACCGCCAATCTCGGTGCCAATCCGCTGATAAAATAAGGATAAAAGGGATTTTTTTCCGGATGGCCGGCGGCGGCCAGGAGATCCCGGGACCGAACGGGGGAGAGTTCGCCGTCCTGATAGTCGGCGAGGCCCAAGACAACCTCTCGTCGGTATGGTAGGCACGCCAGGATGCGGCCGAGATCGGCGATGGCCCGGCGGTAGCGGTCCGGCTGCGAGTAAAGGGGCGAGGACCGCAGATCCCGGAGGTGCCGATCCAGGTTCCGCATCGCCCGCCGTGTCCAGGTGTCGAGGTTGGTAAGATTACGTTCAGCCGTTGTCTCCCCCGGCGCTTTTACCCGCTCCGAGCGTCCTTCGGCGGCCGGATACATGCCGCGGCGGCCGGGGGATCCTACTTCTTCAAACCGGAGCGCCGGACCGAAGAGGAAGCGGAATCCCTCGCTGTTGGCGTCGATGAGGTCACAGGACACGCCCTGCGCCTCCAGATATCCCGCCAGCCGCGCGATCCCCGCCGGCGGCTCACAGGGCTTGGATACGGGCGGATGGATGAGCACCAGGTGGGCTCCAGGAGCGGTTGGGATTTGCATGCTTCTCGTTCTAACTTGCCTCGACGTTTCCCGCCTCGGATAGCCCTTCCCATTGCCTCGACATGACGCCACGCCCCGGTGCAAGGCCGGAGAAAATCTTTTCTCCGGCCGCCGGGGATCAGTCTTCTAACTGTCGCTGGGCAAAGAAGATCCGGGCATCCACCAGGGAAACCCCCTTGCCGGCTGGATGGACGATCACGGGGTTGAGGTCCAGTTCGGCGATTTCCGGGGTGGCGGCCAGGAGGGTGGAAACCCGGCAGATCACCTCCTCCAGGGCCGCGATATCGGCGGCTTCCCGCCCCCGGAAACCTCTGAGGAGCGGATAGGCCTTCAACTCGGCGACCATGTCCGCCGCCTCGGCCTTGGTCACCGGCGCCAGGCGGATAGCCGTGTCCTTGAAGACCTCAATGAAGATACCCCCCAGCCCCACCATGACCACGGGACCGAACACCGGGTCCCGGCGCCCGCCGACAAAGCATTCCACGCCCGGCCCCGCCATTTCTTGGATCAGGAATCCGTCGGCGATGGAGGCGAATCGCTCCGCCATCTCCCCCAGGACCTTGCGGAGGGACCTCCGCGTTCGGACGGAGAGCCGCACCCCGCCCACGTCGGTCTTGTGGGAGGCCTCCCGGGAAAGGAGTTTCACCGCTACAGGAAAACGGACGGCAAGGGTCTCCCCTTCCTCGGGACGGCGGACGGTCCAGGCCGGCGCTGGCGTGAGTCCCGCCGCCCGGCAGATTTCCAGGGCCTCGTCCGTCCAGGGGATCCGCCGTTCCCGGCGGCAGCGCTCCCGGACGGCAGCAATGCGCGCCTCGTCCAGGGAGATCGGCGGCGGTGCGCCCCGGTTATCCCGCCGGGTCTTCCGTTCGTGATAGGTCGCCGACATATCGAGGGCCGCGGCGGCCTGTGTGGGAGAGGTGAAGATGGGATAGGGCTGGCTCCGGGCGACGTCAAGAAGCTCCGCGGGTTCGGAGAGCATGGCCACAGCCACGGGCTTTCCGTATTGATCGACGAGTTTGGCTACCCCGGCGAGGAAGGTCCGGGACATCTGCGCCTCATAGGCGGAGGCGTAGAGGTGATTGAAAAGAACCCCGTCGATGTTGTCCAGTTTCAGGGTTTCCTCGAGGATGCCGGTAAAGATCGTGTAATCGAAGATCTCGCCCAAATCCAGGGGATTCTGGTGGGCGATGACCCGGGTGTGGTAAAGGGTCTTGAGCTTTTTTAGAAAGGCTGACGGGAAGGGCGCCATGTCAAAGCCGTATTTGTCGCAGGCGTCGGCGGAAAGCACGGCATGACCGCCGGACCGGGACAGGACGGCGACGCGCCGGCCCTTCATCAGGGGCAGGCGGATGATCTTGATGGCATTGAGGAATTCCCCCTCGTCCTCGGCTCGGATAACGGCGGCCTGGCGGAACATGCCGTTCACGACGTCATCACCGGCAGATAGGGCCGTGGTATGAGACTGGGCGATCTTTGCGCTCATCTCGCTCCGGTTTGATTTCTGTACAATGATGGGCTTGTGGGAACCCATGGCCAGATCATGGAACATCCGGCCCCTACTGAAACCCTCCAGGTACAATGTAACAACGTCCGTTTCCTCGTCCATGAGAAAATATTCAAGAAAATCAACCTCATCCAATTGGAGTTTGTTGCCGACGGCGACAAATTTCCCGGGAATGATGGCGTTCTCAGGCAGGGCATGGAGATAGGTCCCGCCGACACCCCCACTCTGGGCAATCATGGCCAACCGGCCTCCGGAGGGAGGAGCCTTGAAGAAGGCGAAGGGCATCATCATCTTGATGTCGAAATTCACCGTCCCCACGCAGTTGGGACCGATGAACCTGATCCCGTGTCTGGCGGCGGCATCCAGGACCTCCTGCTCCAGGGAATGGTCACCGTGGGCGTATTCACTGAAACCGCTGGATTCGATAACCACCCGCCGGATGCCTTTCCGGCCACAATCTTCCAGGAGGGCGGGAATTGTCCTGGCTGGCGTGAGCATGATCGCCACCTCGGGGATTTCGGGCAGATCGTCGATCTGGGTGTACACGGGTATCCCGGCCACCTCTCCCGCCTGTGAACCCACGCCGTAAAGTCTGCCCTGATAGCCGCACTGCTTGTTGTTGAGGAGGATGATCTGCCCCAGGTTCATCTTCGTGGCCGATGCTCCGACCACCACCATGCTTTTGGGATAAAAAAACGATTTCATTATGTTACCGCCATAAGAGTCAATTGTTTCCGGCCTTACCCGCCACGGGACGGAGAACCGGCGGGGCCTTCATGGCCCGGAACTCCTATAAATAAATCCCCTGTCCATGTCAATCCTTCGTTTGTCCCGAAGAGGCGCAGGACATCATGACCCCTTCCGGAGGAGGCGGTGCCGTGGTTTCGCCCCGCCCCGTTCATGGTTTCACCTTGACATCTCATCCATTTATGCGAAAATGGGCTTACGGTGGCAAATCCCGATCTTACCTTCCCTCGGCGCCGGCCCCGGAACAACATATTTCTTTCGAGCGAGGAATAAGATTATGTCGTTGGAGAAATGGAAGACCCTTTATCCGGATAAATTCGTCCCGGAAGCGGAGATCTTCAGTCACATCCACCGGGGGGACACCATCTTCATCGGCTCGGCCTGCGCCGAACCCCAGCATCTGGTCCAAGGTCTGATCCGTTATGTAAAGTCTTACCCCAAGGCCTTTTTCGACGCCGAAGTAATCCATATCCGTTCCCTCGGCGTGGCCCCGTATGCCACGGAGAAATTCAAGCAGAACTTCCGCCACAACTCCTTCTTCATCGGCGACAGCACCCGGGACGCGGTCAACAAGGGCGTCGCCGATTACACCCCCGTCCTTCTCTCGGAAACGCCGGAGTTGTTCCGCCGGGGGCTGGCCCGGGTTGACATTGCCCTCATCCAGACCTCCCTCCCGGACGAGCACGGCTATCTAAGCCTGGGCATCAGCGTTGACATCGTCAAAGCCGCCGCCGAGGAGGCCAAGATCGTCGTCGCCCAGGTAAACCATTTCATGCCCCGGGTCCACGGCGACTCCTTCATCCATATCCGGGACATCGATTATATCGTCCCTTATGACGAGCTCCTCCTGGAATACACCAAAGGGGTCAACTCGGAGATCGTCATGGGGATCGGCAAGTACGTCGCCCGCCTCGTGGAGGACGGGGACACCATCCAGGTGGGCTACGGCAGCATCCCCAACGCCGTCCTGGCCAATCTCAAGGACAAGCGGCATCTCGGGGTCCACACGGAACTGATCGGCGACGGGATCATCGAACTCATGAAGACGGGGGTCATCGACAACTCCAAAAAGACCCTCAATCCCGGCAAAACGGTAACGACCTTCTGCCTCGGTAATCAGGACACCTACCGTTATCTCCATGACAACCCGGCCATCGAGTTTCGGACTATCGACTACACCAACAACCCCATGATCATCGCCCGGCACGACCGGATGACGGCCATCAACAGCGCCCTGGAGATCGACTTGACCGGTCAGGCCACGGCGGAGTCCATCGGCCGGATCTTTCACAGCGGCGTAGGCGGCCAGGCTGATTTCATGCGGGGGGCCGTCCTGTCCAGGGGGGGCAAGTCAATCCTCACCCTCCAGTCCACCGCCGCCTGCGATGTCGTATCCCGCATCGTCCCCATGCTCCGGGAAGGTTCCGGGGTCACCCTGACCCGGGGGGACATCCACTACGTCGTCACGGAGTACGGAATCGCCTACCTCCACGGCAAGAGCATCCGGGAACGGGCCATGGAACTCATCGGCATCGCCCATCCCAAGTTCCGCCCCTGGCTCATCGACGAGGCCAAGAAGCTGGGGCTCATCTACCGGGACCAGGCCTTCATCCCCGGCGTCCGGGGGGAATACCCCGAGCACCTGGAGACCTACCGGACCACGAAGAAGGGGATCAACATCCTCTTTCGTCCCATCAAAATCAGCGACGAACCCCTCCTCAAAGACTTCATCTACTCCCTCTCCGATCAGAGCCTCTACCGCCGCTTCATGTCGGCCCGGAAGGACATGCCCCACGAGGCTCTTCAGAAACTGGTAATCATAGATTATACAGTTGAAATGGCCATCCTGGCCATCATGTTCCGGGAGAAGGCGGAGGAGATCGTCGGCGTGGGCCGATACTACATCGACGAAACGGCCCATGCGGCGGAAGTGGCTTTTGCTGTAAAGGATACCCACCATCGCATGGGCATCGGGACGGAACTGCTAGCCTACCTGACCTATCTGGCCAAAAGACAGGGGCTGTTGGGTTTCACGGCGGAGGTCCTCTCGGAGAACCAGCCCATGCTCCACACCTTCGAGCAGGGAGGTTTCGACCTGGAGAGGAAAAACGTCGCCGGCCTCTGGGAGCTCAAGATGACGTTCCGGGAATAGGGAAAACTTTATTTCTCGGCCTTTTTCAGTTCCGGGTTTGCAACCATGTTTGCAGGCGTCGCAGTCCCTCCGCCATGGAGACGCGGGGCTCGTAGCACAGTTCCCGCCGGGCGGCGCCGATGTCGAACCAATGGGTCGTAGCCAGTTCCTCGGCGAGGAAGCGGGTCATCCGGGGTTCCCCGGGCAGCTTCAGGACAAGATGGAGCCGCTCGATGACCCCCCCCATAAGGACCGCGACGGTTTTGGGGATTCCCCGACGGATCGGCGGGATCTCCGCCAGGGCCAGAATGCGGTTGACAAAATCCCAGAGATTCACGGGCTCGCCGTTGGAGATGAAATAGGGACGCCCCGCGGCCCAGGGATTCTCCGCCAGGGCCTGGGCGGCAAGGAGATGGGCGGCGGCGGCGTTGTCGATATAGGTGGTGTCGATGATGTTCTTTCCGTCACCGACACGGAGGATCTTGCCGGCCCGGGCCTGGGCGAGGATGCGGGGAATGATCTGGGTGTCTCCCGGCCCCCAGATGAGGTGGGGACGGAGCGACAGGGTCCTCAGGGCGGGCCTGTCGGCTTCCAGAACCATTCTTTCCGCCTCCGCCTTCGTGGCCGTATAGGGGGAGCGGGGCCGGTCCGGATAGGGAACCGATTCATCGACTCCAGCCAGATCGGCATCGCCGAATACTACGCTGGCGGAGCTGGTAAAGACCAGCCGGCCCACGCCGGCGCGACCGCAGGCCGCCAGGATATTCTTCGTGCCGACCACATTGGGGCGGTAAAAGGAGTCGAAATCCCCCCATACCCCCGCCCGGGCGGCGTTGTGAAAGACGACGGCACAGTCCGCGCAGGCCCGCCGCACCGCCTCGGGATCCGCCAGGTCGCCCCGGATCACTTCCACTCCCCGGCGCCGCAGCTCCGGATAGTCACTCCGAGCAAAACTCCGGACGGCGTAACCCGCCGCCAGAAGGTGGGAGACGATGGCGCCGCCCAAAAACCCGCCGCCGCCGGTCACCAGGGCCACCGATCCCCGCGCCGCTCTTGCCGGTGAGTCTCCTTTTATTTCTCCGGCATTAACGGGCATAGGGGCACCAAAGGGCAAAGAGGAAGGTTCTCAACGTCATTTCAGCCGTTCCTCCGCCCAGACGGTGAGCTTTTCCCGGAAGATCTTGGCGTTGTGGCGGATATCCACGGGGAATCCGTGATGGTATAGCACGGTATTTATCATCCTGGTGATGGCGTTGTCCCGGGCAATCGCCAGGAGTTCCTCCGTCAAGCGGTCCTTATCACGACCACTGTCTCCGGCCTTCAGTTCGATGATGATGACCGGCCGTTTGTTTCCCGAGACGCCCACCCCCACCAGGGCCGAACGTCTTACCCGGGGATGGCGGTTGAAGAGGGCTTCACAGGGGATGGTATAGAGGGTGCCGCCGGCTGTTTCCACCCGATGTGCCTTCCGGCCGCAGAACCACAGCCGTCCCTTGTCGTCCAGATACCCCACATCGCCCATCCGATGCCAGACACCGCCGTCGTCGTCCCGCATCTTCGCCAGCAGAGTCGCCTTGGGATTCTGGAAATATTCCTTGGTCGTTACAGGTCCCCTGACGGCGATCTCCCCAATATGTCCCGGCGGGAGGATTACGGCTTCTCGGATCCGGGACAGGGGTTCCTCGGTTATACCGATGATTCGGACTTCCATACCCGCCAGCGGCCGGCCGACGCAGGTCCCACCCCCACTTTCGGAAATCTTACGGGTCTCCGTCAGGACCTCCCGGCTGTCGATATCGCTCACCGGCAGCACTTCCGTGGCGCCGTAAGGGGTATGGATCCGGGCATCGGCGGGCAGCAGGCAATGCACGGCCTCCATGAGGTCGGGCCGTACCGGGGCGCCGGCGGTTATGATCCGTTTGACGGCGGGAAGTTTCTTGCCCGTCTCGGCCCCGTAGCGAGCCAGGTTCTCCAGCAGGGCCGGGGAGCCATACATGCTCTTGCAGTTGTGGGTCTCCAGGGCGTGGATGATCTTCCGGGGGTCCGCCTGGGCCGGCCGGGTGGGGTCCATATCGGGGATGACGGAGGTCATCCCCAAAACGGCGTCGAAGAGAGAAAAGAGCGGGAAGGTCGCCAGATCCACCTCATCCCGACCGTAACCGAAATGGGTACTCAGATAGCGCACCTGGGCGTCGAACATCCCATGTTCGTAAACGACACCCTTGGGGGGACCGGTGCTCCCGGTGGTGAAGAAGATCGCCGCCCGTTCGCCGGGATGCGCGGGTACGGGCGTGAAGGGACGCCAGGGCCCGCGGCGGAAATCGTCCAGGGTATAGCCGCCCCAGAACAGGCGCCGACCAACGGTAATTTTTACCTTTACCGTGGAGAATTTTCCCGGCGAGAGAACGCGCAGTATATGGGCCAGAGGAATCCCGATAAAGGCCTCGGCGCTTATGGAAGAAAGGTTTTCCACGAGTTTCTGCCGGCCCATGCCGGGATCGATCATCACCGGGACGGCCCCGACTCGGAAGAGGGCGAAGGTGACGGCGAACAGCTCCAGGGACGGCCGCACCATCAGGATCGTCTTTACCCCCTTGACAATCCCCGCTTGGTGAAAACCATGGGCAAGGCGGTCCGCCTCCTCCTCCAGTTCCCGGAAGGTCCAGTGGATAAAATCATGTGCCCCGGGCGCGGCCGGGCAGATCACCGCCTTTTTATCCGGCATGAGGTGTGCGACACGGGTGAGATGCTCGCTGAGGTTCGCGGTGGCAACGGTTTTATCTTCCACTTCCTCTACCCTTCCCACGGGTCCGCGCCTCCATCCGGAAGCGTTGCCCCGATCGCGAAGTACGGCCGGGGCGGCCCAGTAAAATTTTTACGTCATAAGCGGATGCCGCTCTAAAAAATCCCTGATCAGGGCTACGACTGTCTCGCCTTCGTCTTCGAGTATGTAATGCCCTCCCCGGGGAAAGACATGGACCTCCGCCTCGGGAAACCGCCGTCGCCATTCCGCCAGAGCGACCTCATCGAAGACGAAGTCCTTTTGCCCCCAACAGATCATCATGGGGATCCCACCCAGAAGATGGAGGTGCTCGTCCGTCCATTGGGTGAGCGGATAGCTCCGGTCCCCTGGATATAGAGGGATGTCTTGAACAAATCGCAGGGTGGCGATCCGGTTTTTCCAGGTATTGTAAGGGGCGGTGAGTCCCGTGCGCACATCCGCCGGCATGTCCTTTTCCACGCCCAGGAAGGTTGCCAGATAAGAAAAGGCATTCAAACCCCGGACCAAAAGAGCCGGCAGGACCGGGAAGTGACGGAGGAAAGACAACTGCCAGGGGATGCCTTTGTCCGGTGGAATGACAAAGGCCCAGGTATTGAGGATCACGATCCGGGCGATCCGCTCCGGGCGCCGGGCCGCGCAGGCCATGCCGATCATCCCCCCCCAGTCATGAACGATGAGCGTTACGTTATTCTTAAGATCCAGATAATCCAGGAAGGATTCCATATTGTCCACGTGACTTGTCAAAGTATAGGTAAAATCCTTCTCCGACGGGCGGGAGGAAAGTCCGCAACCGACATGATCGGGAACGATTACCCGGTAATCGGGACGGAGGGCCTTCACGATCTCCCGGTAATAAAAGGACCAGGTGGGATTGCCATGGACGGCTACCACCGGATCGCCCTGCCCTTCATCAAGATAGTGGTAAATAAACCCCGGAGCCTTCAGCCAATAATCGGCAAAGGGATAAAGACGCCGATGCGGGGCAATATCAAAGGGGAGACTTATGTTATCGGCGTCGATATCGGCAGGCGTGAATCTCATCAGGACAATATCATCGATGACAAAAAACAATATAGATTTATACCCGGCTCAGGATCCCGGTCTCCGTCGCCGCCGGGAAACTACCGTCAGGCCTGATTTCTGTATAGCGCCAGGGATGCCGTCAGTCCGGCGCCGACAGTCAGAAAGAGGCAGTTCTTCGCCGCGGCGAAGCGACCCGTACTCATGGCTCGCTCCAGGGCAAAACCGATGCCGGCGGTGTGAACATCGGCGAGCTTATCGGTCACATCCACCAGTTTTAATTCCAGATCCCTCTTCTTTTTGAGCTCTTCCAGAAATCCCCGAGGACTCTGGGAGGGAATAACCAGGTCTATGTCCTTCATGGTAAGGGACAATTCCTTTAAAAAGGAATCGAGATTCTCCCGGGCAAACCGGGCACAAGAGGCGGCAAACCCTTCCGCCTGTTTCACAACGAGGATGTTGCGCATCTTGCCCTTATATTCCATCCATTCGATGCGCCCGGTCAGGTCGTCGATAAACCGGCCTTCCGTAGCCGTCCGGTAATGGAGAAACCCATGGCCCTCCGTGCCGCGGGACAGCAGAATCGCCGCCGCGGCCGGGGTAAAGTGGAAGCCCTCGGTTCTACCCGGCACCGGGTCGGCATCGGCGGTCACCACCATGCCGTAGTCGATGTCTCCGGAATGGAGATAGCCATCGACGACCATCATGCCGGTGAGCATCCCGCAGCCACCGTTGGTCAAATCGAAGGAAAAGGTACTGCCGCCGCCGGCGAATATTTCGTTGGCCCCGATTTCCTTTTGAATCAGGGTGGCTATGGCCGGCTCCCCGATATTACGATCCCGATAGACCCCCGTGTTGACGAGCAATCCCAGCATATTGGGATCCAGACGGGTTTTTTTCAGACATTCTTTCGCCGCCCTGATCTCCATGTCGATAGACCCCCGACGGAAAAATCCGGGGGTGTTCAAAGCCACCGCTTCAATTTTCGATCCCATATCTTTCCACCAAATGATCCATAGTAAAGATTAATACGCCAATGATCAGACCGGAAGCGAGGGCGATAAACATCAGTTTCTCTCCCGGTCGGAAAAGTCTTTCGTTGAGATAACGGTACAGGGCCAGGAAGTGAGACGTCGAAGCGGTGTTGCCGTACTCCTGGAGATTGACGACGATGTTTTTCGCCCGGACGCCGAAATAATGGGCCAGATGCTTGTCTCCCGAACGTATGGCCCGTATGGATGTCTGATGGGGAACGACATGATCGATATCTCCAAACTCCAGGCCCGCTTCTTTCAAGGCCTTCTCCAGAATAGGCGGCATATCGGCTATGGCCACCTGATGAATCTTGCGCGCATTGGTTACCATCTGGGCCCCGGGGGCACGAGGACAGGCCCAGCCGGTACAGAGATCGCTGTACCGGGCCAGGGTGATGAAATTGGACATCTTCAATTCCGCCTGCCCGACCTGAGATCTCTCCAGAATCACCGCCGCGCCGCAATCACCGACGGTAAGCGACGCCAGTTGATCGCTGAAGATGGTCTTGACCCGGGGTACAGCGTTGCGGCTGATGGAAGTAATATTCTCCCCGGAGATGACCATTCCGCGCTTGATCACCCCGCGGCGGATGAAATCATTCAGGATGGAAACCCCCGTCAGCATCCCGGCACAGGCGTTGGCAATATCGAAGTTGAGGGCGTTATTCGCCCCTAGGGCTTCCTTGACGTAAAGGGACAGGGGCGGCTCGAAGACAAAGGCATTGCCGTCCTTGTATTTGGAAATGGAGCAGCAGATGATCATTTCCAGATCCGCGGCCTGGTATGCGGAGTGTTTCAGGCAATCGCGAGCGGCGTCAAGGGAAAGGACATAGGAATCCTCCGTTTCCGAACATACCCGCCGTTCCCGGATGCCCGTGAGCCGTTCCAGATCGAACTTCCCCCACATCTTCACCCCACTCATCAGGTCCCGGGTGGAAAGGCGTTGCTCGGGCACCTTGACGCCGATGCTTTCGAAGCGGCTGGAAAAAGGAGGCGATGATTGCTTCCCTGTTATCGGCGGCGTTTTTCCTTGCGTAGCTGCTGTCTTCATGATCGGTGCGGCCCACCTCCGAGGAATGATAAGATAATTGGCATGTCTGACAACATAATGTAAAGACCCCCGGCCTGTCAACGGAAAAATCCAAAAAAACCAGCCAATTGTTAAGCCAATTGCTCATTGACACGAACGGAGCACATAGTATATTTAAGGGCCAAAGTAAAAAGAGTTGAGGAATAAAAGGGGAGGCAAACCATGCTGGATATGGCGAAAAAGGCGGCACTGATCGGCACGGGGATGGCCCTGGCGACAACGGACAAAATCCGGGAAGTCGTTGAAGATTTGACCCACAAGGGTGAATCCGCGCAAACGGACGCGCAGACAGAGGCGCGAAAGGCGGTGGAAGTCCTGACCGAAAAGACCCGTCAGACCCGTGAGTCGATAGAAGGAGAGACGGAAAAGATAATGACGGATTTCAGCGCCTTTTGGTACTACACCAACCTCGCGGACGAATTGGAGGAACGGGTGGAAAAGATTGTCGCCGTCATCTTGAAAAAACTCCATATCCCGGAGCGGCAGGAGCTGGAGGATATCAAGAAGCGGATTGAGAACATGGAAAGGGAAGAGGTCTGAAGCATTATCGTTGAACAATCACGATCTTTTATTATGAGGAGGCGGGAAATGGCAAAAAGGGCGATTATCTGGGTGTTCGGGATCTTGTTTCTGTTCAGTGCCGCCGGTGTATCGGCGCAGATGACGGGGCGGCAGGTCATGGAGAAACAGAAGGAACGTCACAAGGTAAAGACGGAAATCGGCAAGGAAGACATGATGCTGGTGGAAAAGAGCGGCGCCAAGGAAAACCGCCAGGTGGTTCGTTACGCCAAGGAGGTGGGCAGGGATCTGCACCGTTATCTGGTGGTCTTCCATAGCCCTGGCGACATCCGGGGCACCGCCCTGCGCACTTGGGAAAAAAAGGGTGGCGACAATGACCAGTGGCTCTACTTGCCGGCGCAGAAGAAAGAGCAGCGTATCGCCAAGGCCGGTAAGAAAAATTACTTCATGGGTACCGATTTTACCTATGAAGACATGGAGCCGGAAGACCTGGACAACTTCAATTACAACATCATCCGCTCAGAACAGTTCAACCATGAAGGAAAGGCCCACGACTGCTATGTAATCGAAGCCCTGCCCGCCAATGCAAAGAAAAAGAACGAGAGCGGTTATGCCAAACGGATCATGTGGATCGAAAAGGCCAACCTCACCACCCTGAAGACGGATTTCTACGACAAGCGTAACAAGCACCAAAAAACCCAGTTCAACTATAAGTTCGAGACGATTTCCGGCACCGTCATGCGCCCGAAGCAGACCCTAATGAACAATATCGAGAAAAACCACAAGACGGTGACGGCCACCAGAAACCGGCAGGTCAACATTAATCTTAGCGACGGCACCTTCACCGAGCAGTTCATAATCTCCGGGAAGCATCTTCAATAGCACGGAATAATCTCCCGGGGGACACGGTTTGCATTACGTTCTTTCAACAAAAAACACCTGATGTCGGGAACCTGATCGTTTTCATTCGGAAGCATGGGAACGATCAGGTGCTTATACCTTTCATTCCTCATGACGGAGAAAAAACCGGGAGAATACTGCCTATGGAGAAAGGCTGCCTGATCAAAGGTTCCCTTGTCCTGCTGATCATCATTGTTTTTATCTGTCCCTCTCTCGCCGGGGCCCAGCCGCCCATGGATCTGCAGCAGGACGATCTCCTCAAAGAGATGGAAAAGGTCTCAGAAGAGGGTGATCAAGGGGCGACACCTGCCGCCACGCCGACCAAACCGGCAACAATCCTCTCGAAACTGGTCGATAATTTTCACGGCAGTCTCCGCCTCCGGGGGATGCATTTTTGGCAGAACCCCCCGGACCGGGAGGGGGCGGACAACCGCAACGACTTCGGGAACACCCTGCTGAAGATATCCGACAAGACGGGATATAAAAACCTCGATTTGAATATCGGCGCGTGGGTGGAATACGGAAACGAGGAAAACACCTATTCCGGCACGGTGTTCAGCGAATTCTGGCAGGATCTGGATCGACGGCGGCGGATCTTCTACATCAACGATCTCTACCTCAACTACAGCCGCGATAACTTCAATTTTCTGGTAGGCAAGAAGACTATCACCAACGGTATGTCAACCCTCTACCTGCCCTCGGACCGGATGCGTCCCCAGGACCTGAACGACCCCCTGGACGTGAAGGATCTCAACATCTGGCAGGCGAAGCTGGACTGGGAGGTCGCCGAATCTTCAACGATGACCCTGGCCTTCCTGCCGGTTTACCAACCCCAGAAACAGCCCAGTGAGACTTCCCGCTGGATGGGGGAACGCAAACAGGGGGACAACACGGAATTCGATCTCTACGATGCGGGCAATGTCAACATGAAAGACGACGTCGCCAAGGTTACGGATACGAATTTCGGTTATTTCGCCCGTTTCAAGAAGAAAGGATTTCACGGCTGGGACTTCTTCGCCTCCTTCTACCACGGGCCCAATCCCTTCTGGGTCGTCCGTGAAGAAAGGATTCCGGGGCCGTTCCCCGGAATTACCTTGATTCAACGCGTCAAGGAGGTAGTCAAGGTGGATGATTACGCCGCCGGCTTCTCCACTACCTATGAAAGCTGGGAGTTCCACGGCGAGTTGGTCTATAATTACAGCTATGACCGCAAGGACGACGATTATTTCAACTATGTCGCCGGTTTCACCTATACCTTCGACGATTTTGCCAAAAAGATCTGGCTGGAAAAGATCGATGTCACCGTGGAATATGCCAACGAGATCATCACGAGATTCCAGAACGCCGAAAACTACGTGGCCAGTTCCAAAAAATCGCGTCTAGGCCGCAACGACATCCTGAGCCGGATAAATTTCGAGTACAGCAACAAGCTGTCTTTCCAGTTTATATGTAATTTCCAGCTCACCCGGGGAGAAGAGGGGCGGTTTCAAAGACTGGAGGCAAAATACAAATTACGGGACGGTCTCATCACTAAACTTGCCGGAGAATTTTTCGGCGGTCAATCGGACAGTATGTACGGCCGCTGGGTCCGCAACGACAGGATCATCTTGGAAATGGAATACAGTTTTTAAACCGGCCCCAGAGATCCCCTTACCGCATATCGGTGCCGAGCACGGTCTCAATCCCAATCCTGGGTCAGGACGCGCGCATCCTTCCTGAACTGAGATCAGGAGGTCTTGTCCACCCCCTGTAGAACGGACAGGATTTGGTCATGGATCAGCCCATTCGAGGCAACGACATGAGGAGAAGTAAGCAGGAAGGCCTCCCCCCGCAGATCCGTGACGGTCCCGCCGGCTTCCCGGACCAGCAGGCAGCCGGCGGCCGTATCCCAGGGGTGGAGCTTGAGCTCCCAGAAACCGTCAAATCGTCCGGCCGCCACATAGGCAAGGTCCAGAGCGGCGGAACCGGCGCGGCGGATGGCTTGGACCTCCACGGCCATGGCCTGAAAGAAATTCATGTTGTTTTCCTGACTCCAGCGGATATCGTAAGGAAAACCCGTGGCAAGGAGACCCTCCGAAAGGATTCCCGTTTTCGACACGACCAGGGATCGATCGTTGAGATAAGCGCCCCGGCCTGCTTCCGCAACAAACATCTCCTCTAGCATGGGATTGTATACCACCCCTAAGATACAATTTCCTTCCCATTCCAAGGCGATGGAGACGCAAAATACAGGATATCCGTGGGCGTAGTTGGTCGTTCCGTCCAAAGGGTCGATGATCCACCGGTATGGAGAACCCGTCGTAAACGCCGCGGATTCTTCCGCCAAGATATCATGATGGGGATATTGCCTGTGAATGGCGCCGACGATCATATCTTCCGCTTGTTGATCCGCTTCGGTGACAATGTCGATCACCCCTTTGAACCGAACCTGGTGGCGGTTGTTTAGATTGTCTCTTAGATACCGGCCGGCTTCGGCGGCTACCGCCATCGCAAAGTACCGGTAGGCGCCTTCGACACCGTCCGTCTGCTCCGGACATCGTTTCATCCTCATCATTATCAAACATCTCCTCGGTTAAGTTGAACCTTTATTTCCACCCCGGCAAGTGGGACGCGTTAACGCCTTTTGCCGGGGATTCTCACCCACCCGGATTTAGATCCAGCAGACCCCGCCCGGACAGCGATCACTGACGGCGAAACCGCCTCAAAACCAGATCGTCAATTTGTTTGCACGGCTGTATCATTGATGCTAAGTAATGGCAAGGATTGACGCATAAATCGGCTGGCCGCATTGATTGCGGCGGCCTCAGGGGTAAACAATCGGATAAGGTAACCATTGAATAATGAAGGAAAACCAGGATAAAGATAAAAATACTACGCAAATGGAACCGGCAACCATCGACACGGAATCCATGTATCCTGACCTCCGGGGCATCCGCAAAGCCAAAGGGCTCTCTCTTAAGGATGTCTATGAAGAAACGCGGATTACATCTACCAATCTGGAAGCCATCGAAGCAGGCCGATTCAATGCACTGCCCGAACCGGTTTACACCCGCATGTTCATCAAGAACTACACCCGATATCTTGAGGTGGATGGCGCCCCCGTTCTAAAGAGATATGAAGCTTATCTCGCCTTTCAGCACAAACCAACAGGTCGCCCCACGGAAAAGAGGCGGGACGAACAGCCGGTAAAAAAAGGTAAGAAGAAATACCTCCTCGGTTCTTTTCTTGCCCTTGGTCTGTTGGTCGTTATAGTCGCCGGAATCTTTTTCCACGGCGCCGAATCCCCTGATCACGTTCCCTTCCCCCCTGGCGTTCAAAAGGCGCCGCCCAACCGGGAGGCCCAACATCCCTCCCCCCTTCCACCGTCAATGCCGAAGGAGCGGATGGCCGTAACCACTCTTTCCCCCTCTCCGCCGGCAGGACCGTCCACCCCGTCAACTCCGCCGCCGGGTTCGGCTGACAAGGACTTGATGCTGAGCATCGCGGCTACGGAGAAAACCTGGCTTCGGATAACCTCAGACGGCGGTAAAGCGGAAGAATTGATGCTGAGAAAGGGGGAGGCCATCGAACGTACGGCCCGGAAAGCCTTTCAGATCACTGTCGGCAATGCCGGGGGGGTTCAAGTCCGGTTTCAAGGGAAACAGCTCCCCGATCTGGGGAAACGCGGGGAGGTAAAGCATCTGAAACTGACGTGAGGTCGTCACGCCATTTCACGTCACGGCAGCCAGGACATGTGGACGGGTGGTCGTGCCGATTGAGTGCCGAAAGATTTGACAACCCCGGCACAATGTTTTAAAGACGTTTCGGAAGCAAACTCAACCTCCAGAAAGGAGTCCTGATATGTTTGGTATCGGCATGCCGGAATTGCTCGTTATTCTGGTGATCATCCTGATAATATTCGGGGCCGGGAAACTCCCGGAAATCGGCGGGGCTATCGGGAAGGGCATCAAGAATTTCAAGAAGGCGACCCGGGAACCCGAAGAAATCGACGCTACCCCGGAAAACAAAAAAATCGAACCCAAGTGACACCTCGGGAGCGGCATACGGGTCCTTGGCGGAAGGCGGCGGCGCGGGTGCGCTATGCCAGTTCGGCCCGGGGGTGAATAAAATGACCCGCGCCTGACCGGGAACACCGCAAAGTCCATGGCAACGGGATGCCGAGATATTCAAGTCAGCGATGCCCTTACGATCAAGTCCGGAATTACGGGGAAAGATATATCATTAAAATTCTTGGAAGGTGGCAAGCAGTAAATCATCGCCGCCCCAACCCGCTTCCCTGATCAATACCAAAATGCCTGCCAGGCTCGGACCTGGCAGGCATTAGTTTACATACCTTCCTTAAGGTAGCCGCTAAAAAGGCACGTCGTCACCGGGAAGGGATTCCGGACTGAAATAGGACGGCGCCGGCGCTTCGGCGGCATTAGCCGCCGGTCCTTTCTGCTGGCCCTTTGCTTCCAGCATCTGCATATTGCCGGCAATGATCTCGGTAGTATAACGTTTCACCCCCTCCTTGTCTTCCCATGCCCGGGTCTGGATCCTTCCCTCGATAAAGACCAGCCGGCCTTTAGTTAGATAACTATTGCATATCTCGGCGAGTTTTCCAAAGGTAACTATGCGATGCCACTCGGTCTTTTGAATCCGCTCTCCATTTTTGTCCTTTCTTTGCTCATCCGTGGCGAGGTTAAAATTGGTTATCATTAACCCATCGGGTGTGTAGCGAACTTCCGGGTCGCCCCCCAGTCTGCCGACAAGAATAACTTTATTGATCATAAGCCCTCCTTATATATGTTTATAGACCCGCCAGTAATGAACATAAAGCTTCGTTTTCAGAAGACCATACATAAGTTTCACCACGATGGCAACATTATTCGGATGTCTGCCACAAGGAAATCATCCTTGACTATTGACGGAAAAAAGGATAGCAAATCGAACCCTTTTTAACGATGAGGCGAACATTCGATGGAAGAAAGCGAACTGATAAAGACACGCAAGGAAAAGATTGCCGCCCTGCGGGCCGCGGGGATCGATCTCTATCCCAACGAGGTCCGGGTGGGCCATACCTCGGCGGAGTTGCGGACGCGTTTTGACGCCCTGGATAACGACGCCCTGGCGGAGGTCAAAGACACATTTTCACTCGCCGGCCGGCTCATGGCCATCAGAAATTTCGGCAAGGCATCCTTCATCAGCATCCAGGACCGCAAGGGCCGCCTCCAGGGTTTCATCCAGAAAAAGACGCTGCCGGAGGAGGAGTATGACCTCTTCCGGCGCCTCGACGTGGGCGACATCATCTATATCGAAGGAAAGATATTCAAAACGAAAACCGGTGAGTTGACCATCGAGGCCGGGCGGCTCCGTCTCCTGGCCAAGGCCGTGCATTCCCTGCCGGAGAAATGGCACGGATTGACGGACATGGAGATGAGATACCGCCGCCGCCATCTCGACCTGATCATGAACCCGGACGTTCGGGAAGTCTTCCACCGGCGGAGCCGGATCATCAAGCTGATCCGGGACTTTATGGACGGTCATGACTTTCTCGAAGTGGAAACCCCGATGATGCAGCCCCGGGCCGGCGGGGCCGCCGCCAAGCCGTTCAAGACCTTTCACAATACCCTGGGCATGGATTTGTACCTCCGCATCGCCCCGGAGCTCTATCTCAAGCGGCTCGTAACCGGGGGACTGGAAAGGGTGTACGAGATCAATCGCAATTTCCGCAACGAGGGGATCTCCACCTTCCACAATCCGGAATTTACCATGATGGAATTCTACCTGGCCTACGCCACTTACGAAGACCTTATGCGATTCACCGAGGAACTCTTCCTTTTCCTTGCGGAAAACGTCTTCGGCGCGCCCCGGTTTACATACCAGGGAACGGAGATTAATCTGTCTCCCCCCTGGCGGCGGATCTCGGTCCGGGAGGCCGTCGAGACGCACCTGGGCATCGCCCCCGAGATCATGGCCGACCGGCGGCGTTTGCTTGCCACCGCGGCGGAAATGGGTCTGGAGCCGGAGGAGAATGCGGTGGTGGGTAAGATCCTCATGATGATCTTCGAAGAGAAGGTGGAAAAAGAGCTCATCCAGCCCACCTTCGTAACCCAATACCCGGTGGAGGTCTCCCCCCTTTCGCGCCGGAACCCCCGGGATCCGGGCTTCACCGACCGCTTCGAGCTCTATATCTGCGGCCGGGAGATCGCCAACGCCTTCTCCGAACTCAATGATCCCGAAGACCAGCGGGAACGGTTCCTGATGCAGCTCCGGGAACGGGAGGCGGGGGATGAAGAGGCCCACGAGATGGACGAGGATTACGTCCGGACCCTGGAATACGCCATGCCGCCCACGGCGGGGGAAGGCATCGGCATTGACCGGCTGGTAATGCTTTTCACGGACTCCGCCTCGATCCGCGACGTCATCCTCTTTCCCCAGCTCCGGATCAGAGACGAGCAGTAATCCATGCCCTTCGAACTCTTCATCAGCCTGCGCTACCTCAAGGCCAAGCGAAAGCAGGTCTTTGTCTCCATCATCACCTTCCTGTCCATCGGCGGCATCGCCTTGGGCGTCGCCGCCCTGATCATCGTCCTGGCGGTGATGAACGGCTTCGAAACGGACCTGAGGAACAAGATCCTGGGGATGAACTCCCATGTCCTGCTCATGGAATACACGGGACCGATGAAGGGGCACCGGGAAGTGGCGAAAAAGGTGGAGGCCATCGGAGATGTCATGGCCACGACACCGTTCATTTACAGCCAGGCCATGCTGAAGAGCCAAAACGGCGTTACGGGGGTAGTTCTGCGGGGGCTGGCGCCGGAAAGCGCCTTCCGAGTCATCAGTTTGGGGAAGATCAAAGAAGGCAAGGTGGAGCACCTGGATCCACGGACCAGGACCTCCCTCACCATCCCACCGGACCGGATAGAACTCCCCGGCATCCTGATCGGTAAAGAACTGGCGAAGATGCTGGGGGCTTACCTCTACGACACCATCACGGTCGTCTCGCCCCTGGGGATTTCGACCCCCATGGGTATGGTTCCCAAGATGAAGCGCTTTATCGTCGCCGGCATCTTCGATTCGGGTTTTTATGAATACGATTCGACCCTGGCCTACATCGACCTGAAAGACGCCCAGGAATTTCTCAATATGCCGGGGATCGTCACGGGTCTGGAAATCAAGGTCAAGGACCTGTACCAGGCCGACGTGGTCGCGAAAAACATCGAGAAGGTGCTCGGTTATCCCTATTGGGCGCGCAACTGGATGGAAATGAACAAGAACCTCTTTGCCGCCCTGCGGCTGGAAAAGCGGGTTATGTTCATCATCCTGAGTCTTATTGTCCTGGTGGCGGCATTCAACATCATCACCACCCTGATCATGGTGGTCATGGAGAAGAGCAAGGACATCGCCATCCTCAAATCCATGGGGGCAACCGCAAGGAATATCATGAAGATATTCATTTTCCAGGGATTGACCATCGGGGCGGTCGGCACGATCATCGGCACCGTCGCCGGGCTTTCCATCGCCTTCAACCTGGCCGCCATCTCGGCATCCATAGAGCGCCTCCTGGGGATAAAGATCCTGCCGGGAGACGTCTATTATCTCTCGGAGCTTCCCTCCAAGGTAAATTACGGCGATGTGGCCATGATCGTCATCGGGGCCATGACGATTTGCTTTCTCGCCACGATCTATCCTTCCCGACGGGCAGCGAAGATGGATCCGGCGGAGGCGTTGAGGTACGACTGATGATTCAGGTCAAGGATTTGAAGAAGACCTTTATCAAGGACGGCAACCGCATCAACGTGCTGAAGGGTCTTGACCTCACCGTCCGCAAGGGGGAATCACTGGCCCTGCTCGGGGTATCCGGGGCGGGAAAGAGCACTCTGATTCATATCCTGGGGGCGCTGGATCGCCCTACTTCCGGAGAGGTGCGCTTCGATAACGTGAATATCTTTACCTGGGACGAAGACAAGCTGGCCGATTTCCGCAACCGGAAGGTGGGGTTCGTCTTTCAGTTGCACAACCTGCTGCCGGAATTCAGTGCCCTGGAAAACACCATGATGCCGGCCTTGATCCACGGCGTCTCGCACCGGGAGGCAAAGCAGCGGGCGGAATCCCTGCTCGTGAGCGTCGGCCTCGCGCACCGCTTCACCCATAAATCAGGCGAACTTTCCGGGGGAGAACAGCAGCGGGTCGCCGTGGCCCGGGCGTTGATAATGGCGCCGGATGTCTTGCTGGCCGATGAACCAACAGGAAACCTTGACACGGAAACAGGAAAAAAGATAGAAGACCTACTGGTGGAATTGAATGTCACCAAAAAGATAACCCTGGTCGTGGTCACGCACAACAAAAACCTGGCGGACCGTCTGCAACGAAAGGTCGGCCTCCGTGATGGAAGGACTTATGACATCTCGAAGACATAAAATTGCGGCCTCTTTGTTAATAGGATCGCTGATCGCTTTTTTGTGGTGGATCGGGCCGGCGGCGGCAGCCCCGCCCGAGCCGGTAGCGGTGGCGATAATCCCCTTCACGGTCCACAGTAAAAGCCCGGCGGCCTTTCTGCAAGATTCCTTTTACGACAATCTGGCCCGGGAACTGGGAAAAGCTAAAAACGTCCGGATAATCGAAAAGGGGAAAATACTGCCCCTCCTGGCGGGGCAGAAGACCGACGATAAAGCGATCACCGCCGTGGGGAAAGCGGTCGGGGCGGGATATGTGGTATCGGGAACGGTCACGGAACTGGGGGAAACCCTGAATGTGGACATGCGGATCTTCGACGTCGCGGCGGGGAAGTATCTCCCTCCCGTTTCCGCCCAGGGCAAGGGACCGGAAAGCATTCTGGCCATTGCCGGACAGTTGCGGGGGGACATCCTCATCAAGACCTCGGCGACCCAGAGGATTGCCGCCATCGGGTTCCAGGGAAACAAAAAGATTGAGAACAGCGCCATCAGTCAGGTCCTCAAAAGCACCCCAGGGGGAATATATTCGGAAACCAATCTCAACGAAGATATCCGGGCGATCTATAAGCTTGGCTATTTCGACGATGTCGCCGCCGATGTCGCCGACACCCCGGAAGGGAAAACCATCACCTTCATCGTGAAAGAAAAGGGACTCATCACGGATATCCAGATCAAGGGGAACAAAAAGCTGGATACCAAAGACATCGAAGCGGTCCTGACCTTCAAGACCCGTCAGGCATTGAGCAAGGAAAAGATCGCCACCTCCATGGAAAAGATCAAGGCCCTGTATGACGACAAGGGCTATTTCAACGCCGAGATCTCTTACGCCATAGAAAGGGAACGGGAGAAAGACATCCGGGTGATCTTTACCATCAAGGAAAACTCCCGGCTGTATATCAAGAAGATCTCCTTCGAAGGCAACCGTTCCTTCCGGGACAATGAACTCAAGAAGATCATGAAGACGTCGGAACAGGGCTTTTTCTATTTCTTCACCGACTCGGGCCTTCTGAAAAAGACGGAACTGAAGCAGGACATAAACCGTCTCAATGCCTTCTATCTGAACAACGGGTTCATCACCGCCCAGGTAGGAGACGGGATCATCAGCTATGACAAAAAAGGGGTTTATATAAAGATCCCCATCACCGAAGGCCAGCGGTTCAGGGTGGGCCGGGTGGACGTCACCGGCGATGAGTTGAAGGTAAAACGATCGGAACTGATGGAAAAACTGAACATCCGGAAACAGGAGCACTTTGATCGGGGCGCCGTCATCAAAGACATGGAACTGCTCACCCAGGCCTGCAACGACGAGGGCTATGCCTACGCGGAAGTTACGCCGATAACGAGAGTGAACGACAATGCCCTTAATGTGGATATAAATTATGACTTAAAGAAGGGAAATCTGGTTTACTTCAACAGGATATCCCTCATCGGCAATACCAAGACCAGAGACAAGGTTATCCGAAGATCGCTCCAAATGACGGAAGGCGAGCTCTACAGCAGCACCAAGATGAAAGACAGCTACAAGAATCTTATGCGGATGAGGTACTTCGAAGAAGTGGATTTCCAGTCGGAAAAAGGTCCCGACGATTCCCTGGCGGATGTAAATATCCGTCTCAAGGAAAAACCCACGGGCATGGTGAGCATGGGGGCCGGCTACAGCGCCCTGGACAAGGCCATGGTGATGGCGCAGATCTCCCAGCAGAACCTTTTCGGGCGGGGACAGATTTTGAGCTTGAAAGCCAACATCGGTTCGGTATCCTCCTATTATGACATTTCCTTTACGGATCCCTGGCTCTTCGACATCCCCCTGTGGAGCAAGTTCGATCTCTGGAACTCCAGCCGGATTTACGATACCTACGATCTGGGTACCAAGGGCGGCGGCGCCGTCTTTGGCTATCCCCTCTGGGAGAAGGTCACCGGCTATGTCTCCTATACCTTGGCCTTCACCGATGTCACCAATATCTCCCCCTTTGCCTCGAATTACATCAAACAGCAAGCCGGCAATGCCACGACGAGCAGCATGGGATTCACCATTTCCCGGGACACCACGGACGACGATTTCTTCCCCACCACCGGCTCCAAAAACGCCGCTACCATTCTTCAGGCCGGCTGGCTCCTGGGGGGTACGGTGAGTTTCACCAAATACACCGGCACTTCCACCTGGTTTTTCCCCCTGCCCCTGGAAACGGTGTTCGACATCCGGGGCCGTATAGGTTTCCTCCAGCCTAACGAGGGAAAGGAACTGCCCGTTTATGAACGATATTACCTCGGCGGCATAAACAGTCTGAGGGGTTTGCGGGACATCGGCCCCCGCGACCCGGTAACCGGTGACTTGATCGGTGGTAAAACCATGCTTTCTTTCAACGCTGATTTTGTTTTTCCCCTGATCAAGAACGCCGGCATGAAGGGTGTGGTCTTTTACGATACCGGCAACGCCTGGGAAAATGGATATCACTTGGACGACATGCGCCAGACCGCCGGTGTCGGCATCCGCTGGTACTCCCCCGTGGGGCCGTTACGCCTGGAGTGGGGATATGTCCTGGACCGCAAAGAGGGCGAAGACCCGAGTCGCTGGGAATTCATGATTGGCATGATGATGTAGAAATCAATTAACTACGGAGGATTATTAATGAAAAAAACAATATGGGCCATAGGGGCGGCCATCGCTTTTTCCATCTTCCTGGTCGCACCGACCGCATCACAGGCGGAAAAGATCGGCTTTATCCATGTGGAGCAAGTTTTAATGAACTCCCAAGTCGGTAAAGCCACCATGGAGGAATTGAAAAAGAACTACGACAAGAACCGCGCGAACATCCAGAACAAAGAGAAGGAGCTGCAGCGTCTCAAGGATGAACTGGAAAAACAGCGTCCCGTCCTCACCGAAAAGGCCCTCCGGGACAAGGAGCAGTCCTACCAGAAAAAGTTCCGTGATTATCAGGATATGGTCAAGGACGCCAACGACGAGATGCAAATCAAGCGCCAGGAATTCCTGGGCAAGAACGTCCCGGAGATCCTCAAGATCGTGAATGCCATCGGGGAAAAGGAGAACTATACTTTGATCATCGACCTCAGCACCCTCCCCGTCGCCTACCATGCCAAGGGCAACGTCCTCACCCAACGGGTCATCGACGAATTCAACAAGATAAAGAAGTCCAAATAGCGAAACCGTGGAGATAACTTTAAACGAGTTGGCCGCCCATCTGGACGGCCGGGTAATCGGGGACGGCACGGTGCTGATCAAGGGGGTCAACGGACTGGATGAGGCCCGGGAAGGAGACCTGTCCTTTCTGGCCAACCCCAGGTACCAGGAGAAGATTATCACTACCGGTGCCGGGGCGGTGCTGGTCAAACCGGGTGTCGAGTGCCCCGGGAAAAACCTCCTCGTCGTCACCGATCCCTATGCGGCCTTCGGTCGGGCCCTGGAGCTGTTCCACCGACGTCAACGACCGGCGCCGGGGATTCATCCCCAGGCAATTATCGCCACCGGCGCGGAAGTGGATCCGGAAGCGACGATCTACCCCCAGGTCTATGTAGGCGCCGGGGCCATAATTGCCGCCCGGGCCGTTCTCCATCCCGGCGTTGTGATCGGGGACAACGCAGCCGTAGGCGCGGAATCGATACTTTATCCCAACGTCACGATCTATGAGGGCTGCATTATCGGCCAGCGCGTCATCCTCCATGCCGGAGTCGTGGTCGGCAGCGACGGGTTCGGATTTGCCGTCCCCGGGCAGGAAAACCGCAAGATACCCCAGGTCGGCATCGTCCAGATCGACGATGACGTGGAGATCGGCGCCAATACCACCATCGACCGGGCGACCCTGGGCCGGACCTGGATTCAGAAAGGCGTCAAGATCGACAATCTCGTCCAAATCGCCCATAATGTAGTAGTCGGCGAGCATGCGATAATCGTGGCCCAGGTAGGCGTCTCCGGCAGCACCCGCATCGGCCGGGGCGTCCTCATCGGCGGCCAGGCGGGCATTGTGGGCCATATCAGCATCGGCGATCATGCCATGGTGGCCGCTCGAGCGGGGATCTCCAAAAACGTCCCCGCCGGACAGATTTACGGCGGCGCCCCCCAGCAGCCCTATCGGGAATGGCTCCGGGCGGCCTCCTCTATCCCTAAATTGCCGGAAATGAGGAATAAGATAGCAGCGCTAAACAGGCGTGTCGCCGCGCTTGAGCAAATAATCAGCAAAAAGGAAGGGGAAACAACCGACTTATGAACATTCATCCCACCGCTGTCGTCTCCGGGGCGGCGAATCTGGAGGAAGGGGTCGTAATCGGTCCTTACTCCATCGTTGCCGCGGATGTCAATATCGGCAAGAATACCGTCATCGGACCGCATGTCGTCATCGACGAACATACCGACATCGGCGCGGGATGCCGGATCTTTCAGTTTGCCTCCATCGGCGCCGTACCCCAGGACCTCAAGTTCCGCGACGAGGTTACGCGGACGATCATCGGCAATCACAACACGATCCGTGAATTCGTTACCATCCATCGTGCCACCGCCGCTGATATCGGCGTCACGATCATGGGGGATGGCAATCTCATCATGGCCTATTGTCACATCGCCCACAACTGCAAGCTCGGCAACCGGATCGTCATGGCCAATGCCGCCAACCTGGCCGGCCATATCCATGTGGAAGACAACGCCATCATCGGCGGAATGACGGGGATCCATCAGTTCACCCGCATCGGCGCCCATTGTATTATCGGCGGCTGCTCCGCCGTTGGGAAAGACGTCCCGCCCTTTACCATGGCCTCGGGAAACATGGCCAAACTCTACGGCTTGAATCTCATCGGCCTGAAAAGGAGAAATTTCGCTCCGGAAACCATCCAGGCGCTGAAGCTGGCCTACCGAATTATCTTTCGCTCTTCCCTGCTTTTGAAGACAGCGCTGGAAAAGGTCCGGACCGACGTTCCGGACATTCCGGAAGTACGGCAATTCATCGACTTCATTCAGAACACTCAGCGAGGGATCTGCCGGTAATGAACGAACTCCGCATCGGTGTGGTCGGTATCGGCCATCTGGGTAACTATCATCTGCAGAAGTACGCCCTGATCCCGGACTGCCGCATCACCGCCGTCGCCGATGTGGTGGCGGAGCGGGCCCACCGGGCCGCCGCCCAATACGGATGTCTCGCCTTTCAGGATCACCGCGACCTGCTGGGTCGGGTGGACGCCGTGAGCATCGCCGTGCCCACGGTTTCCCATTACGAAACGGCCGTTACGTTTCTGGAAGCGGGCGTGTCCGCTCTCGTGGAAAAGCCCATCACCGTCACTCTCGCCGAAGCGGACGCTCTTATCGCCGCCGCCGGAAGGAATAATGCGGTCCTGCAGGTAGGGTTTATTGAAAGGTTCAATCCTGCCGTCATCGCCCTGGCCAAAGTCATCCAACAACCCCTGTTCATCGAGGCCCATCGCCTCCACCCTTTCTTCGAACGGGGTACGGACGTGGACGTCATCCTCGATCTCATGATCCATGATTTAGATGTCATTTTGCATTTTGTAAAATCACCCGTAGCCGCCATCGATGCCGTAGGGGTGTCGGTCCTCTCCGAAATGGTGGATATCGCCAACGTCCGGCTCAAATTCGCCAGTGGCTGCGTAGCCAATATCACCGCCAGCCGCGTCACGGGCAAGACCCTTCAGAAGATTCGTTTCTTCGGCATCGACGGTTACCATGCCGTGGACTACAACAAGCGGGACCTCGTTTCTCTTAGCAAAAAGATTAGTGATTCCGGTAGGCTGGATATTTTCAGCAACGCGGTGGAAGTCTGCCAGCATGATCCACTCGAAGCGGAAATCCGTTCCTTCGTCGCCGCCGTCCAAAACGGCGCCCGCCCAGTCGTTTCCGGTGAGGATGGACGGAACGCCCTGGACCTGGCGCTGAACATCGCCCGGGAAATTAAGAAGGCCAAGGACGAGATCCTCCTTTCCATACAGCATGGAAAATAACAAAAAAGCGGGACACTTCCCACATTTCTGATTAGCATGAAAATGCATCCGGCGTTCTTTCTTGAGTATTCTCGTCGTTCGCGGGTGTTGGGTAACCATGGCAATTTATGAGAAAAAGGTCCTGATCGTCGCCGGAGAGGCCTCGGGGGATCTCCACGGCGCCAATCTGGTGCGGGCCATGCTGGAGAGTGATCCCGGTCTGGTTTTCTATGGAATCGGCGGCCCGAAGATGGAAGCCGCCGGGGTCCGTTGCCTGGCCCGGGCCGGAGACATGGCCGTGGTGGGACTCACCGAGGTTTTTTCCAAGCTGGGGATGATCCTGGGCATCATGAGGAAGCTGAAGCGGTCGCTGTGGGAAGAGAAGCCGGCGCTGATTATTCTCATCGACTATCCCGATTTCAACATGCCCCTGGCCAGAGCGGCAAAAAAACGGGGCGTCCCGGTATTCTACTACATAAGTCCCCAGGTATGGGCCTGGCGGAGGGGCCGGATCAAGCAACTGCGACAATGCGTGGACCGGATGGCGGTAATCCTTCCCTTCGAGGCGGAGATGTATCGCCGGGAAGGCATGGCGGTGGAATTCGTGGGCCATCCTCTCCTCGACGGGATAAACACCAAGTACCACCGTAGCGAGGCCATCCGCCGGTTCGATCTTCGCGAGGAGGGAAGCATCATCGGCCTCCTGCCGGGAAGCAGGCCCGGGGAGGTGACAAAACTCCTCCCGGAAATGCTGGCTGCCGCAGGGATCATAAAACAGGAACTGCCGACCGCCCAGTTTGTTCTGCCCCTTGCCGACACGCTGGACCGGGACGGCATGGAAGAGATGATCCGGCCCTGCCAGGAAAAACTGAATGTAAAGATAATCGGCAACGAAATCTACGAGGTACTTGCCGTCTGCGACGCCGCCATGGTAGCCTCGGGAACGGCGACTCTGGAGACGGCCCTGATCGGCGTGCCCATGATCATTGTTTACAAGATATCGCTGTTTACCTATCTCATGGGCCGGATCTTTGTGAATGTGGACCATATCGGCCTGGCCAACATCATCGCCGGCAAGACCGTGGTCCCGGAACTCATTCAGCAGGACGTGAATCCGCCCCGGATGGCAAAGGAAATCCTGGCCATTCTCAACGACGTCGAAAGGAAAAACCGCATCAAACGGGAACTGGCCGGCATCAGGGAAAAGCTGGGGGCCCCGGGGGCCTCGCGGCGGGCCGCCAACCTGGCCATGGAGATGCTTTAAATGGATGTATTCAAGAGACTTCTAAAACTTGCCAAACCCCATAGCGGCCGTTTCCTCATGGCCATGCTGTGCATGCTCGTGGTCGGGACGTCAACCTCCGCCCTGGCCTTCCTCGTCAAACCCGCCCTCGATGGCATTTTTCTGAAGAAGGACGCCCAGATGCTCATCTGGATCCCCCTGGTGGTGATTTTCATCTATCTTGCCAAAGGGTTGTGCAGCTACGGACAGATGGTCCTGATGAACTACATCGGTCTCCGGGTCGTCGCGGATCTGCGCGGCAGCCTCTACCGGCAGATCCAGAAACAATCCCTGTCCTTTTTTACCCGGCATCCCACGGGAATCCTCATGTCCCGGATCACCAATGATGCGGGCACCCTCCAGGGGGCCGTCTCCGATGCCGTGACTACTATGTTCAAGGATACGTTCACCCTGATCGGCCTGATCTTCGTCATCTTTTACCGGGACTGGAAACTCGCCGTCATCGCCATACTGATCTTCCCGCTGATCATCTATCCCATCGCCAAGTTCGGCAAGAAGATGCGCAGCGTGGCCACCCGGACCCAGATCACCATGGGGGCGCTGACGACGCTGCTGCACGAAACGATCTCCGGGACGAGGATCGTCAAGGCCTTCGGCATGGAAGAATATGAAAACAAACGCTTTTCCGAAGAAAACGAGCGCTTCTTCAAACTGAATATCAAGGCCGTCTCCATCAATGCCGCCGCGAGCCCGTTCATGGAATTCCTGGGCGGCATCGGCATCGCCGCCATCATCCTCTACGGCGGTTTTCAGGTCATCAAGGGCGGCGCCACGCCGGGGACCTTTTTTTCCTTCCTCACGGCCCTGATCATGCTTTACGAACCGGTGAAGCGACTCACCAACATGAACAATACCATCCAGCAGGGCATCGCCGGGGCGCAGCGGGTCTTCAGCATCATCGACATGGAGCCGGAGATTGGCGACGGCCCGGATGCCGTCGCCCTGCCGAAGATCACCCGGAGCATCGATATTGAAAACGTCTCCTTCGCCTATGAGGAGACGCCGGTATTGAAGGACATCGACCTCTCCATCCGGGCCGGAGAGGTCGTCGCCTTCGTGGGTATGAGCGGGGGCGGCAAGACCACCCTGGTGAATCTAATCCCCCGTTTCTACGATGTTACCACGGGCAGGATCGCCATCGACGGTCAAGATATCCGGGACGTCACCGTGGAGTCCCTCCGAGGACAGATCGCTATGGTGACCCAGCAGACCATCCTCTTCAACGATACGGTGCGAAACAATATCGCCTACGGGGACATCCAGCGGAGCGAGGAGGAGATCGTCGGAGCCGCCCGGGCCGCCCATGCCCACGACTTCATCATGCAGCTTCCCCAGGGGTACGATACGATCATCGGCGAGGCGGGAACGAAGCTCTCCGGCGGGGAGCGCCAGCGGATCTCCATCGCCCGGGCCATCCTCAAGGACGCCCCGATCCTGATCCTCGACGAGGCCACTTCGTCCCTGGACACGGAGGCGGAGATCGAGGTGCAAAAGGCCCTGGACAACCTCATGGCCGGACGGACAACCCTGATCATCGCCCACCGCCTCTCCACGATTCGCAACGCCGACCGGATCATCGTCTTGGTCAACGGGCGGATCGTCGAGGAGGGAAACCATGAATTCCTCCTGGCAAAAAGAGGTGAATACTATAAACTCTACTGCATGCAATTCACCGAAGATGAACTCCATCCACTCGATATGCCATGAACTATGGTACCGCCGTGATCCCAGCGGCTGGCGCCGGTCCCTGCTGCTGGCAATGATCCCCCCTTCGTGGGCCTACGGAGCGGCGACGGCGCTGAGAAACCGCCGCTATGACTCCGGCGCCGTCCGGGCCGAACGCCTTCCCCGTCCGGTCGTCAGCATCGGCAACATCACCGTGGGCGGGACGGGAAAGACTCCCATGGCCATCCTTGTTGCCCGGGGACTGCTGGCCCGGGGGTTCCGTCCCGCCGTCCTGAGCCGCGGTTACGGCGGCCGCCGGTCCGGCAGCGGCAACGTGGTATCCGACGGACGGCAGATCTTCCTTTCCCCGGCGGAAGGCGGTGACGAACCGGCACTGATGGCAACGAGCCTGCCCGGCATTCCCGTGATCACCGGACCGGAACGGGTCGTCTCCGGCCGGTTGGCCATCAATAAATTCGCCGCCGATGTCCTGGTTTTGGACGACGGCTTTCAGCATCGCCGCCTGGCCCGCGACGTGGACATCCTGATGATTGACGGACAAAACCCCTTTGGAAACCGGCGTCTCCTGCCGGCCGGTCCGCTCCGGGAAGACCCCCGCACCGCCCTGAATCGGGCGGATATCGTCGTCAAGACGGTAGTCGAAGAGCTTCCGAGGCGCGTATCCGCGGACGATTCGCCCGCCGACTCAACCCGGCCGGTTTTCCGGGCCGCCTATGAAGCGACGGGGCTATGCCCGGGAGACGGCGGGGAAGCGCTTCCCCCGGAAATACTGCAAGATAAAAAAATCCTCGCCTTCACTGCCATCGCGGCCCCGGAGAAATTCCAGGCCACCTTGGAGGCCATGGGGGCAAGGATCATCAAATTCCTTGCCTTTCCCGATCATTATTTCTACAAGGAAGGCGACGTCCGGAAAATAGCCGGGGCCGCGACAAAGCAGGCGGTGGAGATGATCGTCACCACGGAAAAGGACGGGGTGAAGCTCGCCGCTTTCCAAGAATTCTATCGTACCATTCACATATTGAGCGTCGGGCTCCGCATCGATCCGGGAGAAGAGGCCTTTTTCGGCGCCCTCATCAAACTGATGCCAAGATGAAGAAAGAAAAATCCACGACCATCATCATCTTCCTGTTCAAGGCGATACCCCTGACGCTCCGCAGGTGGCTGTTTCGGGGCCTGTTTCGCCTTTTCTATCACGCCTCGGCCAAGCAGCGCCTCATTACCCTCCACAATCTCCGGCGGGCCTTTCCGGAAAAGGACCTGAAGGAAGTCATGGACATCGCCAAAGGGGCCTACCGTCATCTGGGACTGGTGGCGGCGGATTTTTTCGAGATTCCCTTCATAAATCGGGACAATGTGCACAGATGGGTGACCTTCGAAGGTCTGGAGCATATCGACGCCACCTTCGCCAAAGGTAAGGGCCTCCTCTCCATTGTCGCCCATTTCGGCAACTGGGAGATGATGACCGTGGCGTTTCCCATGATGCGGCAGCCGATGAACATCGTCTACCGCCCCCTGGACAGCCCGATCCTCGAGAATCTCACGGCCTGGGTGCGGACCCGCAACGGAAACACCGTGATCCCCAAGGGCGGCTCGGGGAAGACCATCACGCGGCTCCTCGGGGAAAACAAGGCCCTGGGTATCCTCAGCGACCAGAACGTCTCGGTCCGGGAAGGGGTGTTCGTGGATTTCTTCGGCCGGCCGGCGTGCACCGCCGTGGGCCTCGCCGTGCTGGCCATGCGGACGGGGGCGCCGGTGATTCCCGCCTTCATGCCCCGCATGCCCGACGGCACCTATCGTTTCATCATCCAGGAGGCCGTTTCCATCGACGATACTGGGGATTATGAAAAGGATCTTTTCACCAATACCCAACGTTTCACGAAGGTCGTCGAAGCCATGGTCCGCCGGTACCCCGATCAGTGGTTCTGGCTCCATCAGCGCTGGAAGACGAAACAATGCCAGATGGAATAATCGGCTGGAGAGTTATGATAAATGCAGTTTTTATAAATTCCCTCACGATATTTAACTCAGCGGAACAAGAACCGCCAGGAATTAAGGGAGTCAAAGGGTGAAAGACACAACGGTATGGGAGCCGTTGCGGGTGCGGGGAAACAAACGTCTCCCCCGGGAGGGCATGGAGAGGATCCTGATCCGGGGGGTCAACTGGATCGGCGACGCCGTAATGACGCTGCCGGCCGTCGCGGCCATCCGTAAGACCTGGCCCCAGGCCAACATCTCCCTCCTCGCCAAACCGTGGGTGGCGGACATCTACCGGGAAACGGGAATGGTGGATGAGTTGATCGTGTTCGAGGAACCGGGGAGACATGCCGGGCCGGCGGGCAAGCTCCTCCTCGCCGCCGAGCTGCGTCAACGGTGTTTCGCCATGGCGATCCTGCTGCAGAACGCCATCGAGGCTGTCATCATCGCCCGCCTCGCCGGAATCCCGATCCGGGCCGGATATAACACCGACGCCCGGAGCTGGCTTTTGACCCATGCCGTCCGCCGGAGCCGGGCCATCCGCCGGGTCCATCAGATCTCTTACTATCTGGAGATGGTCAAGGCCCTGGGCTGCCTCGACCCCGGTGACGAATTACAGCTTGACCTCCAGGCCGAAACCGCGTCCCTGGCCGACAGCCTCCTCCCCGAACCGGCGGGGGGAAATGCCCTCTTTATCGGCATGGCCCCGGGGGCCACCTACGGACCCGCCAAGCGCTGGCCGGTGGAACGCTTCACCTCCGTGGCCACGACATTGCACCGGCAATACCGGGAGGCGGTGTTTATCCTCCTCGGCAGCGAACAGGATCGGGAGGTAACGGACACCATTGCGGCGGCCATGCCGGATCGGTGCATGAATCTCGCCGGCCGGACCTCGGTCCGGGAAGTCATGGCCCTCATCGCCCGCTGCCATGTCTTCCTCACCAACGATTCGGGATTGATGCACATCGCCGGTGCCCTGAACGTGCCGACAGTCGCCATATTCGGTTCTACAAATCCTGCGACGACCTCTCCTCCCGGCCGCAGGAATGTCATCATTCGAAAGCCGGTGGATTGCAGCCCCTGTCTGAAAACCGTCTGTCCCACGGATTTCCGCTGCATGAATCTGATCGGCGGGGAGGAGGTAACCGCCGCGATCAACCGGATCATCACGGCTCAACATGTTTCCGGCCTCAGTGTCCCGGTGGGGGAAGCCGCCGGTGCCGGGGGGAAGGACGCGTCTCTCATCGTCTTGCCGCCGGGAGAAGGAACCAGCGAAGCTTAATGTTCATAAAATGCCGGACCCATCCCCATCTTGATCCTCCCCTTGAAGGGGAGGAAATTAATTGGTGAAGGAAGTCAAGCGCATAGGAACGCATTTTCAGATGAAATCCGAGGTGACAAGCGGCATGAACAAGGGTCTTGATAAATCACCATAACCGGGTATGCCGATGCCGAAGAAAACATCCGCCGCGGTCTTTCTGGATCGGGACGGCACGATCAATGAAGAGGTGGGCTATCTGGACCGCCTGGACAAGCTCCGCCTCCTCCCCGGAGCCGGCGAGGCCGTGCAGCTCATCAACCGCAGCGGGATGAAAGTCGTCGTCATAACCAACCAGTCCGGCATCGGCCGGGGCTTGTTCGACGAAGTGTTCGTGGGAGCAGTGCATGCCGAGATGTCCCGGATGCTTGGAGAAGCTGGCGCGGTCATCGACGGCTTCTATTTCTGCCCCCATCATCCGACGGAGGGCATTGGCGGATACCGCCGGTCCTGTTCCTGCCGGAAGCCGGCGCCGGGGCTGCTGCTGCGGGCCGCGTCAGAGCTGGCCATCGACCTGTCCCGTTCCTATATGATCGGCGATATGGCCAAAGACGTGGAGGCGGGACAGCGGGCGGGGGCGAAGGGCATCCTCGTCCGCACCGGCTACGGGAAAGACATGGAGGCGGGCTCTTCCGCCCCGGATCATATCGCATCGGACATTCTGGACGCCGTCCGCTGGATCCTCGGACAGGGCAAAACAAGATGATTGTTATTTTTGTAACTACGGGCAGTTATGGTATTTGCGGAAAGAGATTTATAGGGGACTCGGAAAATACTCTCCGGGAGAAAGCGGACCAATCGGCTTCCCACCCGCGGGCATGGTGGCAAAAAAACAGCAATGGACACCCCCGCGGCAAATGTTCAGGGACAGGGCCATGAACATCCTGATCGTCAAATTGAGCGCCATCGGGGATGTGGTTCACACCCTGCCTTCCCTGGCCGCCCTGCGGCGCCTCTATCCCCAGGCCCACATCACCTGGGTGATCGAAGCGGCCGCCGCAGATCTGATCACTGGACATCCCTGCCTGGACCTGGTCATCGTTTCCCATCGCAAGCGCTGGCAAAGGGAGGCGAAAAGTGGGCGTGTCAGGATAATTATGGAGGAAATAGTTTCTTTTATCAACGAGCTACGATCCAGGCCCTATGACCTGGTCATCGACTTTCACGGCCTTTTCAAGAGCGCCGTCCTGGTCGGATTGAGCGGCGGCATCCGGAAGCTGGGCTACGACAGCATGCAGGAGGGAAGCGGTCTGTTCTACAACGAGAAAATCCCGGAAGACATGAGCAAACACGCCGTGGATCGTTATCTGGACTTTCCGGCCTATCTGGCCGTAAAGGCAGGCAAGGCGCCGGTGGCTGGTCCGCACACCTTTCTCATCCCCTGGGATGAACATAACGAGCAGAATGTCACCACCCTGCTGACGAAAAATCATCTTGACGAAGAGGCCGCCTTCGTGGCGATAAACCCCGTCGCCCTGTGGCCAACGAAGCTCTGGCGGGAGGATCTCTTCGCCGCCCTGGCCGACCGGATCTTGCGGGAGCTGGGAATCCCGGTGGTCTTCACCGGCAGCCGCGACGAGCAACTTTACATTGACGCCATTGCGCAACATCTGCCGGCGGGACGTATCGTCAATCTTGCCGGTATGACGAGTCTGAAGGACCTGGCCTGCCTTTACCGCCGGGCCGCCCTAGTCGTGACCACCGATTCCGGACCGATGCATATCGCCGCCGCGGTGGGGACAGCCGTGGTCGCCCTGTTCGGCCCGACGGATCCACGGCGTACGGGCCCCTACGGTTTGCACCACACCGTCATCCGGAAGGAACTACCTTGCAGCCCCTGCTTCCGGAAAACATGTTCGACCCGGGAGTGTATGGAAGAAATAACGGTTGAAGAAGTTTGGGAAGGAGTAAAGGAAAAACTGGGGCGGGGAAAGTGATGTGGGACGGAAGGTTGTAACTCATGGGGACCGAATAGACCGGCCCCGGAAGGTTTTTTTTAGTAACCCCCATGCCCGTGTCGGGCACAACGAAAGACGAAAATATCCGGCCACTTGTGGATATTTTCACATAAATATACGGAAAAGGAGGAAAATTCTTATGGCTATAGGTAAGGAACTGCTCGAGATTCTCGCCTGTCCCAAATGCAAGGGCGAGATCTCCCTCACGGAAGCTGGAGACGGTCTGATCTGTCAAACCTGCCGGCTTCTTTACGAAATCAGGGACGATATCCCCATCATGCTCATCGAAGAGGCAAAACCGCTTCCCTGATCGCCGCCTGTACCCCATACATAAGGTGAGACAATCACACTCATGTTTATCGTGGCGGTAAAAACTTTTTTTTTATGGCTTCCCTTACCCTTTCGACCGGAATATTTTCGAGACAGCGGCTCCTCCCACTTCCCTCACATCCTTTCCGATGGCAGGGGGAGCAATCCATTTCCGATGTGACAACCTGGTGTTTATCACCCACGGGGGCCCAGTCCCGCCAGTCGGAAGGACCATAGATGGTGATCGTCGGCGTCCCCACGGCGGCGGCGATATGAGGGGCGGCGCTGTCCACACCTACGTGGAGGCGGCTTAAACTCAACAGGGCCGCCAGTTCCCCCAGCGTTGTCTCCCCCGCCAGATTGAACAACACTCCGGAAGTTGTCTTCACCAGTTCCTCCGCCCGGGCGCGCTCCCCCGCCGCACCGACAAGGACGGAAATCAGTCCGTATTCCCGCCCCAGCCAGGCGGCGATTTCCGACCAGCGCTCCAGAGGCCACTCTTTATAAGCCCAGCGGGAAAAAGGGCTGATGGTGACGAATCCCCGGGGACCACCGTTTTTACCCTCGCCCTCCGCCAGTATATCCCGGGCGGCAAGGGCATCCTTCATGTGATCTACGGCCGTCGGGGAAAGAGCGAGCCGCGGCGTCGTCTCCGGGGTGGGGATGCCGAATTGCCTGACGATCCGGAGCGTTTGCTCACTGGCCCCCAGACGGACGCGGATGTTTTCATTGGTGGGATAGACCAGATGGGTAAACAAGCGGTTGCGATACCAGGGAGCGGTCGCGGCCCACAGCGACGCCCGGTACGGGGCGCCCGTCCACCGGGCCATAAAGGCCCCTCGTTCGTCGGAACGAAGATCGAAAACGAGCCCGAAGCGGACCTTGCGGATCCGGACGAGAAAAGGGATCTGCCTCATCAGGCGTTCCACAATATTTCCCGGGTATCTCTCGACCTCGAAAATCCCCGTAATGGCCGGATCGGCCTCCAAAAGAGACCCGATGCCTTTCCGGACTAAAAGAAATATTTCCGCCCGGGGCAGGGCGGCGCACACCGCCTGGAAGGCGGGAAGAGACCAGACGACGTCACCGATATCTCCCAACTGGATGACGAGGACATTACGGAGCTTGCCCGGAAGCGAAAAGCTTTCGCCGATGATCATTGCGGGGTGTACTCGGGGACGATGCCGCGGAGTTTCTCCTTGATGGCCCCGGCGTCATAGGTATCGGCCACGGCGATCAGGGCGTCGATTTCGTCAGCGAGGAGCCGATAATCGCCCTGGTTCCCCTGGATCACCTTGATCTTTTCATGGGCGGTAGGCATTATCCCTTCACCCACGGTGATCAGCTCCTCGAAAAGCTTCTCGCCGGGACGCAGGCCGATGTACTCGATAGGGATGTCCCGCTCCGGCTCCAAGCCGTGGAGACGGATCACTTCCCGGGCCATAGCGGCGATCCTCACCGGTTTGCCCATATCAAGGATGAAGATCTCCCCGCCCTGTCCCATGGCCCCGGCCTGGAGAATCAACTGGGCCGCTTCGGGGATGCTCATGAAATAACGGGTCACCTCCGGGTGGGTAACCGTCACCGGCTTACCCTGACTGATCTGCTGCTGAAAAATCGGGACGACGGAGCCGGAACTGCCCAGGACGTTGCCGAACCGTACCGAAACGAAACGGGTCGCCGAATGTCCCGTCAGCGTTGCCAAAAGCATCTCCGCCACCCGCTTTGCCGCCCCCATGACATTGGTGGGACGCACCGCCTTGTCCGTGGATACCAGGACAAAGCGTTCCGCCCCTGCCGCCATGGCCGCTGAGGCAAGATTGCGGGTGCCGGCGACGTTGTTGTAAATCGTCTCCCGGGGGTGCAGTTCCTGGAGAGGGACATGTTTGTACGCCGCCGCGTGAAAAACCACCTCGGGACGAAAGGACTCCATGGTTATCCGGACCGCCGCCGGATCGCGGATGTCCGTAAGATAGGTCTCGACGGGGATGTGGGGAAAATACTGGCGCTGCGTCATCTCGATCTGGAAGAGGTTGAATTCGCTGAAATCCAGGAGACCGACCCCGGCCGGGTGAAACTGGCAGACCTGTCGGACCAGTTCGCTGCCGATGGATCCCCCGGCCCCGGTGATCAGGATGCGCTTACCCTCATAGGATACCCGCAGCAATTCTCTTTCGAGATGCACCTCCTCCCGGCCCAGGATATCCTCGATCCGGACCTCCCGCAGGGCCTTCACCGACACCTTACCGTCGATCAACTCGCCGATGCTGGGCATGGTCCGGAAACGCTTGCCCGTTCCTTCACAAAAGCGCACGATCCGGCGCATCTGCTCCCCCCGGGCCGAGGGAATGGCGATGAGGATCTCGTCGAAATCCTCCGGGAGGGTACCGATATCCTCCACCTTGCCTATCACCGCGACGCCATGGATGGCCTTGCCCTGTTTGATGGGATCGTCATCGAGAAATCCCAGGGGATGCAATTTCAAACCGGGGTTTTCCAATATCTCCCGGACGGCCTTTTCCCCCGCGGCGCCGGCACCGATGATGAGGAGGCGTTTGTCTTGCTTCCCTTTTTTCGCCAAGAGCCAGAATGTACCGATATTGTTCGTCAACGCCAGCCGGACGCCGATCCGGACGCCGCCGACAAAAAGGAGGGTCAGAAGCCAGTCGATGATGAAGGCGGCCCGGGAGTATCCCCGAAAATGATAGATGTACAGGACGGCCAAAACGAGGATCAGAGAGGAAACCACCGTGGCCTTGAGGACGTTTTTCATGTCTTCCAGGCTCGTGTAGCGCCACATCCCTCGGTAGAGGCCGAAAAGGGTGAAGCAGAGCAGCTTCATGGCCACGAGATAGGGCAGGATATGGATGATCCGCCGCCATTCGAAGTCCGGCAACTGCCCTTCGTACCGCAGGAGATAGGCACAGATATAGGATGCCGCCACGAGGGCGGCATCGATGAGAAGCATGTAATAAAAATGCTTGTTTTGGATGAGCTTCTTCATTTCAAGGTCCGGAGCCGGGCCGCCGCTTCCGCGAGGACGGGGTCGTCTTTGGCGAAGCAGAAACGGGCCAGGTCCTCGCCGCCGCCTTCATGATAGAAGGCGCTGCCGGGAACGGCGGCCACGCCGGTCTCCCGCAGGAGATGCATGGCCCGTTCCTTGCTGTTTCCCCCGGGGAGCCGGGAAATATCCGCCAGGACATAGTAGGCCCCTTGCGGGACCAGGGGGGGCAGGCCGGCATCGGTCAGGGCCCGGCAGATCATATCCCGTTTATGGAGATACTGCCGGGCCAAGCCTTCGTAATAATCGTCGCCCAGGGCGTTGAGACCCCGGGCCACCCCGATCTGCAGGGGCGCCGGCGCGCAGACATAAACCAGATCGTTGAAATGACCGATGGTCTGAAGCCAGCGGGCATCGCCCAGGGCATAGCCGACGCGCCAGCCGGTGATACTGAAGGTCTTCGACAGCCCGGAAATCGTGATGGTCCTTTCCCCCAGCCCCGGCAGGAGGGCCGGCGGCAGATGGCGGCAGCCGTCGTAGAGAAAATGCTCGTAGATCTCGTCGGTAAAGACAAACAGATCGTGGTGGACGGCAAAGGCGGCGATCGTTTGCAGCTCCTCGGCGGTAAAGACCTTGCCGGAGGGGTTGGCGGGCGTATTGACGATGATGGCCCGGGTGCGGGAAGTCCATGCCCGCTCCAGGGATTCCCGCTGAAAGGACCAGTCCGGGGGGCACAGGGGGACATAGACCGGCGTCGCCCCCGTTGCCACCAGCGTGCTGATGTGATACCCGTAAAAGGGTTCGAATATGATGACCTCATCGCCGGGATTCAAAAGGGCCAGGCAGGTGCAGTACAGGGCCCCCGTCGCGCCGGCACTGACGACGATCTCCCCTTCGGGGTCCACCGCCATGCCGGTGAAACGGCGCTGCTTGTCCGCGATGGCCTGGCGCAGCTCCACCAGGCCGTCGTACCGGGTATAGGTGTTAATCCCCTGATCCATCGCCTCCCGGGCGCCCTGGCGAACCACCGGAGGAACCTCCGTATCGCAGACCCCCTGGGAGAGGTTGATCCCGCCGACGCGATCGCATTCGATGGACATATTGCGGATCTCCGACTGGAGAACCCAGGCGTGGCGTTCACTCAATCTTAAATTCATTCAACCTCGCTTATTGGCCTTTCAAGTCTTCCCGTAAAATGACCGGACCACCGTGATGACGTAATCCACCTCGTCGTCGGCAATCTCCACGTTCATGGGCAGGGAGCAGACCTCCCGGCTCAAGGCCTCCGTTTCGGGAAAATCCCGATCCTCCAGCTTCAGGGCCTCGTGACGGTAATAAGGCTTGCGGAACTGGGTCAGCACCTCGACACCCCGGGACTTGAGGTACTCGGAAAAATCGTTCCCCTGCCGGGAGCGCACCGTATAGTTCTGATAGACATGATCCCGGCGGGGATCGTCGTAATGGGGCAGGAGGAGATCGGAAAGATCGGACAGGGCGGCGCGGTACCTCGCGGCGATGGCCTGGCGCCGGATTATCCATTGGGGGAGATAGCGCAGCTTCACGTCGAGAAAGGCCGCCTGCAGGTTGTCCAGGAGGCAGGTAAAACCGTGGCCGTGGTATTCCCCGGTCTGCCGGTCTTCACCGTTGTAGCGCATCCGGGTGGCAAACAGGGCGATCTCGGGATTGTTGGTGGTGATGGCCCCGCCGTCGCCGTAACCGCCGAGGATCTTGAAGGGATAGAAACTCCAGCAGCCCGTCAGGCCCCAGGAACCCGCCCGGCCCCATCCGTCGCTGATTTTTTCCGGCGCCGGGGACACCGACCCAGTGACCGTCGCCTTCGGAGCTGCCGCACCGATCGCCACCGCACCTGTTGCTTCGCCAAAAAGGTCCCCGCTCTGTTTTGCCAATTTCTTCCTTCTCCGCCTCGCTTCGTGATGCGCCCCTGTTTCCTCCTGCCTGTCTCCTCCTGCCTGTTGTTGTCTGTGGACTGTATTCGTCCTTTCCATACCGGCCCCCAGGCTCTGGCAGGCGTCCTCGATGACCACGAGGCGGTATCGCTCCGCCAGTTCCATGACCCGCGCCATATCGGCCATGTAGCCGCTGAGATGGACGGGAATTATGGCCTTGATCCGTCCTTCGCCATCCCGGTCCGCCGTCGCCAGGAGTTCCTCCACCCGGTCGCAGTCGATGTTGAAATCCTTCCCCACATCCACCAGGACCGGCCGGGCGCCGACATTGACCACCGCCGAAGCCGTGGCCACAAAGGTATGGGCGGGAACGATCACCGCGTCGCCGGCGCCGATCCCCGCCGCCCGGAGGGACATGTGGAGGGCGTCATACCCGCTGTTCAGACCCACGGCGTACTTAGTCCCCACAAAGGCCGCGAGATTTTCCTCGAACCGTTTCAATTGCCCCCGGTCGATCAGATCGCCCTTGCTCATGACTTCATAATAAGCGGCGTCCAGCTCTTCCTTGATCATCCCGTAGAGCTTCGCCGGCTCCACGAACTTCACTTGTCTATCCATTCCATAACCTCATGCCTCTTGCCGTTTTTTATCGGTTGGGACCTTTACAGAATCTCCGACAAGAAGGAATAATGCAAAGATTCACAGCACTAATTGCTTCCCCGTCAGAAACGATGACGGTATCAGAGGATACTCCGAACGGCCTGGATGATGTCCGTGCTGTTACGGTAATAGGCATTCTCCAGGGCGGTGCTGGCGGGGGCCGGACAATCGGGCAGGGTGACCCGTGCCACGGGTGCCCGCAGGGCCCCGAAGGCCCTCTCCGCCGCGAGGGCGGAAATTTCCGCCGCCACGCCAAAGGACCGCCAGCCGCCGTCGGCAACGACGAGCCGGCCGGTTTTCTTTACCGAGGCCAGCAGGGTTTCTCCATCCAGGGGCTTTATCGTCCGGAGATCGATTATTTCCGCCGCGATCCCGGCCTCGGCCAACAGTTCCGATGCCTGGAGGGCCTCCTGAACCATAAACGACGAAGCCGCCACGGTTACATCCGTCCCCTCCCGGACAATTCTGGCCCGGCCGATCTCCACGGTATAGATCTCTTCCGGCACCGGTTCCTCAAGCCGATACAGCCAGCGGTCGTCGATGAAGACCACCGGATTCGACTCCCGGATCGCCGCCACCATCAATCCCTTGGCGTCATAGGGGGTGGCGGGCATGACCACCTTCAACCCCGGCGCCTGGGCGAACATGCCGTGCAGGGCCTGGGAGTGCTGGGCCGCCTGTTCGCCGCCCCGGTTGAGAATCCCCCAGAAGACAACGGGTACGGGCAGGCTGCCGCCGCTCATGTAATACCAGTTCGCCGCTTCGTTGATGATGGGATCGAAGGCATAAAACATGAAATCCATACGGGGATGGACGACGACGGGCCGCATCCCCGCCAGGGCCGCCCCGACCGCGGCGCCGGTCATGGCGTTTTCGGATACCGGGGTGTCGATGACCCGTTCGTCGCCGAAGCGCTCCCGCAAGCCCTGAGCGGTGTTGCCCACATACCAGGGGCTTTTCACCCCCTGGCCGATGAGAAATACCGCGGGGTCCGCCGCCATCGTCTGATGGAGGGCTTCATTTATCGCCAGGCTGTAACTCAGGATTCTATGCGAAGACATATCTTTCCAGCTCCTCTGTCTTGGGATGGGCGCCGGCTCTGGCAAAAGCGAACGCCTCTTCTACCTCCGCTTCAACTTCCGCCCTTATTCCGTCCAATTCCCCGGAAGAAAAAAGCCCCCCCGCCAGAAGATAATCGCGCAGCAGTATCAGCGGATCCTTTTTCATCCAGATGTCTATTTCCTCCGGGGGACGGATATCGGTATGCTCCCCCTGGATATTGTCATCCGGGCCGACATGGCCTCGATAACGATAGGTCAAAAACTCCAGAAACACGGGACCTGCGCCACGACGGCACTTTTCCGCCGCCGCGGTTGCCGCGTCGTAAACGGCCAGCACGTCGTTGCCTTCCACCTGCCGGCTTTCGATACCGAAGGGTGCCGCGATTTCAAAGATATCCCGATCCACTCGACATTCCCGGACCGGCATGTGGGTGGCATAGTAATTGTTTTCACAAACGAAAAGGATCGGCAGCTTCTTCAGGGCAGCAAAGTTCATGCTTTCGTAAAGCACCCCCTCCCCCGTGGCCCCGTCACCGAAAAACGTCACGGCCACACGGCCGTCCCTCCTGATGACCGACGCCAGGGCCGCTCCCAGGGCCAGGGAGATCGTCCCCGCAACGATCGGCGCCGCCCCCAGCATGCCCACTTCCGGGGCGATGAGGTGCATGGATCCCCCGCGTCCCCGGGAACATCCCTCCTCCCGGCAGAAGATCTCCGCCGCCATCTTCTCCATGGAACCGCCCTTGGCCAGATAATGCCCGTGGGAGCGGTGGTTCCCGAAGACATAATCCCCATCGGTCAGGGCCGCGCAGACACCCACGGCGACCCCTTCCTCTCCGCTGTACAGATGGCAGGGGCAGCGAATTTCGCCGCTGAGGATCGGCGCCACAAAGGTCTCCTCACAGAGGCGAATCCGCAGCATCCGACGGTAAAAATCTTTCAAGAGTTCACGCGAATATTTCACATCTCCTCCGTAATACTTATTGAAATCGTCATCTCAGGCCCCTTCTCATTTCCCGCACCGCCTGGCTTTCCGGTTGAACAACCGCCCGCAGGGTCAGGAAGATGATCTTCAGGTCCATCCAGAAAGATCGCTCCCTAACATATTTAATCTGTAATTTCAACTTTGTCGGTCTGATCAACTCCATATATGCCTGCTCCGGATCCGCGGCCCCGGCCAGGACCGCCCCCTCGTCGGCGTTCCAGATGGAGGCCCAATCGGTGATCCCGGGACGGATGGAAAGGATACCAAGCTCTTCCCCGGTAAACATATCCGTATAGTGTTTTACTTCCGGACGCGGTCCGACGATGCTCATTTCACCCCGAAAAACATTTATCAGTTGCGGCAGTTCATCGATCTTGTACTTGCGGATGAATCTGCCGGTGCGGGTTATACGGTGGTCGTCGGCGGCCGTCGAAGAGGCCCCGCGCTTCTCCGCATCCACCACCATGGTCCTAAATTTGTATATCCGGAACGGCCGGCCGTTTTTCCCCGTCCTCGCGCCCCGATAGAACACCGGCCCGCTATCTTCCCCCTTGATCATCACCGCGACCAGACACATCAAAGGGCTGAACACCACAAGGAGCAGGGAGGAGACGATAATGTCGAAGCCGCGTTTAATCATGTTCGTCCGTTGGTCGCCACGGCATAGATTATCTTGTGATCGCGATCAGGCCGGACAGCGGAAATGGCAACCGGCGGTTCATAGTCGGTCATCCCCTCCTGCAGTTGCGCCGGCAATGCCCGGAGCGGTCCCAGAAAAAGACGCTTGAGATAGGTACGGGCGGCCAGACTGCCGGGGATGAGATTCAGACGGACGGCGATCCGTTTTAACGCCGAGACAACCATTTGCAGGCGGCTTGGTTCGGGGATGGAAAATCCTCCATACAGAACAACGGACGAAAAATCTCTCCTCAAAAGCTCGTAGAGCTCCGGAACGGAAAAATAGCGGTGTGTATAAGGCGAGGGGTGGAAATCCGCCCAGTCTTTATTGACGGTACCGATAATCAACCGGCCGTTGCGGTTCAGCACCCGTTTTGCCTCCGTGACGAAAAGTTCCGGCTTGGCGAGATAATAGATTGCCTCGAATAAGAGCAGGAGGTCAAAGCTGCCGTCGGGAAATGTCAACTCATGGGCATCCAGCCAGATTATCTCCGGAGTCGCCGCAGATTCTTCACCCCTGGCCCAGTCACGATAAATTCCTTTCGCAATCTCCAGATTTACCTCGTCGATGTCGCCCCCCACTACCCGCCTCGCGGAACACGCCAGGTAGCCCAACCCGATGCCGGCGCCGCAGGCCACCTCCAGGACGCTGGCCGCCCGGGCATAGTCAGCGGCAAAGCGATAGCGGTGATAGATACGTTCCAACTGTTCCCGGGTGGCCTTAAGGCCGGGTTTTTCCGTGACGGTGTGAAAAGATGAACCGGATGCCTTCATATTGCCCCGACATTATTTAGGATCGTTTTCACCACCCGGCGGTCATCAAACTCCCGCTCGATTTTTATCCGGGAATATTCCCCCATCCTCTCCCTTTTTCGATCATCATGGAATATCCGTAAAATAGCTTCCTTCAGCGCGCGCGTGTCCCGGGGGGGGATGAGATAGCCGTTGCGGCCGTGTTCCACCGGTCCCCGGCATTGGGGCAGATCGGTAGTGATTACCGGCTTGCCAAAGGCCATGGGTTCAAGGAGGGCCCGGGGATACCCCCCTTCGTTGTAGTAAGAGGGAAGCACGGCAAGATCGCTGAGGGCATAGATATTCTTGACGTCTTTCCGGAATCCCAGCCAGAAGAAATTGTCAATTTTACCTTTTTCCTGAACAAACGCTGCCGGCACCTCGTCGGGATGCCCCCGCTCTTCCGGGGCAATCAAAACGAATTTGATGTCCGGTCGTTCGTCCACCAATGATGCCGCGGTTTCGATAAACTCCCGGATACCCTTCGACCAGATCAACCGGCCCACCATGACCACAAGCTTTTCATCCCCCCGCAGGGACAGCTCCTGTCTGAGTCTGTCCAGTTCATCCCCGTCAATACAGTTTTGTGAATACTCGACAATATCGAGGGCATTGGTTGTCTTTACGACCTTTTCGTCTCCCACCAGCCCGGTCTTCAAGAAGAAATCCATATCCCCCTGATTGGTGAACCAGACGATGTCACTCATCCGGCAGGCCAAACGATACAGGCTTTTAACAATTCCCTGCAGCAGGTGGCCCTTGAGGTCAGACTGCGGCAGGAAAGGTCCCCCCAGTCCCCTCACGGCACAGACGATCTTCTCCACCCCTGCCAGTCGGGCGGCAATCGCCCCCAAGACATTCGGCTTGGTGGTAAAATTTATCAAGACATCAAATTTCTCCCGGCGGCAAATATTATATACCGACCGGAAACAGTCCAAATCCGACCAAGGATCGACATATCTGTTCAATCGCACGGGGTAGTGCCTGATGGCAAGCTTATCGAGCTGGTCGATGTAATTCATCAATACCGGACTGATCGTATATGCTTCGATATGATCCATGCCCGCGATGAACTTCAGGAAACTCTTGGCAAAAATTACGGTGGAAAGGTCGTCAGGACAAAAGAAGGCGATTTTCATTCATGTTTCCCCACATGGCCAGCATAAACAATATCCATACCCGCTTTGACCACCGGTCGGGATCAAGGGGCAATTTTTCGTCTAAAAGATCGTTTACATACCGCCGGTCGAACAGATCCAGGACAATACCGTCTCTGGTAAGGCAGGCATCGTAAACCATATCCCGCAGATCTTCCCGCAGCCATTTGATCAGGGGGATTTCAAAGCCCCGCTTCGGGGCCAGGGAAATCTCCGCGGGCAAATACCTCTTTGCCAGCGATCTCAGGACCGGTTTGGTGCGGAGGTCGGCCAGCAGGATGTCCCTGGGCAGGCTGAATGCCCATTCGATCAGGCGGTGATCCAGGAAAGGATTTCGACCTTCCAGGCCGTGAGCCATCGTGGCGATATCCATCTTGACCAGCATGTCGTCATGCATGTTCAGAAAGAAATCCCAGGCCATGAACTGATCGAAGGGGGCGTCGGATGCATGATCGGCCGCTTTTGCCGCCAGCACCTGGGGGGAAGATTCCCGGATAAGGGGGCGGCACCGATAGAGGTCCCCTTTCTCCCGCTCATCGAAGCCATCCACGCACCAGGCAATGTAACGATCGTAAGGAGTTTTCCCCAAACCCCGCAGATAACGGTGGGCGAAGGCATATGCGGTGCGAAAATCCCCGGGCGGAGGGAGAATGCGGTTGGCCAAGGCAAAGATTGCCTCCGGAATCAACCGGAAGAGCGCACCGAATTGATCGTAAAACTTCATGGCCAGATGGCGGCGGTACCCGCAAAAGAGCTCATCTCCCCCTTCTCCGTTGATGACCACCTTGACGTATTTTCTCGCCTCGGCGGCGATGCACAACGACGGCACGGCCGAGGCATCGGCAAATGGTTCATCATAAGCCTGGATCAGTTGCGGTAAGAGTTCCCGGATATCAGGTTTGATGGTGAGAACGTGATGTTCCGTTCCGTATTGTCTTGCCACCAGCGCCGCTCCCGGTCCCTCGTCGAACAGGCCGTCCTCGATGGCTACCGTGAAGGTCTGTAATTTCCTGTCCATTTGCAGGGCGGCGACGGCCGTCAGCAACCCGCTGTCCACGCCTCCCGAGAGGAAACATCCCACGGGCACGTCGGCCCGCAACCTGATCCTCACCGCCTCCTTCAGCAGCACCTCGGCCTCGTCGACGGCAGCGGCGAAAGAGATCCGTTCCCGTCTGTTTGATCGGGACAGGACCCAGTATGGCCGGGAGGCGGCGGACAAATCGCTGTTGAATACCACATAATGGCCGGCGGGAATTTCTTCTATACCCCGGTACACCGTTCCCGGCGCCGGCACATAACCGAACGTCAGATAATGATATATGGCTTCCGGGGCCACGGATAAATCGACGTTCTCAAGGACCTTGAAGGCCTTGATCTCCGATGCAAAATACAAGGTCCGAGAGGCAATCATATAGTACAGGGGCTTTTTCCCCGCCCGGTCCCGGACCAGAGTCAGGCGGCGTTCACGGTCATCCCAAAGGGCAAAGGCAAACATTCCCGCCACTCGCGCCAGGGCCGCCTCCGTTCCCCAGTGGCTCAACGCCGCCAGCAGCACCTCCGTATCGGAATGGCCATGAAAGGCAAATCCCTCTTTACGGAGCTCATCTCGCAGCTCCAGGTAGTTGTATATCTCCCCGTTAAATACTATGACAAAACGTCCGCACGAAGAAACCATGGGCTGATGCCCATCCCTGGTCAGATCGATGATGGACAGCCGGCGGTGTCCCAACGCCAGGGCGCCGGCGGCATCGGTCCAGCATCCCTCGTCGTCCGGTCCGCGATGCTTGAGCGCCGCCGCCATTTTCCGCGCCGTGACCGCCAACGATTCCTTACTTTGAGAAAATGCTGAAAATATGCCGGCAATACCGCACATCGCTATCTCTTTAGTTAAGAAGGGATCTTTTCGAGCAGCAAGAGGACTTCCGATGACAGCATCGGAACGACCGGCATTATCTTCCTGATGGCCAATCCTTCCCTATGCACCTCCCGCCGCAATTCTTCCCTCTTCAGCGGATAGGGCGCAAACCGATGGCATTGGTTGGCAAACCTCACCATCCGGCGCTTGAAACGCTGGGCGGGACTATCCAGGCTGTAAGAAAGGATGAGGAATCTTTCGGTGAGGCGGCAAAGCGCCCGGAGCGACTCCGCCCTGATCAGGGGAGGGACACGATGCATGAAACCCAGCACGACGACGCATCCATAGGCATCGTTTTTGAAGGGCGGACAGGTAATGTCGGCCTGCACGAATCCTCGGCATTGTCCCTTTTTGTAAGCATAAACAGCGAGCCGCATCATCTCCCGGGATATATCGGCCGCCACGACCCGGAAGGGAAATTCAGCGAGCGTCTCAGCCAAAACACCCGTGCCGCAGGGAATATCGAGAATGATTTCTTGCGGCCCCAGGTCACATAACCTGAGCAGCGCCGCGACTCCGCGCTTCTCTCTCGCCGTGGCAAAACGGGCCCAAGTAAGTTGATCCGTATGTTGCCGCCGGTATTCAGCCGCTTTGTAACGATCCCGGTAAGCCCGGCGCGTCTGCCGTTCATAATCGCTTTCCGGCACCGAGCCCTTCAACCTCCCTGCGCAATTGTTCCTTATAGAATGGATCGATGTACGTCTTTCGCAAAATCATCTTGATCAGACCGGGCCACGTTTTCAAATCCAGGGCGACATTCGCCAAATACCAGTGTTTAAGAAGCTCCTTGATGATTAGAAGCCCAAGAAGCCTGCTTTGGTGAGGAATCTCATCCCCATAGTAACCGTCAAGAAACCTCTTTTCGTACTGATATCCCGGACTGAGACGCAGAAACAGCAAAGGGGTTCCCCAGAAGATGATCCGACAGGTCACAATGAATCGCGCCAGATCCGCCTCGGGAAAATCCACCTTGCTTTTCCCGGGGTCAAGGATAAAACATCTGCCGTTGCCATCGGCAAGGATATTTCTGATATCCAACCCTTTGAGGGTTAAAGCGGCTCCGGCACCTCCGGTGGGAGCTCCCATCGCTTTCAGGACGCGGTCCAATTGATCCAGAAATTTCCTTTCCCGACCGCGGGACTGGAGTCGGCACAAATATTTATCGATCTTGTGAAAAGTCTCGTACGGCACCGTCGCCATTCTCTTTTCCGAGGCGCGATGGTAAAAACGAACCGTTTTCCCCAAGCGATCGAGGCAATCATCCATAAAATCCGCTTGACCTCGGGGATCGATCCGCTTGCGCAATGCGCAACGACGGAAAGATGCCAATATGGGCCTCCCGGCGACCCTTTCCGTTACAATGGCATTATCGTCCGCCAGATAGGCAACCGGTTTGACAAAGGCCACCGCCAGGCTGTCGGGTAGATCGAGCTTCGCTAACGACGAAAGGCTGTCGTATTCATTTTTCCCGAGGGCCCTGTCCGCTTGAGACAAGGGGCAAATATTCCTTGCTTCCTTTTTATGCAGATCCATTTTGGGTATCTTGACGTAGTATCCTCTTCCCCTCTCGTCACCCCTTTTTTCCAGCCAGAAGCAGACGGAAAAATCATTGATTTCCAACGGCCCGACGCATATTCCGTTGTCGGGATCCGTATTCGGCCAGATCCGCCGGGCCACTCGCCTTGACAGCGAGGAACGGACTTCCGCATTGGTGAGCATAGCCCGTCTATCGCTTTAACCGACCGGACCGGCAAATTCGTGTCTGCATCTCATGTACCGATCACGCCGAAGGATGAAATGATCAGGAAGAGAACTCCTGCCACTTTTCATTGACAAAACCGTACAACGCCGCCGTCGACTGTTCGATAGTCTCGATGCGGGAATCGATTGTCAGGTCGGGAGAATCCGGCGGCTCGTAAATATTGGAGGGAGAAAAACCGATGAGGTTGTTCAGCTTGTTTTCCCGGGCCAGTTTGTATAGCCCCTTGACGTCGCGCCGCATGACGGTGTCAAGATCGGCGGCGAAGAATATCTCATAAAAACGGTCGCCCAGAAGAGAACGGGCATGCGCCCGAGATGATTGGTAAGGGGAGATGATGGGAACCAGGATGATATCGTAACCGCCGCTCGCTTCCAGACAAAGATCCGCGATCAGCCGGTTGTTTTCGATTATATCCGCCACTGAGAATCCGAGCTGGATGTGCAGCCGGTTCCGGACATCATCGCCGTCCAGGATGAGCACCGTCCTGCCGGCTGCCTCCAAACGGCTTTTGACGGCGGTGGCGACGGTGGTCTTTCCCGAACCGGAAAGGCCGGTGAACCAAAACACGAGCGCCGTTTTCATGCCACGAACACTTCCTTCCCCTCCCGCGCCTCCCGGATGATGAGCTCCGAAATCTCCTTGCGCATGAACCACTCCGGAGGGCGCTTTCCCCTGGCAAGCATTTTTCGGCCGGCCGTACCGCTGATGTTGAGTAGATGGTCGTCGCCATGCCGGCATTGTTCCACATATTCGTGGCATGCCTCACAGTAATGCTGGGTAGGGAAAAACAGCGGCACGATCCCGAGATCACCGACGCGTTCGAAAAGTCGCTCCACGTCCCCGGGTTGGTAATAGTCCCCCACCCCGGTATGATCCCTGCCGACAATGAAATGACTGCAACCAAAATTCTTTCGACACAGGGCCGTAAAAACAGCCTCGCGGGGGCCGGCGTAGCGGGAATAATTCTGAAACGCCCCGATCATGACCTTTCCGGGCGGATAGTATTTTTGGATCATGAGCTCATAGCCTCTGATGATGACGTCGAAGTTGTAATCCCCCTTTTTCTTGGGACCGGCGACGGGGTGGGCGAAGAGGCCGTCGCAATGGGTCCGCTCCAGGGCCAGCCTTTGGATATGCTCGTGGGCGCAATGGATTACGTTACGGGTATGGAAGCCGACCACCTTGCTCCAACCCCGGTGCGCGAAGATCGTCCGTACCTGCCGGGGCGTGAGTTCGTAATGTTTGTATGGGGAAGGCAATCTCCGGACCAGTTGCACCGGTCCCCCTAAGAACCATTCGCCCCGTTGGTACAAAAGCGCCACCCCGGGGTGATTGCGGTCCGTGACCCCAAAGGTATCCCTGGCCGTCTGTTCCAGGTCCGGTTTGAAGATCTGTTGGATGTCCATGGTGGCATAGATTTCCTTGGTGCCTTTGAGCCGCAGGGCGACCTTATCCCCGGCACGAAGCTTCCCGGCCATTTTCCCGGGTACCTGCAATACTATTGGTAAAGGCCATATCACCCCGCTGGGAAGGCGATATTCCCTCAATACCGTCTCCATTTCCTCCTTGGTCATAAATCCCGTCAAGGGGGAAAAGGTGCCCAGGGCAATTTGCTCGGCGCTCATCAGGACCGATACATCGACATCCAGCGGGATTAATCCGGCCATTTCTTCCGGCGCCGGGTTTTCCTGCCAGGCATTCACCAGTCTGCCGCCGTGCGGTTCGATCAGCAGCAAGGAGCCCTTGCCGTCTAGATCCGGAAGGAAGGTATTGTTCAGGTGCTCATCATACTGTTGGATCATCTTGCGGACCATCATGGCACAATGCACCGGATAGGACCCGATGGCCGTTTCCGCGGCCAGAACCAAGCCATCCGCCCCGTCGCACAGGGTATTGAAAATGTCGTTTACTTCGGCCCGGGTGGGGTTTGATGATTTGACCATGGACTCCAAGAGGTTGGTGGCCACGTAAACCTTTACCCCCACCTTTTTTGCCCTGCTGATAATCAGTTTTTGCATCCGCGGGATCATGTCGATGGGCACCTGCCGGGACAGATCGCCCCGATCTATGAGGAGGGCATCCGATTTTTCAGCAATCTCTTTCAGGTTACGAAAGCCTGCCGTCGATTCGATTTTCGAGATGACACGGGTGTCCTCACCCACATGGCGGCGAATCACATCCACATCCGCACCGCGATTGGCGAACGACAGCGCCGCGTGCCTGAGGCCGTATCGCTGTCCTATCTCCAGGGCCTGCCGGTCCTTCTCCGTCAGAACCGGCAACAGGACGTCGCGATTCAGGATCGTGACGGCCTTGTTCGGACCGACCCGGCCGCCGATCAGTATCTTCAGCCGGAGGCCCGGAGCGGAATTCTCGACGATCTGGGCCAGAACGGAGTTGAAATCGATGCTGACCAGGTCTCCCTCCACAAAGAAGGAGGCTATATCGGGAGGATAGAAGCTGAGCTGCGGGGCATCGCTTCTTCCCCCGCCGCCGGGGATCAAGAGCATCTCGTTCTCCGGCAGGTGCAGGGTCTCCCCCGCCATGTCGCCGGTCCTTATCTGCGCCCCTTCGGTATCCAGGCAGATGGGCAAAGATGTCCGCTCCTGAATGAAACCGATGATTCCCGGTAAATCATCAATCTTGGTGTGGGACAGGTTGATCCGCAGCAGATCCACACCGAGTTCGGCAAGCCGCGCCAGGGTGTAATCATTCAGGGAAGCCGGTCCCAAGGTGCAGAGAATCTCTTTTTTGTCTTTATGGTCTTTATGGTCTTTATGGTCTTTCTTCAAATCTTCCTTCCTTTCAAAGGTCAGACGGCCTCGTGACGCCCACTGCCCCGACAAGTATGCCCCCGGCGGGACGGCCGCGATTACGAAACCGATCGGCGCGCGGCCCCTAATTGTCCCGGCGCTTCACCTCAACTACATAATAGTCTTCGCAGCGACCGTAGGTTTGGTAGGTCTGCCGCATAAAAAGGATCAATAACAGGAGATAGAATACGAGATAGCCACAGAGGGCGATCTCGAGCCATCCCAAGACGGCCGCCAAAAGAAAAATGAGGGCCTGAAGTCCGCCGGTGGTTTCCAGATTCCGCACCAGGAGGTTGACGAGTTCCTTGATCGACATCCTTTGGTTACGGTCCTTCTCGTCCCACTGGGAAAAGGAGTCTCCGAATCTGATAAACAGCACCCGGTTCACCAGCCGCATGAGGAGCGAAATAACGGCGATGCCGGCGCCGGCGGCGAGGGAAAGGACCGCCGGAACGGAAACGGCAATTCCCATCGAGCCGAGGAATGCATCGAGGCTCCCTTCCGGCCAGAGGAAGACTCCCATGCCGAGCGCGAAAGGCAGAAAGGCGATGAGAACGACGCCGGCGGCATAGTCGAGGAAACCGCCAAAGTTGTCCCGCTTGCGCAGCGCCCTCGCCATGCTGCCATCCGTCACATCGACGGCCTCCCAAAACAGGACCATGACCAAGGCGGCAACCGCTCCCCCGGGACCACCGAATGCTGCGGTAAAAACGATAACCCAGGAAAACAAAAAAGAGGCGAAGGTCACCTGCCGGGGCGTCAATCCCAGTTTCAGCGCCAGCCACGCCAGATACACCCCCGCGGGACGTACCATCATCATCAGTATATAACCGCGGAGGGCCGCACCGGAACCGACATTCCGCTTTCTGATCAGCTCGAGACCGATGTTGTCAGTTGACATACCACTTCTCCGCCCACATTTGAAAATTCATCATCATCCAGATCTTTTCCGCGCGGCCGCCGTGATGCCGATAGAACCCGCTCACTTCCCGTTGCACCTTTTTCTCGTCCAGGATCCCCACCTTCCTGATTTTTTCCGGAGACAGATATTCCCTCACGAACGGTTCCCAGACCCCGCGCAGCCAATAATACAGGGGGATCATAAAACCACGCTTCGGAGCGGAGATAATGTCTTCGCCGACCCACTTCCGGAGAATCTTCTTCAAGATGCGCTTATGCTCCCCATCGCCGTACAGATAAGCCACCGGCAGGCTGAAGGCAAACTCGGCAATCCGATGGTCCAGAAACGGGTCCCGGCATTCCAGGGAGACGGCCATGGACGCCCGGTCCACCTTGACCAGAATGTCGTCCCGCAGAAAGGCCTGATAATCCGTGCGCATCATGGCGTCCACAGTTTCCGCGCGGTAACTGTGGAGATAGTCTCGATCCAGAACCGTATCCGCGAAAAGATCGCCCGACGCCCCGGGGAGAAAGCCGGGGAGCGATGCTTCGGACCAGGCCTTTTCATTCATGAGTCGCAACAGGTCCCCCTCGCTGCGGACTTTCAGCAGGCGCAGCATTTTTTCGTAGCGGGCCGCATGCTGGGGGAAAAAAGACTCCGCCCGGGATATGGCGCCCGGCAGCGATAAGAGCAAGCGATACGGCAACCCGTGCGCCAGGGTTTGGGAAACAATCCGGCGCAAGGCGAGAGGCCATCTTCCCAGCCACCGGTAACGGTCGGCATAAGCCCGGTAGTCTTCATAACCGCAGAACTGCTCGTCGCCGCCGTCCGCCGACAGGGCGACCTTGACGTGCCTTCGGGCCAGCCGGCAGAGAATGTAGGTGGGAATCCCCGAGGTATCCCCGTATGGTTCATCGTAAATATCGCAGAATCTATCCAGCGAGTCCTGCACTTCCTGCTCAGAGACATAATGGACGATCTGTTTTAGATCCAGCGCTTCCGAAACCTTTCTGGCCTTGGCCGCTTCGTCATAGGCTTTCTCCTGAAAACCGATGGTTATATTGAGGATATCGGCATTTGCCTTTTTCCGGAGGATAGCTGAAACCAGAGAAGAATCGATCCCCCCGGAAAGGAACATGCCGACGGGCACGTCGGAGACCAGGCGATAGCGGAAGGCATCCAGAAGCAGCGACTCCAGTTGTTCCGCCGCTGCGGAGAAACTGCCCTGATAGGAGTCCCGGACTATGTCGGCAAGACGCCAGTAGGCCTTCATCGTCATCCGGCCAAAACGGTCTATGACCAGATAATGGCCGGGCAGAAGTTTGTACACATCTTTGAAGATACTGCGGGGGGCGAGGATGTATCCGTTGATGAAATGCTGGCCCAAGGCCGTCCGGTCCAGTTCCTTTACCAGGGTGGGATGGGCGCATAAGGACTTCAACTCCGACCCGAACAGCAGGCGGCTGCTGTCGCAAGAGTAATAGAGGGGCTTGATGCCCGCCCGGTCGCGGCACAGGATCAGTTCCCGCTCGCTTTCGTTCCACAAGGCAAAGGCGAACATGCCGATAAAACGCTTCAAGGCTCTGTCCATACCCCAGCACTGGATGGCATGGATAACGACTTCCGTATCGGAGGCCCCGCTGAACCGGCAGCCTTGCTTAATCAGCTCCCCTCTGATTTCCCGGTAATTGTAAACCTCGCCGTTGAAGACGATGCAGAAGCGCCGGTCCGCGGACCACAGCGGCTGATTGCCCCCGGGCGACAGATCGATTATCGCCAGCCGGGTATGCCCCAAACCAATCTCACCCTGGCAATAAATCCCCCGGGCATCGGGACCGCGGTGCTGCAAGCTGTCGACCATCGCCTCAACATGCGCCTGCTCCACCGTTGCGCCGGTAAAACTGTATTCGCCGCAAATGCCGCACATGATCTATTTACCGAACTGCCAAATGGACGCACCCGTAACGATCGACAGAGAAGACACCGACGCAGGCATCATTTCCGTAAGGTCATCCCGGACCATATATCCTCAAGCTCCCGGACCCTGCCGGTTATCTCGTAATCGGAAAAGACGCGCCGCCGCGCTTCTTCCCCCATATCTTCCCGGAACGACCGGTCCGCGAGCAAGCGGCGAAGCCCTGCGGCGATCATGGACGGATTTCCCGGCTCCACCAGCAGCCCGTTTACATCGTCTTCAATCAGTTCCCGCAATCCTCCCACCCGGGAGGCAATGACCGCCTTGCCCAAAGCCATGCCTTCCAGGACCGCCCGGCCAAAACCTTCGCTCAGGGATGGGTGCACGAGGATATCCATGAGTGAAACTATGGCCAGGGCATCAGGACGCCAGCCCGTGAAGAAAACCATTTCCCGCAAACCCCGCCTCTCGATGAGACCGGTCAGTTCTTCCCGATAATCCTTGTAGGCGTCGATTATGTGGTCTCCCAAGATATAGAGCCGCGTCCGGGGAAATTCATCCTTGACCATGGACAGGGCCTCGATCAGGAAGTGCACCCCCTTGGGAGGATATAGCTGCCCCACATACACGCAATTGACATAACTGCCGTCCAGATCCAATTCCCGGGACAAGGAGGTCTTGTCCCCGCGCTCGATCTCCCGGATCTCCTCCAGATCGATTCCTATCCTCAGGATGCCGATCTTCCCGGCAAATAACGCGACCAGCAGCGGATATTTATCGTCCCGGTTGGCCGCGCAAAAGAAACATATCCGGCTGGCAAGGATGAACCCCAGCGGATCGAGAAGTGGGTTCTGCAGTTCTCCCTTGACATACAAAAAAACGGGGACTCCGGCGAACCGGGCCGCCAGCCCGACGGTAAGAATGCTCCGGATGGAGTTGCAGTAAACCAGATCGATTTTCTTCTGTTTCAATATCTTGCTCAAGTTCCAATTGTAACGGATTAGATCAAAGGCGCTGAGCGTCTTTTCCCAAAAGCCGTCTCGCAGACATTCACCGCCGTAACGGTTCAACCGGCGTGAGGGCGGAACGATCAATGTTTCGACACCCCATCCCGCGCTTCGCCGGGTAAATTCCGTTTCGAAAGAACTCAGCAGCGACAACTGGAAGCGCTTTTGGTCCGTCAACCTGATTATGTAACTTTGGGTCCGCAGGTTGCCCGCGATCTTGCCGAACGGATATGGTTCGTGGATTAGGACCCGGATGGGAGTCATGGGATGCGTCTGCAATGATGTCCGTCGCGGGGGGACATTAAAAACCGATGGTCTTTTGAAGCCGGGAAAGTAACTGCGCCGCCGCCAGTTCATGTCCGGCCGGACTGAGATGGTTGTCCCAGGGATACAGATATAATTTGTCGGTCTCTTCGCGGTTCCAGAAGCCCTCGGCCAGATCGACAAACTCTATGCCGTTTGTTGCACAGAATTTCTCCAGGTGCGCCATGTATTTGACCGAACCGCGCGGAAACCAGAAATAATTGATCGCCGGGATGGAGGCCAGGATGCACTTGATGCCCCTTGCATCACATATGCTTTTAATCTCCGTCAGATACTCGTAGGTCACCTTGACGCTTTCGTCATTGTCCAGGTCGATTTGATTTTTCAGCAAGCGGCTGCCGAAATCGTTTCCCCCTTCCCAGACCACCGCGATGCGATCCCGCAGATAGGTGATCAAAGCGGAACGTTTGATGAGAAAAATATACCTGTAGGGCAGCCATTGAAGCCACGACGGTCTGGCATCCCACCGGCCTTCATTGGTCAGGTTTTGGGAAGCATCGCAACGCACGGTAAAGTCATTCATGTAGAAACCGATGATCACCGCATCGGGCTCGTATTTCAGCCCTTCGGCCTTAAGAAAATCGAGTTCGATAAAGGTCGCCCAGCCGCCGACCGCCGCGGAGATAACCTCATAGTTGGCATTCAGGTCTTTCAGTTTCCGTTCCAGGACCTTGGGATAGGTCTCTTCTCCCCGCACGGCGTTCCCGAACGTAAGGGAGTCGCCAAGGCACATGATCCGGTATGTCCCCCGCTGCTTCGGCACGGGCCATTCATAATCCCGAAAACCATAGGAGTTAGAGCTGACCGGCTTATCGAGGGTATAGGTTCCCTGCTGATTCGGTTTCAATTTGTAACCATAACTCGTCGGGACGTGCATGACCTGAGGATAGATAAAAACGGGTTGATTGCCATAGACGACCCGCAGCAGCGCCTCGAGAACAAGGCAGGTCGCCAAAACAGAGGCCATGAAAAGGGCGATGTTCTTCTTCATCCAGCTAATTCAATGACGTCCTTGACGCGGTTGAACCACGTGTGTTCCCGCATGACCCGCTGATGACCTTTCGCGACGATCGCCTCCCGTTCCTCGTCATGCGCCAGATAATAGGTGACCAAACTCTTCAGTTCTTCTTCACTTTTATAACAGACAATTTCTTTCCCGACCGCGAATAAATCTTCGAGGCCATGGACATGATTGACGATTTCGAATGCTCCACAACAGGGGATTTCAAAGGTTCTCGCGTTGACGCCATGCCGCGATTGGGGATGATTGATGTTCAGGACTATTTTGGACGCACCGTAAATCTTCCGCACCGTCTCACCTGAAGCCTTGCCGCGATAATAGTCTCCCACCATTTTATCTCGATATCTTTCCCAGTAATCTCCAAACACCCCCAAATGGAATCCGCTCAAGGCATTCAGGATCTCGATCCTGTTGTCGTAAGGCATCCCGACAAAACAGACATCGAAGGACCATTTCGCCCGCTCATCTTCAGACATATCAAGGTGTTGAAACAGTTCGTCATCCGCGGCCAGGGGCAGATAACTCACTTTTTTGCCGCCTTTTTCGCGCAACTCCTCCGTATAATGATCGTCGAAAATAAAGATGTGATCGTAATCGTTCAGGCTGTTGCGGAAATTGACGTCGCGGTAATCGTTGCCACCGGCGGTGCCGATATAAGTGGGAAAGGGGTTGTCCCACTGATATGAAAGGCAGGGGATGCCGAGCTCACCCCTTAAATATCTTAGGGTTTCGGGGAAAACGGCATCGCCTTTGACGATGAAGGCAAAGGCGGGGGAATGTATCCTGGCCTTGGAAATATATTGCCTGTTTTCTTTTTGCAGGGCGGCCCGAATAAAAGGGTTGCAGATTCTTTTTGTCTTCGGAAACACCCTGCTGAACTTACTAAGCAACCGCTCCAGCGAATCCATCCGCGCATTGATGAATACCGGCTCAAAACCGTTTCTGGCGAAAGCCCGGGCAATGGATCTTTCAATACCGTAATAATCGGTAGAGATCATCAACATCTTTTTATTTTTCATCGTCCGGCGGCCGCCTGCTCTTCATGTACGCAAGGCCTTCCTTCACTCCCTGCGGTTTCAGCCCCAACTCCGTTTCCATCTTGGTCGTATCGAAAGAGGTATCCCGGGGACGGGGAGCGATCTCCGGGAAATAGGAATCCGGCACCGGCTCGATGAGGCGGGGATTCAAATCGAAAACCTCCGCCGTCACGAGGGCAAATTCATAAAGAGAGATATGGTCGCGCCCCGCGATGTGGTAAATGCCGGCGGCGCTGCGCCGGACGATCGTCCAGACCGCCTCCGCACATGACCATACGGACAGGGGCTTGCTGAAGACATTGTCCACCACCTTGATCCCCTTGCCGCTCTCCAGCGACCGGACCCACCAAACCACCGGGTTGTCCCGTTCCCCCGGATAAGGCCAGCCGTACATCAGGATGGGCCGGACGATGGCCCAGGGGACGCCGCTGTTACGGATGACGTCTTCCGCATCGACCTTCAAGCGACCATAGCGGTTTATGGGATTGACGGGATCCGTTTCGGCGTACAGAGGATTTTCGCCGTCAAAGACCGCGTTAGAGGAAATATAAACGACGGCGGCCTGAAAAATCCGGCAGAGCTCGGCCACCACCTTCGTTCCCCCCACGTTGACCATGGCGGTTTCATCGCCATGGGATTGAGCATAATCCACGCTGCCGATGGCCGCCGTATGAATGACCAAATCCGGCCTGGCCCACGCGAATATCGATCTCATTTGTTCGGGGTTTGATACGTCGGCGGCGCGCATGGGGAAAGGCAGCGGCAGCGGCAGGGGACGTTCCGGGTAATAGACGGAAAAACAAGCGATATCCCCGGGGGCAAAATACTGGAGAGCCGCCCCCAGCAACCCCGTGCCGCCGGTGATCAGGATTCTTACCGCTTTATCTTTGTGACCGTATCCCTGCTTCATATCCAAACAACCGTTGACCTTTCCATGTGAAGATTTCCGCTGTCCGCAGCGGTCATCAGCGGCGCAACAATTTTAACACCGCGGTTCTCGTAACGGGACTAAAGTATCTATCCCTTATCTGGCCGCCTATTTCGGCAAACCGTTTTTGGTCCTTTCCGGCCGACGTCATGAAATGATCGAGGGACAGGAGGAGCTCTTCCTTTGTATATGCCAGGCGCCAGATATCCCCGGACAACGATTCCGGCAGGGGATTGGTGGTAATGCCGCGGCGGCTGCCGATGACGATGACGGGAATACCCATGGCCGCGGCTTCGAGCAGGGCGCTCGACGTGTTGCCCATGATCAAATCCGTCTGATTCCAGTATGCGGAGATATTTCCGCCGACAACCTTCAGCAGCGAAGTCAGATGAGCGACATCTCCGTATATCGACTCCAGGCGCATGGCCGGATGGGGTTTCAAAAAAAAGCGGACTCTTTCTCCCGGCCCCGCTTCGATCGCTTCCAGGAGCAAGCGGAGAATCTCCATGGCACTTTGCGCCTCCAGAGGGAGAATGATCAAGACCCGGAAGAAAGGCGCTTCAGTTTTTCTCGTTTCCCCTCTCCACACATTCATGTAACGGAAAGCCGGCGCGGTTTCCACCGGCAGATCGCGGCAGAACTGTCGGCGCTCCTCCATAAGGGCGGGACCGCAGACGGCCAGGCTATGGGGCAAAACGCCGCTGCGGCGCTCCACCTCCGTGGGATAGGCGCACAAGAAATACTTCTGGGTGTCGAACCCCTGATAGCCCACAACCGCCGTCTCGGGGAAGTAGCGGCGCAAGGCCATATTAAATGCCTTATCCATATCCTGGTTCTCAAACCAGTCGATGACGAGCCGCAGGGTCGCGCCAGACTTCTTGAGCCTCTTGACGAGACCGAACTTTAGGATGGCCTCCAGGGAACGGCTGGAGAAGAGATGTTTCAACCAGGCGCGGCGCAACAGGGGGGTCACGTCGATCCCGGAGAGGAGCGCCCGCCGCGGAAACAGGGGCCAACAGCGCAGGGGATACGACCAGGCATGGACAAAGTCGCTGGTCTGCAGAATTTCTTCCTGGATCAGGAAGCGTTTCGTCGCCGCTCGCAGGCGCTCCACCGTCCCGGCAAGATTCTTGAACCTTACCGCCAGGTTTGCCAAATATACATGGTCCTTCTCCTCCTCCTGGCGCAGGCAACCGCCGAAATTCTCATAATAACGGTCCTGGAAATCGCCCGCAGCGAAACTTCCGTCCAGGACGAAAAGCTCGACGAGCGTGCAGTTTGCCGGCAGAGGTCCTTTCCGGGAAGGGAACCTGATCCGGCAGAGCCAAAAACGGTAGATTTGCCGGGCCATGTCTCTCCCGCAATCCCAGGCGCTTTTCCACAGTATCTTTAGGGGTTCGAAAAAACTCTCTTTCGCGACGACCCTCACCGCCGCACCCTGGGCCCGGCAAACGGAACGGATGGTCTTGGCGAGGGGCCTGGATGCCGTTACAATCTCCGCGATGTCCTGGTCCGCCAGCAGGTCCCGGATCAAAACAACGTGGCAGCATTCGACGAAAAGGGAACAGACATAGGTATTGCGGCCGGCGATCCCCGAAACCCACCAGTCGAGATCGTCCTCCTTGCCGATCGCCATTCGGGAGATCATATCATTGTAGTGAACGCGCGTGCGATCCGCCACCTCATTGAGCCGTTTCGCCTGCTCGGGGGTCAAAAGGCCGTCCCTGGAAAGATCAATACGCAAGAAGAAAAACCCCCGGTCGATTATAGGGCGACACAATAATCATGCAGTCCGGTAAGATCGGGAAGAACCGTCACCTCGGGCGGGAAAAAAGAGACCGAACCTGATTTGCGTCCCACAAAGAGGATCCCCGCCTTCCGTGCGCCTTCATAATCCGTCTGGGAATCACCGACCATGAGAACGCAATCGCGGTCATAGCGATGATCGAGACAGATGTCCGTGATTATTTCTGCTTTCGACGCCGGCGAGCCGTGAACGGAAACAAAAAAATGTTCCACCTCCCGGCGCTTGACGATCGCGATCATTTCCGGCTCGGGAGTCCCCGACGCCACATAGAGGTCCTGCGTGCGATAATGGGCGGACAAGAAATCATACGCCCCGGGCACCCAGGGGGCATGGACCACGGCCTCCACGACCAGCGCGGAAAACATCTCCCCCAATCGTTTCTCCTCCCCGGGGCCGATATGGTGTCCCAGGAGGATCTTTTCATAGTAGCGGAATTTTTCGTATCGCGACATGCCGCCGTGCCGCAGGTGATAATCGACGACCTGAGCGACGGTCTCGGGCCCGTATTTTTCATACATACGGGCAAAGGCAGCCGTTTTGACGTCCAGAGATTCCACGAGCACGCCGTCGAAATCAAAAATGATCGCTTCGATCGGCAAGCGCTACCCCTCCACCCAACCAAGTACGGAACATGGCGCCCCGTCTCCCCCCTGGAAGCGCAACGGCAGGGCGATAATCTTCGTGAGCCGTTCTTTAGGTTGGAGATTCCCCAGCGCCAGGTCTTCGAAGATCAGGATTTCTCTTTCCAGGAGGGCGCGATGCGCCTCCCTCCCCTCCTCCCTTCTCGCCAGGCTGGAAACAGACAGGAAATCCACACCCACCGCCCGGAGACCGGAAATGCCGTTTTTTAAATACTCCCCAAGAGCAGGGGAAAGCCCGGGCCCCTGCCGCCAGTAGATCTCCTCCTGTCGCCGCAGGGAAAAACCCGTCTTCACGAGGAGAATATCAATGGGTTGATCCAGGGGCAATTTCGGGGTGACATCTTCCGGCCTTATCAACTCGCCCGGCGGCACCGAGATTTCGATCAATAGCGGCGAGTGGAACAGCCATGTCTCGGGCGGGTAGTGTTCAACGGCGCCACCCGCCGGGAGAAAATGCCGGGGAACATCCACATGGGTGCCCGCATGGCTCGATAGGCCGAGCAGAGTGGTATTGCAGGAGTCGCCCCGGGCCATCGATCTGGGGTGCGTAAAACCGATCTTGTCCCCGCCGCCGTAGAGGGGGGTATCAGGGGCCAGGACATGGGACAGCCAGACGACCTTCATTTAGAGTCCCTCATTGCCGGCCCGAACCGATTTCCCGATAAACCTCCTCGATAAGTTCGAGGATGCCCTGGCCGATGTCGATAAACACATTCGATACCATTTTTTTCCCCTCCCGGGGCGTGAAGCGGTAGGGGGTAATGTCGTAATGGACGGGATCTCTCCCTTCTTTCTTGAACTCTATCCGGACATGTTCATTCATTATCTCCTGAATCATTCTCAGCAATTCCCGGGAGTTCAACGCATGGGTCCCCGTGAGAATCAAGCGCTGATTGATGAATTCAGCGGCCAGGGCGGCAATGCTCAATTGCGCCGCGTCTTTGACATGAATATACTCCCGCCTTTCCTCACCCGTCCCGGGATAGACGATTACCCCGTCCCGCACCGCCTGGGTTATATAACGTTTCATCCCGTTCCATTCCTGGGAGCGAGGACCGTAGAGAGATCCGTAGCGCAGAATCGTGTATTTCAGCGCGTACTGTTCGTAGTATGCCTCGAGCATATGCTCCACCGTCTGTTTGCTTACCCGGTAAAACGAGCCGTGCTGGCTGTAAACATAAATCGTGGAGGCATACATGAGCCGCTCGATGCCCGCCTGGACGCAGGCATCAAAGACATTCGCGCTGCCGATGATATTCTTCTCGAGGGTTTCCCGGGGCGATTCCACGGACTTGCCGATATCGGCGATGCCGGCCAGATGATAGACGTAATGAGCCCCCGCCAGCGCTTTCCGCACCTCCCCCTCGTCCAGGACATTGCCGACGATCATCTCCTGTTCGGGCCGCAGCCACGGCGAAGGACGCACATCGAATACCGTTACGCGGTATCCCCGATCGGTCAAGGCATCGGCGAGATGACTTCCGAGAAAGCCGGACCCACCGATAACGACGACGTTCTTTTTACTCATAAGCATCCGGTCTCCTTCAAACCACGATAAAGGTTGGCCAGGGCCCGCGACTCCATTTCCGCCCTGGCTTCCCGGGCATAGGAACCGATATGGGGCGTCAATAAAACATTGTCGAACGCCAGCAGGGGCCCCGCATACGGTTCCTGCTCAAAAACATCCAGACAGGCGAAACCGACCTGACCGGAGGCTAAATGCCGCACCAGTGCCCTTTCATCAACCAACGTCCCCCGGGCCGTATTGATCAGGATGACCCCCCGGCGGCATGACTTCAGTTCCCCATCCCCCATGATCACCTCCCGGCCGCCGGCATGGAGCGAGATGATCTCGGCCCTTTCCATAAGTTCCGCCCGGGATACCGGACCGGCCCAGGTCACCGCGGCTTGGGGGCATGGATCGTAATAAATCACCTCCGCGCCGAAGGTCCTGGCCAACGTCCCCACCCGTTGACCGATGGCACCGAAACCGATGATCCCCAGCAGCTTCCCGGCCAGCAAAGAGCCCATCTGCTTTTGCCAGCGCGCCTCCCGGAGCCGGCGGTCATGACCGGCGAGATTGCGCAAGGCCGAAAGGATCATGCCCAAGGTCAATTCCGCCACGGCCTGGGTAAGGACGTGCTCCGTGCGGTAAACCCTGATGCCCAAGGCGGCGGCGGCGGCGAGATCCACATTGTCCCAGCCCACGCCGACCCTGGAAATCACCCGCAGATGATCCTTGGCGGCGCCCAGAACGGCGCCATCGATCCTCTCCGTGCCCGCCAGGATGCCCACGGGCCGGTGTCGATCAAGGAGTCCGACCAGTTCATCCCCCGTGAGCACCCGCCCGTAAGGATTCAAAACGTACGGAAATCCCCGGTCTTTCAAGTCGTCCAGGAGTTCCGGGGTCCCGGCGGCAAACGACGAGGTCGTGATCAGTATCGTTCCCATTTCCCCCCTGATCGCTTCATGACCAGCTTCGGTACTGGGCGGCCTTTTCCGGACGCCGGGTCAATATCACCCCCAGGAAACCGTCGAAGTCTTTCCTTCGCCATAGATATTTAGTGAGCTTCAATAATCCGGCCGACGGATACTGGGTATAACAATCCTGGCAAACGATCTCCCAGCCCGCAAAGTTGAAAATCAATCCCCAATCTTCCGGGCATAACTCAAATATGTGGGTGTTTTCGGCATATACAGGATCCGGAGATCTTCGTCGCAGATGATGCAAACCGACCCGGCTTCGCCGCACGTAGGGAACCGTGATCACGAAATAGGAGCAGGAAGAATGGATAGCGATGTCGTGGAGGAAACCGATGGGGTCAAAGAGGTGTTCCAGCGTTTCATAGGAAATGAAAATGTCGGCGGATAAGCCGTCTTTGAGCAGGTGTAATTTCTCCGCCCGACACTGCCGGGCCGCCATCCCCTGCGCCTGGATCTTTTTTACCGCCTCGGGATCGAGGTTCACGGACATGGACCGAATGGCGATGCCCTTCTCCTTCACTAATTCATTTAGATAACGGAGATGCGCACCGGAAGAATCGCCCACGTCGACCACATGGACAATCTCCCTCTTTGCGTCTTGGACATAAATGTCCATGGCCTTCAAGAGCAGCTCCATCTGAAAGGCATGCTGATTTCTCAATTTTTCCTGTAAAAAGACGTCCTGGGGGTTTACCTGAAGAAACGAATACTGATTCGATATGTCGGGGATAATCTCCTCGAGCCTTTGCTTCAATTCCCCGTACCCCCGTTGCGCGCCGCTCGCCCGCAATGACCTGACCAACAATTTGCCGACCAGCCGGCGGATCTGTGTCTGGAGTGGGGATGGTGTTTCCATGGCCGGCTGCAATAGAACGGTCAATCGCCTCCGGCGACGGTAATGATCTCGCCCGTGATGAAATCCGCGTCATCGGACATAAGATATTCAAAAGCGGCGGCGATTTCATTGGTCTTGCCCGCCCGTCCCAGGGGGATTTTGGCGATTCGTTCCTCCTGCTCCTCCTCGGTGCGACCCGTCCGCTGCTGGGGAGTCATGACAAAACCCGCCCGCACCCCGTTGATGCGGACGCCGGTCCTCGCTACTTCTCGCGCCAGACCGCGCATGGCAATCTCCAAGGCCCCCTTGGCGGCGGCATAATGAATGGATCGGGAAGAACCGGCATACTTAGGGGCAATGGAACTCAAATAGACGATCCTGCCGAAGCCGGCGGCGATCATAGACGGGAGGGCGTGTGTCGCCAGGGTGTAAGCGGCCAGGCAATGTTGTCGGAAGATGGTTTCCCAATCCGCCCACTCCAGATCACGCCACCCCTTCCAGCCTACGTCGCCGTGGCAGATGGCCAGGAGGTCCAGGGAGCCAAGCGCTTGGCGACATTCCGCCACCAGCCCGGAACAGGCCTTTTCGCTCCCCAGGTCGGCCTGAAAAATATGGCCCCGGTTGGCATCGATCCCCAGGTCCCGGCAGAGGCTCGCGACGGAACCGGGATTTTTAAAGCAATGCAATCCCATGGTCGTTTCTTTCCGGGCCAGACGGCGGACCACCGCGGACCCGATGGCGCCGGAAGCGCCCACAACGAGACATGACCTTTGCCGCCCGTGCTCATTCTCCATTTTTCTTTACCTGCGTCGCCCGCCAGGGACATCCCCGGCATGCATCGAGAAGATGAGACTCTCCGCGCCTATGCATTTCCCTCGCTCGTTGCACCAGGGGATCATGCCAACATGAATATATATCCCGGTTCCGTACATTTCCCGGGGACAGAAGACGAAAATCATCGTTGTTACAGGGAATTATCGCCCCGTTCCATTCCACGGTCATCCGTTGCCAAAGCTGGGGGCAGGCCCATCCCGGATCGATCAGATTTTCATCCCGCTGCACGGCGTCCTTGTAGTCGATGGCGGCGGCCTCATCACAGCGGTAGCGCCAATAATCACGGTACTCATCGAGATCTACATAGGGCAGACAGACCGTCTGGACCCTGACTTTGGGATGAGAACAGTTCCTTCTGACCTTGAGATCCATCAATGTCTCTATATTCCTCGCAATACGATCATATTTGGCGCCTACCCGCTCCTTTTCAAAACGAACCGGGTCCACACCTTCCACGGAGATGGAAATGCGATCCAGGCCCGCCGCGATCAGTTTATCCGCCATATTCTCGGTAAGCAGCATGCCGTTGGAATTGAAATAGATGTCCACGATTCCCCTTTTCTTCGCATAGGCCACCATCTCCGCAATGCGGGGATTGAGCAGCGGCTCGCCGCGATAACTGAGTTTCACGCTCCATAACTGCCTTTCCTCCCCTTCATCGATAATCTTCCGATATAGATCGAAGTCCATATCCCCCAACTGATCCCGGGAAAGCAGGGGCAGTTTGTCGCAAAAGGTGCAGCGAAGGTTGCAGCGGCTCGAGGCTTCGAGATCCAGGTGCACGGGAAATTCCCGGACCTGGAAGCGGGACGGATATGCCATCCAGCAATGCCGGTATTCGTCATAACGGGCCGTTCTGTCCTCCGGGTCCGACGAGCCCCAGAGGGAATAAAAATTGGCGTTGGCTTGCGCTTGAACTCTTTTTTCCATCCTGGTCATCTCATTTCATAGGGGGTGGCAGCCGCGGAAAACCCCTGCTGCGCCAGCCAGTATTCCACGCCGGCAAGCTGCCATTCGAAGTCCACGTCACACCCACCCCATTGCTGGAGGGGAAAGATCTTCCTCCCCATCCATTTCTGGGGCAGCAGTCCCTCCTCCAGATTATCCAGGCACCGGGGCCGAACGATGGATACCCCCATATCGGCAAACCAGACATCGCCTTGCGAATCGCGGTCACAGTTCAGAGTCGCCGGATCGCCGAAGGTTTCGAAAGGAACGAAGGGATGCAACAGTCCGTCCGCGCCGATTTTCCTCGCCCGCAGCGGGCTCCACATATTGTAGCAGGAAACGGTCACCGCGGAATCGTACTCCTCATTTTTCCTGAGGATTTCTATTCCCGCGTCGATGGTCGCCGCCAGGATCGTCGCCGCGTTGCAAAACAGCAGCACGATCAATTCGATTTCTTTTCCCTCCTTGCCCAAGCTCTCCTTTATGACGCGGTAACCGTGGACGTACGCGTGTTCCCCCAGGGCGGCCCGGGAGGCAAGTTCGGGAGGGCGGACAATGATCCGGGCGCCGTGTTTTTCCCCGAGCGCCATAATCCGTTCATCATCCGTCGATACATAGACCTGGTCCACATTCCGGGCGTATTTCGCCGCCAGGAGGGGATATTCCATCAAGGGTCTGCCCAACACGGGATAAAGGTTCTTGCCGGGAAAACCGACACTCCCCTTTCTTCCCAACAAAAGCGCTACGATCATTTTCCCACCTCCCCGTTATGCGTTCTATGTCTTCCATCTTGCCATGCGTTCCCTGATGCCCGCGGTGACGATGTTCCTTGTCTCGCGGTAGCGCCTGGAAATCCTGCTCAGGAGATAATCCAGCGTCAATGCATACAAAAGAACCACCGAAAGTTTCAACAAGAATAAATATGCCGCGGACAAAGCGACGGCGTCCAAGGAATAGACCAGGGCGAGCACCGCCAAGAGGGGCCACAGGTTGCGGATCAATCCGTAATCCGTCCGGTGGAGCCGCTGCGATATGTACAAGGTGATGAAAAATAGGATCACTTCGGATAATGTCTTGGCCAGGGCGGCGCCATAGACGAAAAAAATCGGGATCAGCGTGTAATTAAAGTAAACGTTGAGGAGGGCGGAAAAAAACAGGGTCACGGGAAACCAGATCGTCTGATTCCGGAAGACAAACTTCAATTGAAAAATGCCGGTGGCCTCAGAAAGGATAATGCTCAATAAAAAAATCGGCACGATCCGATAGCATTCATGAAAGCGGGCATTCATCAATAACTGCACGACTTCCTTGCTGAAAAGAGATATGACAAGGTAGAGGAACAGGGAAAACTGCACGAAGATGAGAAAAGCGTCCTTGATGTCGGACTGGATTTCCCGGTCTTGGGCATCGAGGCGTTTCGATATCTCCGGTTTGATGGCGGTCATCACCGGCCGGGACAAAAATGAATACTGGGTGGCGATATTCACCCCGGCCGTGTAGATGCCCACCGAATTAAGGGAAATCATATTGTTCAAGTAAACCTTATCAATCCGGTCCTGAACCCAGGAAAGGAAATTCAACGGCACCATGGGGAGGGAATAACGCATCGCCTCTTTAAAGATCGAAAGCTTATGCCAGGAAAAAGACAGCCACTCCCGAATCAGCCAGAGCCCATAGACCGTTATGGCCACCTGCACCGCCGCCTGGAGGACGATGACATCCCACACATCGAAGCCCCAGTAACACAGGCCGACGATCTGCAAGGGCATAAAGAGGACAAACTGCACGATTTCCAGGTAGAAGATCTTCTTGTTTATCTGCAAGCTCAAGATGTTATCACTGATGAAACCGTAGATTGCCAAAAGCATCGCCATCAGTACCGGGATATACAGGTAAATCCGGTGGGGAAAGATTATGTCCTTGATAAAGAAATTTACCAACCGATCGATAAACAGGGAAGAAACAACCACGCCCACCGTGGAAAACATCAAGATATAAAAGAGGACCACGCCCAGACATTCCCGGCATTCCCGCCGGTCGCTTCTTTCATAACGATAGATGATCCGGCTGGAGTAAGAAACGAGTCCCATGCTGAAAATCCCGCTCAGAAAGGCCTGGACGACGCTGACCATGGCGATGACGCCGAAGTCCTGGGGGGAAAGATAGTAGGTAATGATCGGCAAGGTCAGCAGGGCGGCGACCTTGGTAAAGATGCGCACCGCGCTCAGCCAGAAGATATTGCCGAGGATGAACTTGTAGCCGTTCAAAGGGATCTTTTGCTCCGGACGGCGTCCCACAGGATGGCGTTGATTTTACTGATATCCTTTTCCGGACGGGAGTAGCGGCGGAGGAAGTCCCGATTCTTCGTCATGGGGTTGCCGTTTTGGACATCCGCCTGCAAGGCCGCCAGCGTCATGGGGAAATCCGCGGCGTCGAAAGCGATCCGGATCCTTCGCCGCAGCAGCTCCAGCGCCGCGGCCTCGAGGCGGACCTGGGTTCCGTCCAAAAGGAGGGCGATGGGCTTGTCGGTCAGCAGACACTCCTGGAGAACGGTGGAGGGATAGTCGAGGATGAAGGCGGCGGCGCCGCCAAGAACCTCCTCCAGGGGCCTTGTCTCCATCCGGAGACGATCGCCGGCGCCGATATGGGAAGCATAGAGATTTTCCCGGCCGCGGACGGTTTTCAGTATGAATCGGCCTGAACCCGTATCCCCCACGGCCCGGAGAATCCTTTCCTGATGCCGATATGCCTGAAAAAAGGCGCCGCCGTTGAAGGGATAATGCTGCCAAGTACCGGTCTTGATATTGTCGAGAACGATATAGATTCCCTGGGCCCGTGTATCGCGCTTCGCGGTTGACAGCCGCTGCTCCACTTCCGCAAGATACGGGGAGCCGACGGGAATGATTCCGGCCGGACGGCCGGCGAAAAAAGGGCTTGCCGCCACGCCCTCGCCATAGACGAAAAAATAATCGGCAAGTTCCGCATCGAGATGGAACAGGGGCCAATCGAGATAACCGGCACCGCCCCCCTCCTGGTAGGTCGCCACGGGCACCCCCAGGGACTTCGCCACGCCCATGATCAAGGCGTCTTTCAGATCCATGCGGCAGGCCGCCGTGCA
>Ga0302253_1000036_pt1 | contig 177731 bp, 125 predicted proteins | sample AAG_RA_Trp_MG_FD_193537 | JGI IMG/M metagenome (GOLD analysis project Ga0302253, IMG submission 193537) | Enriched activated sludge microbial communities from anaerobic digester in WTTP, New Holstein, Wisconsin, United States - AAG_RA_Trp | ecosystem: Engineered > Bioreactor > Anaerobic >... | reverse complement strand
CGAAATATACCGGAGTAATCACAAGCGGGTTGAACCAGTATAACGGAGTAGCGGGGTTACAGACAGTGGTCACGAATTTGACCGATGTGATCGGCCAGCTTGATGCGGGTACGGCTACATTCGATTCTATGAACGCTCTGTTGGGTCAGCTTAACACCGCGCCGGCCGCATCGCAGGGATTGATCACGAACGCGCTTACTAATGCCGGATACGCGGATCTCGGATCTGTGGTCGGCAACATAATCGGAGTGAACGGCCAGGTAAGTTCTGCGACACCTAATTTGACAGATTTGAATAATATATTGAGCCAGTTATCTGTAGCGGATGCGAAATATACCGGAGTAATCACAAGCGGGTTGAACCAGTATAACGGAGTAGCGGGGTTACAGACAGTGGTCACGAATTTGACGGATGTGATCGGCCAGCTTGATGCCGGTACGGCTACATTCGATTCGATGAACGCTCTGTTGGGTCAGCTTAACACCGCGCCGGCAGCGTCGCAGGGATTGATCACGAACGCGCTTACTAATGCCGGATACGCTGATCTCGGATCTGTGGTCGGCAACATAATCGGAGTGAACGGTCAGGTAAGTTCAGCGACACCGAATTTGACAGATTTAAATAATATATTGAGTCAGTTATCTACGGCGGATGCGAAATATACCGGAGTAATCACAAGCGGGTTGAACCAGTATAACGGAGTAGCGGGGTTACAGACAGTGGTCACGAATTTAACCGATGTGATCGGCCAGCTTGATGCCGGTACGGCTACATTCGATTCGATGAACGCTCTGTTGGGTCAGCTTAACACCGCGCCGGCCGCATCGCAGGGATTGATCACGAACGCGCTTACTAATGCCGGTTACGGTCAATTAAAAACTGTTGTAACAGATGTAGTATCAACTCAAAACTCTATAGAAAACGGTACTGCTGATTTCAATCAATTTGAAAATATAATTAACGGATTAGCTTCTGCTGATGCAGTCTATTCCGGAATAATTAATTCTGGATTAAGTAACTACAATGGATTAGCTGGTGTACAGAGTGCTGTATCGAGTTTAGATAATGTAATTACGGAAATGGCTAAGAAAGATTCATTGAATCAGCCTAACCCATCATTTGCGACGGTCTCAGGTGTAATTAATGGATTACCTGGCTGGAGTGAAACTTTAAGGGATACTGCTTTTGCTGGTGCGGGTTATACTGGATTAAACACAATAGTTCAGGATGTAACAAGTACCCTTACGCAGATGAATCAGCCTCAGAGCCAACCTGTTGATTTAAATCAGTTGAGTTCTACTCTCACCCAATTAAATAATTCGGGTACAGCCAATGCAGCCGTTGGTGGATTAATTAATAATGGGTTAGCGACTTATGGTGGTGTTGGTGCAATTCAAGGTACAGTAACGAATATAAAAACAGTATTGGCTGAAATGGTTAATAACAATATACAGAACAATGGAGTATTTACAAATATCTCGACTGTCATGGGGACATTAACTACTACGCAGAATTCACATCAGAATCTGATAAACAACACTCTCACAAATGAGAATTATGGAAATATTAATGATGTAATAGATTTAATAAATCAGGTGAATGGTAAAATGGCGACGAATGATCCGGCAAATTATATTGGAGTGCCTGGTTTACTCAATCAGATAGAAGCTTATGGCAACCAATATTCGAATTTATACAATAGCGGATTTAGTCAGTATGGTGGATTAAATTCATTAAGGGCCAAAGTTGGTACGGATATTCTAACTTCCCAAGCAAATGATTTATTATCGAGATATAGTCCGACAATCTCATCAGCGAATTTAATGTCATCCAATAATTCAGCATATACGGTACAATCGGCTGAAGAGATAGCGAAACTAATATCTGAAACGACTTTAACACCGGCTCAAGCTCAAACAGTGATAGAGAATATTTATGCTGTTGGTGACATCGCTCTACAGGATATATCTGTTGAATTAGGCCAGGCCGGCACAAATCTAACTGAGATAAGAAACGCTCTTACTGCTTTAAGAGAAGTATTGAAACAACAGGCTAATCAGAAGGAACTTACTCCTGAACTTGCCAGGGAAATGATCAATACGATGCTTAATGCAATAAATATTAATGCGCAGAACCAGCAGAATCAGAATGTTGCGCAAGTAGTTATTGCGGTTGGTATAGCACAATTGCTACATGAAGCTTCAGTATCAAATAACGACGCGCTGAGAAATGTGGTTATAGACTTGATCGTTGCTGGAATGATGGGTGATGTGAATATTGATGATATCCTGCTCGGCAGACGTACAGGAAAAACTATGGAACTTAACGAGGATGTGGCTGATGTAATAGCGAAAGCCGAAGCTATTTCTAATGAAGTAAAGAATTTGCAGAACAACCTGCGCGCGGATTTACAGCTTGACGCATCTATTCAGTTCTCTGTCCAGAACGGTACGATGAATCTTTCAATAAGAAATTCATCAGATAGGGTTAATGATCTGTCGGTTGATGAGATGAATCGCCTTGTCGGTAGAATAAACGCGTTCCAAATGGCAATTAATGATATAGCCGATCGTATGGGAATGATGGAATTCGATCTTGCCGCGACAATAAACAACAGAGCGTTGCCTATGGTTGATGTTCTTGAAAACCAGGCGGAATATGCTTCTGTATTACTTGGTTTGAAATCGTCGGATGTATCTGTGGTAAGTGATAGTATGTTAAAAGCCAGCCAGATGGTAACGCAGTTGCTTAATGATGCTTCTGCACCTGGAGTACAAAGTGGATACAATCTTAAGATGGCAATGGAACTGAACGATAAAATTCAGCAGGCATGGATGAACATAAGAAACGAAATGACTCAGGCTGAAGCGAAAGTTCTATCGCTTAGAGATTTACAGAATAAAGTAAAAGAAGAAATAGCAAAACTTGAAGCGGAAATAAACAATATAAAAGGCCAGACATCAGAAGAACTTGACAGAAAATATAGATTGACAGATATATTGAATGAACTCAAAGATAGAAATATTGATCTGGCAAGACAAATTGAACAGGCCAATAGAGAACTTAATGATATAGCGCTTGTTGAATCCGATATGAAAGCAATGGTACAGGCAAATGTTAACAGGTTGACCCAGTTCACACTGCTTAACGAATCGTTCAATAACGAAGCGAATGCGCAAATATCAAAATATATCGATAATATGATTGATATGATTGAATCAAAACTAAAATCTAATGCACTTACTGCGGCGGATCTCGAACTTATAGCGATGTATAATAACACTATAATGACAAAACTTGAGGCAAGATTGGATGCGGTGCAGAAGCAAATCGGTGCTCTTCAGGGTTCAGTAACAGCTACAGAACAGGATCTGCAGAAAGCACAGAATATAAGAGCAGGTATTCAGGAACAGATCATAAACGCGAGAAACAGTATGGTTCAGATTGCGGTTATGATTGGCCAATACGCGACACAAAACTCAGCGAATATAGCAAAATCGGAACTTAAAGGATATGATGATATAACCCAGGTTGAATGGGCGGCAACTTTAAAGAACGCTTATAATGTTGTCAACGGATTAACGAGTTTACAGGGATTAAGCGCTGATCAACGTGCACAGCTAAATAATACGTTAATTGCTATAACAAACTCATTTGATCAGATTATTTCCGGGTATCAGAAAGTTAACTCCGCTCTGAGTGAATTGAAGAAACATCTGGGTAACCTAACTGATCTGGCTAAGGCGACGGATACTAAGGCACAACAGAATGCCGCTCAGGAAGTCGCAAAATCAATGGCAGAGATATTCGGCACGAAAGGCAATGCTGATTTAACAGCAAAACTTGTTGAGATAATAAATAACAGATTGGCATCCGATTCGCAATTCGCAGATATGTTGAACAATTTCAAATTCATGACTACTCAGGAACTGAATTTCGCGATTGAAAGTATTATTAATGAGTTAATGATAGATGCCAATATAAATGAAAATGTAATATTCAATATAGAGAATGCTTTGGGGAAACAGGCCAAAGACCAGATGCTCCAATCACTTATGTTTAAAATAATCGAATCGATGGCTGATTCCAAATCAACTGAACTTGATTCAAAGGTAGTTCAGACATCGATTAATGAGTCTGTTACAAATGCTCTGATATCCTCGTCAATCAATCTTGTCAATGTTTTGAGGACATATCAGGGTATGATGTCTGAATTGTCGGTATCCAAATCTATTAAAGGTGAAACTTTTGATGTTGTAAATCAAGCTTTAACAGAACTCAATAACATTATAAAAGCTGAATTGAGCAGAACTACCGACGGAACATTGAGCTATTATTTCGATAAACTGAATGAAATTGAAAGCCTGAAACAACTTTCAATGAAAACAGAATTGCTTGGAGCTGAATCTGCGGATATGGCTGATCTATTCAATAGTTTGGTATCCGCATTGGATAATATCGCGTTTATCTCCGGATCGAGAGTAGCTCCGAACATGAATATGAAAACAAATATGCTCCAGACGGCCAATGCACTTAGAGATGCTTACGGTGATTTGGTTAATAACAGATCTGCTCTTGAAAAAGAACTTGCCAAAGATATCCGAATCGTAAACGATACTACAGGCAAAACAGGGTTCATGTTCCAGGCTAAAACCGATAGGGCAAAGAAACTGGTTGAAGCTTTAAACAGTACATTAGCGGCATTTGAAAACGCCAGAGGGTTTACATTATCTGAAGCGCAGGTTGGCAAAATGCTTGAGTTTATGGCTAATCCGCAGAAAGGACATGAAATTCTTACCGGCGGTGGAAAAACATCGGTTCTTATGCATATAGCCGCTATGGCAGGTATCATGAACGGTTATGTCAAAGGCGTTATTGTATTGTCGGATCTAAATAAATTGAACGAGGCGTTTAGCGGTTCGGCAAAAGAGATGTATCGTAAACTTGGTTTGGAAGTAGCCGTTCTTGAAGATACTCAGAACCTGACTGAAGCGAAAGTAAATGAACTGAAAAACGCGGATATCATATTCACGGTAATGTCGGTAAATGGATTCTTGCCTCGTCTTGCTGAACAACAGGGCAAAGAGTACAAACAGGTACTCGATATCCTGACCAACAATGTACAGCTCGTTAATGACGAAATCCATACAACTGTTGGACAAAGTTTTACGTTGAGCAATGGTCAGGATAGAAAACTGTCCGATCAGAATAAATCCGCAATAACTGATTTACAACAGTTTATGGAACAGAATACAGATAAACTGATTGCGTTGCAGTATGTAGGAGTTGTTGCCGATAGGTTAGCGCAGAATGAAGAAGTTCGTAGCAGTATCGATTCTGAAGGCAAGATGTCCGATGATCAGGTAAGAGACAGAATAGTTCATCAGATACTTCAAGACGTAAATTCGGTTGTTAAAGGTTCTGCTATGGATGTGATTGCCAAACTCCAGAATTACCTGCAGAGTAACCAGGGCAAACTTTTAAATAATATTGATTCGGAACTGTTCGGTAAACTTACAGCGATAGATAGTATTGAAACTCTCGTTGATGTTGCTAAACAGGATCTGGTAGCAAAAACATATAAAGGCCAGGATAAAATATCTTATGTTGAAGGTTTAAGAACACTGACGATTTCAACGATAATGTCTGAGGGCGAAGTGATATCGGTAAAACCGGTATTTAATGAATATATCGCGGCTATGTTCGCCAATACGCTTGAAGGAACACCTGGACTCGATGGTTTCAAAATGAACAGCGCTTATCAGGATCAGAGAGCGGCTCTGAAATCGTTTGCGGCTTTTGTAAATCAAGCTGATAAAGTTCATTATGGTTTGAGCACCGATGGAAAGAAGATTGTGCCTGTATCGTTTGGCCAGTTGGATGAGAACAGGAAATTCTCCGAAGCTTATGAAGCCGGTATAAAACAGATGTTCGGTATGCTCCAGCAAGGTTTGACACCGAATCTCGATGTAGTTGAACTAAATGACGAATCGGTACAATCCAGTTACGAAGAGTTCTTGTTTACTGCTATAAATAATGGTAGCGGATTAATAACAATGACCGGAACATTAGGTCTTGTCGAACCAATGCACCGTGCTCTTGGTGTTCAGGTTGACAGAAGCGTAAGTATTGCGGCTATAGTTAAATATTGGGGCGGATATATTACTCCTGCTTTAGCAAAATATATAGCCGATGTGCTCGGTACGACAACACAGGAAGTTATGGATGTTGTAGCCAGAGACGAGTTCCAGGGCAGGGCCTGGTTCGGTGAAGAATCCACTATAAAAGGCGTAAGCGGATTACGTGAATTGATGAATAACGCTTTAAATGCTGACAATACAAAACATGCAGTATTCGTTTTCCATTCACAGGTTACAAACACATCCGATTATTATTCGGAAGCCCTTAATAAATTGAACGATATAGCTAAAGAAGAAGGCAAATCGCGCGATGTGATAATTCATATCGGTGATCAATGGGTCAGATTCAATTACGAAGGCGGAAAATATGTAATGGGTGATACTATATCTGCCGAAGATTGGGATGATCAGGTTCGTAAAAGAATGCTTGATGATTCCTCAATCGAAAGTTCAGTGATAATCACGCACAGCGGCGACGTATTCGGTTTGGATTTACAAACCAATGGTCAGACAAGGTTTGTGGATGTGCTTGACAGCAAAACCGATCTTACAACAGTACTTCAGGGATTCGGGCGCGATAGAGGTTATAACGATGCCAATAACGAAAAAACGTTTAACAACCGTGAAGTGTATGTACTGGGTATGTCCGGTAAAGTTTCTGCCGGTGAATTACTGCAGATGGTATTGACCAATGAAGTCAATAATGTCCAGAAACAAATGCTCGATACAATAACAAGAGCCAAAGATTTCATGGTTACCAATACGCTTACCAATATGCTCAATATAATTACTCAAGAGAAGGGCAAGAGTGGTATATCCGCTATCCAGGCTCAAAAACTTCAGGCTTTATATGAAATGATACTTGATTTAAGAACAAAGTATACAAGTGAAGTAAGCGCTGATGATTCAATCGATATTTCTACTCCGGAAAAAACGGTAGAATTTTTAAATAGCGGATTCGGTAAATCACTTACATGGATGAAATCCGCACTTGAAGGTACAAGAACCGATTTGAAAGGCAACTTGCTTGATGCCATAAACGGAGTAAATATTTCCCAGCAACTGTATCAGCAATTGGGAGCGGTACTTGATATGCCTCGTCAGGATGCGGCTGACGCGACAAGCCCGGTAAAAGAAAAAATGACTGTTGCCGATATATCCGCCATAAACACGACTGACGTGGCAAATATAAACTTGAGATCAAATTCCGATTTCAATGAAGTAGATTACAGATCGAATTCGCTTTATGGCGCGAAAACAATATCGGATCTTGTAACACGTATATCGAGTACAGTTCGTGAAGGAGAACTTGCCAGATTCGCCAGTACAACAACTTCTCCGATAGTCGCTCAGGTAATGGAACTCGCAAGACAGCAGGAAGCCGCGAGAGAAGAACAAGCCCAGGTCGCAATGAATGTGTCACAGCTTGCTGAACGAATCAGCCAGATAGATGAGCAACAGCAGAGTTTACAGCAGGAAGCGATGCGGGTTGGATCGGCTAAACTCGCTGAAGTATCGGCGTCCGATGAATTCAGGCGCAATCAGTTCAATGCTCAATTAGCTGGCGTGAATGAACATCTTAAACCTGTAAAAATATTTGATGCGATAGACGAACTTGTAGCAAATAGCCCGGCTGTTCAGGATGCGATTAAACAGATTAGCGCGCTCAGAGCCGATAATCCTCAGGCTGAAATCGGAGGCATACTTGCCGGTGCAGTTGAACAAACATTGAGAAATTTTGGTTTGAATATGGTTGTTGAGGCAAATGGCAACGCGGTAAGAATAGTACAGCCTGATGGATCGTTATCGGCCAATATGGGTATTAAAAACGGAGATTTAACATATACCGTTGATTTGGTAAAAGAAGGAAGGTATATTGGAGAATTGATCAGTGATGCTTATAAGAAAGGGCTTGGCAAAGAAACTCTCGATGCTGTACTCGCGAAAGCCATCGAGTTACAGAGTTACGGAATACAGGTACCTGTACAGTTCAGGCTTGCAGGCCCGTCTAATATGTCTTTGATAATTAACTTTAAGAATTTAGCTTCTGATGATAAAGGAAATTATACGGCAACGGATTATAAAGGAAAGATGTATCAGATATCCATAGGCCAAAAAGACAGCCAGTTCATATTCTATCAGCAGATAAACGGTACTCAATTAGGTATAAACATTACGCCTGCTGTTTCACCGGTAATGTCGATGCCTGCTGAATTGATTGGAGCTGAGGTCCAAGGCCAGTTTGATGAGGCTGAATACGCTTTAGCCGCGAGAGATGAGTCAATGAGACAGAAAAAGATTCAGACAAGACAATCCGCTTTGCAGGATAAGATATCATCGGATGTATCTATAGAGATGTCAGCTTATGCCGGTTCACTGGTGTTTATGAGAGTGCTTAATGAACTCAATAAACAGAATAATGCGGAATTGACTAACCAGGCGATATCTGATATGGTTCAGAATCTGGCTAATCAGTCGACGGATTATCAGACGAAGTTCGTATATTATCTGTTTGAGTATTATGCTGGTAATGGAAGAGACGTTGAAGCCAATTTCAAAGATTCTATCAGTAAGATAGCTCATCTGGTTGCTTCAACCAATGATATTGAAAAGATAAGGCCGGTGCTTGCGGTTATATCCGCTAAATCAATAGAGGTTTTTGGAGCGGAGGATATATTCGCTATGCAGTTAAGACGCCAGATACTCTTTGAAATGGTTAAAGGCGCGTATGCCTCCAATACTCTTGACAATAAAATATTAAGTACTATGGTATCCGACTATGTTGCCGACATCATGAGCGCGACTCAGGATTTGAGCAGAGACAATGCTAAACAGGCTCTGGAAACCATCTTGACCGAAGTAAACTCGAAATTATCTTCGGAAATACCTGTAATTTCAGGTATGGTAAACGATGTCAGGGTACAGATGAATGATGTGGTTGATATGGTTGTAACCAATAGCCAGAAATCGGTAATTAAGATTCAGCTTAATGAATCGGCTAAGAAAGCAATCAAGTCCTCCATGTAATATTTGAATATTATATAAATTAAACTTAAAAATAAGAGAGAAGGTGAACCATGATGCAATTTTTGACCAGACGCAGATGGAATAAATTGCTTGCCCTTATTCTGGCAGAGTCACTTCTGCTGCCGAATATCGTGTTTGGAGCGGCAAAAAAAGTTCAGGTCGATATTCCCGAAAAAATCGGTAGAGTGGTGGATCATCATTTCGGTGATGATCAGAGAGTGATAATTCACATACAAGACGCTCACTGTAATTACGAGGTTCAGCAGAATATTTACAAAATATTAGGAAATTTATTTAATTCAAATACTTCTCTCTCTTTTATAGGCGTTGAAGGCGCCGCCAGTACTGTCGATACTTCTGATTTTACAAAATATTCCGACAAAAAAGCCAAATGGGATGCATCTTTGCGAATGGTCGAAGAAGGTAAAATGTCAGGGGCGGAACTTTTCTCGATAAATTCCGATTCATCCTTAAATAAAATACCTTCCATAGAAGGCATTGAGGATCCCGCTATTTACGCGAAGAACTATGAAGCTCTGATCAATGTTATACCGGCGATAAACAAAGCCAAAGATTATGTTGGTAATCTCGATACTCTTTTGACAAGCTTAAAATCATTTATTTTTAATGATGAATTAAAGAAACTTGATTTGATTATAACTCAATATGAACAGCGGACCATAGATTTCAACGATTATTACTTTTATATGTATACCCTTGCGGGAAAAAAAGGATTGAATTTAGCTGAATACAAAGATTTTTCTATGGTTTTTACCGCGTTAAAGATGGAAAAAGATATCAATTATAATTTAAAACTTGAGGAAGAGCGCAACGTCGTATCCTCATTGAACAAGAAATTGACTGGAGAAGATAAAGCTACTTGGGATTCCATTCATAAACTGTATCTTATGGGAATGACATCTTCTGGTAAATATTACGGAAAAATGCATGAATTATCCACTAAATACGGTATAAAACCAGGTTCTTCGGCAGGACTTAATAAATTTATCGAATATGTGCGAATTAATTCCGCGATAAATCAGGAAAACCTTATTTTACAATCTCTTATAATACGTGATTTACTAAAAAATACCCTTTATGCCGATTCTGTAGAAAAGAACCTCGATTATCTATGTAAAAACGTAAATGTCATCAAAAAAATGTATGAACTGGAAATAACAGGCGACGAATTTCAGTATTATCTTGATCATAAAAAAGATATGACAAGTTATCATATTTCGGATTTTATACGCAAGTATTCCCCAAGATATAATTTGTCCTATTTTATACCTGCCGATATAGACATGATTGACAAGGGATTGCCTCTGATAGAGAAATTTTATTATATTGCTAGACAAAGAGATAAGCAAATGGTGGAAAATACTTTGTCTGAAATGGAAATTCTCGGTAAAAAGGAAGCAGTAATTATAACCGGTGGATTTCATTCTCTTGGTATGTCAAGATTATTGAATGAGAAAGGAATATCTTATTACGTAATTTCTCCTCAGATTACGCATATCGAAAGAAACAACCCGTATTTTTCAATAATGCTTAATAATAAAAGCACTATTGAAACTTATCTCTCAAATAATTTAAAAGCGAATACACTTCCGGTACCTTCGGCGTTTGCCAAACAAATGGTTATGGAAGGGATTCAGGATCCGGTTGTTTTCAAGACAAGGCTGAAAATGTTGTTTGTAGCTAATTCTGTCCGGAATTTATTTGGGGATAATATTGGTAAACTATCTGACCAGCAGGTGAAAGACATAAAAGATACTGTAAATAAATATATTCAGGAATCCGGATTTACCGGGTTTAGCATACAGGCTGTATCACAACAGGATCAGAGTATAAATATTGAAATTCAAATACCCGGAATAACCAATCCTATTATTTTTCAGTTTTCAAAAGACTCGCAACCGTTTTCTCTGGATCAGGGATTGATAGACGAGTACAAATTTGGTGGGGTAATCGAGAATATTTTTTCATTTGAAAGCGCTGTTGCCAAAGCTGTTGAACTTAGATCTGAAATTGCCGGTAAGGATATATTATCGCCACAGGATTTACAAAACGGCGAATTGAAAAATCTTTTTTCAGGTGTAAATAAAATTGATGGGTTGAATAAACTTTCTCTTCGTTCACTAAGTGAAGTAATAAACTTTCTCATGGATGGAAATGATATAGCCGATTTGAAAATCGATGGGTTTGATGTGAAAGTGGTGTCATTACCTGAAGGCAAACAGGTCTCTTTCGTATCGGGAAAAGAGGATTTGAAAGGTAAATATAATATTGTTCAGGATGTTATGGCGCAATCTCCATTTAATGTGCCTGCCGATGAAGTACGGAAAATAGTTGATGCTCAAAATATCGATAGTCAAACAGGCGGTAAGCTGAGAGACATCGGAATATTTAAAAATGAAGACTTGAACATTGATCCCGGTAAAATTGAGCAGTGGAAAAAAGACGCGTCAAACCTCAATGCGCCTGTGCGTGTGAATATAAACGGTATGGATATCAAAGCAAAGTTTATAATCGATGCGAATATGCCAGCCGGTGTTTATGGTTATAATTTTATGGCTGATAATGTTCTTGTTATTGTAACCAGAGAAGATATAAACGCGTCACCTATAGCGCGCGAGGCGGCTTATCATGAAGCTGTTGAAGGGCTTTATATCCAGAAACTAAAGGGGCTTAGCGATTTAAAGAAAAAGGAATACGGGCTTACGAATCCGGCGGATATTATTCACGCGGCTCATATTCTCGCATCAGCAAAGGAGGTCCTTGCATTTTCTGAAAATGGGAAGTTAACTCCTTTTCATTTATCCCAGTTATCCAATATGACCGTTGATCAAATGAAAGTTCTTCTTGGTGAAGACAGAAAAGAACAACACGAAATAATGCTTAAACTTTTCCCTGAAGTGGAAGAAGGATTTGCTCAGGAAAATATTGAAAAAATACAACAATATGAAAAAAATCTTCAGTTGAATCTTCCGACAGGGATATTGCTAAAGAAGCTGAACGATTTTAAATCTAAAATTGGGCAATGGGATGCCATAAGAGAAGATGTTTTAATGTTGCTTACGGATTTATCTAACGCGGTTATAACTGATCAGCAGGGGTATCTCGGATTAAGGCGCGAGTTGGTATGGTGGGTTGTTAATGTAAAGGATGATAACATAGCTAAAATATTGAATGATTTTAACCAGTCTGTGGAAAAACAAATCGGATTGAGTTCCGAAAAAATATCGCATTCGTATAATCTGGAATTTATAAATCTTGAGGTAGAAGGCGGAGGCTTATTTTCGAAATATGATATTACGCTTGATGAGTCGAAAATAATAAAAGAAGTATTATTTAATACAAATATTGTTCAGAATTCATTGTTTCAGATCCATGGTTTGAAAAATATAAAAGATGAAGACATTAGCAATATTGAAATTGAGTATAAAGGTTCCGGCGAATTCAAACAAGCGTTTGTATTAAAGATATTTATTAATGGCAAATCCTACCCGGTAATATATAAAAGAATTGATGGTTTAAATAAGGATAACGCTATTGAAGTTGTTCTGAGAAATATTCTTTCATATGGTGATGATTTATCTTCGTCTCATGTACCAACTCAAGGTACACATCTGGAAAATAACGGTATTATAATTGCCACTGAGAAGTTTATTGATGGTGTTTCGCTACAGGTTTTTCTTAAAGATGAAAAATATGGTGATTTTTCTACTCGCCTTAAAACCGCTGTTGGTTTATTGGCTCAGCAATTGTTAAAGGTATCGGATATTCTTGATTATACTTTTTTAATAGAAGATGTATTACCAAAACCTAATGAGAGTAATATTCTTTTTGTAAAGGAAGATAATAAACCTGTACAAGCTACTTTCATAGATATTGGAGATGATGTTGGTAAAAAAAGGAATTTTACTTGGAAGGGAGCCGAAGACGTAATTAAAAAATCAATATTGAATGCTTTACCTGATGAAATACGCAAACAGTATGCAACTGATGAGACTTTCCCATGGAATGAAGCATATGATGGTATGTTGAAAGCAAACCCGCAAATATTAGATTTAATGATTCAAAACAGAGACATTTTTAAAGGTTTGCCGATAGGGAATCGGTTATCGGCTTTTCTTGATGGGAAAATAGGTAAAGGCGGTGCTCTTAAAGATATAAGCGCAGTTACCGATGAGAGTTTGATAAAAATAGAAGATAAAATAATTGAGCAATGGAAAAATGACGCAAAAAATACCAAGGTCAGCGAAATAGAAATAAAAGGCGAAAAAATCCAGGCTAAATTTATTATTGACGCGAATATGCCCCAAGGTTTAAATGGGTATAATTTCATGGATGATGCCGGAAACCTTGTGATAGTTACCCGCTCTTCCGTCTCAGTGGAGGGAATTGCTCAGGAAGCGGCTTATCATGAATTTGCTGAAGCTCAATGGCTTAAAACATTGTCTCCATCGCAGGCTCATATTCTCGCTTCGGCTCAACAGGCACTTGTGTTTGGCCAAACGGGAATAACTCCTTTTCATCAATCGCAAATTGATAATATGACAATAGATACAATACTCAGCCTGATATCTGAAAACAGGGATTCTCATCATATTTTGATAGAAGCGCATATGGGCAAGGATGTATCCGATAAAGTTCAGCAGTATGAATCGCAATTCTTATCGAAATTATTTAATAATTTAGCATCGATAATAAACTCGGCTGATGCTCAACAAAAACAGGATATAATAAGCCAACTGCTCAAAGATGAGCTTATTCATTCGTTGTATGTTCAGGGTATAGGCAAGGTCGATAATTACCTGATGGGAATATTCAGCAATCTGGATGAACAATCGAAACAACAATTTTTAAATGCGCTTGAATCGAATGTTGTCGGTAAATGGGGTTATTTTGAGTTTCCAGCGATAAGACAGATGAGGTCGGAACTTGGGATAACTCAACCTCAGATGGTTGAGACAGAATTCAATAATTTATTGGAATCGCTCAAGAATTTTGATGGTGAAGTAACTGTTGGAAATATCAAAATCACCAGTGACAAGGTGGATAAAATCAAAGAATTATCAGCCGGTCTTGAAATATTAAAACGCAATGGTGATATTGAGGGCTATAACCGCCAACTTGACAGCCTGTTGACAGTCTTATTCGCTTCAGAATCAATTACCCAACAGCAGAGGAATTTGTTGATAGGGTCGCTTCCTATATCATCAGAGAGACAAAGAAGGATAGAGGCAGTCATTGCAGTATTAATGGATAACGCGAATTCGGCTAATCTGTACTGGATGGGAGCTGTTGAGGATGTTTTAGCGGCGGCATCCAATTTGAGTATAATGCTTGATGAAGCCAGAATATCCGATATTAAGGATAAAAACGAGCAGGCAGTTCAGTCTGCGTTGCCGATCTTCACATTGGCATCATCTCTTGGCAATGGTTTTGATATTGTGGAAATGATGCCAGATTCAGGAACCCCATATTTCTCGCTTGAACACATTTCTTCAAGAGATGTGGGTTTGTTCTCTGTATTTTACGCCAACGGAAGCACAATGCCTTCGACTCTGGAAACAGCGGGTTACCATGGATATTTCCAGACACCGAACCTGGCTAATGGAATGGTTACTTTTCTTATCGATGAACAATATCCTTTGAGTATAGATAAGTTTGATCTTGATTCAGGTACCCAAACGGAAAAACCAGACCGAGCGAATTTCTTTGATAGTACTGAGAACCAATCATATCAAAAAAGATTGAATGAATTTATTGAAACGACAAGAAACCCGCTTCTTGAAAAACATGGATATGCCAATATTCAGGAAATGTTATCGGAATACGAGAAATATTTTGTTTATATGACTGCTGTAGAAAGGTCTCAAACCCAGGTTCCGCAAAGGCTAACTGATTATCTGACAGATTTTATGCAGGCATTGACTTTAGCAAAAGCAGAGGATAAAGCGTACAGGCGCCAGCGTGATGAGTATGTAGCTAAAAATGCTTCAAGTGATACTCCAACAAAGGAAGAACGAAAAGCGCTGGAAAAAGAATTCGCCGGTAAAGTAGCTTCCGGAGAAATAAAGATTCAGCCAAAACCGTTTGTCGATAAAATATTCAATGAGGTTCTTCCTGCAGGAAAAGTTAAAGGGATTGTGGTTTTGGTAACCGATCCTGCAACGAATATCGAGAAAGAATTCAATAATCATGAATCGAATTTTTACAAGGCACGGCAAAGGGCTCAGGAAGAGAATATACCACTTATTATAATTCATCATTACGAATCGCTATCCGAATCAGCCGTTGAAAAACAAAATGTGAACCTTTTATACAGGGATTTAGTACGTGATTCAGTAAAAAGAACTTATGTTGAACCTTTGGTTACGGCGATAAAATCGGGTAATTTCGACCAGTCGAATTTAATTTTGAGTAAATTAAAACTTCGTCCTTCTCAAAAAAGGCTTCTTGATGAGGAATCAGTAAAACAAATTGTTTCTGCTGTGGAAGTTAGGTTGAAAGATTCAAAACCGGATTCTCAACATAGACTGGATTTAATATCGTTAATAGCGGATTTAGGTAACGTTATTGCTGTTGATTACGCGGAAATTTCAGTAGTGGAAAACAGTCTTAAAAGGATTGTTGATAAAATAGTCTCTGATTCATCTTCGAGTCTTTTAACAAAACGAACCGCGATTATAAAACTTCAGCAATTCTACGATAATATTGCCGGTTCTTTTGTCGATGTTGCTTTTATTTCACGTATGGAGAATAAAATCCAGAGCGATTTGCAGGGTAGGCAAATAGGTATATCGTCTTTGAACTCAAGGATAGAGGTAATCACTTCACCGGAAGATTATATACAGTTGTCAGACAAAATTGATCCTCCGTCCAAGGACAACATTATTGACAGGATCTTGGACATAGAGAGTTCCTCAGCGATATCTAATAATCTAAAACCTGTTCTTATCACTGGAATTATAAAACTTTATGAGAATCAGAATTTATCGTTGGCCGCAATAGAGAAACTGGTTGATAACTTAATTAAGTTTACCGATTCTGTAGACCAGATTCAGGGAATTTCAGAATCCGCAAAAATGGTTTTGGTTAACTATATAATCAATGCGTTTTCTGTAGCTGCTATGGAAGGAGCGGTTGACCAGCTGCGTTTATCTCAGGCATATATATTTGTGGATGCTTTGGTTAAATTAGCACAATCTTATGGAAATGATTTTACGGAAGTAATTACTTTCTCCAATATAAGAATTGTCCAAAATGCTCCAAATATATCCGAGACATTGATTGATAACACTATAGTCCTTGATCAATCTGCTCTGGCGAATACAAAGGTTCTGGAATTTTTCTTATTACGCGAAGTTTTAAAAAGGAATATGGGGTTGACCGATTCCAATGCTGATTCAATAGTCCTGCAAAATGAGTTGCTTAATTTTGCCATAAAAAATGGACTTACCGGCGATTTAGAAAATTTCCTCGTATCTAACCGTAAAATATCGACTTTTGATCTACAGAATTATATTCAATTATTACAGGATTATCAGAAATCATCCTCTGAAGACCAGCAGGTTTCCCTGATTGCGGAATATGTAACCAGAAATTCTTATAGGTCAGCTGGATACACTGATCTTGAAATAGACAGGATTATGCCGCAGATCAGGCAGGAAATCATCAATACCAAAAGTGAAGCGTTGTTGAAAATAAAAGATATTCAATTGGGAGAAAGGGTAAAGTTCAGTTTTGAGAATGGCCGGATTGTTATGGATTCGGATTTCATCGATATAAGGCTTAATTTGCCGGCTAATATCGCGGATACGTTAAAGGCTGAAAATATAAAATACGCTGGTTTCAAAGCCAGTGCAAATCAAATAAGGATAATTACAAACGATAATAAGCTATATGTATTTGATATTTCACAGAGTACACCTCTTCTTGTTGCGAATTTCAATCAATTATATACTGGATCATCTTTTGATGTGCTTGTCGAGAATCAGATAAACGGCATTATCAGTTCCACAAAAGATAATGGTGTGGTTATTAATGGGATGGTGCAGGATAGAAAAGTTGAGATGCAGGTGCAGGGTATTCCTCTAAGTGAAGTATTGTCCGGCCATCTGAGAAATGTATCCGGTGATTCTACAGTCGCTTCAATTATAGATAAACTGAAATCAGGGAAGATAGAGGTTGTGGTCGCGGACAATATTCCCGGAACTTTCAAAGATGGCAACCGCTTTATGTATGTTCATCAGGATACAGCAACAGGAAAAGGTATAATTTTTATTTCAAAAAATGCCTGGGATAGATTAAATGTCGGCGAAATAGATTTTACCGATTCGAGAATGGATGCTTTTGTCGGGGCGTTAATCAAAGCGGGATTTCATATTGAGGGGAAAAATATATCTCAATTACGTAATTTTCAAGAATGGAATACTTTGGAAGAAAATTACAGCAAATATTTCCAGAATGATTTACTTTTGGATGATCAATTAAAACAAGCTGTTAACGCTGAACTTAATAAGATAAATGAAAAATCAAGGGAACTGAGTCTCGAAAGAGAAAAAATCGCTCAGGAATTGGCCAAACAAAAAGAAATTATTGATAAACTCGCAGAAGAAAAATTTTATACTATCCCTTCATTAAAACTCCACGCAAATGGACAGGAAATAAATCTCGAACAATGGAAACTCGATGAGCTGGGTACAGGAGAGTTTATTTATTTATCATTTGGAGAAAATCTTCAGGATAAACTGGTTATCGATTTAAAATCGTTTACGGAAAAGACTGTTAACGGGTTTACAGTAAAGAATATCGACGGAAATCTTGTTATCAGTTACTCGGATACTAATTCGCAATCTCAGATAAATTTATTGACTGATGCGCTTGGCAATCTCCAGGGATATGTCGTAAAAAGAACCGATCTCAAAGGCAATACGACTACTTCTGTCTACGATCGGGCAGGAAATATCCAACAGGATTTCAAAATGGAGTTTTCACCTCAGGTTCAGGCTATTTTATTTGGCGGTGTATCGCTTGGCGCGATTCAGAGGCAGATTGATGAAAGTAAAGCTGATCCGGAGAAAACGTCTCAATTAAAACTTCAGTTTATAAATGCTATTTTGAATCAATCCAATCAGTTCCTTAATTTCGAAAAAGCAAATTTGACAGTTGAGATGATCGATAAACTATACGGGCAAATATCCAATACCGTTTTTGATCAAATAACAGAAGAATTGACTGTTCCTGGCGCTCAAGCCAATCAGATAGTAAAAGATACGCTTGCCAAAAATCAATTATGGGGATTCATTGAAGATATCAGAATCGAAAAAATATCTTTAGGTGAATCAGCATCAACCGGATACGTGGAGTTTCCTATCGATTACCAGCAGGTTGGCAATCTCGATAAATTTAGTTTAAATGGATTCGATTCAACAAAAGTTTCACAAATTCCATTTACATATGTTGAAGGCAACCGGATTTATGTATTTGACGCTCAGGGAAGGCGATACGAGTTTGCGCTTAAAGGAGAAACCGTTGACGGAGTAATATCTATAAAGGCTGGAGAATTAATAGGCGTAACTAATATGCTTAACAAAGATTTACATCAGAGACTTGGAATCGATCTCGGTATTTCTGATACTATGGTTAAGGATTACACAAATAATTTGTCGCAAATCGATTTCGCAATAGAAAAATTTAAGAAAGAAATACTGGCTCTTGAACAAAAACAAGTTGAGGCACTGAAAAATTTAGATACTGATTCAGCTAAAGAATACGCTTTAAAAATATTGAAATTGAGAGCGCAGATTGGCGAGTTAGGTATCCAGAGATTGGCGGAAAACCAAAAATTTATTCAGCTTCAAAGAGAAGCGTCACTTATTCAATATAACCGGGCAATAAGGGAAAACAAATCATATTCGACAATAACATTATATCAGGCTATCGAGAAAGCGGCTGCGGCGGAACTTGGATATATTGAATCGGAAAAAGAAGCGATGAAAGAAAAAATTAATAAAATCGCCCAGAATATTAAACAGGCTCGTAGTGAAATACAAGGTGCAGAACAAGGTGCGCAAGATCAAGCACAACTAAAAACCGGTGCGCTGAATATCGCTTTGAACCAATTAATCGAAGACAGAATAAAGAACCAGAAACTCGGTGAATTTTTAGCTGAAATAACAAGCGCTAAAGATAAAATTGATGTTACGCTCGAAGGAAATAAAATCATACAGGTAAGTGTCGGAATAATTCGTGAAAAATTACTTGATAGGGATAATTTTAATAAGATTGTTGATTATGTAAATACTTTACCGGAAATGGCGAAGGATCAATTAAAACAGGCTCTTGATATTGTGATAAAAGTTGCTTTTGATCGAGCCGGAGCGGCTTCGATTACCGGTGAATATGAAAAAGCCGTTCTATCGGCTGTTATGGAAAGAGCTAAGAAAGCCGGGTTTATTGCTGATGAACAGCGAGAGTTTACCGATCTTGCTCAGGATTATATTAATCAACTCGACCATATTATAAGTTCCAATGGTAAAGATCGGTCTCCTATACAATTGAAAAAGATAGCCGAAAGAAACAAGGCTACAATATTGAAGAGAATGTACGGGGAAATCGACAGTGTTCTTGATTCAGCCGATCTTGAAATTATCAATATGAGTGTTCTGGAGAATAAAAAAGCTATGATTTCCGGAATACTTGGTATGGAAGGATTAGTTGAGGGGACACCTCAGTATACCGCAAGGGAATATGAACTTAATTCGGTTGCTCAAGGCCTTCTTCAGCGAATATATATGATGGAGAGAGTGCTGAATTTGCAGGATCAGAGGTTTTCAGAAACTTTAAAATCAGTGCTCGCCAATAAAAGCGCTCTTATTGAAAAAATACTTGAATTGGAAGGATTAAAAGGTACTGACAAATATAATGATCGGAAAAATGAACTGGTATCCGCTAATTTGAGTGAGCTTCTCATAAATTTCCTCGCTTTAAGTATGCTTGATAAAAATTTCATACGACATGACGCGGCCAATTTCTCTCAGATGTACAGTATGATTACCAAATCTGATGAAGGTGTCTATTATCTCAAAGCCGCAATGCTTTCTGAAGAGAACATAAAGAATCATGTGGATAGAAAAGTTCAGGATGAGCTGAAAAAAGAAAAATCCAGAGCGGAAAATGCCAAAAAAGAAGGTAAAACATATCAACCTTTGACAGAACAGGCGATACGCAATCAGGTGATGATGTCTTCAGAAGTTCTGGATATGCGCGATCGCCTGACAGGAATGCTGGACGCGAATATTAATTCGTATGTTGCTGAAAAATTAAAAGAAATGATTCGCGAGGAAAAAGAGAGACGGATTGCCGCAGGTGATACAACACCAATTAATCAGGCTGAAATAGAAGCAATGAGAATATCCATATTACAATCGCCGGAATTAAATAATGTCAGGGAAGATACAATATCCCAACTAAAAAATCACCTGAAAGAGAATTTGGTAAAATCCGGCAAATATACTGATAAAATAAATAAACGGCTTGAAACAATCAGCAAAGAACTCCAAAAAGAATACGCGAACTATGATCTTATCAATGGTCAAGTACCGGAGGAATTAATTCGCAGGGCGGTAACAGCGGTAATGTTATCGATGCTTGTGGATAAAGGATTTTATTATCATGACGTGCAGTTGTTTTCCGGTACTCTACTTGCCAATGGCGGAATATTGAATGTGGGTACAGGTGAAGGTAAAACATTTACTTCAGCGTTGTCGTTGTATATTCATTCGCTGTCCGGCGAGACAGCCATTCAGTTTTTAACTCAGGAAGCGTTTGCGCGCAACGATTCTGAGGAAGTCGGCGGAATATTGAGCCGGTTGGGAGTCGATGTGGAGGTTGTAACGAAAGATACCGACAGAGCCAAAGTCAAAGACCTTCTTATGCGTAAAGCTGACAGAGGCGATGACGGATCTCGCAGGGTAGTATATATTCCATTTTCTGATTTCGCTTTCATGAAACTGGAAGATATTTATTATGCCGATGACCAGAAAGTTCTTCCTAAAAAACTCGCATACGCAAACTTTGATGAAATTGACGCTCTCGTTTTTGAAGGTTCGTTGATGGATTTTATTAACGCGCAGATAAGTGATCCGTTGACAATGGCCGATGAACAGGTTTACCGTTTGGTTTGGGATTTTGTTCTAAAAATAAGAAGCGATGCTGCCCAACTTGAAAAAATCAAAGAAACGGATCCGAATTTCCAATTGTTCCGTGGCATTATCGATAGTGTTGTAAGCTCATCCAAAGCAACAGATATGGGATTGTATACCATTCATTCTTCCAGTGAGGGGAATTTTGTCGAACTTGCTCCTTCTTCCGATGACATTATCAAAAAACTGTTCGAGGCCGCTAAACAGCAGGGATATAAACTCGGATCTTATGATCAGTTCCGCGAAATAGTGAAAATAACTATCGAACAGCACCTTTTCCATCGCGAAAAAGTCAACTGGACACTCGAAGACAAAAAAGATCAGAGCGGTAATATCGTTAAAAATGATAAAGGGATTGTAAGAGATATAAAACTTATTAACGCGCAAGGCGAACATACAAATCAGCGCCAGAGCCATCACAGGCATACCATCATGGAAGTATGGGCAAAATATTATCTCGGTGAAAATATCGAAGTTCTTGGCGATAGCGAAACTACAGGTAAAATAGGCGGCGCTGACGTAATAAAGTCGTTTGACAAATTCAGTGGGTTCAGTGGTTCTATAGCTACGGAAGTGGCAAGAGACGAACTGAAAAAATTGTATAAAAAAGATACCATTACCGAGATGGCGTCTTTCATTCAAAAAGTTATTGAACGGCAAGATACTGCTGTTTTTCAAACAAGCGGAGAAAGAAACAGCTATTTGCTTTCCCAGATCGATGAAATATTCCGCAATCGTGACGCCGCGCCTATACTTGCTGGTACAAGAAGTTATGATGAAGCCGAAGCTTTATACAGTGATTATATGAATCGATTGGAAATTGCCGCTAAAGAACAATTGAACAAAATCGATCCTCTGTTCCTTGATCAATTGAGAAAAATTGTACCTGCGGATGTTGATCTGGATAATTTTCTGAAGGAACTAGACGGATATATCGGTAGTTTCCAGAAAGATAAAATCGATAACCTGTTGAATGATTTTAAACAGAAATTGCTTGATCTATCAACTGACGACCAGCAACGCGATGCGATCAGGGAAAGCATGAGCAAACTTGAGGCTCTTGCGGGTATAAAAATGAAAATTGCCGCGTTTCGATATTCCAAATCGGTTCGGGGTGAGGGAGATACTGCCGCAATCAGGATAAAGCAGGAACTTGCTGTGGAAATCGGGTATGAGATAAACAATATGTTATCCAACAGCTATATCCAAATGCTGAATTCGAAAAAAGTACGTTTGAATGAGATTCTTGAGGAATTGCGCCTAAAACATGCTCAGGCAACTGATGAATCGGTAAAAACAAAATTAAATGAACAAATAAAAGATCTTGAGAGTTTATTGCGCAATTATGACGGTCAGATTTCCAATATCGTTAACTTGCAATCCGAGATCCAGAAACTTTTTGAAGGATGGATCAGCGACCAGGTCGCGAGAAATTATAAATCAGCTACTGCTAAACTTGAGTTAATTAAAGCAAAACAGTTGGCTATTATTGAAAAACAAGCTCAGATCTCCGATTCCATTCCTTCGGAATTTAGAGGCGAATTTGATGTTATTTCAAAAGATATGAAATCGAATATAGATGGTTTTATTTCGGGCATAGACAGGATGTCAAAAGTCCATACTTTCCATGGAAACTCTTTTAGAACCGAACAGGAAGAAAGAGATTTCCTCGGCATAGCGGGGCAAAGAGGAAGCGTAACATTTGTAAACCCTTATGGTACACGCGGTAAAGACTTTAAACTAAGTTTGTTTAAAATAAGCAGTTTTAACGATATTATCAGTAAAGATCTGGTTAAACAGGCAATAGGCGATTTCCTGGCGGGAAATCCCGCTGTTCTCGATGAACTTGTAGCTCTGGTAGCCGAAAAACCGGGCGACGCGGATAGAATTAAAGCTTTGCTAAAGGATCCGAAAAACCTTGAGTATGGTTTATATTCCGAACTGAATAAGTTAATTCAACGTTTTGATGACGATCGTGACAGCATAACCCGTACGGAAAAGGAAAATAAGATAAATCAGTTTTTCGATATAATTAAGCAGGCTGTAGCTACTGAAATGGATAATCCAATGATGAGGGATTCGTATCTGTCGCAAATAAATGAGTTACAGCAGAATCTACGTGTTGAGAAAAGTTACGGTTACCAGGTTTTTGAAGTAGGTATTTCCGTGTCGGAAAGGATCACTATGCAGTTATTCGGGCGCGGTGGCCGCCAATCGGCTCCAAGAACCGAACAGACATTGATCTCTCTTGATCTCGATCAGGGCCAGATTGCTATAAAAGCTTTTGAAGGTATTGGTACCAAAGAAGGTAACCTGAAACATCTTGAATTTTTAAGTTCAAGAGAACAAATGGATGAAGCAAGATCAAAAATCAGGGCGGGTTTATCCGATATGTTGTTTGGCAAAAGCGAGGCAGATCTGACTGAGGAACAAAAATCCGTACTCGATATAGCATTCAATTCTGCTTTGATTTTTAAAAGAAGCAATAAACTTGATGGTATACTGGGCGATATATCCCAAATGGTGCAGGCGACCTTGATAAATCAAGGTAAAAATGAGATAGAAGCACGTGAGATTACCTCGGTATTTATAGAAAAATTGAAGACAGGTTTGAAATCAAAAGAAGATTTCTCAAATCCCGATATTATTGCTGAAGCCGAAGAACTCGGATTAAATAAAATGCATCTTGATAAAATCGCAGAAGTCCGGTTTGACCAAACAACCATGGGAGCTGTTTCACAGTTAGAACAGATTATATTGACTGAGAGAGCTAAAGACTTCCTGAGGTCGCAGATTTCCGAAGAAGAAAAGAAAATGGATCAGGGCGCGCTTGATAATCTCCTTAATTACAGGGCTGATCAGTTGGTTTCATCGATAAAATCGCCTTCGGCTTTCGCGACCAGAGAAGAATATGACTCATATATAGCCGCATTGGGAAAAATGGGGTTTGATGTTTCTATTGCGGTAGACATATCTGCAAAAATTAATGATGTTGTAAATAATGTTATTGATTACACGGCTATGGAAAAGAAAATATCATCGTTATTTTCTCAGGCTCAAAATCTGCTTGATATTATAGATTCGGAAAAAAGGATCAGCAAATCTTACTTTGATGATGTTGAATATTCATTCGCTCAACAGGTTGGCGAAATAAAGGGAGCGATAGAGGCAGGAAAACACAAAACAGCGGATGGACAGGATTTCGGCGTCGCTTTAAATGAACAACTCATTAACCTGATTTTCGACCGGTACGAAAAATCAAAAGATTTTGAACAGTTAAAGAGAGATTTGAGAACAATCAAGATCGATCTGAAAGATGACGCGAAAGATTTTATAAACGCAATAAAGGATCAGCTTATCGATCAGGTAAAAAGAGGTATTCTGAATTTCCAATATGACGGTTTTCTTGAGGATGCTTTCCGTGGTGCTAACGCATCGCTGCTTATTGAATGGAGCAGGATCAAAAACGAATATTCTCATAAATTGAGGCAAAAAACGGAAAAACTCAAAAAAGACGGCATGGATAAATCCGATGTACGTAAACTTTTTGATTTAGCGTTTGATACCGCATATAACAAAGATACAAAAGAATGGAATTACCGCCAGCTACAGAAGAATTTAGCGGCATTGGGTATTGTAATAACCGAAGATGATTTTTCCAGAATAGACGAGATTCGCCAGCAGATAACAAAAGATATATCTTCTGCCAAAATTACCCTTGATTTTATAATATTTGGAGGCGCGTTAGGCAAAGAATTTGATTTTGCGGCTTCCGATTTACGCAATATGGCTTCACAAATGAGAACTTCATATCAGGAAAAAATATCCAAAGAGACTGAGGCAATAATCAAGGAATTCTCTGACAAAATCAAGGAATCTTTCGATAAATTCGTGAATTCTCTGGCGACCGATTACGCACAGGCGATATTTAATAAACATCTTGATATTCTGCGCAATGTTGAAAGAAGCGAATCCGTTGGTGCCGATATAGCTGAGAAAAATACTTTGGAGACGGTATCGAGAGCGGTTGACCGTGATTTAATCCAGCGTAAAATCAGGTTATCTCAGCAGGTTGTACCGACAGCAGCGTTTGCTAAAAAAGTTGCCGGTGTTCTGGATAAAGGACTAACATGGCTTGCCGGTGTATTCGGTAAAAATAAGAATATGGATCAGCTTGTAACCAAGAAAAAATCAACCGACCTGAATTTTGACGGTTTATTCAGGGAAGCTCCGCTTGCTCCTGAAGCTACCCCAGCGGCGATATTCCCGTTGCAGACCATGCAGATTATTGAAGATAAACGAAGTATGGAAGAGAAAAAGCAACTTGTTACTCCGGATACCGAAATAGGTGTTCAGGATGGTCAGATTTATTCCCGTAAAATTGATGACCAGTCACAAACAGGTGTTTCCGGGCAAAAAGGTTTGAATGCCAGAGCTATTGAGATTGAGACGATTAACGGAAGAAAAGTAATGAAGCTCGAAGTCGATGACGCGAGCCGGGCAGGCGATGCCATAATTGCCGCACTGAAAACATATTCTGCCAGCAAAGGCGGTTCTGTGGATATCGATGGGTTTACTCTTGTTTCCAAAGGTAAGGATATAGGAACGATAGATATTGGAAAGAGCGCTGTTTTTCATCTGATGGATCAGAACCAGAGTGCTCGGTTAAACAATATTATCAATAACGGCGGAATGATGGAAATCGAGCAGGAATTGATTGTATTCGGTAAAAACAGCAATGGTGTGACCGAAGGGCATAACCTGGGTTCGATCAGAGATATAAATCCGGATTTAATCGCGATATTTGAAATTAAAAAAATTGATATGATGAGCTTTATTCAGATGAATGAGGAACAGCGAAAGACATTTTTCGCGCAAAACCCGATTGCGTCTCATCCTCTGTTTGCTCAGGTTTTATTTAATCCGGTTACTATTGAAAACGGCGTTATACTTATAGGGAATAATCAGTATAACAAGGATATAGTTGAAAAAGGAACGTTGCTGGTAAACTCGAAATTGGGTGATGATGTAAAAGTAGGGCGTAATTCTGTGATTATAAATAGCGAGATTGGTCTTGTGTCGGGTGGTGTATCTGAAATTGGCGATAAAGTCGAAATACGAAACACAAAAATCGGAAAGCAATTGATTGCTGGTGTGGGCGCGACTTTGGATTCAGTTATATCAAATAATGTAAATATTGGCGAATCTGCTGTAGCGGAACGTGTTAACGCGCGCACAGCAAATATTAATATCGGCAAGGGAAGTTTGCTGATGGATTTTGAAGGCGACGGCTATATCGATATAAAAGCTGATTATTTCAAACAAGGAAACGATGACGCAAAATCAGTTAACGAAAAGAACTTAACTGAAATAATACTCAAGAAACCCGGCAAATTCGCAAATGCGATGAAATCATTGCAGAGAAAATTTTATGAATGGTCAAAAACCGCTGAGGATAAATACCCGAATCAGAAACGAATAACAAAATTATTAAAGTTTTTGTCGAATTTGTTCGGATCATTTACTCCTGAAGCGCGCCAGTGGAAAGCGATGTATCGTGAAAAAGCAAAATTCGCCGATGAGTATAAAGAAAAGTTCAAAGATCAGAGAGCGAGACTACAAAGCGATCTGAACATACCGTATGATATGATGTTCGGTATCGATCCGGATAGAGATTTTCATTCGGCTGTGATATCGAAAATGGATAAAATAGCCAGAGACGCCGATCCGAACGCTAGAAAAGCAATGGTTGAATCTTTTGTCGCGGATGTTTTATCAACCTATCCTGAATCGATACGACAGCAGATCTCGGAACTGATGGATTTATCTTTAAATGAATCTATCGATCAGAATAAACCATTTAGCGAGGTATTTGTCGACAAAATCACATCAAAGATGGAACAAATCATTAATGAACTGCCATCGTACGATACTTTTGATAAATTACATGTAGCTGAAGCATTTTCAAAATTGCAGAAGATGAGTTACTTTGATGAAAAATTAACTCAAACCGATTCATTGAAAATAGCTTTGCGAGGAATTGAGTTATCAGAAAAACTTCAGGATGAACAGGCAAAGATAACGTATCTGATAAATGCCTTGAATAGTAACGCGATACTACTTTTAAATGAGCCATCGGATAAACAAGCTAAAAAAACAGAATTCGAACTTCTTAAAAAGTTTGGGTGGGATAATGAAAAAATATTTGGCGGTTTAAACAATGCTTTAACAGCAATGCGCGATAAAATAGCTGATGAGTTGTTTGCGAATTTAAAAACCGAAGGTTTATCTGGAGATCAGATTACGCAATTGAAGGATAAATCGGGAAGAATCGCTGATCAGCTTGTCGGATTAATTAATCTGGGCAACGAGAATATACCTGTCGGATTGAATCAGACAATAATTACCCGTCAGTTTACCGAGTATATAAAGGGAAAAGAGGATAATTATCCATTAATCAGAAACCTTCAGATCAAAAACGACGGAAAATTTAATTCACCTGCCGATAAATCTGTTTATGAGCAGGTTGCGCAAATATTATCGGAATTAAATATCAGCATGAACAATATAATCCCTGTGATTGCGCCTTCTAAGCTGGATCCATCCGCTCAATGGGTTTTTGCGGATGAAATATGGATTAATAATATTGCCAACGGATTGTCGCTATACGGAGATAAATTCTTTAATACTTTGCAGACAGTTCTTTCCGGGTACTCGACACTTGCCAGGAACGAAATTTCTGATTTTATCCTAAAAACTTATTCGCGGTCAGGAAGTTCTGTTAACATCTTGGAACATGTTTCTTTCAGGGCGAATGCTTTGATTTCGGAAATAGAATCTGGCAAATATTACGGTGAAGAACTTGTAACAAAATTAGAAACCGCTCATGCTCTTATGAACATTGCGGCACTTCTTATGCCGACAGATAAAGATACCCTGAAATCTTATGCGAACTTGAATTACCTTATGGCTGAACAGGTTAAAGATCGAATTGATATAAATACATTGGATAAAGACGCTCTTGCTTCACAACTGCTGAAATCCGGTGTAGCTGTATCTCTTGAACAGGGATTGAAACTTGCGGATTCGATTATAGCGAAACGAGAAGCTACACCGATCAGGAACATATCCGGTTTGGATTTATTATCGCCACAGCAGGCGGAACTTTTGAGGGCGAATAATATTGTCGGTTCACAAGAAACAGCGGCTTATTATAATGAAACAGCGCGTACATTGATTTCAATGGCAATAAACATTGCTAAAGAGAACAATGCTTCAGATATATCCGAATTGCTTGTAAAACAGGTGGATTATTTAATCGGACAGCGGTCTATGGATACAAAGAAAATAGATTCCATATTAAAAGAAGCAAATGATAAATTGTCATTGATTGATGATAGAGACAAAAAATCAAAATTAAGCGATCAAATAGACTATTTGAATTTCAAAAACCTAATTTCGCAGAATAAAAATACCAAACCGGAAGATGCTCAAAAAGCGATTGATGAGTTTGTCGCAGGAATAAACGAGACAAATAGATTTTATCCGGAAATACTTATGCAACAAGCTGAATTTTTTATTAATGCCGGAAATTTCCAAACCGCTGATTCAATATTTAAGAATATTATTGAGCAATATCCCGATAAAGCCGGAGAAATTGAGAACAAGAAGATTCAGGTTGCCTTGAATAAAGGAACATCTATCGACTTTATGGTGGTAAATCGTCCGGAAACTGTGCAGAATGAGCAAAAGGCAAAAGACCTGCTCGGAATCATTCAACAGGCGATTGCATCCAACATGATTGCTGAATCGCCGGATTATATCGCTTCAATGCTGAACGAGCTCATTTTATGGAATAAGTTATCTACCGAAAAAGGGTTGTCGGCCGGATTAAAATATGATGTTTTGAAAACGATCGGTTCCATATCGGCTAATGTGGGCCAGTTTATTGTTGCAAACTTGTCGAATCCGCAGAAAGCGGAAGCAATTAATGCTTATCTCCAAATACAGGATCAGATAATAAATCCGATGATCAACTTGCAATCGTATTCCGAAGGTTCGCCGGCAAAAGCGGTTGAACGATTGATGACGGATAAAGTCTGGGTTGATGCCGATGGTAAAGTAATGGATCAGAACCCGACGCTTGCCGTAATCAGGGATAATATGGATATGAACAAGATAGATCCTTCCGGCTATCTTGGTGAAGAATTGCAAAAATATAAAATCGGCAAATTAAATGATTTTATCTCTGTTTTCGCTCCTGACGCAAAGATAGAAATAGTAGGGGATCACATTCTTGTTACCGGATTAACTGCATTGCAGGTGAGATATTTCAACAGTTTATTTACGTCTGGCTTCACCACATCGATAGAGAATCTGAAGAGCACCTTGAAATTAGAGGCGGAGAGCATGTTTAATTCTTTCGACGGGGAAGAGCTTGCTGAAAAAATATCCTCAAGGTGGGGCATATCCATCAAAGAAGCTTACGACATAGGGGCAATGAAAGGCCAACCTGAAGATAAATTAATTGAAAAACTGGCTTCGTTTATAAATGATAAATTAAAAATAAATGAGTTGCCCGAACAGGCGAGAAAAAAATTGGAATCGGATTTTTCACAGAATCTGCAATCCGCTATTCTCTCTATATTGAATAAGGATTTAGATGGTATGGTTCAGCAGGAAACACCTGAAGAAAATCTTAAGCCGATGAAAGATCTGATTGCGGATATAGAGGCTAAAAATGTATTTGGGGATCAGAACTTCAGGTTGATTATAGGTATTGGATTTGTACCGCCGGATGCTCCTCCATTGGCTAATTTATTGAAAGATAAGAAAATCGAGGAGTTCAGGCAGAGATCCAAACTAATATCTCAGCCGATAGAAGATCAGATAAATATACTCCAGGTTCAGTTGGACAAACTTCCGGAAGGAGATGCCGGAAAACAGGCTATACAAATAAAGATAGATTCTCTGAAAAGCAGGCTTGATAATCTTGTTAAAATCGGATTTATGGATAACATGGCTGATTTTTCAAGAAATATGTTCCAGAATGTATTAATTCAGGCAATGGCTGATTTTTCTCAGGCTGAACAGGCTGAACTTGCACGTATGCAGGATAAAACGGTTGTTTCCACTCCCGAAGCCGCTATATCAAAGAGCAATTTTATCGATTGGGTTTATTTCTGGCAATCGACTGTTGATAAAGGATTGAAAGATTCTTTTGCTGATAATTATAACCAGTTGTCAATTATCAGAGATAATTTTCAGTATTTCCAGAAACTATCTTCAGGAGTACAGGAAAATGAGCTGGCAGGTATCCGAAACAGGGTGACAAATAATCTTATTGATTATCTTGGTAAAGAAGAAGGGTCTCAGGTAGCTCCAATAATTATAACCATGATCGAGCAAAATAAGGGAGATGTGCAAAAGACAATGAATCTTCTTCAGACATTCCTTGGTGAAGGATTGGTCTCGAAAGTAAAGGCATTTTTCCTTCCTTCAGATAAACCTGTCGAAGGCCCTGTAACAATGAATTCCATTTATCAGATTTATTCTGAAAAAATATCTCAGATTATAGGTTTTACGGTGGATAAAAAGTTTATGGAAATGAGTTTGAATGAAAAAGACATTTTCTCTGCGGATGAAGTGAGTATTTTACGAAATATGGGAGTGATCAATCCTTACGGCATGTCAATCGGCGAAATGAAAACCATGAAGCTGGTCTTGAAGCAAATCGCAAAAAGTAAACAGAATTTGACCGACTGGCTTAACAATAGTGCCATAGGATTACAGGAACAGCGAAACGTAATTACCGATACGATATTTGAAACACAACCTGTTTTAATTGGGCAATTTTCGAATATTCAGCTTGAAGTGTTGAAAAGTCTGGTTGCCAAACTGAATTTGAATTTAAAAATCGATTCGAACGGTAATGTTTATGTTGTTCCGGAAGTTGATATCAGCCAGTCTGCGCAGAAGTTTGCTATGGTTAAAAATATGCTTGAAAGTGCTGGAGTGGACAATCCTGAGGTATTCATTAACAGCCTAAAAACCAATGAATCAATAAAAGCGATGTTTCAACTTCCAGATGATGAAATGGCGGCGATTGATTTGGTATTTAATTTGAAAGATATTGGCAGTGTGAATGATTATTTCAATGATATTTCCAATAAATTAATTGAAACAGCCGGGTTTAAAGCGTTTAAGACGAGTAATCCTGTTTCTGCTGTAACTGTTGAGGAATTTTTTAATTCTTTAAAAAATAATAGTTCCGTTAATGGTCGGAAAGTTGATCTGTACGGTTACAATTTCATATTGAAAAGAATATTGAATGATTTTGCTGTGCAAGAATTTTTAAATAACGAAGATTTACGGAAAAATAGCCAGGCTGTTAACGCTCTACGCATAATGCTGGCTTCGGTGAACGATATGTACCGGATGATAATTGCCGGCGAATCGGCTGTGGATAATGCTGAAATAATCGCAAATAATTCTCAGATTAAAGACGCGTTTGCGGATATTTCCAATGGATTGAAAAAGATAAGCGATGAGATGAATCAGATACAACGTCCATCCATAACTTCACTGGAACAGATAAAGTCAGGGCTTACGAAACTGGTTGATTTGTTTGATAAACTCACAATAGATGAAGCGAATAAATCGTTTGCCGTAACACAGGACAAACCGAATAATATTGAATTGATTATGAAGGATGTAAACAAATATGAAAAAGAAATAATGAGAATATGTCTGAGTAACATATCCGGTGTTACTGAAGTATCCGATGACGAACTCGGCGCTAAATTCTTTAAAGCCGTTGAAAGCAACAAAGGCAGAGTAGATATCTTTATGAAATTTATATCGGATATTGTTAACAATACATATCTTTCTTCCGGTCATAAGGACAGTGCGAATTATCTTGCGGCGGTTGCCACATTAAAGACAAAGATTAACAGTTATATTACTGATGTTTTAGGCGCGGCATCCCCACAAAATATATCTTCATCGGTTGTTGAGTATAAAACACCTAAATTCGATGATAAATTTATTGAACGGATTATCCCATCTCTTGACCAGGATTCAGCGACAAAGTTAAAATCTATTTTAGCTTCTGTTGATGCGAATATAGGTATCGATGTTGTCCAGAATAAACTTATTGCGGATCCTGTGGTTGACAGGTTATTAACACAGCTTGAGAATCTTTCTTCACCCGATTTGCGCAACAGGGTGTTTGATGAAAAAATAAAGGGTTATATAGGGCTTTTGTTTGACCAGGCTATCGAATTGAGTTCCGCTCAGGAAGCGGTGTTCCCCGAATTATATAAAAGTATGAAAGATAAATCTACCGTGGAAATAAGGAATGCGATAGTCTCAATAATAGCCAATTTATATCTTGGATTGCCTTTGAGTGGAGATCTGAAAAATCTATTGCCGCAGTTAAAACCGGAAATAAGTTTGTTTGTATCAAAGAAAATGCCTTATATGTCGCAGGTTGAGATTCAGGAAACCAATACCGACAGGAGAGTGATGCTTGTTCAGGTGCTGAAGGATAATCTTGGAGAAAACATTTTTGATTTAGCGAAAACCGACGATAAAATCAAAAATGAAATCAGAAGTTTTCTTATTAGTAACATAAATCCGCTTGTAAGTGAGAAGAATTCCGATAACCGTTACGTTTTCGTAATTAATTTTGATGCTCTTGCGCAAAACGGAAAAATTTCTGTCAATGAGTCTAACTTTATGTTGAAAGAAACAATTCAGTTTATTGAACAGATGGTTAAAGATAAAGGTAAAGACGTAAAATTTGTTATAGTATCTGAAAATTATACTTCTGAAGCGGTTCTCGATCAGTTGTCTGCGCTCAGGATAACGGAATTACAGGTGGATGTTTTCGCAAAAGACCTTGGCGATGGCAATAAAACCATGCAGGATCTAATCCAGCTTGTTCAGAACAACTATTCGGTGAATAACCAGAATCTCAAATTAATAACCGAATCAGGAAACCAGCAGGCACGGGAAATAGCCCGTCAGCTGGGTGTTCAGATAATGGAAGTCAATCCGGGGTTCTCTATCGATAACGAGAACGGAGAATCTATGGCTGAAACTTTTGTAGGATCATTAAACCTATTTGTACAAGCCTCAATAAATGGGTATACAAATTTACCGGCAAAAACAAAAATTCTCGCGTTTAATAATCAGGATACAACCAAAAATCCTGAAGTGAATAAGTTATATGATCAGATAAAACAATCGGAAACCGAATTCAGTAAATTCGGTTCTGTTGAAGATTTGTTGAATTTCATAAGAACCCAGTATGGTTTTAACCAGAAAGACGATGTATTAAAAGATATACTTTATAAATCAATTACAGCTTATATTCTCGATAATAAAATCAATTTGACTCCCGATCTTAACCTGAAAATCTTTGAAAGCGAATTCTCTGGTGCATTAAAATCACTTCTTGGCGAAAATATTGGAAATATTCTATTCGATGATTTATTCAGCCAATCACTCGTTAATCTTGTGCTTCAGTCGCCGAAACAGAAAATAAGCAGTGCGTATTTGCGTGAATATGAACGCATGAAAATGGCAGAAGAATTCGCGTGAAAATATATCTCGCATAATGTAGAAGTATCGTAAAAAGAAAAAATTAAAAAATATACTATTACGAAGCGGCTTCGTCTTCGGTAGAATAAATCGAGAACACGTTGTGTAATTTCGTGATATTGAATAAATCGGATACAAAAGGTTGTAAATTATAAAATCTAAGTTGTCCTTTTGCCTGATTAACTCTTTTGGAAATAGATATGAGGCTTCCCAGTCCGGAACTATTTATAAAATCCAATTCGTTAAAATTAAATAATATCTTATTTTCTCCGGCAGTTAATTTTTTTTCAACTTCGTTTGCTAAGGTTTTGGATGTTATTTCGTTAAGTTTGCCGGATAAGTCAAAAATAGTCCAATTATTCCTTGATCTTGTTTTAATTTGCATATATTCCCTCTTCACTGTTGAATATTTAAATAAATATTAACAAAAAAAAACAACCATTCAAGAAAAATATTAAGTCAAATTAAAGAGTTATCTAAAAATGATGAATTTTCAATTTAAAATTACGATAATAATTATGTTTTTAAAATTTTCTTTGAATTTGGATTTTATATAAGTATCATAATTAAATAATTTTTTACAAAAGTATTATTTAAGGAGGATTTGAATGAGCAATTTGTTTGAAACTTACTATAAAATGTCTGACGGTACCATAAAACAGGTTAATCCGTTTACCGGTACCGAAGTATGGACTGTTCCCGGAAGAGGCAAAAAACCGATTACAAATGAAATACCAAGAAACGCCAAGAAAATTGATAAACATGAAGTTGAAGGGCATTGTAATTTTTGTGAGAAAAAGTATCTGAATACACCTCCTGAAAAAGCGAGGCTTGTTAAAATTGATGGGAAATATGTTCCTTTAAAGAATGTAAAAGCAGAAGAACTGTTAAATACAAAAGCTGAGTTCAGAAGGGTCCCGAATCTTTTTGAAATAGTAACTTATGATTATTGGATGAAAAATTATGGATTTGAATTGACTAAAGATCAGATCCAGCATAAAAACGATTATCTATCTTCTGCTGCAGGAATAGAGCATGTTATAAACATAATAAACATGAAGTTAAAGTTATCTGGAATTGGCGATGAGGAAGTCAGGACAGTTATCAGCCTTCAGGAAAAGCTGAAAATGGCTGATGCTTTTTTTGGTGGCGCTCATGAGATTATTGTTGCAGGAAAACATTATAAACCAGGTGCTGTTTATGATGTCGAATTATGTTCTTCAGGCGAATTAACACCGGAAGAACACTATCAGTATTTCTTGTTCACAATAGATGCCATGAAAGATATATTTGCTCAGAACAGGTATGTGCGTTATATTTCTGTTTTTCAGAACTGGTTATCGATGGCGGGAGCATCGTTTGATCATTTGCATAAGCAACTTGTGGCGATAGATGAATGGGGTGTTGCCATGGAAGATGAAATAGAACTTTACAGAAAAAATAGAAATGTGTATAATGAAAAGGCAGTTAATTTTGCGAGTTACCATAATCTTGTGTTTGCGGAAAATGATTACGCGATAGCTTTTGTGGAAGTAGGGCACAGGTATCCGACAATAGCGATATATTCAAAAAGCAAAAACGCGATGCCGCAGGATCATACAAAAGAAGAGATAAGGGGTATAAGTGATATCGTACATGCCTGTCATGCGGCTATGGGGAGTCAGATTCCCTGTAATGAAGAGTGGTATTACAGCCCGATGGATGCCAAAGAAAATATTCCGTGGCATATAATGATTAAATGGAGAACAAACAATCCCGCAGGTTTTGAGGGTGGAACAAAAATATATGTTAATCCGATCAGTCCGGAAGATTTGAGGGATAAAATGGTACCGAGATTGTTTGAATTGAAAAATCAGAAGAAAATTGTGGAATTTCCGATTGCATTTGAATGTCCGTGTAAGCCAAACTGTCTAAATTATATCAATGGTGAAAAAAATTAACTGAACTTATAACCTGAGAGGAAAATATGAGTATAAAAAGAGTTTTTTTCATTTATGTCAGCAGTCTGGCATTAATATCAAGCGCAAATTTTGTTCATGCCGGAAGTTCACTTGAAGGGACATGGGAACTGCACTCACAGGTTCTTATCGGTCCGTATAAAGGTAATACTACTGATAATACACTTCAAATTACACAGGATCCATCAGGAAGAATTGATGGAAAGACCGTAGCCGCGAATGATTCACAGCAAGGGCGAGTAAGTGGATTGGTAAAAAGAACGACTATCGAAATGACATATTCATATCAGAAAGATGTCTATAGATGCACTCTACAGCTCGGTGAAGACGCTAACCTGATGGCAGGAGTATTCAGGCGTACAGACGGTAGCAGTGGTGTTATTTACGGTTTGAAGAAAGAGACTGAAGAAAAAAAGAAAAACTAAAAAAATTAGTTTTATTCAAAATTAGCTTTATTACCCGATAGGATAGTTTTCAAGGAAATCCCCGTTTAAATTTCTGTGGATTACATGATTATATTTTGCTATCATCTTCACTTAATTCAAAATCAACATCGGGAATAGTTCAATGGGTCATTATGCTGTTGTTGTTGCCGCAGGCTCAGGTACCCGAATGGGAACCGATATAGCGAAACAATATCTGATTCTGCTGGGTAAACCTGTACTTGCTCATACGTTGACGCGAATTTCATCTTTTGATTTTATCGATGGAATTATTGTGGTAACCAGAGAAAAAGAAATAGATTTTTGTCGAACTGAAATTATAAACAGGTTCGGGTTGGATAAAGTAAAAGATATTGTTTGTGGGGGTAAACGCAGGCAAGATTCGGTTTTCAATGGGTTAAAAAGGTTAAAAGAAATAAAACCGGATATCGTTTTTGTCCACGACGGTGTCAGACCTTTTTTTTCATCATCTTTATTTAAAGATATTTATGAAAAAACAAAAGAGTATGGTGCGGCTATATCCGCGGTTCCTGTTGTTTGTACGATTAAGGAATCTGATGATTTAATGTTTGTAAATAAAACCGTATCTCGTGATAAATTGTGGGAAATCCAAACTCCACAAGGGTTTTCTTTCGAGCTTATCTATGATGCGTATAAGAATGTTTACAATACCGATGAATCGATAATATTAACAGATGAAGCCATGGCTATTGAATATGCCGGTAAAAAAGTAAAAATTGTTGAAGGCAACAGAGAAAATATAAAGATAACAACTCCGGTAGACCTGATAATAGCCGGGCAAATATTGGAAAGAAAAAAATTTGAGTTATGAGAGTTGGGTTTGGATGTGATATTCATCCGTTTGATGTGAGAAAACCCCTTTTTCTCGGTGGAGTTTTTTTTCCGTCTTGTTGCGGTTTGAAAGGGCATTCCGATGCGGATGTGGTGCTTCATGCCGTGTGTGATGCTATTCTTGGCGCGGCGTCTTTGGGTGATATTGGTGAACATTTTCCGGATACGGATGAAAAATACAAAAATATACAAAGCGTAAAACTTCTTGAGTCTGTATTATCTAAAATAAGATCAAAGAATTATGAAATAGAAAATATCGATATTACAGTGATTGCTGAGAAACCTAAAATAAATCCGCAAAAAGAAAATATGCGGAAAATTATAGCAGATAGTTGTAAAATAACGAATGATCAGGTTAACATAAAAGCCACTACTGCCGAAAAACTTGGGTTTGTAGGAAGAGAAGAAGGAATTGTGGCTTATGCTGTGGCAACAATAAAATGTGCAGGGGGTATAGATGTCTAAAGTAAGGGTTCGGTTTGCCCCAAGCCCGACGGGGTTTATTCATGTGGGTAACGCGAGAACTGCTCTGATTAACTATATTTTCGCTAAAAAAAATAACGGCGAGTTCATCTTAAGAATAGAAGACACCGATAAAGAGCGCAATGTAGACGATTCTATCGAACATATAATATCGGATTTATACTGGCTTAAGATCGATTGGGACGAAGGGCCGAATAAAGGCGGAAAATACGGACCGTACCGCCAATCTCTTCGGACAAAATATTATATGGAACATATTAATAAATTGATGGATGAGGGGAAAGTTTATCCATGTTATTGTACGCCGGAAGAACTTGAGCAGAGGCGTCAGGATGCGTTGGCAAAAGGTGTACCGCCACGATATGATAATCGTTGCAGAGATCTTTCAGCCGCGGAAAAACTTTCTTTTGAGAACAGAGGTATTAAACCGGTATATAGATTTAAGGTTGAACCGGAGATCATAGCTGTCAATGATATTATTAAAGGCGAAGTGAGATTTGATACTTCCCTGATGGGCGATTTTGTTGTTGTACGTTCGGATTATTCGCCTACATTTCATCTCGCGGTTTGTGTGGATGACGCGATGATGGAGATATCCCATGTTATACGTGGAGAAGATCATCTCTCAAATACACCTCGTCATGTATTGTTGTTTAAAGCGTTTGGATATAATCCTCCTGAGTTTGCTCATTTAAGTTTGATTAAAGGCAAGAATAATCAGAATTTAAGCAAAAGAGACCTTAACGAATATTTTTCAATCTCCGGATTACAGAAAAAAGGATATATCCCTGAATCGGTTATAAATTATCTGGCTACTTTGGGTTCAGCTGTGGAAGAAAGCAAAGAGATAATGAATATGGAAGAACTCATAGCTAATTTTGAACTTGAGAACATGGGGACTTCCATAGCCGCCTTTGATGTCGACAAACTCGATTGGTATGGAGGCAACTATATCAGGTCTGAAGAATTGTCGAGGATTACCGAATTGACGATACCATATTTAAAAGGGGCCGGGCTGGAAATCAGTAACCTCGATGAGAAGGAATACCGTTATCTTCTTGATGTGGTTGATGTAATAAGGCAGAATGTCAGTCATCTCTCAGAAATGGCGGAGTACGCGAGCATCTTCTTCAATAAGAAAATAGAACTATCCGATGAGATACTTCAATCATTATCTTCTGAAAAAAGCAGGATGGTTTTATCTGCTGTTGTGGATGTATTAACCCAAATGGAAAAAGATATTACACGGGAAACATTTAAGGATTTTTGCAACAAGGTTTTTACGATTACATCTATCAAAGGGAGAGATTTTTATCATACGTTGCGATGGGCTCTGACAGGCAAAAATTGCGGGCCTGAGTTGATAGATATCTTTCTTCTTTTAGGAAAAGACAAGGTAAAAGCCAGAATAAAGGATGTGCTATAAATGAATAAATTTGGTGATTTATACATATCTAACACATATTCCGGGAAAAAAGAAAAATTTGTTACAATATCGGAAGGTGAAGTTAGAATGTATGTTTGCGGAGTAACGGTTTATGATAGATGCCATCTTGGCCATGCGAGAGCGGTGGTTATATTTGATGTGATTTACCGGTATCTTATGGCTTTAGGTTATAATGTAACATTTGTCCGTAATTTTACTGATGTTGACGATAAAATAATTAATCGTGCAAATGAGCTTGGTATAAATTGGAAAGAACTTGCAGAGAAGTTTATTTTGAAATTCAGGGAAGATTTTTCTCCCATGAATGTTCTCACTCCGACTTTCGAACCGAAAGCGACAGATCATATAGACGGTATAATTGAGGCTGTACAGTCTCTTGTTGACAAAGGGTTTGCTTACGAAAAAGACGGAGATGTTTTTTATCGTGTCCGGAAATTTTCAGATTATGGAAAACTTTCCGGCAGAAGTGTGGACGAACTCCAATCTGGAGCCAGAATAGATGTAAATGCGGCAAAAGAAGATCCGCTTGATTTCGCTTTATGGAAGAAATCGAAGGAAAATGAGCCTGCATGGGATAGCCCGTGGGGGCCTGGACGCCCGGGGTGGCATATTGAGTGTTCGGTTATGTCGCGCAGATATCTTGGCGATCATTTCGATATACATGGCGGCGGACAGGATCTTATATTCCCACACCATGAGAATGAGATTGCCCAATCGGAGGCAATGTCCGGCGAAAAATTTGCTGATTATTGGATACATAATGGTTTTGTGACAATCAATAAAGAAAAAATGTCCAAATCGACCGGTAACTTTTTTGCCCTTGAAGATATTTATGATCATTGTGAACCACGGGTATTGCGGTTTTTCCTGCTTTCGCGCCATTATAAAGTACCTCTTGATTATTCTCTTGATTTATTGGATGAGTCAAGGCAGGCTTTGGAGCGGATAGAGAATTCTGTTGGGCTTGTGGAAAATCTTCTGGAACGCAAATCAATAAAAACGGATGAGGTTGATGAAAATATCTGGTTGCGGAAATTCTTTACGGCAATGAATGACGATTTTAACACTCCGCAGGCCATTGCCGTAATATTTGAGCTTGTAACGGTAATGAATCAGAAGTTGATGGATAATCAGATAGATGTTGACTTGGCTGTAAAATGCAATACTGTAAAGAAGGTTTGCGGGATTCTTGGAATCATTTTAAACCCATCGATGTTCAATTTTGTATCCATAGAAGAATTGCCTGCGTTAAAAGATGGTGATGAGGAAGTAGGAAAATTCCTGGAAATAGTAAAATCCACACCTGATTCATTCTTTTTTTATCCTAAAGATGAAGTTAAGAGATTGGTTTGGGAAAGATTGTTCTTCAGAAGAAGCAAAGATTTTGCGCAGGCTGATAAAATACGTGATGAATTGTCCAAATTGGGTTATATTATAAGAGATACAAAAGAAGGCACAATTTTTCTTCAAAATATGAAAGATGAGAGGTAATAATGAAGGGTATATTTATTACTTTTGAAGGTCCGGAAGGTTGCGGCAAAACAACCCAGTCAAAATTGCTTGCCGATCTTCTTGCTTCGATGGGATACAATGTTGTACTCACCCATGAACCGGGAGGAACAAATATAGGCGAGAAAATAAGAAAAATGCTTCTTGACCCGCAAAATGGCGAGATGTTGCCATTTAGTGAATTGTTTCTTTTTCTCGCAAGTAGGTATCAGCTTGTAAACGAGCTGATAGAAAAACAGCTTGAAGCAGGTAACATTGTAATATGTTCAAGATATACCGATGCTACCCTTGCTTATCAGGGATATGGAAGAGGGCTTGATATAAATATATTGAATCAGTTAAACGATATAGCAACTAATAAGATTTACCCTGACCTGACAATCCTGCTTGATATGAATCCGGAATCCGGATTGGTTAGAGTCAAAGAGCGGATCGAAAACAAAAAGGAAAATATTGTTATTCCAATGGAAAAAGATCGTATAGAAGAAGAGAGAATCGAGTTCCATACCAGAGTTAGGGAAGGGTATCTTGATTTATGTAGAAAATATCCTGCCAGAATTAAACGAATAGACGCTGACGATACTTTGGAAAATGTTCAGGCAAAGGTTAAGGAACTTGTGATTGATGTGTTGGAAAAAGTCTAATATATGGGATGGCTCGTTTATAAGCAGAGTGCATGATTCAAACAGGTTGGCACATGCTTACATTTTTCTTGGACAGGACCAGCAGAAGAAGTATTGGACTGCCCAGTCGTTGGCAAAAAGGTTGTTCTGCAAAAGTAAACAGGATGATTATTGCGATATTTGTCAATCCTGCCGCCAAATTGAAAAAGGGGTTCATCAGGATATATTTATTTTACGCCCATTTGGTGCAGCGCGGGTTATAAAAATTGAAACAGTAAGAAGATTACAGTCGTTTCTTTCACTTAAAAGTGTCGATGGAAGTAAAAAAATAGGTATTATAATCGATGCTGACAGAATGCGTCCTGATGCGGCAAACGCAATGCTAAAAACTATTGAGGAACCACCGGATAACTCTCTTATAATTCTTATATCCGATGATATAGAAAAAATTCTTTCAACAATAGTTTCAAGATGCCAGCAGATTTATTTTCCGGTTTCTCCTCGTGAAGTTATTGTGGAATTTCTCATCAATGAATATGAATTCGATAAATCCAAATCCGAAATGATAGCCGATATTTCCAGAGGTAATTTTACATACGCGATAAGATATTCCGATAACGAAAGAAGAGAATGGAGAGATTGTGTTCTCGATTCAGTTTTTGATTTGTTCGATGAAAAACATGAGTTTTTGTCTTTAGCGGATGAATTTGAGTCTAAGATTTCCAATTTAGCGAAAAAAGCTGTGCTAAATGACCCGAGATATACATCGGCAGATCCATCTGACGATGATGATCTTGATGAAAAAGAAAAAAAAGCGATTGAAAAAAGTTTATACAACGAGGAAGTTAGTGATTTCTTTCAGTTTTTGGAATCCTTATGCAGAGATATAATTGTTTTTAAGGAAACTGAAACGGAATCGCAGTTGATTAATCTGGATAAATGCGAGAAAATAAAAAAAGTGGCTTATAAATATGATTTTGATACTTTAAATGAGATTCAGTGTGATATTCAGAAAGCTTATGAGGGGTTTAAAGGAAATACAGCTTTGGAATTTGTGCTTGAAATCCTTTTTGAAAGAATACAGAGAAGAATCGGTGTTTATTCAAAATAAAAAAAACATATATTTAACATATTGGGTGGTAACTATTGTTTTTGTCCATTGCTTGAATATTTTTGCGGACGATATTATTAAAACTATAGACGGAAAGACAATAATAGGGAAAATAGTTAAAGAAGATAAAAAAGGAGTATATGTTGATATTGAAGGTGATACAATACTTCTTGAACGAAAGGGAATAAAAAGTATTCAAATAATTGAAAAATGGGATATAGATGAAAATGTAAAGATATTGCCTGGTTCCAAACCGGCAAAAAGCGCTAAAAAAGTTTTAACAAAGAACAAAAAAATAAAAAAAGATACGGTTTATTTTCCTTTGAAAGAGGGAAACTGGTGGAAATATAAAGTCTTATATGTTAGTGAAAGCTTGAATAAAAATAAAAAAAGCGCGAATAAAAAAGAATATAAACTTGAATGGAGAATATCAAATATATTAGAATCCACTTATTTTGGACAGTACAGATGGCATTTGAAACCTGTATATGTATTTGAGATGAAAAGATCGGGGGAGAAAAAAGTATTAAAAAAAATATTATTTATGGGCTCGTTAATAAATGATTTGGATAAATCGTTTTTGGTAATGAGGACAACCGAATCAATAGATGATTTTCCTTTTTTTCAAAGATGGGTACCTTTAAATCCTTTTTTGAAATATTGCCGCAGATGGGTTGATATGGGGCAGGAGAATGGTGTTAAGATTAAGTCGGATAATCAAATCAAAGGAATAGAGTCTTTACAAACGGATTATGGATCTTATGATGACTGCCTTTATATAGAAAGGTTGGATGAAATAGAAAACCAGGTTTTGAAAACCAGAACGCGAATGTGGTTTTCACCGAAAATCGGGTTGGTCAAACTGGTTCAGGAAACAGTGTTTCCTGAAAGTAACAAATCTATGAATGAAAAATCATGCGTATTAAAAAGCTATGAGTTAGTCGAATATGGAGTGAATTGAGATGAATACAGATCAAAAAAAGATCACGAAATGGTTTCTGATAAGAATGCGTGAAGCTGGCAGAAATTATGTCTGCAAACAACCTGAGGATATGGAAATAAAACCTGGAGAATATTGTGTCGTTGAACTTGATCGTGCGGAAGATTACGGTAAAATATTATCGTTTATCGAACCATCACCTGACGATATTAAAGGATCGATAGTAAAGAGAATAAAAAGAAAACTTACCGAAAACGATTTAATTAAGATCGACGAGAATAAAAAGAAAGCGAATCAGGCATATCAGAAATGTTTGCGAAGGATATCCGAGCATAATCTCGATATGAAACTGGTTGATGTTGAGTTTAGTCTTGATTGCTCAAAAGTTATTTTTTATTTTACGGCTGACGGAAGGGTGGATTTCAGAGAACTTGTAAAATCGCTTGCTACTGAGTTTCGTGCGAGAATAGAATTGAGGCAAATCGGTGTGCGCGATGAATCAAAAATTCTTGGAGGACTCGCTTCTTGCGGAAGGCAGTTGTGTTGCTGTACCTTTTTGTATGAATTCGCTCCGATAAATATCAGGATGGCAAAAGAACAGCGTCTTCCATTGAATCCGTCAAAAATTTCAGGGTTGTGCGGAAGGCTTCATTGTTGTTTGCGGTATGAATATAAATATTACCGTAAAACGGCCAAAACAATGCCACGAGAAGGATCTATTGTGTCTACGCGTACGGGACAAGGTAAAGTAATTGATCTTAATATAATTAAAAGAACTGTGCTGGTTCAGTTGGAGAATCAGAATATCACTGAATTTCCTGTAGAGGAGATAAAAATTCTAAAAGATCAGCCATTGGCTAAAGTAGAAACCAAACGGCTTGGTGAAGAAATAGATGTCAAGGAACTGAGAAAACTTGAGGATATACCGAGCGATCTTGACGAGTTTGACGACGACGATGATGACGAATTGGATTCCGATACAATTCAAACTGATACCAGAGAAAAAGATAAAAGGGAAAAGAGAGAATTCAAAGATCGGGAAAATAATCAAAATAGGCCAAATCATCATAATCATAACAACGATAACCGAAGGAATTTTAATAATAATAACAATCATAATCACAAAAAATAATCCAGCAAGGGATAGTTATGAACAGGAAATTCTACATCACAACAGCCATAGATTATGTAAATGCACTACCTCACCTTGGAACCGCGTATGAAAAAATAGGCGCGGATGTAATGGCGCGATTCAAGAGGATGGCAGGATACGATGTATTTTTCTTAATGGGAGTTGATGAACACAGCGCGAACGTGGCTAAACAGGCGAAACTGAAAAATCTTGATACCAAAATTTACTGTGATCAGATGGCTCAGGAATTTGAAAAGGTCTGGAATAAACTCGATATAAAATACGATAGGTTTATAAGAACCACGGATAATGATCACATAAAATCCGTTCAGGAATTATTCCGGCGCATTAATGAAAACGGCGATATTTATAAAGGTAAATATGCCGGATGGTACTGTATATCCTGTGAACGGTTTTATATGGAGAAAGAACTGGTTAATTCCAACTGTCCGATTCATAATACAAAACCACAATGGCTTGAAGAAGAAAATTACTTTTTCAGACTTTCGGCTTATGCACAACGATTGCTTGATCTTATTGAGAAGAACCCACGGTTTATTGAACCGGAAATACGCAGAAATGAAATCGTAAATGTTATAAAAAATGGGCTTGAGGATATAAGTGTATCGCGCTCTTCCGAAGTATGGGGTATTCCTGTGCCTTTTGACGAAAAACACGTGGTTTATGTGTGGTTTGATGCCCTTATAAATTATATAACCGGCGCAGGGTTTCCGGAATACGATGATAAATTTAGTAAATTGTGGCCTGCGGATATGCATGTTATCGGGAAAGATATTACACGGTTTCACTGTATAATTTGGCCTGCAATGCTGATGGCGGCAGGTATTGAGGCACCGCAAAAAGTATTTGGGCACGGTTTTATATATTTATCCGGTGAGAAAATGAGTAAATCAGCCGGAACCGCTCTGGATCCGGTATCGTTGGCGCAGAAATACGGTGCAGATCCGCTCAGGTATTATCTGATGAGAGAAATACCTTTCGACAGGGACGGCGATTTTGTAATGGAAAATTATCACCAGCGGTATCAGTCGGATCTTGCCAATGATTGGGGGAATCTTATCCAGAGAACGTTATCCATGATAAACAAATACCGGGATGGTAAAGTTTATTCTACAAGAAATTTATCCAATCCGGTTGTGGAAGAATGGCGCGGTATTCTCTCCGATATTTTGGGATCGATCGAGGAAGATTACAATACGATGCGGATCAATATTGTTTTATCAAAAGTATGGCAGTTGATCCAGCTTAGCAACAGGTTTGTCGATTCTCAGGCGCCGTGGAAATTATATAAGCAGGATAAAAATTCCGAAGAACTTGATTTTACTCTGTATTCTCTCGTTGAAATGATCCGTATAGCCAATATACTTGTGTACCCGGTAATGCCGACGATATCCAATCGTGTTCAGGACCAGTTGAATATAAATTATCCGATTACTCTCGATGAAGCTTCGGTCTGGGGGCGTATCTCTTCAGGCCATGCGATCGGGAAAATCGAGCCGATATTTCCGAAAAGTGAAGTTTGATGAACATTTTCGATTCACATGCTCATTTAACTGACGAAAAGTTTGCCGTTGATGTGGATGATGTTATTTGTAGGGCGAGCCAAAACCATGTCAGCGGAATTATCTCGGTGGCGGATTCGGTTGAAGTATCTCTAAATGTGTTGAATTTGAGCGAAAAATATAACTGGATTTACCCGACGGCTGGCATTCATCCTCATTACGCTGAGCAAGTTAATGAAGAAGAAATTGAAAAGTTATATTATATACTGAGATCCAATAAGAAATACGTGGCTGTGGGTGAAACAGGGCTTGATTTTTATTACGGAAAGGATATAAAAGAACACCAGGTTGTATTATTTAAAAAACATCTCGATATTGCCGCTGAATTGAGTTTACCCGTTATCGTTCATTGCCGGGAAGCCGAAGATGTTATTCTGAAAGTGCTTGGGGAAAAATCCGGATTGCGTTGTTTGTTTCATTGTTTTTCGGGTGATGATATCTTTTGCAGGAAAATACTTGAAATGGGATTTTATGTATCATTTTCCGGAATACTGACATTTAAAAATTCGCAAGCAATAAGGCAGGCGGCCATGGTTGTACCTTTAGACCGTATATTGATAGAAACGGATTCGCCTTATCTTGCTCCGCAGGGATATAGGGGAAAACGAAACGAGCCTGCTTATTTGGTAAATACTCTTGAATCTCTTGCTGAAATAAGAAAAATGAATGTGTCTGATATGGCGCAAATAACATATAACAATACAAAGAATTTTTTTAGTATAAGGGATTAATTAAATGATATCTGGATTTAAATATGCTGTTGGAATCGATGTCGGCGCAACGAGTATAAAAATCGGATTGGTAAATTCGGACTGGCAGATAATTGAGCGAAGAATAATATGGATGGAAAGATATAATACACCCGATAAATTTTTCGCGTCGATAAAGGATGATATAGATTCCATGTTATCTGACTGGAATTTAGTACATGATGATTTGACAAGTATCGGTATTGGCCTTCCGGGGTGTGTCGATTCGGTTAACGGTATTGTTCGCGACCTGACCAATATTCGTGGTTGGGGTGAGGTAAATGTGCATGAGAACATGAAAAAGATTCTCGGTGTTCCGTCTTATATAGATAATGATGTTAACCTTATGACTGTCGGTGAATGGATTCATGGTGCGGGTAAGGGATGCAAAGACATGTTTTGTTGTACACTTGGTACAGGTGTAGGTGGCGGGATTGTTATGGACGGTAAAATATGTCGCGGATCAACTTTATGTGCTGGTGAAATCGGTCATATAAGTTTGTTTTTAGATGGTGAAAAATGTAATTGCGGGAACAAGGGATGTCTTGAAAGGTATGTAGGTAATAATGCTATAGTAAAACGTACTGTGGCTATTCTGGATAAAACTCCTGACCAGGGCGATATATTGTTGAGGATGATAGATGGCGATTTATCCAAACTGACACCCAAAATGATTTTTGAAGCGGCTAAAAACGGTGATACGGTTTCGAATTTTATCTGGAAAGAAACAGGATATTATATCGGTGTTGCTTTCACAAGCCTTGTAAATATTTTGAATCCTGAAAAAATTGTTGTGGGTGGTGGAGTGGCGCAAGCGGGCGATATCCTTTTTGATCCTATTATTGAAACTGTAAAAAAATATGCTATGCCGGTAGCTACAAAGAATCTTAAAATTGTTCCTGCAATGCTAGGCGAAGATGCCGGGATAATGGGAGCGGCAACATATAGTTTAATGAGAAATTCTAACGAGGAGTCGGTTCAGTGAAAATACTTGTTACTGGAGGCGCAGGTTTTATAGGTTCGAATTTAATTCAATCGCTGATTAAGGCAAATCACGATATTTGTTGTCTGGATGATTTCAATGATTATTATGATCCCAGGATAAAGAGGGAAAATATCAGGGAATTTCTGGATTATAACAGTTTCAAAGTGAATGAATGTGATATTCAGGATTATAAGAAAATGAAGGAAATATTCCGGAAAGAAAATTTCGAGCTTGTTGTTCATCTTGCCGCGCGAGCCGGGGTTAGGCCGTCAATAGCTGAACCCGATTTATATAACAGAGTAAATATGATAGGCACAACACACCTTCTTGATCTGGCTAAAGAAAACAAGGTAAAACAATTTATTTTCGGTTCCACATCATCGGTTTATGGTGTTAACAGCAAAGTTCCGTTTTCTGAGGATGACAGAATAGATAAACCGATTTCTCCGTATTCAGCTTCAAAAATTGGCGCTGAAATGTCGTGTCATGTTTATCATTATTTATATAAACTCAACGTTACAATATTGCGATTTTTTACCGTATACGGCCCGCGTCAACGCCCTGAGATGGCTATACATAATTTCGCTATGAAAATACTTAAGGGCGAACCGCTTCCATTTTTTGGCGATGGTTCTTCGAGAAGAGATTATACTTATGTTGACGATATTGTCGGCGGTATACTAAAAGCTATAGAGAAGAATTTTGAATATGATGTATTTAATCTTGGAAATTCAAAAACCACTTCTCTGGCGGAACTGGTTGAATTGCTCGAGGTAACACTCGGGAAAAAAGCTGTTTTAAAAAGATTGCCCATGCAACAAGGAGATGTTCCTATTACATACGCTGATATCACAAAATCCAGGTCGGTTTTAGGATACGATCCGAAAACAAGTATTAAAGAAGGAATAGAAAAGTTTGCCAACTGGCTTCTGAAAAAATAATAATTATACAAATGTAAAAATTGTTTGGGTTTTAAAAAATATTTTGATAGTATTTTTTAGCCGGTTCTATCAATAAAACTTATAAAAAAATTCCCTTTAAAAAAATAAATGAAAGGTATTGCTGTGGTTAAAAATTTTGAATTTTCAAAATTCAAAGTATCATTTCTAATTTGTCTATTTTTGATAAATCAAAATTTGTTTGCCCAGAATTCAAATCCGGTTGAATTTAATAATGAAGGCTCGATTTTAGAAAAAAAGGATAATGCTGAATTCAATGTAAAAAATCAACATGAATTTGATAATGAGCAATTTATCAACAAAATAAAAAGAGGGTTGCCTATAGAAGAAACTACTGATGTTGATTTTAATGACGGTAAAAAATCCGAAATTGACAATGAACAAAATTTTATTCAGCAGCAAGAACTCAAACCGGGAACTATAGAGGAAATCAAAACAATAGAAGGTGTTCCTGCTGTGAAAGAATCACAAGTTGAACCTGAGAATGCCGAGCCTGCTGAACCTGACAACGCGGATAATATACAGAAAATTAAGGAAGACCTTCCTATCGAGGTGAATGCGGATAATGTTGAGTATGTTAAGGAAGAACAGCTTGTAAAAGGAACCGGAAATGTTGTTATTAATTTTAAAGGGGTTCAGTTATCGGCTGATAAAATAACTGTTAATCTTATGACAAAAGACGCTTATGCCGATGGTAATGTGCGTATTTATCAAGGTGATCGGTTATATACTGCTGAACACGCGTATTACAATTTTGCTTTGGAAAAAGGGAAATTTGAGAATACTAAAGGGCACTTCAAACCGTTTTTCCTGTATGGAGAATATGTTGACAAACCGGAGAAAAAGGCCGAGTATCACATAAAAAACGGTTATATAACTACATCCGATTACCGTCTACCGGATTACAGGATAAAAGCGAAGACTGTTGATATATATCCTCAGGATAAAATTATACTGAAAAATATAGTTTTTTCCATAGGGAAAGTTCCCGTATTCTGGGTTCCATATTGGTATTATCCATTATTGGATAAAGATGTACCATTTTCAATGGTTCCCGGATACTCAAAAAAATGGGGCGCTTATCTTTTGAATTCGCTTCAGGTATATCGTTCTGAAAACCTGAAGATACAGCTTATTCTTGACATGATGTCAAAACGCGGTGTGGCTCCCGGTATTGATGCGCAGTATAATTTTCAGGAAAAAATCAAAGGTATGTTTAAAAGTTATGCTTTGCGCGATAAAGCATTTGAAAAATATGAAGAATCACCGGATGAGGTTCAGAGTATAAAAAGAAGATCGAAGAACAGGTATCGCGTTACCCTTGAGCATGCGCAGAGAATTTCTGAAGATACAAGGCTATTGGGCGAATTGAATTTCCAAAGTGATAAACAGATTATTGATGACTTCTTCCAAAGAGAGTTTGAAGAGCAGATACAGCGAGTAAACTTCGTCGATTTGACAAAAGCAACAGAAAAATATCAATTCGAGGCATATATATCACCACGGTTTAATAGCTTTTTTGATGTTCTTGAAAGGTTACCTGAATTCAGTTTTACCACAAAAAACGCAAAATTATTTGATACACCTCTTTTTGTGGAAACAGATTCCCGGGCGGCTCGGCTAAATTTCTTATTCGACGATGAAAACCGTGATTTTGATTCTACAAGGTTGACATCGTTTGCGAAAGCTTCTATTCCGATGTTTTTCTGGGATTGCCTTAATGTGGATCCTTATGTTGCTGGGAGAACAGTAACTTATTCGGATTTTCGCAGTGGAAGAAAAGAACCGAGACTTGTCGGTGAATTTGGTGTAAACACAGATATGAAGGTATCTAAAATTTTCCCTGTTGAAAGCAAAAATTGGAATATTCATCAAATCAGGCATGTTTTTGAACCTTCGATAAACTTTAAAATTTTAAAAACGAATGTAGATCCGGATAAAATCCATCAATTCGATTTGATAGATGGTTATAACGATGATGCAGTATTCTCTTTCAATTTTAGAAATTTGTTGCAGACAAATAGATGGAAAGAAAGAGTCGAGATATCACCCAAAACTGTTGATCGGGATCAGAAAATCAGGCATAAAGGAATAGAGGAAGTCACAACCGATTTAATTGATTTTGCGGTGATGTTTGATTTCTTTCCGTCAGGAGCAGATAGAACTACTTACCCGATAGGCCATTTGAATCCGAGTTATCGAAATTTGAGCGCTCTTGATTTCTTTTTTCTACGAAATATTGTGCAGGGATCCCCATTGCTTAGCAGTACAAAAGATAAATATCTTTCCGATCTTTTGTTTGATCTTAAATTTGAGCCATTTGATTGGCTTGCCACAAGTTTGATTACACGATACGATCCATATAAACGGCAGATATCGGAAGTTACATGGGGATTAAGTTTCTTCAATACTGATAAAGTCAGCTGGGATGTGTATACATCGTTCTATATAGGTGGAAGTACTCAGCTATCTCATACATTCAATTACAGGATAAATCAGGATTGGAGAATACAAATATCACATATAATAGATTTCAACAAACCATCCAGCGATGGAAGTATTTTGGACTACCAGCGTTATACGATAATAAAAGACCTTCATGAGTGGGAACTGGCGTTCTCATATAGTGACAGGAGATATGTAAGGGTTGAAAAGGAAGTAGACAGAACATTTTATGTTATGTTTTATTTAAAAGATTTTCCAGATATAAAATTAAAAGTGGGCAATTGATATTTAGAAGGGAGATAGTTGATGAAGATTTCCATTATTGGCACTGGTTATGTCGGTCTTGTGACGGGTGTTTGTCTATCTGAAGTAGGCCATAATGTATTGTGCATTGACAATGATGAAGAAAAATTAAAAAAGCTCAAACAGAATATCGTGCCGATATATGAACCGGGGCTTGAAGAATTAATGAGAAAAAACATTGAAGAGGGAAGACTGCGTTTTTCATCTGATATAAAAGAAGCTGTGGAAGAAAGTTCCGTGATATTTGTATGCGTAAATACACCGCCAAAATCAAACGGACAAGCCGATCTTACATATGTGGAGAAAGTCGCCAGGGAAATAGCTTCATTAATGACATCATATAAGGTTATAGTCGATAAAAGTACGGTTCCGGTAAAAACGGGTGAAAAGGTTGCTGAAACGATTCAACGATATAACAAGAAAAAAATTGATTTTGATGTCGTATCGAATCCTGAATTTTTACGTGAAGGATCCGCTGTTGAAGATACTCTGAAAATGGATCGTATAGTGATAGGTGTTGATAACAAGAGAGCGGAAAAAATTATGCGCGAGATATACGCGCCGTTCAACGCCCCGGTTATTGTTACGGATATAAAAAGCGCTGAACTTATAAAACATGCATCAAACGCGTTTCTCGCTACAAAAATATCATTTATTAATTCAATTGCTAATATTTGCGAAAAATCAGGCGCGAATGTTGAAGAAGTAGCATTAGGAATGGGGTTGGATAAAAGAATAGGAAGAAGTTTTCTCAATGCTGGTATTGGATACGGTGGTTCATGTTTTCCGAAAGATGTATCGGCGTTCATAAGAATAGCGGAAGAGCTTGGATATGATTTTAGAATTTTAAAGGTTGTCGAGGACATTAATAGAGAGCAGGTTCAGCATTTTATAAAAAAGATCGAAGAGACTTTATGGGTAATTAAAGATAAAGTAATAGGTATACTTGGATTAGCCTTTAAACCTAATACTGATGATATGCGAAACGCTCCGGCGATTGAGATAATAAAAACTCTGCAAAAAGAAGGCGCTGTTATAAAAGTGTATGACCCTCAGGCAATGGAAAACGCAAAGAAAATTATTGAAAATGTTCAATATTGCTCAAGCCCGTACGAGGTCGCGAAAGACGCAGAAGCAATTATTCTTGTAACGGAATGGCAAGAGTTTGCCGATATGGATATGGAAAAAGTCAGAAATTTAATGGTTCATCCTATAATAATCGACGGAAGAAACTTGTATTCACCCGCTAAAATGGTAGAACATGGATTCATATATAAAAGTATCGGACGATAAGTTATTTATAAATCTGCGCAAAGAGTCTGAACCGGTTTCTACAGTTGTTGAATTCGATAAATTTAAAAGATTGATCGAATCAAAAAATTTATCAATTGGAATTGTTGGGTTGGGATATTCCGGATTGCAGCTTGCTGTCGCTTTTGCCAACGCTGGATATACGGTGACGGGAATCGAATTTGACAGGAAAAAAGTAAAAAAACTCAATTCCGGAGAATCATATATAGAAAATGTTACTGATGATGATTTGAAAAAAGTAATATCCAATGATAAATTCTTTGCCGCGTATGATTTAAATATTCTTTCAGAAAATGATGTCGTAATAATAAGCGATCAGATACCGACTACTTATCCGAAGAATAAAGATGTGTCTTTTCTTATGGCGGTAATAGAAAATATAATAAGTGGCATGAAGAAAACTCAGCTTATTATTATGGATAACGCGATGGCTCCAGGTACTTGCGCAGAGGTAGTTTTCCCATTATTTGAAGAGCAGAACCGCAAAATAAACCGGGATTATTATTTATCTGTCGCGCCTGAACGGATTGATCCGGGAAATAAAAATGTCAAATTATCTCTTATTCCCCGTGTTATTTCCGGTATGACATCAGAGAGTAAAATTCTTGCTCAAGTGTTGTTTTCTCAAATTTTGAAACAAATAGTGGAAGTATCATCAACCACTACAGCTGAGATGGTAAAATATCTGGAAAACTCACATAAATGGGTCAACCTTGCGTTAGTAAACCAGTTTATGATTATGTGCAACACTCTTGGCGTAAATGTTTGGGAAGTAATAAAAGCAGTTAAATCAAATCCGTTCGAGTATTTCAGGTTTCTTCCAAATCCTGGTTACGGGTCTTATTCAAAATATAATACCGAACCGTTTTCACTAACGTGGAAAAAAGATTTTACCGAATTAAAAAACGACATAATCGATTTTTCAATCGAAATAAACACTCTTATAACTCGTGATTATATTATAAACAGAATAACTGATTCGTTGAATTCACGAAAAAAATGTGTGAACGGCTCAAATATATTGATTGTGGGAGTAGCTAATAAAAGAGATATAAGTGAATGGAATGAGGCTCAATCGGTAGAAATAATAAACATTTTGCTGGATAAAGGCGCAAATATTTATTACCACGATAATTTTGTGCCTGATATTGAACTTGTCAATAAAGGATTTCCATTGAGCTCGATAGAGTTGACTTCGGAAATGATAAGCTGGGTTGATATCGTGGTAATACTTATGGATCATTCTAATATCGATTTCGAGCTGATTGTAAAGAATGCATCTTTAATTCTTGACGCAAAAAACGTTACTGAAAAAATAAACCTGGAAAAACAAAACGTAATATTACTTTGAGGAGGCATGACTTAATGGCAAACTATCTTGTTACCGGCGGCGCTGGATTTATCGGTTCGAATATCGTCAGGTTTTTGGTTAACAGGGGATTAGACAAAGTAAGAGTGATTGACGATTTGTCTTCAGGCAGAATGATTAACCTAAATACACTGATGGATAAAATCGAGTTTATTCAAGGCGATATAAGAAATATAAAAACGTTGAAAAAAGCGGTAGATGGAATTGATTATATACTCCATCTTGCCGCGATACCTTCTGTTCCAAGATCGGTGTTATTGCCTGATTTAACAAATGATGTAAACATAAACGGAACACTGAATTTATTGATTGCCGCAAGAGACGCCAAGGTCAAAAGAGTTGTTTTTACGTCATCTTCATCAATTTATGGTGATTCACCGGTAATGCCGAAAGTAGAAACGATGATTCCGAATCCGATATCTCCTTATGGGATACACAAGTTGACCGGAGAATATTACAGTAAGGTATTTTTTCAGTTATACGGTTTGGAGACGATTTCCTTGCGTTACTTCAACGTATTCGGACCTAATCAGGATCCGGCATCCGAATATGCGGCAGTAATTCCAAAATTTATCAAAATGATTCTGAACGATCAAAACCCAACTATATTTGGTGATGGTGAACAAACCAGGGATTTTACTTATGTGATTAATGTGGTTAAGGCAAATATTCTTGCCGCGGAATCCAAACTTGATGGATATTTTGGTGAGGTAGTTAATATAGCATGTAACGACAGTATTTCGCTGAATTCTCTTGTCGATATGATAAATGAGATATTAGGGAAAAACGTAAAACCTACATATCTTCCTGTTAGAGCGGGTGATATAAAACATTCTCTTGCCGGCATACAAAAAGCGAAAGAAATCCTGAACTTTTCACCGGAAATTATGATGAAGGAAGGTCTTCAGCTAACTGTGAACTGGTACAAGAATCAAAATGGGTGAAACTGTATCGGATTTAATTAATAGACTGAAACTTTATTTCAATCAGGCAAAATCGAACGGTAGACCATATATTTTGCCTGCTGTTTTGCATGAATCACAAATGTTTTTAGGCGATTCAGATTCTAATTTCGATGATGAAATGAAACAAATCGATCGGGAAACAAAACTTGATTCTGAAACAAAACTTTCAGTCGAGAATAAACAAGAATTGCTCGATTCTCTTTATGCGCAGATCAATAATGGTGATGGGAAATGCAGGCGATGTTTACAGCTTGCGGATAATAGAACGCATATCGTATTTGGTATAGGAAACCCCGATGCAGATCTTCTGTTTGTTGGTGAAGCTCCGGGACGGGATGAAGATATTCAGGGTATTCCATTTGTCGGAAAAGCAGGTCAGTTATTAACAAAAATTATTGAGTCGATAGGGTTAAAGAGATCACAGGTATATATAGCCAATGTTCTTAAATGCAGGCCGCCGGATAATAGGAATCCCTTACCGGATGAAATTGAGAGTTGCAGTCCATATCTATTCAGGCAGATTGATATAATTCAGCCGAAAGTAATTTGTGCATTAGGTGCTTTTGCCGCAAAAACTTTGCTTGGAAGCGATAAAAACATTTCTTCTGTGCGTGGCAAACGGCTTGAATATAGAGGATGTATTTTAATACCGACTTATCATCCTTCTTTTCTTTTAAGAAGCCCGAACATGAAACGCGAAGTCTGGAAAGATATGCTTGAAATCAAGAAAGCTCTTCAAGCTTAATCTATAAATAAAGAATTATCATTATGCCTCAATCAATTGAACAGAATAATAAATATGCGAAAGTAGTTTTTGAAATCGCGCTTGATAAATCTTTCGATTATATAATTCCTTCTCATCTGCAGGACAAAATTTTCCCCGGAAGCATAGTAAAAGCTCCTTTTGGAGAAAAGGTTCTCGACGGATATGTCATCGAGCTTACCAACCAGTCAAACATAGAAAAATTGAAAGAATTGATTGAAGTATCCGGCGAACAGGTTTTGCTTGAGACACATTTATTTGATCTGGCAAAATGGATGAGCGAATATTATATATGCCCACTCGGTTTGGTTTTAAAAGCTGTATATCCTTCTTATTTGAAAGAATATGGAAAAAAGAGACGAAATACCGATTCAATTTTTTTGTCTCTTACAAAGAACAGGGAAGAGAATATAAAATTTATAGATTTAATTAAGGGTAAAGCAACAAAACAGGCTGATCTGATGACTCATCTAATGAGGCGCAGTGAAGTCTATATACCGTTTGATGAAATTAAAGAATCAGTAAAAACCGACCGCAAAGTTCTGGAATCTTTGAAAACAAAAGGTTATTTGGAAATATTCACTGAGACCGAATTGAAAAAGAGAGATATTCAGACAAGCAAATATAAGTATGTTGACCAGCTTAAGGTTCCTAATTTAACGGATGATCAGGCATCTGTTCTTAATTCGATCTACGATATTATCAAATCAAATATATTTTCAAGTATTTTGCTTCATGGAGTCACTGGGAGCGGAAAGACGGAAATTTATTTACGAGCGATAGAAAAAACCATAAACGACGGTAAACAGGCGATAATGCTGATTCCAGAAATTTCGTTGACTCCGCAAACCGAGGAAAGGTTTCGTAAACGGTTTGGAGATTGTGTAGCTGTTTTTCACAGCAGGTTATCAGATATAGAGCGCGAAAAGGAATGGAGAAAGATGAGGTCGGGTGAAGCGAAACTTGTTGTTGGCGCGCGCTCGGCGGTTTTCGCTCCGTTTAAAAATCTGGGATTGATAGTTGTGGATGAAGAACATGAACGCAGTTACAAACAGGAAGAATCACCGCGCTATAATGCACGTGATGTGTCTGTTGTGAGGGCTAAGATGGCAAAAATACCTGTAATTTTAGGTAGCGCGACACCTTCTTTGGAATCAATCCATAATTATCAAGCGGGTAAATACAATTTGCTGGAATTGCCGTCACGCGTAGATAATCGTCCGATGCCTTTGATTCATGTTGTTGATCTGGCAAAAGAAGTAAAAGAAGAAAAACAATGGGTTGTGTTGACATATCCCTTGCGCGAAAAAATACGGGATAGATTGGAAAAAGGAGAACAGATCATCCTTTTCTTAAACCGGAGAGGATTTTCATCAATGGCGATGTGCCAGCATTGCGGATATGTGTATGAATGTCCGAGTTGTTCTTTATCGCTGACATATCACAAAAGTATAGAAAAATTAACATGCCATTTTTGCGGATATATGATACCGCGCCCGGTTTTCTGCGTAAAATGCGGAAGTACCGAGTTGAAATATACCGGTATGGGGACACAGAAAGTGGAGCGGATATTAAAATCGTCATTTCCTGAAGCAAGAGTATTACGTATGGATTCGGATACAACGACACAGAAAAATTCTCATTTTGAGCTACTTAATCAATTCAAAAGGGGTAAAGCGGATATATTGATCGGCACACAGATGATTGCTAAAGGCCTTGATTTCCCGAGAGTTACACTTGTCGGTGTTATTCTTGCCGAATCCTCGTTGAAACTGCCTGATTTCAGGGCATCTGAACTCACATTTCAGATATTGACTCAGGTATCGGGAAGAGCGGGTAGAGGCGAGTTGCCGGGTGAGGTGGTTATTCAGACTTTCATGCAGTCTCATCCGTCTGTAACTTGCGCGGTAAAACAGGATTATCATCTTTTTGTAACAGGTGAGCTATCCGCGAGAAAAAGTCTCAGGTATCCGCCATATTGCAGGTTTATAAATATAATCATCTCTGGTAAAGATAAGAAAAAGGGAGAATGGACTGGAGTTCAGCTGGCAAAATTGATTCAGAGAACAAAACCTGTATCATGTGACATAAAAGGGCCTTTTCCGGCTGTTGTGCACAAAAAAAATGAGAGTTATTACTGGAATATAATGATTAAATCCGAAAATATTTATGATATCAATAAATGTATCAGATTGGCGATGAGCAAATGCGATAAATTGTACGGGATCAAAATAGGTGTGGATGTTGATCCCTATTATATGTGGTAAATTATCTATTGTATGTTTTATTTATCTTTTGAGCGACGTCTTTAAAACCAATATCGACTTTGTAGATTTCTTTGAATTTTTCTACGGCAAGGCCGAATTGTCCCATATTTTCATATACGGTAGCTAAATTATACATAACTTCTTTTGTGAATTGATCCATAATACCGGTTCGAACCAGTTCTTTAAGAGCCGTATTAAATTGTACTTCTGCGATATCAAACATTTTCTTTTCATTAAAACATAAACCGAGATAATTATACGATCTGAGCCTGAGCCGAGGTTCATTCACGGCGACCTGGAATTCTTTTAATGCTTCGTCTAACTGATATGTCTCAAAATAAACTCTTCCCAGTTGGTAATGGAGTTCTCTGTCTGTTGGGCGCTCGGCTATCATTTCACGCAAATATTTTAGAACTGTCTGGGAACGCAGTTCCTGGAGTTCACCGATGAGTTGTTCGGATTCGGGATCGATATCTTTATGCTTGATTAGTTTAAGTATTGTTTCGTCAAGTTTCATTGTTTCGGCTTCCATAATCATTTTTGTGAGGGTATAATCTTCGGGAGTCAGGTTTCGTGCTTTCTGATAATATCGTATAGCCAGATTATAATCTTTTCCCTGGAGATAATAATTGGCAAGCTCAATTATTAGTTTTACATTTTTCTGATCTTTTTGATGTGCGTCGAGAGTCTCTTTAATGAGAATCTGCAGGTCTTCGTCGGATTTAACTGCTCTTAATTTTTTCTCGGTAATATCCGCGTATTCCGGATCTTTTACTTTTGTGAGAAACGATGTTGAAAGATCATCATAACTACCGACTTTTATGGTTTGTAACGCGGCAACATCGCTTAAACCTTTTCTTGCGATAGAGTTGGTTTTGTCATACTGTAATATTGTCGAGAAGCATTCTTTCGCTTTATCGAGATTATTAATTTCGCGTATATAAAGGTATCCGAGCGTTTCGAGATTTTTAAAATCTCTTGGATCGATAGATTGTATTGTCTCGAATATATCTATTGCTGTTTCGTTCATATCAAGTTTTAAGGCACAGTCCGCAATTGTTTTTAAAATAATGCAGTTCGATGGATCTCTGGATAAAACTTTTTCTAATTTTAACATAGCTTTATCAAATTTGCTCTGGGAATATAAGATGAAACCGCATATGTAATCAGGTATACTCAAAATATTGCCGATGATTCGCGTAATAATAATTATTTTTGATTTTTTCAGTTTTTTCATTTGAATTAGATGCATAAGATGTCGTGCTTGAACGAATTGAGGAGATAATTCTATGACTGTGAAAAGAAGATTAATAGCGTAATCGAGATTATTTCTCTTGAAAGCGTCTTTAGCTTTTTCATATAATTTAACGGCTTTGTCTGTGTTTTTGTTTGAAATAGAATTACTCATAATTATTAAATCCTTATAAAAATTAATAGAATTATATATTTTATCGGCATAAAGCAAAAAAATGTCAACAAAAAACAATTTTGGAATGATGAAATGGAAAAAAACGGTTTAATCAATAAGTTCCGCCCTAAAATAGGTCTGGCCTTAGGTTGCGGAACTTCAAGAGGATTGGCTCATATTGGTGTTATTAAAGTTCTTGAGAGAGAAAATATAAATATAGATTGTATCGCCGGTTCGAGTATGGGCGCTATTGTGGGTGGAGCGTATGCCAGCGGAAAAACATCGGACGAAATGGAGAAAATTGCGCTTGATTTTCCATTGAAAAAAATTATGCGAATCGCAAATCCATCGTTTTCAATGTCCGGCTTGTTTGGCGGCAATAGTATGGAGCGAATTATGAAAAAAATTGTCGGAGACATTACCTTTTCGGATTTAAAAATACCGTTAAGTGTTGTTTGTTCAGATATATGTACTGGTGAAGAAGTGATAATCAGAGAGGGCTTATTGCGCAAAGCGATGCGTGCAAGTGCATCGTTTCCGGGGTTATTTGTGCCGGTTAAGTATAATAACAGGTTTCTTGTGGATGGCGGATTGGTTAATCCGGTTCCGGCAAACATAGTTCGTAATATGGGAGCGGATATAGTAATTGCGGTTAATGTAACGAGAAACGTAAAAAATTATACTCAATTTATGAGAAATAAAAAAGAGGGTATTGTAGAAAAATCAGATAAAAATGAATCACAGGATAACCCTTTATTTTACAAAATGTTTGATAGATCAAGCATTGGGTTTTTCCCGTTTAACCTGTTTAAGCAAAAAAAGAACCATTGGACTCCAAATATAATTGATGTTTTGTTGCAAACAGTCTATATAGCTGAGGAGAGAATAGCCGCTTCTCAACTTTACGATACTAAAATAGATATTCTTTTATCTCCTGATTTTGGGCATATATCCATGTTTGAGTTTAATAAAGCTCCAAATATTATAAAACATGGTGAAACGGCGGCAATAGAAGCGATGCCGAAAATAAAGGAAATTCTATCCGCAACATCCATACCTTGAGTAATTAAAACTCAAAACTAATTCTGCTGTAATATTTTTTCTTTAACGTTCAACATTAAAATAAAAATTGAGTCGAATTTTAATATTTTGATTAAAGAAAATTTTTTGCGTAGACGATATATAATCTATAGAAAAAAAAGATATGGGGAAAAGTTTTTCAATTGAGGTGCAAAATGAATGATCTGTCGGCAAATGATTTAAAACAATTTTTTGATCATCTGAATGCTTTTGAGAAAGAATTACATCTGAAAAGCAAGCAAGACGAGTTTTTGGATGCGTATAATTCATGGATGCATACCAAAAGCGATATCGAAAAAGAGAAAATCAATTCTCTCGCTAAAGAATTGACGGAGCTGGATCCAAATTTTAAATTTAATCCATTGGTATAATCAAAATTTAAAAGGAATCGTCATACTATTTGTGATGCAACATAATCAGACAAATAAATTCCTTTTGAAGTCAAACAAAATATTTCATCGTCGGTCTGTACCAGTAAACCATCTTTTAGTAAACCGTCTATCGTATCGCGCAATATTTTTCTTGGGTTAAGTTTTGGATATAACATTTCAAGTTTTTTAAAATTAATTCCTTCTTTTAAAAGCCGTATATTAAGAGCGGATGTTTCTCTAAGAGATTTCTCATCTGATAATTCTTCCGGTTTACCATATATCGTTTTCCGTGATTTTATATTTAAAATATATTTGTTTACGTCTGAAAGACAGCTGAACCTTTTCCTGTTAATATAACTGAATGCAGCTGTTCCAAGCCCAATATATGAATAATTATTCCAGTAAAGTTTATTATGTTTTGCTTCATATTTCGGCAATGCGAAATTTGAGATCTCATAATGGGCATATCCATTATCGGTCAAAAAGTCGATACCTTTTTTGAACATAGATAGTTCTATATCTTCTTTTGCCGGAAAAATTTTGCCTAATTTACGAAGATCGGTTAGTTCTGTACCTGGATCGAAGCTGAAACAGTAAAGAGATATATGTTGCGGGTTAAGTTTAATTGCTTCACACAGAGAATGTTCCCATTGAGCCATTGTCTGTCCGGGAATGGCAAACATCAGGTCCACACTGATATTATCGAAACCGGATTCTTTCAGTATGCCATACGTTTTATAATTATCCTTAACGTGGTGTACTCTGCCTAAAAAAGAGAGAATGTTTGGGTCAAACGATTGAAACCCAAGGCTAATCCTGTTAACGGATGAATTTTTTAATTCCAATGCCTTTTTCTTATTTATTGTAGCAGGATTTGCCTCAATAGTGATTTCCGCATCGGAAGATATATAGAATTTTTTATCGATTTTTGATATAATCCTTAATATGTTTTTCGACTCAAGAAGAGAAGGTGTTCCTCCTCCGAAATATATGGATTCTATTGGAAACATTTCCGTGTATCGTGATTGTAGATCGATCTCTTCTATTAAACATTCGATATATTTCTCCGATAAATCCGGATTGAAATTAATAGAATAGAAAGCGCAATATCTGCATTTTTGTAAACAGAAAGGAAAATGAATATATATTCCGGTTTTCATGACAGTTTACCTCATTGCAAATATATTTGATTTTTTTGGACAAATTTAGTTTACTACTGATATTATATCATACTCGTTTTTAAAATTTAATCAGGATTATTTATGAGATTCCACTTGAGGCTGGTTTTTATAATTATCACATGTTTATTATTTTTCAGCAATATCTACAAAAATGAATTTGTATTTGACGATCCGGATATCATCCTGAACAACAAAGCGATTCAAAATATATGCGATCTGAAATCCATTCTTACAACCAATTACTGGCATGATAAAGCAAACGCGGGATTATACCGTCCTTTTGTGTTTATTACTTATGCTGTTGATTACTATTTCTGGGGTAAAAATCCTGTCGGTTATCATTTTATAAATATTATTGCCCATATATTGGTTTGTTTTTTTGTATTCTTGATATTAAGAGAATTGAAAATCAAAGAGGAAAGTGCTTTCTTAGCTTCGGTTTTGTTTGCTGTTCATCCTGTTCATACTGAAGCCGTAACAGGCATTGTTGGGAGAGCGGAAGTTATTACAACAATGTTTTTCTGTATATCCTGGTTTTCCTTTTTTAAAGTTTACAAAAAAGTCGACTATAATGTAGAGAATATTAAAATAATAGATAAATATATGATAATAAGTTCATTATCATATTTATTAGCATTATGTACAAAGGAAAACAGTTTCATTTTCCCGATTATTGTTCTAATGACAATAATTTATTTTGAATCTGCTGTATGTTTAAAGAAAATAACAAAATCGCTTGTGCTCTTCATTCCATATGGATTGATGTTTTCGGTGTATATGGCGATAAGATGGCAGGTGATAGGTTCCGTCGGGCCTGCCGGAACGGAGCAATTTTTTCATAGTACACCAGTATATTCTATATTTCTGACTATGTTGCGGGTGTTCGCATGGTACCTGAAACTGCTCATATTGCCGACCGATTTGGTATGCGTATATCGGCAATGGGATATATCCACTACTTTTTTTGATTGGAGAGTTCTGTTATCGATGAGTATTGTCATTATCTGGTTGTGGATAACGTTTTTATTTTTTAAAGAGCGCAAATTGTGGCAATTTCTAAGTCTATTTATATTGGTTTGCCTGTTGCCGGTATCGAATATAATTTTAATTGGCGATATAATGGCGGAACGATTTCTATATTTGCCGTCCATCGGGTATTGTGCCTTATTTGTTATAGCCTCAACTAAGTTTTCTGATTTTTCCTTTAAAACTATTTCTTTGACAACGTATAAGAGAGTACTATGCGCTTTTTTTGCGACCGTTTTTATTCTTATGGGGATTGGGACGTTAAAGAGAAACGCCGAATGGAAAAATGGAATTATTTTCTGGAAAACCACAATAAAAGATATTCCCTATAGTTATTCCGCTTATTATAATCTCGCTTACTCTTTTTGGGAAAAAGGGTATAAGAAAAAAGCCATTGAAGTATTGCGCAGGTCGTTAAGGAATAAACCGGATCATGCGGAAACACGAAAATTTCTGGGGTATATTTATGATGAACTGGGTGATTATGATCAGGCAATATATCAGTATACAATATTATTGAAAACTAATCCAGAAGTGGAGGATGGATACAGTAACCTTGCTCTCACATATATGAAAAAAGGGATGTATGATAAGGCTATATCAACCTGTATAACCGGGCTTTCACAGGTTGATCGTAAATCATCGATATATCATGCTTTAATAAGGATATATATAAATCGCAATGATATAGCAAAAGCGATATCTGCGGCGCAGGATCTTATTGCGTATGATCCGAAAGAGATCAGGGGATATATAAAACTGGGTGATTGTTATGATGCTCTTAAACAGTTTGATAGATCGCGGGAATATTATTACGAGGCATTGTCATTGGATAATAAGAATCTTGAGACTTTAGATAAAATAGCGTCTTTATTTTTCAGGCAACATGATTATCATAAGGCATTAAAGTTCTGGGAAAGAGCCAATAAATTGTATCCTGCCGAAGAATATATCTGGTATTATAAAGGGTTGTGTTATGAGAATCTCGGTAATATTGAAAAAGCGGTGCAAAGCTGGCAAATGGTTTTGAATTCCGGAAGTTATGGGCATAAAGCCGCGGATAAAATAAATCAATATAAAACGAATGTAAAATAAAATTATGGAGTGAAAAATGCCTAAAGAAAACTTTCGACTTGCAGTAGAATTGTTTTTAGTTAGTTTGCTTGGGTTATTTCTGGAAATGGCTTGCATTAGATGGATACCTGCTCAGGTTAGGGTTCTTGCGTATTACACCAATATAGTTCTGCTTGCGGCCTTTTTCGGCTGGGGACTGGGATATATGCTCGCTCCAATAAAGAAAAAGTTGTTATACACATTTCCTTTTGTTTTACTTTTAAATATTACTGTCTGTTATATATTTTCAAAACACTCGATAGAAGTTGAGTATGGTTCACAGGTTTATTTCTGGCAAACCATAATGACACCATTGGCGAAAATCCAGCTGAAATGGTTTTTGCCGTTTTTCTTTGTGCTGATATCTTTTCTTTTTATTCCAATCGGTCAGCAGTCAGGCAGATTATTCGATAAACTTCCGCCAGTTTATGGATATACGGTTAATATTTTAGGAAGCGTGACGGGAATTTTACTTTATTCGCTGTTATCGTATAACTTAATGCCTCCTATATGGTTGTTCGCGATATTTCTTGCGTTGTATACATATTTTTTTTTAACGCAAGCATCGAAATTACTATGTATTATTACAGTGGTAATTTTCTGTGTGGTTCTTGTGTGGGTCTATCAGATAGACAAATTTTCTTTTTGGTCGCCATATTATAAAATAGAAATCGACAGGCTTAATCATAAAGAGGCAAAAGGGTTTACATTAACGGTAAATAACGATTATCATCAAATGGCGATGGATTTATCCACGGAAACCATAAACAAGATCAGTGTCAACAGGCAGTCATGGCAGGAATGGGCAAGGTTATATGAACTTCCATATCGGATTCATTCATACGCATCGGATGTTTTGGTTGTTGGCGCAGGTACGGGAAACGATGTTTCTGCCGCTCTCAGGATGGGGGTTAAACGAATAGACGCTGTTGATATAGATCCACTGATATTAAAAATCGGGGCGAAAAAGCATCCGGAAAAACCGTATTCTGATTTACGGGTTCACAGATATGTTGACGATGCGAGATCTTTTTTTAGAAAAACCGATAGAAAATACGATATTATTGTATTTGGATTTCTTGATTCGCATCAGTTGTTCTCAAGTATGTCTGATTTGAGGCTTGATAATTATGTTTATACTGTTCAAAGTATAAAAGAGGCGAAAGCACTTCTAAAACCCGGCGGAATTATAGCTTTGACTTTTTGTGTGACCAAAGATTGGATTGGAAACAGGCTGTATCAGATCATGAAAAAAGGTACAGGCGAACCTCCATTGATTTTGAGCTCAGGCAAAGAACCTAATGGATGGACTTATGTCTATGGTTTGAAAACCGACGATCTTAAAGGATATGACAAAGTTGATCCGTCTATATTCGGAACCGATGAGATAAAACCGACTACCGATAACTGGCCGTTTTTTTATCTGAAAGATAAAAAAATACCATTCGATTACTTTATTGTGATAGTGTCTATCCTGATAATCTCCATAGCGGGAATTACAGTTACCGGAACAGATGTAATAAATAGGTTTCAGCCGACATTCTTTTTTCTTGGTGCTGGTTTTCTTCTTTTTGAGACAAAATCTATTACGCAGATGTCATTGCTGTTTGGTTCCACGTGGATAGTGAACTCTATGGTTTTCACCGCCATATTTATAACTATTTTGATCGGGAATTTGTATTATTCATTATTTAAGGTTCAAAATATAAGAATCTATTATTTGTTGCTGTTTATTTCTCTGGCGGTAAATTATTTTTTCCCGCTGAAAATGATATTGTATTACGGACTTTTTCTTAAATCTTTAATGGCTGGAATATTGATAGGTCTTCCAATATTTTTTTCAGGAATAATTTTCATAAAAAAATTCTCAGATTCGCCTCAAAAATCCGCCGCGATGGGTGCAAATCTCCTTGGATCCATGATTGGCGGTGTTATGGAATATTCAGGGATGGTGGTAGGCTTTAAAAATTTAATTTTTATTGTCGGATTATTTTATCTTTTGTCAATATTTCAATTCAAATATAAAAAGTAAAAGTCAGGATGAGAATTAAATGACGGATCAACGAATTCTTTTTATTTCAGATCATGGTGGCGAGCCAGGTGGTGGCGAAAAATCAATGTATGAACTTGTAAAGTATTTTATACAAACAGGTTGTAAAGTATTCTGCGTTTTGCCGAATAAGGGAATATTTCATGATGAACTGATATCTTTGGGAGCAAGTGTAAAAGTATGTTGGATGCCGATAATTTATCGTTCATATAATCCATTTAAGTTTTTGTACTGGATATTGAACTTATTTTTATTCGGTTTTTTTAAAGCGAGATGGGTAAAAAAGAATAAAATAAAAATTATACATGCGAATAAAACCACATCGGTTTTTCATTGTATCGCGTTGGCTACTTTTTCCGGGCGTCCGGTAGTATGGCATGTGAGAAATTATAATAGCAAGTTTGGTCTGACGGGAGGATTAGTTTATAAAATGGTAGATGCCGTTATATGTATATCCAATGAGGTCGCAAAACCGTTTTATCGATCGTTTAAGCGCAATCCTGAAAAAATAAATGTTGTTTATAATGGTGTGAGCGTTAAACCATTTCAAAGAGTATCTTATAAATCAGATAAGCTGATACGGGCGATGGATATAAAAAATCCCTGTTTTATTGTGGGTATGTTGGGACGAATTACAGCTTTCAAAAGAATGGAAACGTTTCTTGAAGCGTTTAAACTTGTCTCAAAAACGCGAAACAATATCTATGGAGTGATTATAGGCGATTGTGTTACGTCGAATCCAAAACAGATGCAAGTGGATATACAGTATAAAGAATGGTTGTACGATCTGCTTAAACGATGGCATCTGGAAAAACAAGTAAAATTCTTAGGGTACCGGACAGATTCCGCAGAGTTAATGAAAGATCTCGATGTTTTGGCGATTACTTCAATATCCGAACCGTTCGGCAGAGTTATAATAGAAGCTATGTCCGAAGGAATTCCTGTAATCGGTTCGAATTCTGGTGCAATACCGGAAATTATCATAGACGGGAAAACAGGAGTTCTGTTTAAACCTGATGATTACCAGAAACTTGCGGAATCAATTGTTCTGATGTCTGAAGAACCGATGTTACGTCGGCGTTTATCTGAGGCGGCCTGGGGGCGGGCAAGAGATGTTTTTTCAGCACAAAGTTATGGTGAAAATGTGGAAAAAATTTATCGTCGAATTTTAAACCTGAATCAAGAAAACTAAATGGGAATTAATATAGGAATTTCAGGAATCATTCTAAATAAAAATAGAAGAGGGTTTGAGATATACCTTCGCCAACTTCTTGAATCGCTGATTGAAATTGATGAGGATTTCCATATATATCTATATACGGATAAACAGATTGATAACATTGAATCAAATAGCAAAATAACTCAGAGAATTATTGCCCGAAAACTAAATAATTTTATATGGAAAAATTTTCAGCTCCCGTTTCATGTTATTAGAGATAAAATAGATGTGTTTCATTTTCCGGATAATTCTGTCTGGTTGTTTCCGTTTGTTAAAACGGTAGTAACTTTGCATGATATAAGCCCGGTTTTATGTAAAGAGAATAAACTCGTTTCGAGTTGGATGCTTTTTCTGATCAGATTCATATATTTTTTAATAAGAATCAACACCAGAATAATTATTACCGATTCATTATCCTCAAAAAAAGATATAGACCGCTATTTTTGCTTAAAATATGACAAAGTGAACCATATTCCACTTTCATATGACGAGGACTTCAGGATTGATCCTGAAATAAGAAATAACGTTGAATTGGGGATCGGAAAAGGTTTTGTTCTCTATGTTGGAGGAATTGACCGGAGAAAGAATATAATAAAGCTTGTAGAAGCGATAAATATAATCAGAAACAAGCGGAATATGGATGTTAAACTTGTAATTGTTGGGGAATATAAACAAATTAAGGGAATGTCATATCTGACGGAGTCGGATATAATATCTGATGATAAAATAAAAGAGTTTGTCTTTTTTACCGGTTTTACGGATAAAAGAAAACTGATAGAATTATACAACAACGCATCGGTGTTTGTATTACCTTCGTTATATGAGGGGTTCGGATTGACTGTTCTGGAAGCGATGTCGTGCGGTGTTCCGGTTGTTGTAAGCGATATGGAATGGGGGCACGAGATAACCGGCGGAAACGCTTTGTTTGCGGATCCCAAAAATGCGGAAGATATAGCTGAAAAAATATTATGTTTACTGAATGATAAAGAGCTTGCGGATAAATTGATAAAATCCGGATTGGAACATATAAAAAATTTTTCATGGAAAGATACCGCAAGAAAAACATTAGAGATTTATAAGAAAGTGGCTCAATAATAATGTGTGGAATAGCCGGATATTATAAATATAAAAATAGAAACCCTTTGGAAGATAATGAAATCCTGGGAAAGATGATTGATTCGATTAAACATCGGGGCCCGGATGATGAAGGTTCTTATTCGGATGATTATGTTGAGCTTGGTTTCAGGAGATTGAGTATAATAGACATCCAGGGCGGGCACCAACCTATTTTTAATGAAAATAAGTCACTTGTGCTCGTTTTCAATGGAGAAATTTATAATTATATTGAGTTGCGCGGAGAATTAATAAAAAAAGGACATGTGTTTGAATCAAATTGTGATTCAGAAGTAATCATTCATTTGTATGAACAGTATGGATTAGATTTTGTTAACCGGCTTGATGGGATGTTTGCCATATGTCTATGGAACAAAAAGTTAAATCAACTTATTCTCGCTCGGGACAGAATGGGAAAAAAACCTCTTTATTATTTCCATGACCAAAATGGTTTTGTTTTTGGGTCGGAAATAAAAGCTTTGTTTGAACATCCTTCCGTCAGCAAAAATATTGATGAGGAATCTGTTGCTCTCTATATGACGCTGAATTATGTTCCTGCTCCTAAAACAATATATAAGAATATATTCAAACTTCCTGCCGGATCGATACTGGTTTTAGAAAAAGGAAAACTTCATCTCCATTCATATTGGGTATTGCAGGATTTTTTCAATACGGAAACTATCGTGAACGAAAAAGCGATGATAGAAAATTTAAGGGATAAATTTTTTAATGCTGTGAAAAAAAGGTTGATGAGCGATGTACCTCTTGGTGTCCTTTTGAGTGGAGGTATCGATTCAAGCTCAATTGTCGCGGCTTTAGCTGAACTTGGCGCTTTAGATATACCGACATTCTCTGTGGTTTTTAACAAATATCCTGATTACAGCGAGGAAAAATACAGCAAAATGATTGCTCAGCATTTTAATACGAATCATACGGTATTAAATGTTGAGTCCGGATACCTTGAGTTGATTGAGCGAGTTTTATACCATATGGATGAGCCTGTGGCTGATAGAGCCTTGATCCCGACATATCTTATATTTGAGAAAGCGTCTCAGGATGTGAAAGTTATACTTTCAGGTGAGGGCGCAGATGAACTATTTTGTGGTTATAACAAGTATAATTACTTGCGTTTTCTTAAGTATTCAGGTTGTTTTTCACCTGATCTGATAGAAACTTTAGTTCCGGGTTCAAGGAAGATAAAAAAAATCGCGAGCCTGTTTTTTTCAATAGATTCTATTGAAAAAATTGTTTTATGGGACAGGGTATTTTTAAAAAATGAGTATAGCGGATTGATAAAAAAACAAAATTTCGCTGAAATAAATTTGAATGAAATCTTTAATCCGAAAAAAAGTTATTCTTTTATAGAAAAAATGATTTTATGGGATTTGCTGAATTATCTTCCCGAAAATTTGTTGATGAAAGTCGATAAACTCAGTATGGCTAATGGCTTGGAAGCGAGGGTACCTTATCTTGACATTGAATTGATTAAAACGGTGTTTTCAATTCCAATCGGTTTAAAAATCGAGGGTGGCAATAAAAAAGTTCTGCAAAAGAAAATGTTTGAAGGTTTTTTGCCGCAAGAGATTTTAAAAAGGGAAAAACATGGGTTTACTTTTCCGGTAAGAGATTGGATAAAACACGATACCGGCTCAATAGTTACAAAATATCTTGGAAAAGAAAAGTTATCGAAGAGTAATTTTCTTAATGAAAAATACGTAAGTAATCTTGTTCTGGAACATCGGAGTGGAAAACAGGATCATACCCGCCAAATCTGGAATCTTATAACATGGCAGGTTTGGGCAAATCAGAATGGAATACAATGAATAATCGCAATAAATTGAGAATAATCCATCTTACAACTGATTCCGCCATCGGTGGTACGGAACGGATGATACTGCAAACCGCCTGCGGATTAAACAAAGACAGATTTGAATCGGTTGTTATCTCTCTTATGCCCGGGGGACCCCTTGGCGAGATGTGCGAAAAAAACAATATACCTTTTTTTACTCCTTGTTTCAAATCAAAAACAGATTTTGGAGCGCTGATAAGATTGGTTTATTATCTGCGCAAAAATAAAGGCGATATACTGCATACATATCTGTTTCATTCAAATATTTTGGGGAGAATTATCGGTAAACTTATTGGATACAAATATATAATATCTTCTCAACGCAATGTGGATTTGTGGCGCAAATGGTATCATAATTATATTGATAAAATGACGTCGTCATTATGTTCTGTTATAGTGTCAAATTCAATTGCCGGTAAAAAGTATCTTGTAGAACAAGCAGGTATAAAGGAAGATAAGGTTGTTGTTATACATAATGGACTGGATGTGGAAAAATATCCTGTTCGGGAGAAAAATATTGGAATTTTAAATATTATTAATATTGCAAGCCTTACTGAAAAAAAAGGGCATAAATATTTATTCGATGCTATTTCGAAGTTGGCTCAATCCGGCGTTGATTTCAAATTATATCTTATCGGAAAGGGAAAACTCGAAAATTATCTGAGATATAAATCAAAAGAACTGGGTCTTGATGATAAAATATTTTTTGAAGGTTATTCCGATAATATCACATCGTATCTACAAAATGCTGATATTTTTGTTTTACCGTCATTGTGGGAAGGGTTGCCTGTAGCTCTGATGGAGGCCATGGCTTGCGGGGTAGCTTGTATAGCCTCAGATGTCGGCGATGTGAAAGAATTGATTAAAAATGAGGAAGACGGACTGATTGTTGAACCTAAAAATGTTGATCAGATAACTAATTCTATATTAAGATTGATTAATGATAGAGATTTTATGGAACGGATAGGTTCCAGCGCGAGAAAAAAAATAAAAAAATATTTTTCTTCGGTGAAAATGATAAACAGCTTTGAAAAATTATACAATCAGATTGTGGAGGGTTAAAAAAGTTGGTCACTATAGGTGTAATTTCAGATACTCATATTCCAGCCAGATCAGATGATATAGCGAGCGAAATACTAAGTGCTTTTGAAAAGGTGGATTGTATCATACATGCCGGTGACATTGTTGAAATGCGGGTAATCGAAGAGTTACAGCAAATAGCGCCTGTGCATGCGGTTGCGGGTAATATGGATAGTGACGAGATAAAATCTGTTTTACCGGGGAAGATGGTTATTGAAATAGCGGGTGTGCGTATAGGTATAACCCATGGGGCAGGTTCACCTATCGGTATAAAAAAAAGAATACTGAGGTTATTTAAGAATGATAATGTCGATTGTGTGGTATACGGACATACTCATACGGCGGAAAAGAATATAATAAACGGTGTTTTGATGTTTAATCCCGGGTCCGCCGCTGATAAGGTTTATATGAGCCGGCAATCGTTCGGGATGTTGTTTATAACGGAAGAGAAAAATATTGAAGCGGAAATATTTACTATTTGACGAAAGGATTTTTTATGCATAGTCTTTGGGCTCCATGGCGAATTGAATATATAAAAACCGTAGATAAAGATCCAGGGTGTTTTTTTTGTCAAGCTTTAAAATCAACTGATGACGCCAAGCATCATGTATTACTCAGAGGCGCGAATTGTTTTGCGTTGCTGAATAAATATCCTTATAATAACGGACATATAATGGTTGCGCCAAACGCCCATATGGGCGATTTGTTCCCTGTATCTCAGGAAATTCTTGGTGAAATGATGAATATGGTCAAAGATTGCCAGAAAATTATAGCGAAAGTCATGAATCCACATGGATTCAATGTCGGGATAAATCTTGGCCGTGTTGCTGGAGCCGGAGTGCTTGATCACGTTCATTTACATATAGTTCCAAGATGGGATGGAGATACCAATTTTATGCCGGTTATATCCGATACAAAAGTTATTCCCCAGGCGCTCGATGACGTCTACAAATGTCTATTGAAAGAGAAAGAAGAACTGTTCAAAAAAAATTAAATGTATTCGGATTAATACCGAATATATATAAATAGGGATTGAGGGTAATTTCCCGATTGTGAAAAAAGCAGCTTATTATTAGATTATCCGAATATCGTTTGAAATAAGATTAAATGTTTAGAATTAATTTTTTAAAAGGATCTATTAAATGCCTGATACAACTAAAGTCTCAACAGAAAATGTTACCGTGAATAAAGAAGAAAAAATAGTTCAAAGAATAGTAGAATTGCTCAATGAAAAAGGATATGAATACGAGCGTGATGCCCGCCCGATAATCTGTTGGAAATATAATGTTTCATCATCAAAAGAATTGTCCTCTCAGCAGAAAGAAGAAGTGAAAGACGCTCTTGAAAACGGTTCGTTTGAGAAATGGGGAATAGAGTATAGAAATCAGGTTTTGGATCAACAGGTTGATATAGTAAAACAAATAGAGAATTTACGGGAATCGACGGAAAAGATAGAAACAGAAATAAAAGAAACTATAAAACAGGCCGAAGCTTTGGATTCAAAAAAAATAAAGATAAATTTGAACGCGAAAACCACCAAAACGGAGCCTGAACCGAATAAAAATGAAAAGGTTACAACTGAACCTGTGGTGGATGGTAAAATTTCGATACCCGCATCGGAACGAATAAAAATATCTACTGATAAAGAAAAAGATAAGAAAAACGATAAAAAATTAATGGAATCTTCTGCTATAACAATAGAACCTGCTGAAAAAGGTAAAACGAGAATCGCCAGAAAAATAAAAAATGAGAAAGAAGAAGCAATAAAAGAACCTGCTGTAGAATCATCAGTTCAAAATAAACCTGAACCTGAAAATACAGAAAATATTAAATTAAAAGAGGTTGAGGAAGTTAATCAGGAATTACCGGAAATAGCTGCCGATATTTCAATGCCGGTTCAGAGACAGGATATTCAGGATGATTCAGCACAGTATAATATCAAAGAAGAAATTAAAATACCTGTTTCTACAAGAGACCGGCTGAAAATAGATAACCAGCCTAATGAATCCGTAAAGATGGATATTGATGAGGCAAAAGAAATAGTAAAAAACTGTTATGCCTCAAAATATGTAGAAGAATCCTCACTTTTTACTACAATAATAGTAATTTTATCATTAACCTTTTTCGGATTGTCTGTTTATATCAACGCCATCATTTTAATGAACAAAAATTTACCGTCCTGGTTGAAATTGATTTGCAAAATTTTTGAATGATATATAATATATAGAGAAAAATCTTTAAGAGAAAGGTTCTTTATGAAGATATCTCCGGAAAGATTGGTCTCTACTTTTTTACAGCTTGTAAAAATCGATGGTACTTCCCGTTGTGAAAAAGAAGTTAAAAATTTTATTTTTGATCATTTCAAAGATTATGTTCTAACTATCCACGAAGATAATTCCGGTGATCTGGTATATGGTAATTGCGGTAACTTAATCATGAAAATACGGGGTACCAACCAATCGGTACCGACGGTAATTTTATCTGCACATATGGATACCATATCATCGACAAAAAATCTGGAACCGATTTGTTCCAATGGTAAAATTACCTCTGACGGTAATACAATACTTGGCGCGGACAATAGATTAGGTGTAGCGATAATTTGTGAAGTATTGCGCAGTTTACAGGAAAACAAAGAAAAATTCGGCAATATTGAAGTCGTGTTTTCAATTTGTGAAGAGATTGGATTACTCGGCATAAAATGTTTTGATTTTTCTCAGCTTAAAGGTAAATATGCCTATGTTTTGGATAGTGGAAATACAACCGAAGGGACTTTAATAAACCAATCTCCATCAGCAATGCGATTCAGTATTGATGTTATCGGTAAGGCGGCTCACGCAGGTATAGCTCCTGAAAATGGGATCAACGCTATTTCAATAGCCTCGAAAGCTATCACGAAAATTCCTCAAGGCAAAATCAATCCGGAAACAACTTTGAATATCGGTTTTATTGAAGGCGGTAAAGCCACAAATATTGTACCGGAAAATGTTACGATAAAAGGTGAAATCCGTTCATATCACGATCGAAATATTGATAAACAATGGTCAAAAATCCAATCTGTATTCAGCAAACAAACCGAAGTTGATAACGGACGGGTTGAATTTACCGGGCAAAAAGATTATCAAGGTTTTTATATCGAACCGGATTCAGAAATAATTCGGTTTGCACAAACGGCTTCATCACAACCATTGGTGATTCAATCTTCCTTTGGTGGAAGCGATGCTAATGTATTTAATCAAAATGGGATTCCGGCCGTTGTTCTTGGTACCGGTTCATGGGAGCCTCATACCAATGACGAATACGTACTTGTGGAAGAGATATCCCGCGCGGCGCAATGGATTTATGATATTATACTTGCCCCTATGAAAAAGTAATCGTAATTATTTCTTATTTATATCAGGACGGTATGCGATTATTTTATTTGAAGTGCATTTTGGACATCTTGGTGTCTTTTCTTTATCCGATAGCGGGAATTTTGTTTTGCAATCAAGACAGTAAAAGACCATATTAGCCTGTTTTTTACCGCATAAAGGACATACCAGAGGCGGAATCTGGGGTTTATCGTAAAATTCATGATCACATTTGGAACAGTAATATTCCCAAACCAGATTAGCTGGAGGAACAGATTTATTTAATCTATCATTTAGTAAAAACAAGCCTATTTTTATCCATATCAGGGCGAGGATGGTAATTGTGAGAATGGCAATATTTTTTCTCGATGCCAGTTTTTTTATTTTTTGTTTATAATTTACCTTTTTTTCAATTTTTTCAATTTTGATAACATTTACGTTATTTTTTTCTCTTTCAATGTGATCAACTTTTATTATGGGAAGAAATGATTTCGAACCGCAAACAGGACATGGCATTCCCGGCATCCATGCGATTTTTGTTTTTTCACCGCATTGCTGGCATTTTACTTCGCAAAGAGCTTTTTTTGTTGTATTTGATTCGTTGATTACGAATTCAGCTTTATTTTTATTATTATCTTGATATGCGCTTGTTGCCGAATTTATCGCTGAATTATTGTCAATTTTTTTGTCCAAAGTAATTTCCTCCGTTATTTTTTATATATCGGCAAAATTATTTTTAGATTTAGGATAGACTCGCAATTCAAAACAAAAAAAAGGCAATCATATAGAAGAATGATTGCCTGTGAAATAAATAAACCTAAAAAATATCAGGCTTTGCCCAAATAATCGCCGGTTCTTGTATCAATTTTTATAACATCGCCTTCTTTGATGAATAAAGGTACGCCGATTTCATAACCGCTTTCCAAAGTGGCTGGTTTTGTCACGTTTGTGACTGTATCGCCTTTAATGCCAGGTATAGTCGTTATGACTTTTAGCGCCACACTTGTAGGTAGTTCAAGTTGAATGGGTTTTTCTTTGCAGAACATAATAGATAATTCCATATTCTCTTTAAGGAACCTGCAGTCGTCTCCGATATAGTCGGCAGTAAGAAATATTGTTTCGTAATCGTCAAGTTTCATAAAATAGTAGTTCTCTGTTTCCTTATATAAATACTGAACCGGTTTTGAAACGAGTTCGACCTGGTCAAATTCATCTGTAGGGCGGTATCTGTTGGAATAAATTTTTCCGGTATTTAAATTTTTGTATGAAAGCTGTATAAAAGCCCTCAAATTTCCTGGTGTTCTGTGTTGAGTTTCTGTTACGACATGGATTTCATTATTAAGCAGAAAAGCCGTGCCTCTTCTTAAATCTGAAGCTTTGATCATAAAAATATACCTCTCAATTCTATAGTTTAATTCAAAACAAATATAAATAAGAAAATAATTCAAATAAAAACGAAAATATTATATACATGAAAGAAATTTATTCAAGCAAATAAGTATATGATTTAAATCTTTGTGTTATACAATAGGATATTATGGTGCGGCCATAGTTACTATTTGACTCAATAAGCTTCCGACTGTTTCAATAGCTTTTCTGAACGGTGTATTTCTTACGGATGCCCATCGCATGTCTTCCAATCCCTGTTGAGGAGTTTTTAAATTATATAAAATAGGTAGTTTCAAACCTGAATCGGTTGAGCCTGGAGCGTTAACTCTCATCCATGCTTCACCAGTAGGCATTATATCGGAAATATAGTTTACAGCGACTTGTCCGTTATCGAAAAGGGAAGTGGTTATTTTCTCACCGGCTTTCATGTTACCGATTGTTGCGTCAGGTACAACTTCCATGGCATTCATTGTGGCAAGAAGAACATTTTCTCCGGCGTTAATCATACTGTGGGGAATGCCGATTAAAACATCTTTTACAACACCATCAACCAGAAGTTTTTTCGCGGAATATCCGGCTTTTTGAATAATATTCTGATTTTGTGGTGTCTCTTTATTAAAAGAGCCGAAAGTTATAGCATCAAAAAAATGTTTTGCGAAATTTCCCATTGTTTTAAGCAGTCCGGTCTTTTGTGCTGTTTGAATTTTGCCTTCGCTATCAATGTAGCTGTATTTTGCACCTGCCGCCAAATTGGCAACGGCGTTTTTTATGTTTGAGGCTGAATCAGATATGTCTTTGCCGACTCTGTTTGCGAAATTTGAGTTGTCAAAATTCGGATTGTATTGAATCTGTCCGTTTTCATTCTCTGTATAATAATCGCCACCCGGGTTAGCCATAAGCTGATCTTCCTTATACATTCTGATTTGTTCGATTATTCCGGGATTATCATTTGTTTGAACTGAGTTGTTAAATGAGTTATTGGCGATATTATCTTTTTTAATTACTGCGGGTATGGATTGTTGTATTTGTTTTGGTTCCAGATCAGTTACAGCTGTTGAATTATTGTAGTCTGAATTATAATCCGATGAAAAGTTGTTCTGCTGGGCGGCTTTAATATTTTTCGGGTATTCCTCTGATTGTGTATAACTATTGGCTTGATAATCTTGTATAGTGTCTTGATTTGTTGAGTAAACAGGAGATGGTGTATAGTTTATGTAATTCCGGCCGTTGTTATGGGGGCTACTGTTGTTTTTTTCCTCGATATTATAATCTGAATCGCTTTCGGGGTATTGATAATTATACTGTTCCTGATATGGTTGCGAAGAGGGAAAATTAGTTTCTCGGGTTTCGTCGTAAGAGGAAAATTTTTCCTGTTGGGCTTTTTCCAGATTTTCCTGAAACGATTGTGCAGGCAAAGCATTACCTTGAACATTGTTGGGAATTTGCTGCCAGTTTTGCACCAATGGTATATTTACAGGAAATTGGTTAACTTGAAAGCCGTCCATTTTATCCTCCCGGAGAGTTAAATTTGTTTATTATCAGGCCGATAAGATTATTAAGCATAATTTGTTCCTAAAATAAATGTGCTGAGAATTATGTCAGGCAAAAATCTATATTATAAATTTGAAAAAATAAAAGGAATATTTTAATATCTACACCGTCATAAATAATGTCTAAATAAGCGATAAAGGAGCGATTAATGAGTAAAGGAAAGATATTTTTTACAATAAATTTGGTTCTGTGTTTAGCGATGATTATTCCAGGAGTTTATGCACAGAGTGATTCCGAACAGGTGGAAAAAGCAGGTAAAAAACCTGATTCGTTTGAAAACAGTGCCGGGAAAAAATCGGATTCCGATAATGATTCATCAAAATATCAGAAAATGCAGAATCATTATAAAATAAAATGGGAAAATGCGGTAAAAGCTATTGAATTGGATAATGAAAATGTAAATTTACTTATGGAGGCTGGGAATGTGGGGCAACTTCTCGGTAAAAGAAGAGAGGCGCTGAACTATTATAAAAAAGCTGTAAAATTGATTTTAGCTGATACTCAGGCTGATAAAAAGGAGGCGGTTAACCTTCAAAGAAATATAATTTATCTTTATTTGCGAATGGATAATATAAATATGGCAGTGGTTGAGTATAAAAATCTTTGTTTAATTGAGCCTGATAATATGGAACTGATCAAAGAATTCGCTGAATTTTTGAAATTACACGGTTATCCTGAAAGGGCATTTGAGGAATATAAGAAGATTTTGGATAGAAACCCTGACGATTTAGTGGTGATAGATCAAATAATGCAACTGCAAAGTTCTGGTTACATAACCAAAGAACAGATAGACCCTTACATAAATAAAAATAAAAAAAATTAAAAAATTGAGAAAAATTTGTAATTTTCTTAAAAAATATTTGTTTTATATATTATTGAATGTAAAAATTTCTATTTATAGTAGATTTAATTTTGTTTTAAAAGGCTGAAAGATGAATTGTAAAGAAACCAATAAATTAATATCTTATTACATTGATGGTGAATGTACTCCGGAGTTGAGAGAAAAGATTTCGGGGCATATTGCGCAGTGTGCTGAATGTAAGAAGGATTATATTTTATTGAGCAAACTATCGGAGTTATTTAAACAATTACCGGAAGTGGAACCTTCGCGCGATTATTATTCATCATTTGAGGAAAATTTAGTTTTTATGAATGAGTCTGCGCAACATCATATGAAAAAGTTTTCCTATCTGGGAAACAGTATATTTAAGTTTGTTATTCCCGCGGTTGCGGCGATGTTTATTTTTTTAGCCGGTTTGTCTTTTTTCTTGGGGAACAGGCCATCAGATATATCCTCCCCAAAAATAACTTATGTTAAAGGCGAAGTATCTATTATGAATGATAACGCGGTAATTGAGAAAGCATATCCAAAGATGTTCTCAATGGCTGGGAAAACTATATCTACCGGTAATTATGGTAAAATAGATATTGTTATGCAAAACAGGTTTAAGGTTAGTATCGGTGAAAAAACTGAAGTGAAGTTCGATGAAATAATTGAACAGCAAAACCAGTATAAATTTTTATGTACTTTGCGGCAGGGAAAATTTCTTGCCGATGTAAATAATCGCGGAGTGAAGACAGATTTTAGAATTCGTACAAATACAGTTAACGTGCGAGTACGAGGTACTCAGTTTATGGTTAATGTGTTACCTGAAAATCAAGGAAATAATGTAGAGGTGGCTGTCCTTGACGGTAAAGTAGAGGTAACACAGGAAGTCGTTTTTAGAAGCAAAGTAAAAACAGAACGGTATTATGTTAACGAGAATGAAAAGATGATATTTTCTCCAGATGGTTCGACAAAACGTAATAATGAACTCTCTTCCAGTGATTTTGAGTCGCTTCTTGAAGTATATGATATAAACAAACGCGACGTTGAAATAAAATACACTTCTGATCCTGCGGAAAAATCGATGCCTTTCCGCTCAGAATCCTTCGAATAACACAATCAACATTGCCTCTCAAAAAAAAAGAAAACTTGAACTTTTTTTTCGTTTAGATTAAATTTCATAATGTTATGAATGAATTTGTTCGATATAAATTGAGAGTGCTGAAAAAGATTTATGTTTGTTTTGACTTTACGCAGAGAAAGTGTTTTATTTGATATAAAGGTAATGGTGTTAAAAGTTAGATCTATGTGTAAACTCAAAAAGACTTATAAAACTTGTTTGGCAGAATTAAATCAAGATTAAAATTCTGAAGGAGCTGTCTATTGTGAGAATGTATTTATCACTTTACAAAGACCTAATAATCTATGGGTCGATTGCCTTAATAGTTGTCCTGCTCCTGATTTTTTTAGTTATCTGGCTTAAAAAATTTTTAGCAAAGAGATTTATCCAGAAAGAAATAAAACGGATTGAATTTTATATGTCCGGTGGTGATAAAACTGCCGAGATGTGTTGCGAAATGGGGGATAATTTTTTCCGTCTTCGTGATTTTGTGAATGCTGAAAAGTGGTATAACGAAGCCTTATCCATAGAGCCTGATAATGTGGAAGCTTATTTATCGCTTGCAGATATTTATAAACATTTGAAAGAATATAGCAAACTTAAGGAAATGTATGAAAAACTATCTTCTATAAACACGTATGACCCGGAATTACTAAGAGAACTTGGGTGGGCATACTATTATTGCGAAGATTTTAACGAAGCCGTTACTACTTTTGAAAGAGTGAAAGTGATGATGCCGGGTGATATTCATACACGATATTGTCTTGGATTATTATATTTAAATGCCGGAGACAAAATAAAAGCAATCGAAGAGTACCGGGAGCTGAAAAAGCTTGATGAGAAAAAAGCTGACGAACTTTTTGACTATATTTATCCTGAAGACGAACCTTTACCGGATAATATTGATTTTGCGGTATCCGAAGATGAAAATCAGCCTGATTCAGAAAACCAGACTCCTGGTGATATTGGTCCATCCCGCAGAAAATCGAGGTTTGATAAATATCGGTCAAATATTGAACGCAAAAATATAGCGGATTAACCTCAATTATATTCCGGTTTTTAATCTGTGAAAAAATACAAAATAAATGAAATCATATACACTATTCAAGGCGAATCCAATTATGCCGGCTATCCCTGTACGATAGTGCGTTTTTCCGGTTGTAACCTGCGGTGTATTTATTGTGATACTAAATATGCTTTTGATGAGGGGAAATATTGGCGATCGGATGAAATTATAAAAGAGATAAAAAAAATCGGGTGCGAATTAATTGAGTTTACCGGTGGCGAACCGTTATTACAGCCTGATATAGGCTATTTGATCGACCTTTTGATAAATGAAAATTATAAAATTCTGATTGAAACAAACGGATCCCAGGATATCAGCTTATATAACCGTAATGCAGTATTTATTATTGATGTGAAATGCCCGGGGAGCGGTGAAGAACAGTCTTTCCTAAAAAAAAATTTAGAATATATACAGAATAAAGATAATCTGAAATTTGTTCTGGCGGAATTGAATGATTATAACTGGGCGAAGGATTTTATTGAGAAAAATGATTTGATTGGATACCCGAACCTGATTTTTTCTCCGGTTTGGGAAAAAGTTGATTTTGAGGAGTTGGCATTGCTTATGTTGAAGGATAACCTCAATCATGTGCGATTACAGGTTCAGCTCCACAAAATTATCTGGGGACCGGATAGAAAAGGTGTATAAATATGCGTAATGCGATTGTGTTGTTAAGTGGAGGGCTTGATTCATATACTTGTGCGGTGATAGCAAAATCACAGGGATTTGAATTGTACGCGATGAGTGTATTTTATAATCAGCGACATAAACTGGAAATAGAATATGCAAAAAAAATTGTATCGGCGATCGGTGCTAAAGATCACCTGATACTTGATCTTGATATCTTTAAATTCATTGGTAAATCGGCTCTTACTTCAAATATAGATGTGCCGGAGAATAGAACACAGAAAGAAATGGAAACCGATATACCTGTAACATATGTTCCTGCTCGTAACACTATTTTCCTGTCGAATGCTCTTGCCTGGGCTGAGGTATTGCCTTCCAAAGATATATTTATTGGTGTAAATGCTTTGGATTACAGCGGATATCCTGATTGCAGGCCGAAATTCATATCGGCATTTGAGAAAATGGCGAATCTTGCGACAAAAGCGGGAGTTGAAGGAAATAATTTTAAGATACACACACCGCTGATTAACCTGAAAAAAAGTGAGATAATAAAAAAGGGGATTGAATTGGGCTGTGATTATAGTTTAACCATAAGTTGTTACCAGCCTGATGAATACGGCAGGGCATGTGCAAAATGCGATAGCTGTTTACTTAGAAAAAAAGGTTTTTCTGAGGCCGGTGTTCCTGATCCTACAATATACCAATGATCATTTCTTTTTTATGCTGAATTTGTTTGCCATGTAATTTGTGAAAACGGTAATTGTTTGCGGATCAGAATCGACAATTGAAATTTTTTCAATGTTTTTGTCTGATAAACAAAAATCTATGCAGTTATCGATAATTATTTCTGCGGTTTTAAAAATAGATAACCCTGAGTTTGCGAGAAAAAATGGAATCAAAACCGCTTTTGTGCATTTTTTTTCTACCATTATGTTCAAAGATGAAAGTACGGATTGTTTCAGATTCAGATCATTGATTTTACAGTCCTGTTCCATGCAAACAGCGTGAATAAGAAACTCAAAGGGGAGTGATCCGCCTGATGTTACTATCGCGGTACCTGTATTTGCCGGAGCTTGTTGAAGAGCTTCTTGCTCAACTTTGCCACCGGCTAATTTTTTTATATTGGTTGTGATTTCGTTCCCCATCCAAAGATAATTGTTTGTGGGAAAAATGAGGCAATCCGCTTTAATTGTTGAGAAATTAGCCTCCAGTATTTCAAAGATAGTTTTACCTGCTTTTATATGCATTTTTTCACCTTATATGATTTAATTGTTCTCGAGAATATTATCAGATATATTATCAGAATAAAATCCAAAAATATTTCAATATAAATTTGATAATATCTATCTATATGTTATAATGTTGTTAAAGAGCAAAATAAACCTAAGGGAGAGCGGATAATATGATTTTATTTCTCAAAAAACATTGGATTTGCCTAACAGCGATGATAGCGGCTTTGAGTATTGATCAGGTAACAAAATATTTTGCCACAGGAATTCAATTGAGTGATCCGGAAGTAAACCAATATTATATAATAACATTTTTTGAGAAAATATATCAAATGGCTGGAGCTCATTTTTTTCTTATAAATGTCAGGCATTATTTTGATATTTCTCAACTGTTGTTGAGAATGTTTATTCTACCTATGATTGGGTGTTATGTTGCTTATTACCTGATAAAACATCAGCTCAAGAGCAAACTTGTTTATCTTGGACTTGGTTTTCTTGTCGGAGCTTTGTTCGGCAACGCACTGGATATTATTTTCAGGGGATATGTAATTGACTGGTTCGGGAGTTCATTTTTCTACAATTCTTTTGAACTCAATTACGCGATAAATATAGCCGATATTTTCGCCGTACTATCGGCTCCAATGGTATTAATCGGTGTCAGAAAAGCGCATAGAGAGAGTTCGGTTTCTCTTGTAAATTGCGCGAAATTGTCGATATCGGAAAATGATATTGCTGCATAATTCATAAATAATATAAATCAGCACAAAATAAATAATTTCGATAAGTTATCATTTGATTTATAGCGTTTTTCTCATCAAACATATTTAATACCACTTAAATTCTTTTTAATAATAATATATTGAAAAAAAAGTGTTTGAGTGGTATTATACTTCGACAAACTTCATATTTAAATAATTCAGGTAAGATGGAAAGCCTTAAAAAAATAAGAAATATTGGATTTATTGCCCACATTGATGCCGGTAAAACTACTGTTACCGAGCGAGTGTTGTATTATACCCATAAAATACACAAAATAGGCGAAATTGACGAAGGAACTACAGTGATGGATTATCTTCCCGACGAGCGTAAAAGGGGAATAACCATTACTTCCGCCGCTACCACAGTTTATTGGAACGATAAGCGAATAAATATTATTGATACTCCCGGTCACGTGGATTTTACAATAGAAGTTGAGAGAGCGTTAAGGATTCTTGATGGAGTAGTGGTTATATTTTGCGCCAGAGGTGGAGTTGAACCACAGTCCGAGACAGTATGGAGACAGGCTGAAAGATATAAAGTGCCTCGACTCGCCTTTGTAAATAAAATGGACAGGCTTGGAGCAAGTTTCCAGAATTGTTTGAAGCAAATGCAGATAAGATTGAACGCGAATCCAGTCCCTATTCAGATTCCCATAGGAAAAGAAGATGCTTTCGAAGGATCTATCGATTTAATCAGGATGAAAGCTTTGTATAATAACGAAGAAAGCGAAGGAAATGAAGTTATAGTTGAAGATATACCCGCATCAATGTTAGATGAAGCAAAAATATATCATGATAAAATGTTAGAGTCACTTGCGGAACATGATGATAAATTATTTGAAAAATATGTTCATTCTGAGCTGATAACTGAAAAAGAAATAAAAACGGTTTTAAGAAAAGCCACGATAAAAAATAAAATAGTTCCTGTATTATGTGGTGCGGCATTGCGCAATAAGGGAGTACAGCCGCTTATAGATGCCATTGTGGATTATCTTCCTTCACCGCTTGATGTTCCTCCAGTAGAAGGCGAAACACTTGATACAAATGAGATAATTGAGCGGCACCCAAAACTGGAAGAACCATTTTGTGGCCTTGTTTTTAAAGTAGTAACCGATAAGGATACCCGCCTTGTGTTTTTTAGAGTTTATTCGGGGAAATTAATAAAGGGAATGAGTGTATTTAATTCCACATGCCTTAAGAGCGAGAAGGTTGCCCGGATATTTCATATGCACGCGAATAAAAGAGAAAGGGTCGATGAGGCTTATCCCGGAGAAATAGTGGCTCTTACCGGATTGCGGTTTGCTGTTACAGGTGATACATTGTGTGACGAAACCTCGAAAATTATTCTCGAAAAAATAATATTCCCTGAACCTGTAATATCGCTGGCAATTGAGCCTAAACGAAAGATTGATGAAGAAAAGTTTCTGGATAGTCTGGAAAAAATATGTAACGATGATCCTACATTACATTATAAAATAGATCCTGATACAGGTCAGAAAGTAATTTCAGGCATGGGAGAACTTCATCTTGAAATAATTGTCAGTAGATTGCTTGAGGATTTCAACGTATCGGTAAATACCGGCAGGCCCCAAGTTGTTTACCGCGAAACTATTACGAAATCAGTTGTACATGAGACAATATTTAATAAGATAATAGGTGATAAACCACATTTTGCGGGTGTAAAACTTGAATTGGAACCGATGAGCAGGAATTCAGGATTTTTCTATGAAGACCATTTGAATAAAGACGCGAATATACCTGCGATTATACCTGAATGGATAAAACAAACAATACTTGACGCTTCACAATCCGGTGTTATTTTCGGTTATCCTGTTGCTGACGTTAAAGTGAAACTTGTGGATATTCAATATAATCAGGCTGATTTTAGCGAAATAGGATTTCGTGCCGCCGCAAGAATGGGGCTTAGCGATTCGCTTCGAAAAGGTGATCCGAAATTGCTGGAGCCGTTTATGAAAATAGAAGTCGTTGTTCCTGAAAAATATATGGGGCCGGTAATCGGCGATATAAGTTCGAGAGGCGGGCAGGTACAGGAAATAGCCTTGTTTTACGAGGAATCGTCGGGAGTATCGATGGAGACTCTGAAATGTATTCATGCTTTGGCTCCGTTATCGTCTTTATTCGGTTACAGTACTTCTTTACGTTCTCTTACTGAGGGAAGAGGCACTTTTAATATGGAATTTTCACATTTTGGGGATAAAGTTAATTAATTATTTTGTTGCCCTGCAATTTTAACTCTATTATGGAGAAATAATATGGGTGCTATTGAAATTAAATCCGAAAGAATTGAGTGGGAAGAACTTCTGACGTTTAATACCGAAAAGAAGGTGGAATTCTTCAGTAAAAACGGGCGGATATTCGATGTTTTGATATCGCAACAGTTTGATCGTGCTTTGCTGGATGCGTTTTATAATATCGCAAATTCTATCCGCAAAATAGCAAAACAAAAAGGTGGTATGGATTGGCTTCAAACATTGCTTTCACATAAGAGGGCAATGCTATATTTTATTCAACCTTCTACCCGTACGTTTCTATCTTTTATGAATGCATGCCATATTTTGGGCATAAAATTATCCGAAGTGAGGGATCCATCTACATCGTCAGAGGTTAAAGGTGAAACACCTGAAGATACCATACGGACTTTTTCAAGTTATGTGGATGTGATAATTATGCGTCATCCACAGGAAGGGTTTGCAGAAAGAGCGGCATGGGTTTTAAATAATTCCGACCGCCCTGTTCCTATAGTTAACGCCGGGTCAGGCAAAGACCAGCATCCGACTCAGGCGTTACTGGATATATATACGCTTCAGAGATCTTTCGAAGCTACCGGAGGTATTGACGGAAAATCAATTGCCATGGTTGGTGATCTTGCCAGAGGACGAACTGTGCGGTCATTGAGTTATTTGCTCGGCAACTTTTCTGATGTTAAGATTTATTATGTCGCGCCTCCACAATTTAAAATGAAAGACGATATTAAATTATTTCTTGATAAAAAGAATATTTCATATTACGAATGCGATGATCTTGAATCTGTCCTACCTGTTGTTGATGCGGTTTATATGACTCGTATTCAGGATGAACATGATGTCAACGGCGAATCAAAGAACGTAGATTTCAATAAATATCATCTGCATGAAAGGCATCTGAAATCTCTGAAAGAATCGGCAATAATAATGCATCCTCTTCCTCGGAGAAATGAAATAGATGTACGTATCGATAACGATCACCGGGCAATGTACTGGAGACAAGAGAGAAACGGTATGTGGATAAGAGCGGCATTACTGATAAAATTGTTCGGATTGGAAGATGTGATAACATCTTATTGATTAATATGAAGATTAAATCCATACAGCTCCATAAAATAGCCAAACATCCCGATCATTTCTGTTATGATTTACCTCAAGTAGTTTTTGCAGGCAGGTCGAATGTGGGTAAATCGTCACTGATCAGGACATTAACTAATCAGAAGAAATTAATCAGGGTTGGCGCTACTCCCGGTGTAACCCAATCAATAAACTATTATATTGTTAATGGATCGTTTTATTTTGTTGATCTTCCCGGTTACGGATATGCGAAAATATCCAAAAATATGCAGGAAGAATGGCGAAAACTTATAGAAACATATTTTAAAGATGCGATAAATATTCGAAAAATAATTTTTATAATCGATGTCCGCCATGACCCTACGGAAAAAGATATTGTTTTTTTCGAGTGGGCAACCAGTTATCATCTACCTTTGCTTATCGTTCTGACTAAATCCGACAAAGTTTCAAGAAACAAAGCAATCAATATGCGTATGAAGGTGATGAAAATGTTTAATCTACAGGAAAATGACTGCGTTCTCTTCTCAGCCATATCAGCTTCAGGGAAAGACGATATTTTAAAGGCAATTAACGAATCAATAAATAAAAATATCGCGATATAGATGTATTCAAATCTTGAAGTTATTTTAGTTTCAACAAAATATCCCCAGAACATTGGTTTTGTTGCCCGCGCGATAAAAAATATGGGATTTACAAGCCTGAAATTGGTTAATCCCTCTCCATATGACCCGAAAGAACTGAAGCTATATGCTGTACATGCAGATGATATACTTCATTCGATGTGTGTTTACAACAATTTAAGTGAAGCGATAGAAAGTACCGCTTATTCAATTGGATTTACTACTCGAAAAAGAAAAAACATGGATAAATGCGTTATTCTAAGCGATATAATTCCATCGATTTCAGACATTTTAAAGAATCAGAAAGTAGCTGTTATCTTTGGTGCTGAAGATACGGGGTTATCGAATGAGGAACTTGAGCTATGCCAGATGTGGGTTAAAATTCCAGCTTCGGAATTATTCCCGTCAATAAATCTCGCGCAGGCTGTGATGATTGTCCTTTATGAATTGTTCACTTATTTGGGTTCCAATGAAAAGGGTGAAGATGGATTTAAGATGGTTTCCATTGCGGAAAATGCGTATTTATATTCTTATATGGAAGATACGTTTAATGAAATTAAAATTACAATCGCTAAAGGCCATCAAAGCTGGGCAAATTCTATCAGGAAAATTTTAGATAAACGGCAACTAACTCAATCCGAAGCTAACACAATTATAGGATTCTTGACCGAACTTAGAAAACTTGTAAAATAATTATGCGGATTCATCAAACAGCTTTTGTGTTGTTATGAGTGTTCGCAATTCTTTCTGAATTTTTCTTGGAGCTGTATCAACAATAAAGTATCTATTAATTTGTGGTGAAATGGCAATATCTGCCTGATCGATTCTATCCATTAGTTTACCAAATTGGATAGGATTATGGCTAAGTCCTTTAATTATCCTGCTTTCGACAGAAAATAGTTCCGATTCTGAAAGATTGTCACGATTTATCAGTTTTGATATATATAATGTCGCCAGATCATTTTGCGAAATTGATTCGGATGCTTTACCTTCGCGGATAAGTTCATTGATCACTTTATTATGTTCATATAGAAAGTCTGATTCCTTGTCGTTGAGCTTAATATAAAATTTTTCTACAACGTTTTGAAACTGAGGAGAATCGTTTTCTGCGAAAGCTTGCTGAAGTTTTTGAAATATATTAATAATCATATCGATATTGTCATTTTTTTCAGAATATAATGTATCAAATAACATATTTATTTTTGTTAGTTGAAATTGTTCTTCAAATAATGGATTGAGAAAATCAATATCGGATGTTTCAATCTTTTGTTCGGCAATAAAATTGTCGCGGATATGTGTGAATGAGGAATCGGATTTTGCCGATTTGACTTTTTCTACAAATTTACCGATCAGCGGTTTCAATGTTTCAGGTATGCCGGTTAAATCTATTGTGTCCGGGATATCCATGACATAAATGGAGTTTCTTAATTCAACAGCCATATCGGATTTGTCATCGGCGGTTAAAAAATTGTTTAATCCAAGAGACCGCAGGTAATCTATAAGGAAAAGACCTTCACCTCCGGCAACTTTTGTTGCGGAATAACTCTCATTTATTTCCCTGTATTGAATTCCATTTTCTTTAGCGAGATCTATAAGAAGGTCATTTTCAACAGCGAGTACTTTTATATTTGCTTTCAAAATATTCTCAGTGAAGTTCGGATACTCTTCTTTGAGAGCGTTCATAAGTTCGACCGACGATTTGAAAGAAGCAACATAATCGAAATCATCGGATGAACCGCCTTTACGCAATAAACTGGAATCCAGATTAGTGCGTATTTCTCCGGCTGTTTTTCCATTCAAATCAACGGCAATAATGATAGTGTTTCTTTGCCCGATAGATTCGATTTCGTTCCTTATTCTTCCAAGTGTTTCACGGATGGCAAAATTCTGAGGAGAAACAGGCCCTGATATTGCATTACTGTCGATTAAAAAAATAACAGGAGGAGATGTTTCTCTCGATATAAGCGCACTTATTTCAATAGCTGTATTTTTCAATGTATTCACTTCGTTTGGTGATAGTGATGCGGATGCATAAATTTCAAATGCTTCTGCTATGGGGGATTGTTTATAATCCAAAATAGTATTGTTTGTAATGATATCTTTGACTTTCTGAAGATGTTGTGCCGCACCGGGTATTTTTAATATATCCTCATATTTGTCAACAATTTCAAGTAACGCATTCTGGGAAAGTTCATTTATGGTAATGCCGTATAGTTTTAAAATTGCTTCTATAACAGGTAGATAATCTCTATTTTTCAGGTATTGGTTATAGAGATTTTCCTCAATTTTGGCGATTGAATCGCCACCAAAAAGATTTATAAATCCATCTGTATTAATAGATAATTCTTTTGCGCCGAGCATAACAAGAGCATTAGCGAGATATTCTTTATTCTTGAGGTAATTATAGAATCCTGACGGTAAAATTATATCTTTATTTTTGGTCGTATGAATAAAATGAGTTCCGGTAATTGTGTAGCTTTCAGGCGATGTCGGGTAAATGTGAATTCTATTTTCATCAAGAGAATTGGTCCAGAACTCAATTATTTTATTCAATTTATCCTGGGTTTCAGAATCGGATTTTGATGATATTTGTTTTAGTTTGTCGATTGTGGCGGTAAATTCATTAATTTGAAATGCTGTTAATATTGTTTTGCTTTTACCAGTGTTTATGTCGCCATTGCCTAATTGTTCCCACATAGCCGTGACTTTGGATTCCAATTCGTCGAAACTGAAGACGGTTTTTATGGGTGTACTTGGCAGAGGAAGAGAGTTTCTTTCTATATCGATCATATTGAGTGGAGTTTTCAGCTGAACAGCATTAAAAATGAAGTTTTGCGATATCCGTGGATCTATTGCCTTAAGTTTTGTGCGTGCTGTAACTGTTGATGCGATTAGTGTCCTTTTATTCTTAAACATTTCTGTCAAATGCTCAACAGCAAGTTTTATAGTATCCGGTACAGCTTTGTTCCTGATAATGAATTTTGTCTGAACAGAGGAAAGACGTTTCATTATGGATGGGAGCATCTGATATTGGTTTATGATGGCGAGAAGTTCGCTTAAAATTCTTTCATATGAGATTTCGCCGTTTTCGCTCCAAAGAGGATCTACTTTCAGGCGGTCTTTATGCTCGCGTGAAATCTTTTCGATTTTTTCATCGAAATAGAATTCGTAGAATAATTTTAATATTTCATCTTTTTCATATTCTTTTCCTTTTAAGTCATTAGCGATTTGTGTAAGTAAATTCCAGTTGGCGAAAATCAGCATATGAGATTTTTCATGGATAAGTGTCTGTCGAATTTCAGCTACATTGACGATACCATTTTTGTCTTTATGTGCCGGGTGGTCTTTATTAATGACTATTTCTCCTGTAATTGGATTGGCGATACCGCGTGGGTCACCGAAATCTATATATGGATTATCACGTTTTATTTCTTCGATATATGCTTGGAACTGCTGTGTTGTTAATCTACGAACTAATACGGATTGATTTTCGGGGTTTACCTTTTGGTTGGGATCTGTTAGGATCGCTTCTTTTTGTGGAGCGATAACTTCAGCGCGAATATGAAAATTCTTTTGGTCTTTGACCAGTGTATATAAAACCGTTAGAACTCTTTTTAAATAATCGTTTGAAATCATGTTGGTTTTTATAAAAGATTGGTTTTTCAAATCCCCAAGGATTTCTACTTCATTAGTTAATTGCGTATTTTTGAGTGTGTTAAGCACGGATTCGGCGATATGCAGAGTAGATATACCTTTTGCCGCTTCATTGAGACTGTAGATAAAATCATCTTTTCCTGCAGGATCTTTTATTAATTGAGGCATAATATTCTGAGGGAATAATGCTTTTTGTTTGATATCACGTACGAATCTCTGGAAAGTGAAATTATCTGTTGTTTTGTAAGAAGCGTCTTGTCTAAGATTAAATATTCTCGCTGCATTTGCAATATCAGCAAACGAAACAGATGGCAAAACTTGAGCCAGTTCTTGTGCGGGTAAATCCCTGAGTCCATCTGAGAGTGTAGATACAGGCGTATTCTTTATTCTGCGTGTCAAGTAATTATGCTGGCTTTCAGATATAAATCCGCCCTGCTTGTTCATCATTGCTGAGATAAACAGGCTGTCCAGTTCGGTTAAACCGTTTTGTTCTTTTTGAATCGATGGATCCAGAGAATTAAGGCTTGTTCCGAAAAATTGAATATATCCGCCGAATTTTAAAGACATATTGGACAAAGTTTCCTGAACAAAACTTAAAAGTTGCGGGTGATATATGAATTTACCGGTTGGTTTACTTTCAGCAAAAGATTTTAAAAACAAACCAAAAGGAATAGAATCAATATTCACAGGAGCTGAAACTTCTGAAAATGATAAATTGTCGAGAATATTTACCGGCAAATCTGATAAAGCTTTGGGTTTAACTGAATCAGGGGTTTCAAGTAACGTTTTAAGTTTCTCGATATCCTGGGGGTTAACTTTAGAGGAATCAGCAAGCGGTTGAAGGGCAATTTGATAAAAGTCGTTATTCTTTTTCTCCAATAAAAGAACATTATCAATATTGGTAGTATCCCCGAATGCTCTGACTAATAGAGGATTTGCGAATTTTATATCTTTTAATGAGGAATATGGATTGAACCTTACAATTAAGTTATGGTCTTTAAGAAATCCGGATTTTTCCAACTCATTGAGCATAGTTTTTGAAGTTTGAGAATGACTGGTTATATTATATCGAAGACGTCTGTAAAATAGCCTGTTAATATCGATTTCCCTGAACTTATCAAGAAAATCCTTTGCGAATTCAGGGGAGCCAAGATATAAATCCACAATATTTATTTCCGCAGGGAGAGATGTATCTTTTGATTCCATATATTTATTTCTTAAAAAGTCGTAAAATTCCTGAGCGTTCTGGTAAGCGATTTCCCGTGTATAAGTTGTGGCGCTTGAGGGTAAATTAGGTAAATTTAACCGCATTGCATGTAGAAAAGTATTTAGTTTTTCAATTTCAATATGATTTTGAGTAAGAGTGATAAAATTTTGTTTGCCTTGTCCGGTTACCGGAATTTCTATATCAGGAACACTAAATGGTGTGGCTAAATTTTCTATATCGGCGACTTGCGATTTATCATCAAGTAAATATATATGAAGCGTAGATAAATTCGGAATGCTGAAAGCCGGGGCAATATTTTCATCAAGTCCGAGAATATATTTTTCGGCTTCTTCGGAAGAAGAATAAACATTTAGTCTATCAAAAGATAAAATGTAGTCGTTCAAATTTTTTATTCTTGTTTCAAGTGAAAGGGGCACAGTCATTTTATCTTTTTCTAATTTTTCTTTTATGTCATTAAATTTATTCAAGACTGTTGGTATTGCATTATAACCGTTTATACAGCAGATAAGTTCAGTTAAAATTTTTTCCATATTAACAGCGTTTTGTGATCCGAAAACAGGATCTGTAGCTAGTTCGTTAAGTTGAGTTTGAGTAATCGTTGATATATTTTGACCCTTTTTGAACATATAAAACAACCTGATAATTTCATTTCGTGTTTTGGTATCTTTGAAAGCTTTATTCAATATGGTATTCAACATATTTTTGTTCTGGTGAATGAAATGATGGGTTCTTTGATGTATGATTGTGGATAAAATTGCATCGGGATTAACGGATCCGTCATCGTTAAGATGATAAGGATCGGTCATATTGATGCCGATTTCTTTTTTTGCCGGATCAAAATAGCCTGTGCTATCGGAGAAATTTATCTCCGGGAATTTATCTAATACCGTTGATTTTAGGTTAAACGAATCAGAGTTGAGATAACGTACGTTTATCATCATAAAATCGATAATATTACCTGAAGGTTGCTGGGAACCGAAAATATCTTCATCGAAAACAACATAGTCCGATTCACCAGGCAAGATTGAAGGTAATTCGGTTTGTGTTGAGGTTATAAAGTTTGAGAATAAATCCATAAAATAGGTGTCTCTTTTTTGGTTCAGGACTCCTGAGATCATTGTATTTAGTTCAGGATCAGATTTAATAAATTCAGTTGCCAGTGTGAATATTTCTTTTGTTGAAAGTTTTCTATTGGCATTTTGTGTTTGCCAGATTACTCTCTTTATAGTTTCAAAGAAAAGTTGTTTTCCGTTATGTGGTTCCTCAAACTTTTCGAGTTCCTCAATAAATTGTAATGTGGAATCGGAATCCATAATGGAAAGTTCACTTATTCTGTTTAAGTCAAGCATTATGGTAATCAATTCTTCAGTTCCTTCATCCAGCTTAAGCTGAAAGTGGTTCCATTCGTGAGGAATGGCAAGATATTTGCACAAGGCAGGGTACTCTAAAATATTTACATTGAATTCGATAATATTGTCTTGTTTATTTGAATGTGCGCTATTTTTCATTCCGGATTTTATTTTTATTTCGTTAATGTATGTATAATTCTCAATTTCTTTTCGGATAGATCTGAAGAATTGAACGAAATATTGCAGTTCATCTTTTGAAATTGACTGGTTGGCTATAACCGCAAACCCTCTGTTTTGTGGTAACCTTTTAAATGTGACAATATCGGTTTCCTGTTGTGGATGTTTATCTTTCAATCTTCTTAAGAATAAATTTCTTCCAGTACCGGAAAGAATTTTTTCTCCAGGGTTTACAATGTTTACAGCGGATTCCTGGTGAATGATTACGGGTAAATCATTCTCAATATTATAAAAGTAAGTCTGCACGGAATCAGGATCGATAACCATAGTTGGTAAAACTTTATCCATTTTATTAAAATCGGCTATTGCCTTTGGCGAAACATGCGGTTCGAATACTATTCCAAGAGGATTATCGACAACTTTATCTGTTGTTCCATCGAAAGGAAAACCTTCAAATGTATCGCGTCTGTCGGCGCCTGGTTGAGCAAGCTGAAAAAGGCGCTTTACAGAATGATTTTTATAAATGCCGATCAATTTAATGCCATCTATCGCGTAAGTATCAATTAAATCTCTGATTGTATTTTCTTTAGCGGTGAAATTGTCTTCCGATTGATATTCGTAATCATCATTATTTAAAGGTATTATGTTTGTTACAAGATATTGGTCTGCGATTTGCCTGCCGAAAATCAATCCGCCTGTAACGGTAAATTGATCCTGAGCGTAGTCTATGGAAACATTATTTATTTCGCGCCAGAAATGTTCCGTTATTTCAGGATTGGCCCATACGATCGATTTTCCTGTTTGTTTTGTGTCTTTTTGCGAAGTACCCGGATTATTGAGAACCAATACTGGTGATTCTACATCGGATTCAAGCAATACCTGGGGAAATTGAGATGGTAGTGAGCCGAATAATTGTGTATCGAGTATATTATCGTAATCCGGGCCCATAAGAATATCTCGTTCACGCCGGATGATATCAAGATCATTTTTTTCAATGGAAACAGATAACCTGAAACCATCTTTGCCGATAAGGCTGTCTTTTCTGAATACAAAATTGTCCGACTCATTTTTTGGATAAACAGATTTATTTTCAAATTTTGGCGGTAACCCTTCTATCATGTACAATAATGCCGGAAAACTTAACGATGGTGATAATTCGATTTCAATTATATTGTGTTTCTTTAAAAAATTCCTGAAATCAGCGGGAAAAATAGTATTGTCGATTTCTGTTATTGATTTCCATGTCTCTGATTTTTGCAGGAAAAGAGTAGACGCCGCAATTACAGCCTGTGATCTATTAGAAGTCAGGCTATATGTTTTATCCGGATTTTTAGTTATAATTCCGTTTGAAACGGCATAATTCAATATATTGCTCAAATCAACAGAATTAAGTTTTGTTTTTGAAGATAAATCATCTTCGGATATTGTATTATTTCCGTTGAATGCGGTTAATACTGTTACCAATTGACTTTCATTGATTTTGTCATTTATCTGAAACCCATTTGTAGCTGAAGGAGATTGATAAATACTAAGTGGCTCTCCGTTAATTCTTAAAGTGGTTAATCTTTCTGGAGAATCAATATTATATTTATTCATATAAAATGATTTTCTCTGTTCTTGATTAACTATATTGTAAATATAGAAATCCTCACCATTTATTTTTACCTTCAGGTCAAGTCCGGATTCGTTGTTTCGTGTTATTGAAAAGTTTTCCAGTGAAGCGAAATTTTTGTTTTTCCAGTTATACAAATCTTTTATACGCGATGATAGTTTAATAAGTTCATTCTCGTTTGCTTCCATTATGGCCTGTAATATTTTGGAATCGAGATCAGATATGGCTTTTCTTATCCCACCGGCGAAATAAAATGTTTTTAACTGATCCCTGAAAGCTTTCGCTCCACTTTGGTCGATCATCACTTCAGATACTGGTACCAGTTTTGATTCAAGAGCCAGCGAGCCGATATTCTGTATAAGGTTACGCTCAAGAGAACTTATAAACGGATCCTTGGAATTGGTAAGAAGATAAAAATAAGGATCGTCATCGGTTACGTTTCCAATTTTTGGAGATACAACGGAATAAGAAATATTTTTTTCTTTCAGAAGATGTTTTATCCCTTCAGTATGAAAACCACCGGTATAGAGGATGCATTTTTTGACATTTCGTTTTTTCATTATTCTCAAAGTATTGTTGATTATTTCGCTATTTCGTTTTTCTGCGGTAATATAGAATTCACTGACATACGATAATACTGTTTTTATAAAACGAAGGTCCTCCAATGTGAGATGGTTCTTTTTGCTAACGTTTAATGAACAAAGAGAATTGAATAAATTATCCGCGATAAAATTATCCGATATTTGCGCAAGTTTTTCCGCTCCGGAAGGTAACATCGTGAGATTGAATGCCTGATTTATCATAAGGCATTTCCAGTAGAAAGAATCAATAAATTCTGATTCTTTGTTTGTAAACAGTCGCTTTTTTATATCAAATGTAAGTATATCGAGTTCGTTTCCTAATGATCTCTGATCGATTTTATCAAGAATTTCCGAATACATTATATATCGGTTAAAATTAGGGTAATCATCAGGTTCGATGAGGTATTCGTCGCATTTTTTTAAAATGAAAGCATGATAATCGCGTATTGAGATCTGATGAAATTTGTATTTGATATTTGTGTTAATTATATTTTGCTGATCTTCTTTGGGAGAATATTTGAGAAACACTTTTATAATCGCGTCTTTTTCTTCCTCAACTTTCTTAAAATCGATAGTTTTATTCAATACTATTGCTTCATCAAGTAACTTTATATTGTTAAGGTTTTTATAAGATACCTGAAAAGAGGATGCAAAATTTTTCAATATATCGAAAAGGTTAAATACGTCAGTTTCGGCATTTTGATATTGTCTATAAATGGAATCCAATTCGATCAGTTTATCGGAAAAATAGGTGTTTTTGGATTCATTTAAGTAACTTTTGATATCATCTATTAATTTGCCTGCTTTTTTTCTAAAAGATAGAGATTTGTAGAAAGCGTTAAAATTTTTTGTATAAAGGTTTTTATTTTCTATACCTTCCACAACAAGTTTTCCGTGATCAATTATTGATAAATATTCAACGCCGTTTATATTTCCTTTTTTTAGAAAACTCATGGTTACATCATCTTTTATTGTTTTATCAGGAAACGATGACAAATCTGATACATCAATAGGGGAAGCACACCCTTCCATGCAAACAAGAGAAAAACCGAAATCGTCGATTAGTTTTTGTATTATTTTTGCGGAGTTAATTTGTGCTTCGAAGTTGCAGTGCGCGTCTTTGATATGAACAATCCATAAATCGTTTTTCGAGCTGAAATTATCCTCAATTTTCCCTGCCGGGGCAATGATTTGCTGGTTTAATTTCTCTTTTTCATCAATGCAAAAAACCGGATTTGAAAAAAATAAAATTAAAAATAAAACCAATAATCTGCTGGTTAAACTAAATAAGTAAGAGTTCATTTATTGAATATCCTTTAAATATTAAACTTGCGGTGAAATAACTTATGATTTAGAATTCATTTTCTATTATTATTAACGCAATATATTTTATCATATTTAGTTACTAAAGTAAATTTTAACTGAAATAAGGTATTGTTTACTAAAAGAGGATTGTAAATTGAGCAAAAGCATTGAGAAGAAATATTTTTTTATATGCGAGAATGTGATAAAAGATTTTCAGACCGGAGCGATGTCGTTTATAAATGTAAAAAATAGTTTTGGAATTGAATCGTTGCCGATAGTTGTAGGCGGTTTTTTTGTTGTTGCCGGATTCAAGCTCAATTATCCAAGCGCTCAGATCAAGGAAGAGCTTTATTCCCAGTTAAAAATAATATCGCCGGATAATAAGATTATTCTTGATATAAAACAGGCGGTCCAATTTGAGCATAATTCGGAAAACAGATTGCCCGGAGTTGATTTTGTTTTCAAAATAGACAGGCTTCAATGTGAGGTTACTGGAATATATCGTGTTCAGGTAATTGATTTTCCAAACGAAATTATTCTCGCGGAAATGGAATTTGAGGTTGTTTTCCCACCGTCTCCGAGGATAAAATACAAATCTCCTGAAGAAATAGAAAAACTTTTGGAACGAAAAGATATAATAAAGAAGGTTGATTTTTCAGTAAACTGTTTAAAATGTAAACATGATAAAAAGTTTACTCTTTCTCTTGAGAGAGATATGTACAAAATGATGGAACAGGAACTGTCATTACCTGAAAATTTTATTTATATTTGTGAGAATTGCGGTCAGTGGAAGATACATTTGGGAAGAATAATTACATATATGTATAATAAACTTGGGAAGAAAGCATAATAATAGCGAGACGATATGCATGAGTTCAGTTCAACATTAAAAAAAGTCCCTTTGTTTTCTGATTTTTCTATGGAAGAAGTTGATGAAATTTCATCGAACTTTTCTCTTGTGAAATTGAGTAAAGACAAAGTTGTGCTCAACATAAATGAACAAGGAAAATATCTGTATATAATAAAATATGGTCAGGTAAAAATTGTTGTTCCCAATGAATTGGATAATACCGAAGAGATCCTTGCTACGTTGGGGCCGGGCAATTACTTTGGTGAAATGTCGTTACTTACCGGCGAACCGATATCGGCTACTGTAAAAACATCTCTTGACTGTGAGTTTCTTGTACTTGATAGAGAAACATTTACATCAGTTTTAAAAAAATATTCAAAGTTTACTTACAATATAAGCATGATATTAAGCAAAAGGCTTAGAGAACGAAATATCATAAAACAAACAAATTTGTTATCAGAAAAAGTAAGTGTCTTATGCGAATTTAATGACCGTATATCCGCAAGGATTTGTTTTCTTCTTGGGCTGGCGTTATTTAATGAAGGATTGGACCGGGTTTTGATCATTGATTTAAAAGGTATTGAAAACACATTACTTACTGAATTTGGATTTGTTCCGGCAAAAGAAAAACTGGAATCGTTTATAACAACCCATGATATAGGAACCGATTTACGTAATGTTAAGGGAAACTTATTGGAATATGAATTCATAAATAATATTTTGTTTGGTGTACGAAGAAAAGTTAATCGTACAAGGCAACCATATTCGGATTCCGCAGGCGACAAATATGAATATTTGCCTGGTTTGTATATATTGCAGATGAGAGGTATAGACGATAAATCAATATTAAAAGAACAAATACCTCCTTTACTTGGTCTTGTTGCACAGATATATGATGTTGTTCTTCTAAACATAAATTCCGAATCGGTAATATTGAATTCAAAAGCATTGTCGCAATCGGATATGGCAATATTGTTCTCGGAAAAGAATAAAGAGAGTTTGTATAGTTTGAGTAAAACATTACATAATCTATCAGATCAAGAGGATATTAAAATAAATAATACAAAAATCGGATTGTTTGCCGTAAAGAAACATGAGGTTATCTCGTTTGCCGATTTGAACAATATATTTAATACAAAATCAATAGGAATATCGAATTTATCTATGGGGAAAGATACATTTGAAAAATTGGATGTTACTTCACCCAGAGATTTGCTTGAGAAGCAGATATTTAAAAGAATAAGCAGGTTTGCCAGAGAAATAACCGGCAAAACAGTCGGTTTGGCTTTAGGCGGTGGTGGAGCAAGGGGGTACGCCCATATTGGTGTTCTGAAAGTGCTGGAGAGTATAGGGTTTCCAATAGACTTAATTTCCGGTAGCAGTATGGGTGCCCTGATAGGGGCAGTATATTGCATGACCGGATCCGCTGTCGAAACAGAGAAAATATTGAAAAGTGAACTGGCGGATCATGGAAATATCTTTGATTTTACAATACCTGTAAATTCATTTCTTAAAGGTAACCGGATAAAAAAAATATCGGAAAACATTTTTAAAGATTTAAAGTTTTCGGATATGGTCGTTCCATTTTATGTGGTTTGCGTTGATCTTATTACCGGGCAGGAAGTCGTTATCAGCGATGGCCCTATAAAAATTGCTGTACAGGCAAGCAGTGCGATACCGGGAATTTTCAAGCCTGTCAGGTGGAAAGATAAATATCTTGTGGATGGGTCAGTAATAAATAAAGTACCTGCGAATATTCTGCATAAATTAAAAACCGACCTTATTGTTTCCGTAAATGTTACTCCGGACAGAGAAGAATTTATGGAGAAAAAAGCGAAAAATAAATCTTTTTTTATGAATTTATCAAAAAAGATACCTGTATTGAGGGATTTACTGGAAGAACCAAGTGTATTACAGATTATAAACAGGTCTCTGAATATAACAAATACACAAATGTCAAAAGCGGGAGCGCAATTTACTCATTATGAAATAAAACCTGCCATAGAAAAATTCGATTTTCTTAATTTTAAGAATTTTTATCCTGTCGTATCTGAGGGTGAAAATGCGGCTAAAGAATCCATAAAAGACTTAAAAGAAATTCTTTATAGATAATAGATAATATTTTTTGTGATATGTTTTGAATAATACAGTGTAAAGTTGATAACATAAAGAATATAAATAAAACACGCTTACATGTATGAAAAATCCTCATTTGTGTCCATTTAAAAGTGATTTGAAATAAAATGATAAAAAATCTTAAATGATCCACAAAAATGCCGTTATATTCATTAACTCAGGGTAACCTTTCGAAAAACATCTGGATTTAAAATAATACATAATAAATTTCGCGATAAGGTACAGATTTTGCTTTAAACTTCAAATGGTTTTGTCAGCATAGTATTTTTCCCGAGTCTTTAGTTTTTATCTGAACAACACTGCTGGTAGTAAATTAAAAAATAACTGTATGCCGCATTACAATATTTTATAGTCTCTTTACCATAATATTAGCTCGATCAATAAAAAATTTTTGAAATGATTTTTATTCAGGGGGTAATAGTGATGAAATTATTTCTTTCATTTGTTCGCAGATGGACTCTGCTGATTTTTATCTTTATTTTATCAGGAAATGGATATGCTCAGTATTATAAAATTCAGCCTGATTATTCAAATTTGTCCAAACAGTTTGATATAACGGATATTAAGATAAAAAAAATAAAAGAAGCCACTAAAAGCGGTTCTGGTTCATCTGCTGTAACTCCGGCCAAATACGATATGTTCTGGTATCGGATAGAAGTAACTTATAATTCACAGTTTGTTTGGGCGGATGGAGTTATATTCAAGTATTATGTCTTGATGAGGGAAAAAAATTCACAGAGATCGACTCTTCTTGTTGGGGATGTGGAATATAACAGTGTGCCACGTTCAAGCAATTTAAATTCTTTAGTTTTCATTCATCCGCGAACAATACAGAGATATGGGAAGCCTGAAAAGGTTATGTGTGAAATATGGTATCAGGGTGTACGGATATGCCGGCATATGATACCTAAGGGAAATAAGGAAGAATGGTGGGTGAAATACAGGCCTTTGGAAGGTGACCTGAAAGTGAAATATTTTACACCTTTTGCACAAGATAAAGACATTTATGAGGAAAACATCAATATAAAAGCGTTATTTAAATAAGAGGTATTATGGCTAATACTTTTTTTGGATTAGATATAGGTTTCGATTCCTTAAAACTGATAGAGTTACGTAGAGATAAAGGTGGGCTTTACGTTACGAATTATTTCGTCGAACCATGTAATATCAGGGATATTAAGGAAATAACGGATGATAAAGTCCTTGAGCAAATAGAGAATATTTTCAGAGAAAACAAGATACGTCCGTCTTCGATAGTTGTATCTATTTCCGGGCAATCGGTATTTACACGCTTTGTGAAACTGCCTACTCTTGATAGAAGTAAAATCGACCAGATTGTCCAATATGAAGCGCAACAGCAGGTTCCTTTCCCCATAGATGAAGTGATATGGGATTATCATTTTGTCGGTGATTGGGCGGAACTGGATGAAATCGATGAAGCTAATGTGGTTCTTGTCGCGAGTAAAAAAGATATTATAGACAATCTCATATCGCGTTTTTCCAAGTTGAAGATTGATATTGAGTATATCGATACGGCTCCTTTCGCATTATATAATTGTATAAAATTTAACGAACCGGATATGGAAGGATGTGCTCTGGTTCTTGATATCGGCGCAAAATCAACAGATATGCTTGTAATAGAAAAAGATAATGTTTGGTTAAGAAGTATACCGATAGCCGGATTTGCCATAACACAGGCAATTGCCAGTGAATTCAAAATTAGTTTTGAGGAAGCTGAACAGCTGAAAAAAGATTCGTCAGTAATTCTTTGCGGAAAAGGGCCAATGGTTGGGGAACCGGCGGAACGGCTTCGTATCTCAAGGGCGGTAACAGGGGTTATGGCGAGATTGATTGCTGAGGTATCGAGATCAATAGGGTTTTACCGGACATATTCAGGTGGCGGAGGCATAAAAAACATATTTATATGTGGTGGATCATCCAAAATAGAGAATATAGAGGAATTTTTTAAATCTAAATTCAATCTGAATGTGAGAAAATTAGAAACGACTCGAAACCTTGATGTTCTTCCTCATGTAGAAAACAAAATTAACGGTTCGGATTATGTTATCGGATGTGCTGTTGGGCTTGCCCTTCGTCAGGCTACTCAATGTGCCATGGAAATAAACCTTCTCCCCAAAAGTATAGCTACACAACAGGATATAGCAAAAAAGAAAAGCTATATTATAGGTTGTTTTTTACTTATCGGACTGGCATTAATTGCGGGCATTTTTTATTTTAAACAATGGATTCAATATGATGAAAATATTGCTCAAAATTTAAATCAGGATTTACGCCAGATAAAATCTCAGAGCATGAAAATTGATCAGGCAAAAAAACAAATACAGGAAATCAATAACAATTTTAATCGTCTTCAGGAATTACAGGCAGACAGGGTTTATTGGGTGAAGTTGCTGGATGAATTGCAGATAATTATGCCTAAAAATTGCTGGCTGAAGAATTTTCTTGTTATCAAAAATAATACTAATAATTCCAAATCAGTAAGAATTTCAGGAGAGACAACCGCTCCGCTTGGTGAAATACCAAAAATAAAAGATATACTTGAAAAATCGCCATTTTTTGAAAATCTGAAAATCAAATCTGCGGATGATCTGAATGCGTTGGGTATTGAAGGCAAAGATATACGACGGTTTGAAATGATAGGTGATCTTGTATCCAAAATCGATCTTAAGGAGAAACAACCTTGAAAATCCTAAAGTTTATAGAAGAATGGAAAGGTAACATATTTTTAATTATTATAGTAGGAATATTAAGCCTTGCTGTGATTTATCTCGCGGTTAATTTTATTTCGCAGTGGTATGCACATAATGAAGCATATGACAAGATGATAAAAGCGAGAGAAGATTACAACAGGTTCATGATCAAACAGAAAGAACTTCCATCAAATAAATTGATTAATGAATATGAATCTCATGCCGTAGAACTTCAGAAAATATATGATGAAATATATAAAAGTTTCTCAAAAACAAGGAAACAGGCAGATACTTCAATTTCCGCTTTAGGATATAAACAAAAATTGATATTAACCCAGAAAGAATTTCAGGAAAAAGCGAAATCCAAAGGTATGTTTATTCCTCTTGATCTTGGTTTTAAGGAATTAATGGGGGACAAAATACCGGCTGAATCGTCAATCCCTCTATTGAGCCTCCAATTGGATTTGATTTCAATGTTTATGGATACATTTATAGAATCTGGTGTAGAGAGGGTTGAAACAATAATTAAACGTGATTATATCAAAGACCCGCGATGCAAAACAAAACTGATGTTCAGTTTTAATTTTAAGTCTGAAACACAAGGGCTGGTTAAACTACTGAATTTTATCCAGTCGCAACAGGCGATATTTGTGGTGGAAAACCTTAATATAAATACTATCCCGCTTGATAAATTCAGGATGGAAAATAAAATGGGATATCTTCTGGAAATATCATTGGATGTATCATACATCGAACTTTAAAAGAAAGATTAGTGTATTATGCTAAAGAATATTTTTCGCAATTATTTGAAAAAGAACATTGAAAAATGGATTTTCTTTATGTTGTTTGTGTGTATTTGTATCGGATCCACAGTGTTAATTTTCAATTTGCCATATTTTAAAGTTTCCGTAATTGAACAAAAGATTGTAAGGACAGCTTCAGCTTCAAATATTCAAAAAACTGATTTGAGGCCGTATGAGGAATTGCAAAAAGTATTGGTAAAACCTGAAGATTACTTTAAAAATTTTTCAAGAGACGTTTTTTCGCCATTAATAGAGCAGTTAGATTGCCCTTCATGCGGTAAACCTGTAGCAAAAAACCTTGATGTCTGCCCGTTTTGCTCATTCAAGTTTGATACCGATGGTGACGGTATGCCCAATGAATGGGAAAAAAAATATGCGCTTAATCCAGCTGATCCGCAGGATGCTTACTTAGATAAAGATGGTGACAATTATACAAATATTGATGAATATAACGCCTCTACGAATCCGGCTGACCCAGCAAATAAACCGGAAGAATATAATCCGCTCGGTAAATTCAGGTTGATAAAAATTTACAAAAAACCATTGGAATTACTTTTCGATGGGTATATGAAACTTCCGGACGGAACATATAGTTTTGTTATAAATCTTGAGGATTCAACTAATTTCAAAAAGATTGGCGATACTATAAAAGAATATAAAATTATAAATTTCCAAAAAAATATCGTTAAAGAAAACCGCATGGGTGTTGAAGTAACCGAAGACAAATCCATGCTCACTCTCGAGACAAAGAATGGTGATAAACTCAATCTTACATATCATCAGGTTGCCACGAAAAAAGAATTGTGGGCTCAAATTGAGGATATTGAAAACAATAAAACGGTTGAGTTGCGTGAGGGAGCTTCGTTCGGGAATTTTAAAATTAAATCTGTGACTGAAGATGAAATATCGTTAATAGATGAAAAAGGAGAAAAATATAATCTTAAATATAGAAGGAGTATGGAATGAAACAGGGGTTGAATGTGATTGATGTTATCCTCAGGAAAATGATATGCGTCATGGTTTTTATTGTCATGGGCGGGATAATAATAAGTTCTGTTCCCGTCTATTCGGCAAAACCGGAGACAAAAGAAAGCAAGGAAATGAAGAAAAAGGTCAGGGAACTTCTCCTTGAAGGAAGAGAACTGTTTCTGGAAGGGAAATATGACGATGCCATATCGAAATTCACAAAAGTAACGGAACTAAAGCCGAATCATCTTGGCGCGCGCATCGCTATCCAGACAGTTCTTGATGAAAAAACCAAACTTGCTAATCTCGAGCGGGAAAACGCTGTTGAAAAAAGAATGCTTGATACTGAAAGGCTTATCCATGAAAAGAAGAAAGATACTCTCCAGAAAATAATGGAAAAGTACAGGAACCGCCAGCAGGAACGGCAGAAGACAGCGAGAAGAATAGAACTTGAGAAAAAGCTGAGTAAAATTATACCGGAGATAAATTTCACCAATGCTCATCTGCGTGATGTTATCCAATACCTGCATAATGTCGGTGATGTAAATATAATTATAGATGAGGAGATTTTCGAGTCGTCAAATGATGGAATTATTGCACAAGAGCCAGCTAATGAAATACCTTCTGAGATAAATGTTTCGGAAAATTATAAAGAGGTGATTGAGGAGAATGAAAATACAGGTGAGACAATCGAGCAAAAACAAGCTCCTTCCGTATCAGAAAACGTGGGCAAAGTAACTGACCGGGTTACTATATCTTTACAGAATATCCCGTTAATCGAGGCATTGAAATATATTTTACGCACAAAGAAATTAAGGTACAGAATAGATGATTATGCCGTCTGGATTTCCAAAGATGTGAGCGCGCCTGAAATGTTAACCAGATCCTACAAACTTCTGAGCGGGAAATTATCGATTAACAAACTCAGTTTCGATAAACCGAAAACAGAAGGCGAGCCTTCTCCAGGTGCGAAAGTTGATGAAGTAATGAATATAAAGGATATGATTCAGGAAATCGTCCCATTTCCGCCGGAAAGCAAAATATATCTTGATGAAAGGACAAATACGCTTGTTATAACAAACACAAAAGAAAATCTGGATTTGGTTGCTGAACTGGTAGAAAAATTAAGCGTGCCTCCCGTGCAGGTAGAAATAGAAGCCAAATTTGTGGAAATAAATCAGGAAGATGCTGATGAACTCGGTTTGGAATTTTTTGTCGCCGATCCGAATGGTATAGATTTTAAGGGTGGAGATGTACAGATAGACAGTGATACTACCGATCCAACTTATGGACGGCAGTATCCGAATGGAAATGTCGGAAAGGCAGGAAAGGAAGGATTTACATCTGGGTTGAGGTTTTTAACCGAAACAATAAACAATAATACTGTTCCGCGCGGAAATATACTTGCTGTGGGCGGTATTCTCAATGAAGAACAGTTTAAGATGGTGCTTCATGCCTTAAGCCAGAGAAAAAATACCGATGTGATGAATGCTCCGAAAGTTACCACATTAAATTGTCATCAGGCTGAAATAAAGTTAGTCACAGAATTCTGGTATCCGCAGGAATTTGAGGCGATACCACCTGTTCTCAGTGTGGCGGCGGATGGTACAACTACGGAAGTCGCTCCGGCGGCGGTTCAGGCAAGTGATTTTATTCGCAGGGATATAGGAGTATTGCTGAATGTTACTCCAGATGTCGGTGCTAACAGGAAAACAATCAATCTGACACTAATACCTGAAGTGAGCAAGTTTGTAACATGGATGGATTTCGGAGTGGAAGATGCTCCTCAATTGGTGCCAGTGTTCGCAAGCGATAATGTAGCTACAAGCGTTGTAATAAGCGACGGTAATACTATTGTTCTCGGCGGTACGGTGAGAATAGAAAAAACCAAACAGCACGATAAAATTCCGGTACTTGGGGATATTCCATATTTAGGAAGAGCTTTTAGGAGCGAAACAGAAGAAGATACGAAAATCAACCTGTTGATTTTCGTAACCGCTCATATAATTACCCCTGGTGGCAATACGCTCAAAGAAGAAATGAAAACCGTTAGCTCTGAAGTTGATGATAAGGAGATAAGATAATGAGGGCATTTGAATTTTATAAGAGAATAAATAGATTTGGAGCATTGCTTGTTATTGTCGCCGGAATGATAGTGTTGCCTGGTTCAAATCTAATTGGATCGGAAAATGCAAAAATAATCGCAGAAAAAATCGCATCAAAAAAAGCCGGCGAATACAAAAAAATAGATGAGCAAATGAAAGAAGCGATGCTATTTTACAAACAAGGAAAATATAATGATGCGATAAATATCTGTGAAAACGTTCTTAGAATAAATCCGGATCATTCTGATGCACAGAAACTAATAGATTTGTGCGAAAAGAAAAAAGATGCTGTAGCGATAGCGAAAAAGATCGCTCAAAAGAAAAGAAATATGAATAAAGTATTGGCGACTCTCGATGATCAATTTATTGAATTATACCGCAGGCCGGATGAATATGATAAAGAAAAAGAAGAGAAAATAGTATCAATGATGGAAGCGGTAAAAGATCTGTGGGATCATGGAAAATATTCCGAGTCGACTCATTTGTGCAAGAAAATGATTGATGTTGATCCAGGTAATGTCATGGCGAAATTAAAAATAAATGAGTTGCTTGCGGATATGAGAAAATATGCCGAATACGATTCCGAGATAGTTGAGAGAAACAGATCATTGCAGGTCACTGAAGCGTGGTTGCCTCCGCAGGAAAAAACCGAACCGGAAAAAGAAGAAAAGGAAAGTGTCGAAACACCGATAATCTCGCCGGAAAAACAGGAACTTCTCGCGAAATCAAATAGAATAATACCGGAAATAAATTTTACTAACGCGCATTTGAGAGATGTTATCCAGTATTTGTCGCGTATAAGCGGTGTAAATATCATATTGGACGAATCTGTTTTAGAGTCGGAAGAGGCAACGACAGCTACTCCGGAAGATGACAGGGTTACAATAACATTAAAAAATATTCCATTGCTTGAGGCTCTTAAATATATTCTCATTACAAAAGGAATGAAATTCAGAATTGAGGACCATGCCATATGGATCGCTAAAAATGTCGATGATGTGGAAATGGTTACGCGAACTTATCAGTTGCCGTCCGGTACCGGTGTTCAGCGTTTGGTGAAATATGAAGGAGAAACCAAGCAGGATGAAATATCCGGCGGTTCATCGATAGAAACCGGAGGGGATATTACTCAACTTCTTAAAGAAGCGGTTCCGTTCCCTCCAAATTCTAAAATTTTTCTCGATCCTCGTACTAGCACTTTGATTATAACCAATACAATCGCGAATCATTCACTAATTGAGGAAGTTCTCAAGAATCTAAGCAGACCTCCTATTCAGGTTCAGATAGAAGCAAAATTCGTTAAAATAAAGGAAGATGACGCAAATGAACTCGGACTGGAGTTTTTCCTGACGAAAGATTTTCTATCCGATGGTGGCGATCCCAACAGCTTGCGAATTCTGTCAGATACTACGGATCCTAATTACGGACAATATTCAACCGATGCCAGTAAATACGGTTTTACCCGCGGTCTTCGTTACAGCGGATATAATAGCAGTGTGTTCAGGTTGTCCGGTGTTCTTACAGAACCGCAGTTCAGCGTTATATTGCACGCATTGAGCCAGAATAAAATAACTGATATTATTTCCGCTCCAAAAATTACAGTGATTAATGGACAGCAGGGTATAATCAAAAATGTGACTGAGGTTATCTATCCTTTAGAGTTTACGTTAACTCAGGCGACTTACAATGATAACGGTACTGCTGTTACGCCTACAATAGTTACAGTGGGGGATTTTCAAACGCGAAAAGTTGGTATAATTCTAAGTGTTACGCCAAGCGTGGGTACTGATAACAAAACAATAACTCTTACCGTTATGCCTGAAGTGAGTGAAGTTCAGAACTGGGTTAATTTCGGTAGTGCTGAAGCACCAATGAGGGTTCCGCATTTTGAATCCGAAAACGTAGTTTCCACAGTTATAATAAATGATGGCGAAACTGTTGTTATGGGCGGTTTAATGAAAGAAGAAGTAACAAAAGTTAAAGATAAAATACCTGTTTTAGGCGATGTCCCATATGTGGGAAGAGCATTCAGGTCCGAATATGAACAGAGCCAGAAAACAAATCTATTGGTTTTTGTAACATGTAAAATTATTGCGCCCACAGGTACGGAATATAAAAAACTGGCCGCAAAAGAAGAAGAAAAAAAGAACTTTAGGGAATGAACCTTTATAATTACATAGGTATCTTAAAATCTAAAATTCATTCCTTCAAAGATATTATCTATTTGATAAAACTATGTCTTTGCACAGATTTCATGGCCTGTCATTTACTTATAAATTTGTTATAAAAATACATTCTTTGTCGAAACAAATCTATGGCTAAATTTGTAATCAGATTAATTGTGGTTTATTCATGTTTGGCGGCAATTATATTTATTTCATTTGATATAAGGGTCAAAACATGGAAAAAGGAAGAGCAAAAGTGGGGTAATGATTTCATCTATACTCTTGAAAGCGCTTTATTGTTGCGTTACGCACGTCTGGCGGTTGATAATAAGGTTCCCGTTTACGATAAAAAGATAGAGTTTCCTGATGGAATAAAAAGTTTCGATACATTTTCTCTTTCCGGAAACATTTTTATCGCGAGAATTTATAAATTTTTCCAGCTTATTACCGGTTCAAAAGTTGAACTCGATGTTTTTCATAGATACTTTATGCCGGCCTATTTTGTTTTATTTTCTGTTATATCGGTATTTATCATAGGCAGGATTTACAGCGGAAGTTTTCTGGCGCTTGTTATGGCGTTTTGGTTTGGCGTCTACATACCTTCTGTAATAAGAAGTACAGGGCAGGAATTTATGGGCGAAAATTTCGCGCTTCCACTTATATTTGTTCATGCGGCAATGTATCTTGCCGGATTAAAAACAGGCAAAAGGATTTTCCTTGTTGTCAGTTCAATTTTTCTTGCGGCGGGATGGGTATTTTGGGATATGACTAATTTATACATATATATATTTGCTGTTTTTCTATCTTTAACTGAGAATAAATCCATGAACATTCTGATTTTCGCAATACCCCTGGCGATTGTTTCTGTCTCGGATCCATATTTGAGAGCGCATTATTCGTGGTTGTCGGTACCTGTAGTATATCTTGCGGTTATTTCGTTATATAACTGGATTTTATCTAAGACCGGCTTTAATATAAGAAAAAATGGAGTATTTATAAAGACATTATTATTTTTACTGGTTTTTTTGTGTGTAAGTTGTACGGGGTATGGTTCGGATTACAGTCATTTCTGGGAATTATTGATTTCAAAAATAAAATTCTTTAATGTGAAACCTTTAGATCCGGCGAAACTTACGTTTGACATACGTGTTTTATGGGCTCCGGCTTTGCATTCGGCGACATTATATCAGGTTAAAAAATATTTTAGTTGCATTTTGATTACTGGTATGATATCAATATTTTTGCGTTTTTCCAGAAAAAATCCGTTATTAAGCTGGGAAAAATATATTTTAATTTGTTTTTTTATATTTTTTGTATTATACTTGTTTTTTGTCAGGGTCCATGTATACACTGCTTTTTTTGCTGTAATGACGATACTGTTCCTGAACAAAATAGAAAAGGTATATGTACGAATATTAGCAAATATAGCGTTGATTTTGCTATGTGCGGGCGAATACGATAGGACACTTTCATATCAAGAGTACATGGGGCGGGGAGAAGATTACCGATCTTTATCATCACTAATTCAATGGATACAAAAGAATACCAAGCCGGATGAACCTATTCTGGCATCAATGAATTTGGCCGGGCCAATAATAAATTATGCAGATAGACCTGTAATTTTACAGCCGAAATATGAGAAGAAAAATGCCCGTGACAAATATAAGAAATTTATAATCGCATTGTTTTCTGAAATAGAGAAACCCTTTTATAACTTTACCGAAGAACATGGCGCGAAATATTTTGTTTATCAAAAGGGTACTTCGTGGAATAATTCAATATACTCGCCGGTTTACTTTGTGGGATTGAGTCAAAACGAGGTTAAAAATACACTTGCCGCAAAGTTTGAGGGCGATTTCAATAGTTTGGATAAGTTTTATCCCGTTTTTGAGAATAACCAGTACAGGATATTTAAGGTTGTTTCCAATCAGAAAGTTGCGGAAGCTAAACAATTTTTCAAAAAAGGCGATGAATATTTTATACAATCCGATTATTTAAAGTCTGAATCGTTTTATCGGAGATCACTTGAAATATACCCGAATTATAGAGAAGCACGAATGAAGCTCGGTACTGTTCTATGGTATCTCGGCAGGAAAAATGAAGCTCATCGGGAGTGGAATACAGGGATGTTTCATAGAAACGAGTCTATTAATTAAGGATTAAATTATCAATATATGCGCAAATTTGTAACAATCGCCATTACCGGTGGTATGGGGAGCGGTAAAAATCTGGTTGCCCGAAAATTAAGCCGGCTTGGATGTGAAATAGTAGATACCGATGAAATAGTACATGCGTTATATGAGAATAATAAGGCATTAAAAAGAGATATAATAACCTTGTTTGGGAAACAAGTGCTCGATGACAACGGCATTATATCGAGAAATAAACTGTCTGAAATAGTGTTTAAAGATACAAATAATTTAAAAAGATTGACAGATATTGTGCATCCTCTTGTAAAAAAAGAAGTATTTGCTTTGTTCGATAAACTTGAAATGGAAAATTATAACGGTTGTGTGGCGGTTATGGTACCTCAATTGGTTGAATCGGGTATGCAGGATGATTTCGATAAAGTCATACTCGTCGTTGCAGATGAGGATCTGAGGCTAAATAGGTGCGCAAAAAGAAGCGGTTTGACTGTAACGCAGATAAAATCGCGGTTACAATTTCAACTTCCTGATGAGGAAAAAGTAAAATATGCTGATTTTGTAGTGGATAATAACAATTCCGTTGAGGAAACGGAAAAACAAACTGAAAAAATATATTATAAAATAAAACAATAACAAACTTATTACCTTCCATATTATTTTCTAAGGAGATTTTGCGGAAATGGATATTGTAAAATTACAAAAAATGACTGTATCTGAATTAAACGATCTTTCAAAAGAACTTGGATTGCAGGGAGTCAGCAATCTGCGCAAACATGAACTCATTTTTGAGATATTAAAATCTCAAGCTGAGAAAAACGGGTTGATGTTTGGTGAGGGAGTATTGGAAATCCTGCCTGACGGGTTTGGATTTTTACGGTCTCCGAATTATAATTATTTACCTTGCCCTGAAGATATTTATGTTTCTCCATCGCAAATACGCAAGTTCAATTTGCAGACAGGCGATACCGTATCCGGACAGATAAGGCCTCCGAAAGATAAAGAACGTTATTTTGCTTTACTGAAAGTCGAGGCGATAAATTTCTGCGATCCGGATAGGAAAAAGGATAAATTCCTTTTTGAGAACTTAACTCCATTGTATCCAGATAAACGGTTTATGCTTGAGATAACGGCAGAGGATACTTCAACAAGAGTAATGGATTTGCTAACACCGATAGGCCGTGGACAACGCGGTTTGATTGTAGCTCCTCCAAGAACAGGTAAAACCGTTCTTCTGCAAAAAATAGCCAACAGTATTTCCACAAATTCGCCTGAATCTAAATTGATTGTATTGTTGATAGACGAACGTCCGGAAGAAGTTACCGACATGGAACGTTCAGTAAAAGGCGAAGTGATTAGTTCCACATTCGATGAACCGCCGGAAAGACATATTCAGGTAGCTGAAATGGTGCTTGAGAAATCCAAACGCCTTGTTGAATACGGGCATGATGTAGTTATATTGCTTGATAGTATTACAAGGCTTGCCCGAGCGTATAATACTGTCCAGCCGCATAGCGGAAAAATTTTGTCGGGTGGTGTTGATTCAAACGCGCTTCATAAACCGAAACGATTCTTTGGCGCCGCTCGTAATATTGAGAACGGCGGAAGCCTGACTATCATAGCGACATCGCTGGTTGATACCGGAAGCCGAATGGATGAAGTTATTTTTGAAGAATTCAAAGGTACGGGAAATATGGAATTGCATCTTGACAGGCGCCTTGTTGATAAAAGAATATTCCCTGCTATTGATATTGAGAAATCCGGCACAAGAAAAGAAGAGTTGCTTTTACATCCGGATGAGTTAAAACGTATATGGCTTCTCAGAAAAGCGTTGTCTAACATGAACCCTGTTGAGTCGATGGAACTTATTGTTGAGAAGCTGAAAAAGACATCAAGTAACGCTGAATTTTTAATGTCCATGAACCAGTAATGGTATTATTTGAAATATAAACTGATGGAGGTATTTGTGAAAAACTGTAATGAATGTAAATTATCATTCAAAAACATCCTGCTTTCACTTATACCTTTATTGGGTTTGTCTTTATGGTTTTTTATAGGGTTTCCTTTCGCGAATCACAATGAATCATTAAGCTGGGTATGGCAATTTGATAAATACAGTTTCCTTGATGTTTTTGTAAACAGAATCCAGCCTGATACAACGTACAGGCCTTTGGCATTAGCTACGGCATGGTTGAGTTACAGGTTATCTGGAAACCTTGGTCCTATCCAGATATTCAATTATCTTGTTCTTTCAATTTCATGGATAATTGTTTATTTCTCCATAAAAGAAAAAAGAGTGTTCACCTTTATTTTTCTTATTCTGGGTGGAATTTTTTTTACATGCTATATTTATTTATTTCATTTGCATGGAGTATGTTATAGTTTTTTGCCAATGGTTGTAGCTGTAATGTTTATGCTTGGCTCCAGGTTACTTGATTTGCCTAAATTAGCGGTGATGGCATTAGCGGTTATTGTATTAGCTTTATATCATCCTTACTCAATGCCTCTTTTTATCGCGTATACTACAGGCCTTATTATAGAGAAATATAAAGATTTGAGCAGAACTAAATTTATTGGGGCTGTGATAATAATAGGCATTGCCTTTATATTTATCAAGTTACTTGCTTCAGCTAAAGTAGGAATACCTTTTGCTGATTCCGTAAAAGGTTTGTTTGTATCTTATAAAATGGTGGAAATAAATAAGATATCATCGATGTTTTCGCTTTTGCTCGTGATAATTACAGTGTTTAGTATACAGTTGCCGGTTTTTGCGAGGTTGTTGAGTATATTTTTATGTTTATGTGTATCGGTTGTATTGCTGGTAAAATTTTCTGTTCCTGTGTTAATGGTTTGGGTTGTTGTTTGCATGATTAAAATGTTGGTTATGAGGAAATGGTCTATATTTTTATTAATCGCGGGAGCCGGGCTGTTCCCTCTTATCACAGGATTAGGAAGTCCAACTTACACATTTCTGGCTCTTATGGTATGCGGGATTGCGGCTTCCATTAATAATGAACAGCTGGATGATAAATTAAAAGTAATAATTAATCCAAAAATTGGATTTTTTATTGCTATTTCGATTATAACCATTATTTTAGTTTTGAATAATGGCATCAGGATACCTGTAATATCAAAATTAGCCAATCCGATTTTATCCGAGAAAGAAAAAACTCATCAATTTGAATCGATATTAAGCTGGTTTTTAAATTCTCAATATAAAGATTACCGTTTGGTTTTTATAAGAGAAGCAGGAAGCCCTTCAAAATCGAGTAATGCTTTGAATGGGCGGCAGTTACGCCCTCCGACACAACAACAGTGGGTTGATGCTTATATAAATGCGAAGCGAGGTTCTGTGAATACTGAAAATAAGTTATTTGTGTGCTTTGGCAATGAAAAAGTCGATGGCGCAAAAGAGGTATTCGCAATTCCAGGTAAGTTTAATGGTTGCGCGAGAGTATTTCTTCCATCATAATCTATTAATAAAATATCTGTTAATTTATGATTATAAAAATATATTGTAAAAAAATATTTATTGTGATATTTTATTACATTTAAACTTATCTGAGACAAAATAGACTAATTAAATATAGCAGAAATATATAAATTAAATTGTTAATTTAGTATAAGGAGAAATGTTTAATGAAAAAAGGAATTCATCCTGAATACGTTGATGCGACAATAACATGTGCTTGCGGATACGTTGTAAAAACAAGATCGACAAAAAAAGATATTAGAGTTGGTATCTGTTCCAATTGCCATCCTTTTTTTACAGGGAAACAAAAATTTGTTGATGCGGCGGGTAGAGTGGAGAAATTTAAAAAACGTTTCAGTATCGAATAGATAAATATATATTTAAATAATAAGGGGGAGTAATAATTTACGGATTGCTCCCCCTATTTCTTTATCATGAGGCGGTTGTCTTATATTGGTTTGTGAGGTTTTAGCATAGATGTTTCTTGAAGCGAAAGAGAAATTATTCGACAGAAAAAAAATTGTGGAACAGTTGTTGTCTGATCCTTCTATTCTTTCTGATTTGAAAAAGTATCAGGAGTTGACAAAGGAATATTCTTATCTTGAGGAAATTACATTTGCTTTTGATAGATATGATAAAGTATTGTCGGAAATAGATGTGAATAAAGAATTGATCGGTGCGGAAAACCAGGATTCGGATTTTCGTGAACTTGTCGAATCGGAAACCGCTAAACTCGAAGACGAAAAAAACAGTTTGGAACTTAAGATATCAGAACTTCTTCTTCCAAAAGATAAGAATGACGATAGAAACACAATTGTTGAAATACGGGCAGGGACTGGTGGAGAGGAAGCGGCTCTATTCGCGTCGGAATTATTCAGAATGTATTCGAAGTATGCGGAAAAACAGGGCTGGAAATTGGAAACAATGGACACAAACCCGACGGATCTCGGCGGAATAAAAGAAATAATTTTTTCGATAGATGGTAGCTCGGTTTATCGTAAATTTCGATATGAGAGTGGTGTTCACAGGGTCCAGCGTGTTCCGGTTACCGAATCCAGCGGAAGGATTCACACGTCGGCTGTTACGGTTGCAGTTTTGCCTGAAGCGGAACCAGTTGAGGTTGAAATTGATCCAAAAGATATTCGTGTTGATGTGTTCAGGTCGTCAGGCCCTGGCGGGCAGAGCGTAAATACGATGGATTCGGCTGTAAGGATTACACATTTTCCAACAAAAATTATTGTGCAGTGTCAGGATGAAAAATCGCAGTTGCGAAATAAACAAAAAGCGATGAGGGTTCTTAGAGCAAGGCTTCTTGAACGAATGGAAACGGAAAAAAACAAGGAACGGGCCGAAGCAAGAAAAGCACAGGTATCTACAGGAGATAGAAGCGCAAAAATAAGAACCTATAATTTTCCGCAAAACAGGATAACCGATCATAGAATAGGTTTGACCATTTACGATCTGGAAAATGTTCTTGAGGGAAATCTCGATACCTTAATCGGTGAATTAATGAAGCATGATTATAATCAAACCATGCAAGAGATATACAATAGTTAAAATGAAAACAAATATTACAAATAAAGTATGGAGTGTAATAGATATTATAAATTGGGGAACTTCCTATTTCGAACAGAGCAGGATCGAATCTCCTCGGCTGAATATTGAATTGATTCTGACAAAAGTTTTAGAATGTAAAAGAATAGATTTATATATGCAATTTGATAAACCGCTTCAGGAAAGTGAATTGGCGGATATAAAAGTGTTTGTGCGACAAAGGGCGGAAGGAAAGCCGATTCAATACATAATTGGTGAAGTTGAATTTTACAATACACTGATAAAGGTAAATGAATCGGTATTAATACCGCGTCCTGAGACTGAAATAATGGTTGACTTATTGATACAAGATGTGTTTAAATCTGATATCGATTGGGAACCGGTGGTTTTAGATATTGGAACGGGATCCGGGAATATAGCTATCGCTTTAGCAAAACAAATTGCGAAGTGCCGGTTATATGCTTTTGATAAATCTGAAAGAGCTTTGGAAACCGCAAAAAAAAATGCCGAGTTGAATAAGGTCGCGGAAAAAATAAGTTTTTTCAGAGCCGATATTATGGAGAACTGGATTAGAAAATCGGAGTTGGAATTTGATTATATAGTATCTAATCCTCCATATATTTCTTATAAAGAAAAAGAGGCAGTATCAAAAGAAGTAACTGATTACGAACCTGCCGAAGCTTTATTTGCCGGTGAAGATGGAACTGAATATTATGATCGAATTATAAGTTATTTCGGGAATTGGCTTAAACCTGGCGGAAAAATATTTATGGAGCTGGGCATTAATCAGGCTGAAAAAGTTAATAATATGCTTGAAACATCAGGTTTTAAAGAAATAAACATAAAAAACGATTACCACAACATTCCGAGAGTGATAAATGCTGTTAGAACAAGTAAAAAAAATAATATGGGATAAAATAGATATGGATAAGATTAAAATTACCGGTGGGTGTCAGCTTAATGGCGCGGTAGAGGTCGAAGGTTCCAAGAATGCGGCATTGCCAATACTTGCGGCGACGATTATTGCAGAATCACCATCGATAATAAGAAACGTACCTGATCTTGCTGATGTAAGAACCATGTTGACTATTCTTGAATCGCTGGGAGCGGTGTGCGAATATGATAGTGAATCCAAATTGGTTCGAATTGATCCTTCCAATGTAAATAATATAGTTGCACCTTATGATATGGTAAGGAAAATGAGAGCCTCAATATGTGTTATGGGTCCTCTATTGGGAAGGTTTGGCAAAGCGGAAGTGTCTTTTCCCGGTGGATGTGTAATAGGGCAAAGGCCGATCGATCTGCATATAAAAGGGTTGCGGTCTTTGAATGTGGATATAAATGTCTCACATGGTTATGTCGAGGCGAAGACAGACAAACTGAAAGGAAACAGTGTTTTTCTTGGAGGCAGGTTTGGATCAAGTGTGTTAGCAACAGCTAATGTAATGATTGCCGCGACTCTTGCCGAAGGAACAACCGTTATAGAAAGCGCTGCGAGTGAACCGGAACTTGTTGATCTGGCAAATATGTTGAATTCAATGGGAGCGAATATTTCAAATGCCGGAAGCCACTCAATAAAAATAAAAGGCGTAAAGACTCTTAAAGGTGTGGATTACACAGTTATTCCAGATCGAATTGAAGCTGGAACATATATGCTTGCAGGCGCGATAACCCGATCGCGTATTACTGTGAAAAATGTGATAAAAGATCATTTGTGGGCTCTTATAGATAAACTTGATGATTGCGGAGTAAAAACATATTTTGAAGATAGTTCTATTCAAGTTGATGCGTCAAACGGCAAGTTGATACCGGTGGATATAACAACATTGCCGTATCCGGGGTTTCCTACGGATCTACAGGCTCAGATGATGGCGCTCATGACCACTATCGAAGGTATAAGTGTAATTACCGAAAAAATTTTTCCTGAACGTTTTATGCATGTGGCTGAATTAAATCGAATGGCATCCGAGATATCTCTTGAAAACGCTACGGCAATAATAAAAGGCGGAAAACAACTTAGCGGGGCGCCTGTTATGGCATCCGATTTAAGAGCGAGTGCGGCTTTGATTCTTGCCGGCCTTGTCGCAAATGGTGAAACTGAAGTTCATAGAGTATATCATTTGGATCGTGGTTATTATCAAATGGAAAGAAAATTACAGGCATTAGGAGCTGAAATTGAACGGGTACCTGAAGAATAAATTTATCTTGTCAGTGTTTTTTTCTTTAATAATGCTTAATACAAATTTATATGGTGACATTATTTATATCAAAGGAGGCGGAATCCTGAAAGGAAAGGTTGTCGGTAAATCTAAAGATCAGCTTAAAGTAAAAATTACATACGGTGAGATAACAATATCTCGATCAGATGTTGACAAAATATGTGAAGATACGGATCCTACAGCGATATATGATCTTGCTGTATATTATATTTCGCGTGAAGAGTGGGATGCGGCAGTTGAAGAGTTCGATAATCTTCTTCTTGTAAAACCGGAAATGAAAGATAAAGTCCTGGATTACCTATCTGATTTAAATTTTTCCAAATCAACAAAAGACCGTTTTAACCGGTTGGATTCGGTTGCGCAAGCAAATCAAATGATTGAGGAAGGAAAAATTCTTGCAAATCTGGGTGAAAAGCAGTTAAAATATAACACCCAGTTCAATGACCCTGAATGGCAAAAGAAGGTACGGTCTATAGCGGAGGCAAATATTAAGAGAGGGCAGGATCTTATAAAACAGGGACAGGCGGTTATAGACTCGTATCATGCTGAGCGGGATGCTGAAATCCGCAGGGCAAGAGAAAAAGCCGAGCAGGAAAAGAAGAAATAATCATATTGGAATAAATTTTAGTTATGTTTGATTCTTTATCTCAAAAATTAAATAAAGTATTTCGTGACTTGCGCGGGTTCGGCAGGTTAAGTGAAACCAATATAAAAGACGCTTTGCGCGAGATTAAACTCGCGTTGCTTGAAGCGGATGTAAATTATAAAGTCGTTAAGGATTTTATTGATTCCATAAAAGATAAAGCCATAGGTAAGGATGTTTTAGACAGCATTACTCCCGGACAGCAGGTTGTGAAAATAGTATATGATGAGATGGTTGTTTTAATGGGCGGTGACAAACCATTTGTTCCGGAAACGAAAAAGAACAACAACCGGATTATGCTCGTTGGTTTACAAGGATCAGGAAAAACAACTACAACAGCGAAAATGGCGGAATATTATAGAAAGAAAGGATATAATCCATATCTTGTTCCTCTTGATATACGAAGGCCTGCCGCTGTTGAGCAACTTGTTTTTTTAGGAAAACAATTAAATATTCCGGTTCATCCGGTTGGACAGGAAAAAAATGTTGTTAAAATAGCTCAGAAAGCTATGGAAGCGGCATGGAAAACAGAAAATTCATTGATTATTTTCGATACCGCGGGCAGGCTTCATATAGATCAGGAATTAATGGATGAATTGTTGGAATTGAAAAAAATAATACAACCGCAGGCGATATATCTGGTAGCGGATTCCATGACAGGCCAGGATGCGGTAAACAGTGTTGTTTCTTTCAATGAAAAATTATCGTTGACGGGGGTTGTGTTAACCAAACTCGATGGCGACGCGAGAGGCGGAGCGGCGTTATCTATCCGTGCTACGACAGGTACTCCGATTGTGTTTATCGGAGTTGGTGAGAAGATTCAGGATTTCGAGTTGTTCCATGGAGACAGGATGGCATCACGGATTCTCGGTATGGGTGATGTGATAAGCCTTGTGGAAAGGGCGCAGAATCAGTTTGATGAACAGCAGATGGTTGATTTCGAACAGAAAATAAAAAAGAATGAAATTAACCTTGTTGATTTTCTAAATCAGCTGAAACAATTCCGAAAACTCGGCCCGCTTGAAAAAATACTTGAAATGATTCCGGGAATGAATAATCTTAAAGGATTAAATCTTGATGAAAAGCAGATTCTGTATATAGAAGCTATTATTTTATCAATGACGATAAAAGAAAGGCTGAAACCCGAAATTATTGATGCCAGCAGGAAAAAAAGAATAGCAAAGGGAAGCGGTACTTCCGTGCAGGAAGTGAATCAGCTTTTAAATAAATTTTTTATGATGAAAAAAATGATGAAAGATATCATGAAACAAAAAAATAAATTTACCAAAATGGGAGGGAAATTATGGCGGTAATGTTGAGATTGAAAAAAATGGGTACAAGTAAAGTTTCTTTTTACAGAATAGTAGCGGCAGATTCAAAATCCCCGCGCGATGGAAAATCCATCGATATTATAGGGTATTACGATCCGAAAAAAGAGAATGCTGTTGTTAAAATAGATCGCGAAAAAGTAATGCATTGGTTGAGTGTAGGCGCTATCCCTACTGTTACAGTAAAAAATCTATTGAAACATGAGGGAATCGTAGTTAATCGCTCAAAATGAAAATCGATATTCTCTCGATTTTTTGTGACTCATATTTCGCTCCGTTACGGGAAAGCATAATAAAAAAAGCTCAGGATAATGGATTTATTGATATAACATACCATAACCTGAGAGATTATACCGTTGATGCCCATAGAACAGTTGACGACAGGCCTTATGGGGGCGGTCCTGGAATGGTTTTTAAACCGGAACCGCTGTATAAAGCGATAACGGATATACGAAAAGATAATTGTACCATTATATATCCATCTCCTCGTGGAGAAATGTTGTCTCAGCCTGTAATCGATGATTTACTATGTGAAAGCCACTTGTTTTTTATTTGTGGACATTACGAGGGTATTGATGATAGAATAACAAAATTATTTCCGCTGAGGGAGATATCCATTGGAGATTATGTAATTACCAGCGGTGCGTTGGCGACGATGGTTACTCTCGATGCGGTTGTGAGGCAGATTCCGGGTGTTCTTGGTTGTGATGAATCGGTTAAATATGATTCATTCTACCATGGGTTGCTCGATTATCCAAGTTATACACGTCCGGCGGTGTTTATGGATTTAAAGGTACCTGATGTATTGTTGTCGGGAAACCATGATGCGATAAAAAACTGGAGATTAAGAGAGGCTGAAAATACTACTGAAAAAAACCGTCCTGATTTGTGGGAAAAATATATAGGAAAAAATATAAAATTTAACATATAAGGAGAAAAAATGGATATCATCGCTAAAATCGAACAGGAAAGAGTAAAGAGCGAAATAACGGATTTTAGTATAGGCGATACGGTAAACGTCCATACTAAAATTATTGAAGGCGACAGGGAACGAATTCAGATTTTTACGGGAACCGTTATCTCTCGTTCAGGGAACAGAAATAACGAAAGTTTCACTGTGAGAAGAGTGGTTTATGGAGAAGGCGTGGAAAGAGTTTTTCTTATTCATTCGCCCCGGATTGATAAGATAGAGGTTGTGAGAAAAGGCAAAGTCAGAAGAGCGAAACTGTATTATCTCAAAGGTAAAGTTGGTAAAAAGGCCAAAGTAAAAGAATTGAAAAAGTAGTGATGCTTAAATTCGAGAACCATTTTCGCTTACAAGGAAAAAAGTGCATAGCCGGTATTGACGAAGTGGGGAGAGGGCCTTTTGCCGGGCCTGTAGTAGCGTGCGCAGTGGTTCTTCCTGAAAAATTTGATATAAAAGGAATAAACGATTCAAAAAAAATACCTGAAAAGGAAAGATTCGGTTTATTTAATAAGCTGATCGAATATCCCGGCATTAATTTCGGGTTAGGGATTGTATCGGAGCGGATAATCGATTCAATAAATATCCTGAATGCGACGAAAATCGCGATGAAAGAGGCTGTGCTGAATTTGCCTGTAAAACCGGATCATCTTTTGATCGATGGTCTTTTCCTTGACGAATTGGATGTGTCGCAGACAAAGATAATAAAAGGCGACAACAGGAGCATGTCAATAGCTTCGGCTTCTATAATAGCAAAAGTTGTGCGGGATGCTCTGATGGGTGAGTATGAGGTTATTTACCCGGGGTACAATTTAACAAAAAATAAAGGGTATGGAACCAGGGAACATATACAGGCGATAAAGGAAAAAGGAATTTCCTTCATACATAGAAGAAGTTTTGTTCCGGCAGGTTAAAATAAAAGGGATAAATTCCCATGAAACGGTTTTTAAAAATACTCGGCGGTAATGGTGAATCTCTCGCCGAGATTTTTTTAGAAAAAAATGGATACAGGATTCTTGAAAAGAATTACAGGACTCCTTTCGGAGAGTTGGATATAATTGCTTTAGAAGGTGATGCTATCGCTTTTATAGAAGTAAAAACAAGAAGGACAAATACCTGCGGTAATCCGCTTGATTCAATTACCGCCAAGAAGAAAACAAATCTGACAAAAAGCGCTCTTTTTTATCTCGGACAAAAAAAATATCAATTTTCGATATACAGGTTTGATGCGGTATCTATAGAAATGAATAATGGGTGCAAGACAAATATTGAGATTATAAAAAACGCATTTGAGACAGATTCTGATTATTTTTTGTGAAATATATGCGATTGGAGGTTAATACCAGATGGAATGCAAAAAAAATATAAACATGAAAAAATGTAACTGTAGTTACGATCCATGTTCGCGAAAAGGTATTTGTTGTGAATGTTTACATTATCATTTAAGTCAAAAACAATTGCCGGCGTGCTGTTTCCCAGATAGTGCCGAGGTTACGTATGACCGGTCCTTTAAAAAATTTATAGAGATATATAAATAAAATGATTACGAAAGAAGTAGATTTTTTAGTAATAGGAAGTGGAATTGCTGGTTTGATGTTTGCTCTGAAAGCGTCAAAATACGGTAATGTATTGATATTGACCAAACGTGACCGTTACGAATCGAATTCGAATTATGCCCAGGGCGGTATAGCTTCAGTAATGAGCCATACGGATTCATTTGCGGATCATGTGAAAGATACGCTTGCCGCCGGTGGCGGATTGTGCAGGCGTGATATTGTTGAGAAAACCATTCGGCTTGGCCCGACTGCTATTCGTGATTTAATGAATTACGGTGTCAGGTTTACGTTTAGCGATAAAGAAAACGGTGAGTTGGATCTCGGTAAAGAAGGCGGGCATTCTCATAGACGGATTATACACGCCGGAGATATAACCGGGAAAGAAGTAAAAAAGGTTTTGATTGAAGCCATAAGCCAAAATAAGAATGTAGAGATTCTTGAGAATCATACCGCAATAGATCTTGTTACCACAAAAAAACTTGGGATTGATGGCGAAAACAGTGTTATAGGGGCTTATGCCCTGGATATAAACAATAAACGAGTGATAACAGTTAAATCCAAAGTTACTGTGTTGGCATCGGGAGGAGCTGGAAAAGTATATTTGTATACCAGCAACCCTGATATCGCTACAGGTGATGGAATTGCCATGGCTTATCGAGCTGGCGCGCGGGTTAAGAACCTTGAGTTTGTCCAGTTTCATCCTACATGCCTGTATCATCCGTCTGCCAAATCATTTCTTATATCCGAAGCGGTTCGTGGCGAAGGAGCTGTTCTCAGGCTGAAAAACGGTACGGAATTCATGAAAAAGTATCATCTTATGGAAAGTCTTGCTCCACGCGATATTGTAGCTCAGGCTATTGATTCGGAATTGAAAAAAACAGGTGATGATTTCGTTTATCTTGATATTACGCATAAAAGCAAAGATTTTATAAAGAAAAGATTTCCGAATATTTATGGAAAATGTCTTGATTTTGGTATAGATATAACAAAAGATATGATACCGGTTGTACCTGCGGCACATTATTTCTGCGGTGGAGTGGAGAGCGATTGGTTTGGAAGAACAAACCTTGATCGTTTGTATGTCTGTGGTGAGGTATCGTGCACAGGATTGCATGGCGCAAATAGATTAGCGAGCAATTCATTGCTTGAGGCATTGGTTTTTGCATGTAACGCGGCAGAATCGTCAAAAGAAATAATAAGAAACGAATATCCGGCTAATATACGTATTCCGGAATGGAATCCGGGTACAGCGGTAGACAGTTATGAAACGGTTGTTGTTTCAAATAACTGGGATGAGATCAGAAGGTTTATGTGGAATTACGTTGGTATTGTCCGATCTAACAAAAGTCTTGAACGGGCAAAAAGAAGAATCGCGTTGCTTAAAGAAGAAATACATCAATATTATTGGGATTTTGTGATTACAAACGATCTTATAGAATTGAGAAATATAGCTACTGTTGCGGAATTGATAATAGATTTTTCATTATATAGAAAAGAATCAAGAGGTTTGCATTACAATATTGATTATCCTGAACGAAGAGATGATTTGTGGCTTCGCGAAAGTGTTTTTGAAAACGGTAAGTTTATCGAAGGAGAAATGTTATGCACTTCAAGGCCTGCATTGCAGTAATCTTTGTGTTTGTGATTAGCCTTAAGGCGTTTGCTCAGTCTGAGGAAACTGAAGCTTCCAGAATGAAACCTCAACCTCCGGACAAAGAATCTTATCTTTATTATGAAGTATGGAAAATGCCTGAACATTACGCACAGGATTTCCCATTATATACAGAAGAGGTATTTTATCATAAATTTGGTTATCTGCCAGAGATGCGCAAAAATATAAAAATGAAAGATATAAGGAATGCACAGATAACCGGTTATAATGATGCATTGAAATTTATGTATTTGAGGGAACTGGTAACTTTTGCTCATAAATATAACAGCGGGATGGAAGAAAAGATCAAAGAATGGTATATAAAAAACGCAAATCAAGCCGGTTATAAATTGGTTACCTCTTCAGTAGGCTCGATGAAAGATGTAATAGAAATGCAGTTTCAGAAAACAGAAGGTAATATTTTTAAAGAGGTTAAATTAAAAATTCATAATGGAAAAATAGATGTAACTGCATATAAAGATCAACCTGTTGAAACCCATAAATTCAAGAGACCCGAATCTGATAATGAAGCAAAAATAACCGGTCAACAGGAAATCGAAGCAAATAACGAGGCAAAAACAGTAAAACCTGGAAAAATAATTGAGTCCGATAACAATTGATGATGAATTATGTTCTAAAAAATGGCTTAGCTATTATTGATCCCGCGAATAATGTCTGTGAGAGAATAGATCTTGTTGTTAAAGACGGGAAAGTATACAGGTATAATAACGATACCGTATTAAATTCTTTTGAAATTATTGATTGTGAAGGAAAAATCATATCGCCCGGGTTTATAGACGTTCATGTTCATTTAAGAGATCCTGGATTCGAATATAAAGAAGATATTATATCAGGCTCAAAATCCGCTATAGCCGGTGGAATGACGACAATATTTTCTATGCCCAACACTGTTCCTGTTGCAGATAATCCTGAAACAATCCGTTATATAATCGAAAAATCAAAAAATGAATCTTTCACAAATGTGTTTCCTATCGCTTCAATTTCTGTTGGTTCAGCCGGTAATGAAGTAGTAAATTTCCGTGAGTTGATCAATGCCGGCGCCATAACATTTTCCGATGACGGAAAATGGATATCGGATTCATCTGTCATGATGGAAGCGATGAGGTTTTCTTCCGAGTCAGGCATAAGAATAATTCAGCATTGTGAAGATAAAGGAATTGCTGGAGACGGAGTAATAAATTTCGGTACCGTATCGAAAAAATTCGGGATGCCGGGTATACCATCCGAGTCGGAATCTGTTGCGGTATATCGTGATATATCCATATGCTCGTTATTTGGTGCGAAACTTCATGTGGCTCATTTAAGTTTAATGGAATCTATGGAGCTGGTGGCTGGTGCGAAAAATCGTGGAGTGGATATAACATGTGAGGTAACTCCACATCATCTGTTGCTTGATGAAGAGATGATAGATAAAGATAACGCTGATTATAAAGTTAATCCGCCTCTTAGATCGAGGAAAGACAGATTATCTTTGATTGATGGATTAAAAAACGGGTTGATCGATGTTATTGCTACAGATCACGCACCTCATTCCACATCAGAAAAAGAAGCGGGGTTTATGAACGCTCCTTTTGGAATGATCGGATTGGAAACAGCTTTTTCTCTTCTTTACACAAATCTTGTAATGACCGGATCGATTTCATTAACCGCTTTGATATCAAAAATGAGTCAGAATCCGGCAAAGATATTTAATTTGAGAAATAAAGGCAATTTATTCGATGGAAGCGATGCTGATATAGTTATTATTGATTTAAATAAAGAATATGTAATAGAAAAAAAACATTTATTTTCCAAAAGTTCCAATACTCCGTTTCATGGATGGAAAGTATTCGGCCAGGTTACGGATGTATTTGTTAATGGATCATATATTTATCACAATGGCAACTTTTTACAAAAGAAGAGAGTGAATTTATGAATAAAGCGATATTAGTCCTTGAAGATGGTAAGGTATTTTGGGGTAAAGGATTCTTTGAAGGACAGGAGCGGTTGGGTGAAGTTGTTTTTAATACAGGTATGACCGGATATCAGGAAGTTCTTACCGATCCATCATACAATGGACAGATTGTAACTATGACTTATCCAATGATAGGCAATTACGGTGTAAATAAAGTCGATGGAGAATCACAAAAACCAATGGTCGAAGGATTTATAGTTAGAGAACTCTGTACACAGCCGAGTAATTTCAGGTCTGAGGAAGGATTGCTTGAGTATCTTAAACGCAATAATATTATGCTTGTAACCGATATGGATACGCGGGCGATTACCTTGCATATAAGGAAAATCGGCGCTATGAAAGGCATATTGTCTACTTCATGTTTTGATGTTGACGCGCTTCTCAGGAAAGTTCGCGAGTATCCGGGACTTGTGGGGCAGGATCTGGTTAAAAAAGTAAGTTGTAATAAAATCCATGAATGGAACGGTGATGGTGTCTGGACTGAAATTGAGGGAGAAATATACGAACCTCTTGTTAAAAAAAGTGATGAAAAAAAATATAAAGTCGTAGCTTTTGATTATGGAATCAAGTATAATATGTTGCGAATTTTGGACAGACTGGGGTGTAAGGTTACTGTTTTGCCGGCGTCGGCAGTCAAAAAAGACGTGGATGCTATCAATCCTGATGGAGTATTTTTATCCAACGGGCCTGGCGATCCTGAAGCGGTAACTTATGCCATAGATACCATAAAATCGCTGATTGGGGAATATCCGATTTTTGGGATTTGCCTTGGGCATCAGCTTACCGGATTGGCGCTCGGAGGGAAAACATATAAACTTAAGTTCGGGCATCGTGGTATAAATCAACCGGTAAAAAATTTAATTACCGGAAAAGTTGAAATTACATCACAAAACCATGGGTTTGCCGTAGATATAGATTCCATAAAAGATCCTGAAGTGGAGTTAACGCATATAAATTTAAATGATAATACAGTAGAAGGATTACGCCATAAAAAATATCCTCTGTTTACTGTACAGTACCATCCTGAATCATCGGCAGGGCCACACGATTCAAGGAATCTGTTCAATCAATTTATTGAATTAATGAGTAAGCAAAAAAAAGAAAGGAACTTTGTTTAAGTGCCGAAAAGGAAAGATCTCAAAAAAATATTTCTGATTGGTTCCGGTCCGATAGTAATCGGTCAGGCATGCGAATTCGATTATTCCGGGACACAGGCATGCAAAGCGCTTCGTGAAGAAGGTTACAGCGTGGTTTTGCTTAACAGCAATCCCGCCACAATAATGACTGATCCGGAGTTTGCGGACGCGACTTATATTGAGCCGATTACTGCTTCGGTAGTTGAGAAAATTATCGAACGGGAACGTCCGGACGCGATTTTGCCTACTCTTGGCGGACAAACAGGTCTGAATGTCGCTGTTGAAGTAGCGGATATGGGTATACTCGAAAAATATGGTGTTGAGATGATTGGCGCTACACCCGATGTGATCAAGAAAGCTGAAGATAGAGAACTATTTAAGGCCGCGATGTCAAAAATCGGTCTGCAAATACCCAAATCGGGTTTTGCTCGCAACATTCAGGAAGCGATGGATATTGCCGCAGAAATCGGCACATTCCCGCTAATTATTCGCCCGAGTTTTACACTCGGTGGAACCGGTGGCGGTATAGCTTATAATATAACTGAATTTGAGGCAGCGGCTAAAAAAGGTATCTATTACAGTCCCATAAGTGAGATAATGATCGAAGAATCGGTTATCGGATGGAAAGAATATGAACTTGAAGTAATGCGCGATAAAAACGATAATGTGGTTATAATCTGTTCTATAGAAAATTTTGATCCAATGGGTGTTCATACCGGTGACAGCATAACCGTTGCCCCTGCCCAGACACTTACCGATAAAGAATATCAGCTTATGCGTAACGCTGCTATAGATATCATTCGAGAGATTGGTGTTGAAACAGGCGGTTCGAATATTCAATTCGGGATTAATCCTGAAGATGGAAGAATGGTCATAATAGAAATGAACCCGAGAGTATCGAGAAGCTCTGCGCTGGCATCTAAGGCGACAGGGTTTCCGATAGCGAAAATTGCCGCAAAACTTGCTATCGGATATACTTTGGATGAAATTTCAAATGATATTACACAAAAAACTCCAGCTTGTTTTGAACCGACAATAGATTATGTAGTTACCAAAATACCACGCTGGGCATTTGAAAAGTTTCCGGGATCGGAACCTGTATTGACTACCCAGATGAAATCGGTGGGTGAGGTTATGGCAATCGGCAGAACGTTTAAAGAATCGCTCCAGAAAGCTTTAAGGTCTCTTGAGATCGGAAGGTTTGGACTCGGCGCAGACGGCAAAGACAAAAACTGGAGTTACGACGAAATCAGAAGAAAACTTATTGTGCCGAATCCAGATAGAATATTCGCCATTCGCTCCGCAATGATAAACGGTATGGATAATGATGAAATATGTAATCTTACAAAAATCGATCCGTGGTTCATTGATAATATAAGAGACATAATTGATTTTGAGCGAATAATTAAGAAAAATAAAGAAAATATTATAAAAGATTTTAATTACGAGCAAATTGTATATCAGGCGAAACGAATGGGATTTTCAGATTATCAAATGGGATATTTGCTCGATATGCCTGAAGTCGAATTCAGGAAAAAAAGGCTTGAGAATAATATCAATGCCACGTTCCAACTTGTGGATACATGCGCCGGTGAATTTGAGGCTTATACTCCGTATTACTATTCTTCATATGAGACACTTGACGAAGTGAATGTCAGTTCGCGTAAAAAAATTATGATTCTTGGCGGTGGTCCAAACCGTATCGGACAGGGAATAGAGTTTGATTATTGCTGTGTTCACGCGGCATTCGCTTTGAAAGAAGATGGTTATGAGACAATTATGGTTAACAGCAATCCGGAAACCGTAAGTACGGATTATGATACATCCGATAAACTCTATTTTGAGCCTTTAACGACAGAAGATGTGTTAAACATATATCATAGGGAAAAATGTGATGGAGTTATCGTTCAATTCGGTGGACAGACACCATTAAACCTCGCCGCTAAACTTGAAAAAGAGGGCGTAAAAATAATAGGTACATCTACTGATTCGATAGATATTGCCGAGGATCGTGAAAGGTTTCAGAAGCTGGTTGAAAAACTCGGAATCAGCCAGCCGGATAACGGAATAGCGCGCAGCCCGGAAGAAGCTAAGGATATCGCTCGAAGAATCGGGTATCCGGTTCTTGTAAGGCCTTCTTATGTTCTGGGCGGAAGAGCGATGGAGATTGTTTACGATGAACTATCGCTAAACAATTATATGAAAGTCGCTGTTGAAGCATCTCCCGACAGGCCTATTCTGGTAGATAAGTTTCTCGAAGACGCTATAGAAGTTGATGTCGATGCCATATCGGATGGAAAAGATGTGGTAGTCGGAGCTATAATGGAGCATATCGAGGAAGCGGGTATACATTCGGGTGACAGCGCTTGTGTTATCCCTCCGTTTTCAATAGACAATGGCATGATTCAAAAGATTCACGACGCTACTTTGCAGTTCGCGAAAGAATTGAAAGTTAAAGGACTGATAAATATTCAGTATGCTATAAAAAATGATGTGTTGTATGTACTTGAAGTAAATCCGCGCGCTTCAAGAACCGTACCCTTTGTAAGTAAAACAATAGGTGTACCGTTAGCGAAGATTGCATCGAGGGTGATGGCGGGAAAATCTCTTGCCGAATTGAAGTTTACTCAAACAATTCAGCCTAAATATTTCTCTGTAAAAGAGGCTATTTTGCCGTTCGCAAGGTTTCCTGGTGTTGATATTCTACTTGGTCCTGAAATGCGTTCGACAGGTGAAGTAATGGGAATATCAACCGATTACGGTGTTGCTTTCGCTAAAACGCAGATGGGATTTAATCAGACTTTGCCGTTGTCCGGAAAAGTTTTTGTCAGCGTGAAAAATAAAGATAAAAGAACAATCGCTTTTATAGCGAAAAAACTCGCGGATTTTGGATTTACAATCGTCTCTACCGAAGGTACAGCAAAAGTGTTACGAAATAATGGCATTGATGTTACGCAATTATACAAGATTAATGAAGGAAGGCCCAACATTATAGACCTTATGATAAACAGAGAAGTCGCTCTTATTATCAATACACCTGCAGGAAAAATTACCCGTGAAGACGAAGTCAAAATAAGGTCTACCGCCGTGAGCTTAAATATACCTTGTATAACCACAATTTCCGGAGCTTATGCTGTTATCAACGGCATAGAATCGCTTATGAAGAAAGGGTTGACGGTAACACCTATTCAGGATTTCCATCGGATGAACAAAACCGCTATTGAGTCAAGGAGTTGAATTTGATTTCCACCGAAGCTTCTATTATAACCATCACAGACCTTGGTGAAGATTATTTTTTTGTCGAAGCGGAATGTCCGGAAATATCATCGCTTCCTGTTCCTGGTAATTTTGTCAATATACGGATAGCTGATTCTTCAGGCGTTTTATTAAGAAGGCCTTTTGGTATATTTGATATTGAAGGAAAAATAATAAAATTCTTTTTTAAAAGGATTGGTAAAGGAACAACATGGATTTCCAACCGTCGTCCGGGTGATAAACTTGATATTATCGGGCCGCTTGGAAAAGGTGTATTCAATCCGGGTGACGCAAAAAGGATAATCGTTATCGCGGGGGGTACCGGTATTGCTCCAATTTATTATTTTTTAAAATATTACAGAAACCATCCGGCGCAAAAAATACTTTTTTATGGTGCGAGAAGTAAAAACAAGGTATTTTTTCAGAACGAGCTTTTTGAATTGACCGATAAATGTATTTTTGTTACCGAAGACGGAACACTCGGAGAAATGGGAATGGTATCCGAGGAGCTGAAACGATATTATTTGACTTATGGCCCTAATGATAATGATCTGATTATATCATGCGGTCCTAAGGCGATGCTTAAAGAGATTGTGGAATTTGCTGAGGACGAACATATTCCCTGTCAGGTGTCACTCGAATCGTATATGGGGTGTGGATCTGGAGTGTGTTTGAGCTGTGTAGTACCTGCAAGGAACTATAATAATGCCGGGCAATCAATGTTCAGGGTATGTTCTGACGGACCGGTTGTCGACAGTAAGATTATTGATAAAAAATATTTCGAAACAAAAGAATAATAATGGAATTTATTAAAGATCCGCTATTAAATGTAAATAAAGGAAAACTGAAACTCAATAATCCTGTAGTTTCCGCTTCAGGAACATTCGGGTATGGTGTTGAACTTAAGGATATTGCTCATCCCGAACATTATGGAGCATTAACATTAAAAGGGATAACCTTAAAACCACGTTCTGGCAATGAGACTCCACGATTGATTGAGGTGCCTGGCGGAATAGTGAATTCCATCGGGCTTCAAAACGATGGTGTGGATGATTTTGTCGAGAAGAAAGTTGTCCCTCTGCAGAAATATGATACGGCAATTATAGCCAATATTAACGGAATCAAAGAAGAAGATTATTTTCTGATTGCCGAGAAACTCGATGGTTCGCCAATCGATTATATAGAAATAAACGTATCATGTCCGAATATCAAAGACGGTGGTGTTGTCTTCGGCAAAAAACCTGAATCGGTTGCCTCGATAGTAAAAGGAGTAAAAAAAAGAACTTCTATCCCTGCTATACTTAAACTAACTCCACAGGTTACAGATATAAAACCTTTGGTTTACGCCGCAGAAGATAGTGGTATAGATATTTTCAGCCTGATAAATACATATCCGGCTATGGTGATCGATATTAACAAAAAAAAACCTGTTCTTGGAAACCTGCGCGGAGGATTTAGCGGTCCTGCTGTAAAACCGATGGCTATAAATCAAGTATGGGAAGTGAGATCAGCCACAAATCTGCCGATAATCGGCATGGGCGGTATAAGTTCATGGCAAGATGCGGTTGAATTTATGCTTGCGGGCGCTGACGCGGTATCGGTGGGAACATGGCATTTTGTTGATCCGGGTATAGCGCACAAAATAAATTGCGGTTTGATCAAATATATGCAGGATAATGGATTTTCTTCAGTTTCTGAAATCTCAGGATATACTTGGAGGCAGTATAATGGATAAAAAAGGGGAAATTATAGTCGCTCTTGATTATAATAATTTAAATGAAGCTGTTCAACTTGCGCAAGTTTTAGGTGATAATGTTCAGTGGTATAAAATCGGTAGTGTGTTGTTTACGAAAGAAGGCCCGGAAGCTGTTAGAGAGCTTAAAAAAATGGGCAAGAAAATTTTTCTCGACCTGAAATACCATGATATACCTAATACTGTATCGGGAGCGGTTGAAAACTGTGTGGAATTGGGTGTGGAAATGTTTACACTACATGCAAGCGGTGGAAGCAAAATGATTTCATCCGCCATCCAGACAGCGAACAAAATGGCTGCATACAAGAAAGTGAACCCGCCAAAAGCAATAGCGGTAACTATGTTGACAAGTTTTAGTCAGAATGATGTTTATAATGATTTTGGCATTAGCGAAACACCGGAAAATATCGTGAAAAGATTGGTTTCCGTAGTGGTAAATGCGGGAGGAAACGGGGTTGTTGCTTCACCGCAGGAGATAGTGATGATACGTGAGAATTTTTCGCGCGATATTACCATAATAACTCCGGGAGTAAGGCCTTCATGGTCGGATACCGGAGATCAGAAAAGGGTTATGACTCCGCTGGAAGCTGTTAAGGCAGGCGCTGATTTTCTCGTTATCGGAAGGCCGATAATTGCGGCGGAAAACCCGAAATTAGCCGCTGAAAAAATAATCTCTGAACTAAAAGGAATATGATAACCATGTGCAACGATATTTTAAATTATTTTAAAGAAACAGGCGCAATGCTTGAAGGGCATTTTATTTTAAGTTCAGGGTTGCATAGTGAAAAATATATGCAGTGCGCTCTATTGCTTCAGTATCCGCATATAGCTAAAATTGCCGGTGAGAAAATCGCGGAGAAATTTAAAGATAAAGGTATAACTTGTGTTGCGGGGCCTGCGATGGGCGGTGTTATTATCGCTTATACCGTGGCTGAAGCTCTCGGTGTAAAGACGATTTTCGGCGAGCGGGAAAACGGAACTATGTGTTTTAGAAGAGGTTTTAACATATCCGAAACAGACAATATTCTTGTTGTTGAAGATGTTATTACTACAGGCAAATCGGTGAAAGAATTGATTTCAGTAATTAATCAATATGGCGCTACTATAGCTGGAGTAGCCTCAATAGTCGATCGAAGTGAGGGAAACGCCAATATCGGATATCCTGTAACGGGTTTGGTGGAAATCAAAATAGATACATACGAACCGGGTAATTGCCCGTTGTGCAAAAAGGGTATTCAGGCTGTAAAACCCGGTAGCAGAGGATTGAAATAATGAGCGTAAAGAGCATGACTGGTTATAGTAAAATAACTGCGGAAACAGATTTAGGCAAAGTTACTGCTGAAATAAAGTCAGTTAACAGAAAATATTGTGAGATTCAGGTAAATGTTCCGAAAATGCTTAATTTTGTCGAAGAAGATATACGTAAAAAGGTATCTTCTTCTATAACGCGCGGTAAAGTTGATGTTAATATATTTCTCGATACGGATGCGAAAAAGAATCTGGTCAATCTCATGCCGGATTTTAATTATGCTAAGGCTTACATAGACGCTCTAATAAAAATTAAAGAAAAATTATCGCTTGTCGGTGATATAGATATTAATGTTTTTCAGGGAAATAGAGATATTCTTGTCGGAGAACAGATAGATCCCGATGAAAACTTTATCAAAGACAGTATATTCAGTGTCCTTTACGATTGCCTGACCAATTTATCCATAGAAAAGGAAAGAGAAGGCGAAAAACTGATTGAAGATATCGTAAACAGAATAAAACGGATTACTCAGGAAGTAAATTTCATTGAGTCGATCGCGCCGGAAACATTAATAAAGTACAAAGATAAATTGATTGAGCGGATAAAGGAAATTAAAGCCGAGATTATTGTTGATGAAACGCTTATTGTGAAAGAAATAGCTGTTTACGCTGATAAAATTGATGTATCTGAAGAAATAGTTAGATTGCGCAGTCATATTGATAATTTCCAGTTGACTATAGAGCGGGCCGGAGCTGTGGGGAAGATGCTTGATTTTATTATTCAGGAAATGTTCAGGGAATCTACAACAATAGCCGCAAAATGCAATAATACTGATATATCGCATGCGACTATTCGCATACGGACAGAACTTGAGAAAATCAGGGAACAGGTGCAGAATATCGAATGAAAAAGGGTTTATTGATAGTTATATCGGCTCCGTCAGGGGCAGGTAAGACAACCATTTGCAGAGATTTTCTTGAAAAAAATCCGCATATGAACTATGCGGTTTCTACAACTACCCGCCTGCCGCGCGATGGCGAAAAAGACGGGATCGATTATTATTTCACAGATATAGATAAATTTAAAAAAATGATAGATGACGATGCTTTTTTGGAGTATGCTAAGGTATATAACCATTTTTACGGAACATCAAAACGCGAAGTAATGGAAAAAGTTGATTGTGGCCTGGACGTGCTTGTCGATGTCGATACGCAAGGCGCTGAAAGTATCCGAAAAATTTATCCCGAATCCGTACAAATTTTTATTTTGCCTCCATCGATAGAAATTCTTGAGAAACGACTGCGGGATAGAGGAAAAGATGCAGATGAGGTAATCGATTTCAGGTTATCAAAAGTAAAAGAAGAAATTAACGAGGCAAAAAATTATAAGTATTTTATAATAAATGATGAAGTCGATAAAGCGGTAGATAGTTTTCAGGCTATAATAAACTCAGAAAAATTGTTGATATCCAGAAATCAGGATGTTTTAGAAAAATATTTGGTGTGAGAATGGATGTTTTTAAAGATAAAAACATTTTGGTCGGTGTTACGGGTTCTGTGGCGGCGTACAAGGCATGTGATCTTGTGAGCAGGTTGATAGATAGAGGAGCTTTTCCAAAAGTTGCTATGACAAAATCGGCACGGAAATTTATATCTCCAATATCTTTCGAGTCGCTTACGGGTGAACCTGCCATAACTGATCTATGGAAAAGAACGAAACATTATCGACGGACCGTTCACGTATCTTTGGCGCAGAGTGTTTGTTGTGCTGTAATAGCCCCGGCGACGGCAAATATAATCGGTAAACTTAGAACAGGGATATGCGATGAGATTTTAAGCTGTATTTTATGCGCTTTTGATAAACCTGTGATTATTGCTCCGGCTATGAATGATGTTATGTATAATAATCCTGCCGTACAGGAAAATATATCCGTATTAAAAGACCGGGGTTTTGTATTTGTCGAGCCTGCAGTGGGAAGGCTTGCCTGCGGTACTGTTGCTCGTGGAAAAATGGCTGATGTTGAAGCAATAATAAATAAAATAAAGACTGTTCTTGAAACACAAATCCAATGAAAAAACTATCGTTTCTGGTAACTGCCGGTCCGACACGTGAATTTATTGACCCGTTCCGGTTTATATCTAATCCATCCTCTGGAAAAATGGGTTATGAAATTGTGTCCGCCGCTTATGAGAAAGGTTTTGAGGTATTGCTTATAAGCGGGCCAACGTCTTTAAAATTGCCTGAAAAAAATATAAAAAAAATATCCGTAATATCTGCGATAGAAATGCGCGATGCTGTACTTGAAAATGTCAAAGATTATGATGTGCTTGTTATGGCGGCGGCAGTGAGTGATTATCGCCCCGCGATTTTCTGCAAGGATAAAATAAAGAAAAGCGAGAAAGATCTGACAATTGTTTTAGAACGAAACCCGGATATCCTGCAAGAAGTTGAAAAAGCAGGTTATGAAGGAGTAAAAGTAGGGTTTGCCGCGGAAACTGAGAAGTTGATCGAATACGCTCTTGATAAACTCCACAGAAAAAAACTCAATTTAATCGTCGCGAACGATATCTCTAAAAAGGGGGCGGGGTTTGCGTCGGAAACTAATGCTGTGTCTATTTTTTCCGATAAAAATGATAGAGTCGACATACCGTTGACGCCCAAAAGAGATATCGCGAATTTTTTGATTGATTATATTGTGGAGTATATCGGGAGAAAAAGGAAAGTTGTCTGGTAATTACGCGTTAATTTCTTCAAGAAAAAACAATATACGCCGTATAACAATTCTTGAGCAGTATATAATGGTACCGCTCAAAATCATTGTGGTTGCGTTTTCGTTTTATTTCCTCACTACACTTGATCAATCCAAAGAAACGAATTATTATTTTTCACAACTTCGTCTTTATGTTATTGCTAATTTGGTTTTTCTGATGGCTATTGCCGGTATACGAGGTAGCAGGTTCAGATCAAATGTAATAAAGATCGCGGCTTTTTTTCTCAGTATGATCGATAATCTGTATTTAAGTTTTATGATTTATTTCACGGGCGGTCTCGGGAGTGAATTGTATTTAATTTATCCCGGTTTATTCATAAGAAACGCGATTAATTTTCCCGAGATAAAATACCAGCAGACAATTAATCTGACCCTTTTATTTTTTTATTTCGGTGCGATTTACCAGGATGAAGGCAACCTGCATTTTTTAACGAATGAAATCTTTATACTTCGCATAACAATGCTTATATTGACGAGTTTTTGTTGTTGGGGAATTTATTTTCTTATCCAGCGCAATAATACGCGTGTTAAGGAAATTCAGGAAAAAACTATCCGGTCTGAAAAGTTGCATCTTGCCGCAAGGCTTGCAGCTCAGGTGGCGCATGAGCTGAAAAATCCGCTTGGAATTATCAATAATGCTGTCTACCTTATAAAAAAGAACGCTAATAGTGATGTCGAAAAGATTATCAGAAATGCGGAAATAATACAGCAGGAAGTTATGCGGTCCGATAAAATAATATCGGAACTTCTTGATTATTCTTCTCTTGTCGAAGGTAAAGTCGTGCGAGTAGATTTAAATAAATCGATATATGAGTTTATTGAAAATAATTTCAAATATCTGCAAATTAATAAACAGATCACTTTTATTCAGGACAATGATATCCCCACTCTTTTTATCGACAAGAATCAATTGTTTCATGTTTTGAATCATCTTCTGATAAACGCTACAGAAAGTTGTTTTGGGCAGGATGAAATTAAAATAAAAATAAAAACCTCTTTTGATGAGGATGAATTTATTGAACTTGAGATAACAGATAACGGAACAGGTATCCCTGAAGAAACGATCGATAAAATATTTGCTCCGTTTTATACAACAAAACCGAATCATGTGGGATTAGGATTAAGCATTGTTAAAAATATTACTGAAACATATGGCGGAAAACTAAAGATCATCAATGTAAAACCGAAAGGAATCAGCGCGAAATTATTTTTTCCTGTACAGACGTTAGCAGATAAAGAAATTGCGGAGTATATAAATGAACGGTGAAGCGAAAATATTAATTGTTGATGACGAACCGAATATGCGTGAATCGCTAAAGGAAATTTTAAGCGATTCCGGATTCGCCTGTACCGTGAGTGAGGATGGAGCTCAGGCTCTGGAATTCATGAAATCAAGCAGATTCGATATTGTCATATCGGATGTAAAAATGCCGAGAGTTCATGGGATAGATCTCCTTAAATCGGTAAAAAACAATTATCCGGATACATCGATTTTATTGATTACCGCGTTTGCTACCGTGAAACAAGCTGTTGAGGCAATAAAATTTGGTGCTGAAGATTATATTACCAAACCGTTTAATCCCGATGACCTGATTTTTGTGATAAACGGTATTCTTGATCGAAAAACTGAAAAAGAAGATATTGCAGAAATTGATCTTTCCGGTTTCCAGTCAACAATTATCGGCGATAATGAACGAATGAAAGATGTTTTCAGGTTGATAATGACTGTGGCGCCAACGAATTCAACAGTATTAATAGAAGGCGAAAGTGGTACAGGTAAAGAACTGGTTGCCAATGCGATTCATTATAACAGCAAAAGAAAAGACAGACCGTTTATCAAGGTTAATTGCGCGGCGATTCCGTCATCGTTGATGGAAAGTGAATTGTTTGGCCATATGAAAGGATCGTTCACCGGCGCTTTTAAAGATAAAAAAGGGAAATTTGAGCTTGCTGATGGCGGAACAATTTATCTGGATGAAATAGGGGATATGGAAATATCCCTGCAGGCGAAAATTCTAAGAGTTTTGCAGGAAAAAGAAATATCGCCCGTTGGCGGTGAATCGGTTGATAAAATTGATGTACGGGTAATTGCGGCAACAAATAAAAATTTAAGAGAAGCTGTAGCCAATGGTGAGTTCCGTGAAGATTTATTTTACAGGATCAACGTTATAAATCTAAAAGTCCCGCCGTTAAGGGAACGAAAAGATGATATAGGTTTGCTGATAAATTATTTTATTGAAAAATTCAATTCAGCTTTTTGCAAAAATATAATAGGTGTCAGTGATGAAGCGATGAATATAATTTTAAAATATGATTGGCCCGGAAATATCAGGGAATTGGAAAACGCTATAGAACGGGCAATGATATTATCTACTTCGGAATTGCTTCATCCACAGAGTTTTCCTGATCATATATCACCATTGTCGTTATCGGTAACGGATGGTACCGGTTTTCAATCGGCAAAAAGCCAATTTGAGAAAGATTTAATAGAAAACGCGCTTAAAAAGTCTACCGGCAGTATAAGCCGGGCGGCAAAGATACTTGGAATAACAAGGCATTCGCTGCGTTATCAGATAGAGAAACTCGGAATAAAAAAGGTTAATGCGTGAAAAACACGCAGTTTTGATGATTTTCACGCATAATGGATAAATAAATAATAAAAAAACATGTATTTTAAACTTAATAAGTTCCTGAAAATGACGTTTTATAATATGTGGTATAAATGATGCTTCTATAGATCAACTTAATATGGCAAGTTAATTCGGTTAAACCTAAAACAAGGGAGGATTGGTTATGAAAAACAAAAAAGGTTTTACGTTGATTGAATTGTTGGTAGTTATTGCTATCATCGCTATTTTGGCAGGTATGTTGTTGCCGGCATTAAACCGTGCTCGTGAATCAGCGAGAAGAGTGAAATGCTTAAATAATATCCGCCAGATTTCCGTGGCGTCACATCTTTATGCGGCTGATCATCGTGAAGTGTTCCCATCGGGAAATACAATCGCCAACTGGTCGGTTGAACTTTATCCTGATTATACTGAAGATTATACGATGTTCTTATGCCCAAGCATGAATACGACACCAAACGCGACTATCAACGATGCGGCTTGTGATTATGCATTTGTGTCAGGCTTGAAAGAATCTGATCCTGCTGATTCGTTTATGTTATGTGATGAACCTGTAAGCGTAACAGTTGCCAGTGGACAGATCGTATTTTCTGATACTCAATCAAACCACAGAGCCGATGGCGGTAACTTCGGGTTTGTTGATGGCCACGTAACATGGATTTCAACAAACGGAGCGGGTACAGGCGGACAGAGATATGTTGATCAAAATGCTCCAAACGATGTATACAAAGAAACAGGATTTGCGGCTGGAACAGTTGTTATAGACTAATCAGCCAATCCAATATAAAAAAAGACCGCCGGAACAAAACCGGCGGTTTTTTTTATTTCTAAAATAATTATAATTCGGGTAATATACTAAAAAAAAGATAAAATTATGATTTTATTATATATCCTCTTATTGATTATTCCAGTAATTGTTTATCCGGAAAATATACTTGGCCCTTTCAAAAACGAGTATCTGATAAAAAACTATATTCTTATTATTCTTTCGATCTACTTATCATGGGAATTTCTCAAGAAGATTTATTATTCCAAAGAGATTTATATAAAAAACACAGATAAACTATGTGTTTTGTATCTGCTTTTCTCTGTTATTTCATGGCTGATATCCGGAAAATATTTTAGTAACCAAACCATCCTTATGACATTTATATATACGCAGATTTTTATATATATTTCCCATAAAAAAGAATATATGAATGAAAAAAATATTATTCTGATATGGGAAATATCGCTTTCAATAACGGGAATTTACGGTTTATATCAATGGTTTTCGGGAGAAGAAGTTGCCGCTATGCTTGGAAATAGGAATTTTTACGGTGGGTTTATAATATGCGGGTTACCATATATAGTATATTCAATGATAAAAAAAATAAAAGCAGGTAATTTTGTAAACAAATCGAGCTTATTTGAATTCATTCTTATTTGCCTATCAATATTTAATCTGATTCAGGCAAAATCACGAGCGGCTAATCTGATTCTTTTAATTATAACAATCATTTTTTTAATATCTATGCGAAAACGGGTTATAAATATACTGATTTTATCGGTGATGATTTGGGCGATAGCCGTTTTATTTTATAAACCATATATTATATCAAATATAAAATATGAGTTACTGCAGGATGTCAGGCCGTACATTTGGAATGGAACAGTGAATTTAATTTCAAATAATGCTGTATTGGGAGTAGGTACGGGTAATTTTTTTATAGAGTATCCGAAATATCGCCCACACGAATATTTTTTATCCGCTAACGCGACGGATATAACGCGTGATGCGCATAACGAATGGCTTCAGGTTTGGGCAGAAACCGGATCGTTTGGGTTTATGAGCCTGATTGCAATATTCTTCTTTCTTGGGTATCGGGTGGTAAGGATTATAAAAAGTAAACATATGGATAAATTTCTTGTAGTTGTGATTCTATCTACAATCACTATATTTGTGCATAATATGGTGGATGTAAATATGCGATATACCACAATGGCTGTTATATTTTGGGTTCAGCTTGGGCTTATAGCTTCAGCTGTTGAGCAGGATAATCGATTTGGTTTAAGTTTTAGAAAAAATTGGTCCAAATATCCGGTTTATGTTTTGTTCTTGGGGTTTTCAGTTTATCTAATATGGAATTTTATAATCCGATCTGTTTGTGCTGAGATATATTTTCAAAAAGGAATAAACTCGAAAAATATAAGTAATTGGGCTGAATCAGTAAATAATTATGAAAAAGCGCTTTATTATGAACCTTTAAATTTGAGTTTAATGTATTATACTGGTTTTGCGTATGATTCAATAGGAAGGGTGGATTTGGCAATAAAGACATACCGTAAAATTACATATCTCGCGCCTTATTACGCATATGTGAGGAAAAATCTGGGAACCTGTTATTTGAAGCTTAATGATTATTCAAACGCGATAGCCGAATATTCTATTCATATGGCATTAAATCCTTATGATCCGGATTGTTATTTGAATATGTCATATTGTTATTATAAACTTGGAGATAAAACAAAGGCGGATCAGATGCGTGAAAAGGCAGTGGAATTATATCATATGCTTGCCGCGAATCTGATTTCAGCGGGGAATTATTTCAAGGCGAAATCTTATCTTGAGATGGCATATAAAGTACAGCCTGATAACGCAAAAACAGTATTGACGCTTGGTGAATGTTATTTGAAGTTGGGTAATAATGATTCGACGTATCGGATTTATACAGATTATTTAAGGGTTAATCCGCTGGACAAACGGATACAAGAAAAACTTCAAATATTGAAAGATAAAAAATAATAAAATACAATATAAAATTATGTTTTTATACTTGACTAAAAGAACCTTGATAAAGATAATATAGGCTATCATTTCATTGCCCGCATAATTCCGGGTAATGTTCTTATATATATGGCGGCGTACCCAAGTGGTAAGGGAGAGGTCTGCAAAACCTTTATTCATCGGTTCAATTCCGATCGCCGCCTTGAATTAAATTGTTATTTCAGTGCCGGGGTGGCGAAATAGGCAGACGCAAGGGACTTAAAATCCCTCGGTATTTAATACCGTGCCGGTTCAAGTCCGGCCCTCGGCACTTAAATATTGATCTCAAAACCGCCTGATATTTTTAACATTTATTAGGCGGTTTTTTATTTTTTACTGTAATCTAATATAGCGTGTTTGTTGTATAAAATAGTTACCCTTTTAGTTACCCTTAATGATTGACAGTCGTAATAGTTATAACCTTGATTAAAAAATACCGGATTCTTCTTTTGAATAATATACCTTTGTTTATTTCCGATGTCAGATATTACAGGATATATAAACGCAACGATAATAATTAATCGAAAAAGGGATCTCAAAATGATTTTATTACAGAAAATTGACGCCCCGCGGGAAACCGCTCAGGAAGAATTTATCACTATAACAAAAATATTTTTTAAATCAGGCGACAGGGTTAATAAAGGCGATACCTTACTTGAATATGAAACTTCCAAAGCAGTTAATGTTATTGAAGCGGATTGCGATGGTTTTGTTAAGTATTTCTGTAAAGCAGAGGAGGATATCGCGACAGGCAATACACTAATAGAAATATATGATTCTTTCGATAAAGAAATTGAAGCAAATAAACCATCTCCTGAAACGGAAAATCAAGAAGAAGATTTTGACAATATAACCTTTTCAAAATCCGCATTGGAACTTATTGAAAAAGAAAATATTGATAAAAGTCTCTTTAAAGGATTTGATTTTGTCAGTCTTGAAGATGTAAAAAGAATTCTTGAAAAAAATATTTGATATATTTGATATTATTCTGTCTATAATTTTTTTCCTGCTAATATTTTTTTGGTTTTATTAATATTATTCCAATGAAAAGGAATTTTTAAAATGAGATATTTTTTAAATCGATATTATTGGTCGATAAAGGAAAAAGTTGAAGGAACCTATCGTATCCTTTTTCTTGGTGATTCAATTGCAATCGGACCGGGAATTTCACATTTCGAAACAATGCCTTATAAGTTGGAACAATATTTAAATAGTGAGATTTATGATAAAAATATAGAAACCGTTAATTTAGGATACTCAGGATATGCTCTTTATGATGAATGGCTTGAATATTTGAGGTGGGGAAAAACATTACAACCGGATATGGTTGTAATTACTTTATCTTCTAATGATGTTGAATTATATAGGATTCCCGGTGAAAATCAATTTTATACATTCTGGAATGATGACAGCGTACATCTTCTTTATTTTAAATTGATGATCAGCGATATACATGATTATTTAAAAGAACATAATATACCGCTTGTTATTGCTTATTTTTCAAATATCAAAATGGATATTCACCTGAAAGCATGGAATATTATAAAAGAATTATGTGAACAGTATAATATAAATGTGGTGAATATTTCCAGTACTAAAGATGATGAATGTGAAGGGAAAACGCTTGTTGTCAGTGAAGTCGATTCACATTTATCAGGTTATAGTAATCATCTGGCGGCTGTTCGTCTTAAAGATTATTTATTGAATAACGGGTTTATAACCAAAACTCAATCATTTTTGCAAAGTGAACTTTATCATAATTTAATATTACACACGTCAGAATCAATCAAATTCGGGAACAGGCCGGAATTTGTTTTCTATAGATTGAAACAAATATTACAGGACAAAGATAATATTATTCATGACAGTAATGAAGATAGATTTTTATCGTTGAATAATGAAGCAGGGCGTTTTTTTACAGAGAATATAAAACTCTTATTTCTTGAAGCGTATGCGGAAGTTTTAAAAATGGATTCCAATACGATTTTTTCACATTTCGAATCGATGATTCATACTATCAATAGAATATCAAAAAATCTTTTTGTTTTGAGAAAAAATCTGGCGGACAGAACATTATCGTATACTCCATATCCAAATCCCAAAAAAAAGAGTATGAAAATAAAAGATACTATTTCGTCTAAATTAAGTAAGTATCTTGAGGATTTAAAAATAGTTGGGGATATGTTTTGTACCCCTTTTGATTCAAATATAAATGAGTTTTCAGAGCATCTTACAGATTTAGCTAAAAGGAAAAAATGGGCTTATTCAACAATCAGAAAATTCCTTGATGATTATGTTTTAAATATCAGATATATTTTAGATTTGATTGAGTGTTATGATTCTTTACTAAAAGAATATAATCCGGAAGCAGGGCAGCTGGATAATATAGATAAAACATTTTACGGATTATTGGAAGAGTTCCTAAATATCTTTGGGATAATTGAATATATAATTGAGCTCTGCAAAATAGAAAAAATGATTTCATTGAATAATTTTGCAGTTGTTAAAAATCCGATTTTAGATTGTACGATAGATCTGAAATGTAATATACCCAAATGTCTAATAAAAGTTCAACTTGATTCTATAATACCGTTTTATTCTACTATATGTTGTTCAAATTACGTTTTCGGAGACAGCAATATTCATACATATTATTTTCAGTTTCCTATTTTTGCATTAGGAAAAATACGGGTAATTCTATTAGGACATGGAGATTTTGAATTTGATGCAGTAAAACTATATATTAAGGAAGATAATCAAATTATTTTAAAAAAGGAAAATTTTAAAGAAACACAAAAGAATGTTTTTGATTCAAATGTAATCTTTACCAAATTTTAAAATTGTAAATTATATATAAGTCTAAACACTTGATTCCCGGATAAAAATATGATTATGCAAGTCCGAATTATACAGAGAATAGCGTAAATAACCCCACAGTATTTACACCGAACTGGATTGAATCTCCATTCTCAAGTTCTTTTACTTTACCTTTGAATACAGGGTTTCTATTTATGAATGTTCCGTTTGTCGATGCTTCATCAAGTATGTAGTAATGGTTGTCTTTGCATATGATTTTTGCGTGAAAATTTGATATATACATGTCTCCGCGAATACAGAAGTTATTATTATGATTTCTTCCTATATTCGTGATTCGTTTTGATAATGCTAAATTAATATCGGAAATAGTTAAAAAAGCTGTGCTCTGGTCTTCAGGAGGTATGTTATAAATAAACATTATTGAGCCGTCGGTTTTAAAAACTTTTGGTTGCCATCGAATAAATGTATTTTTTGAATGGAATATTTCCGGCATATTATCCATAAAAAGATCCTTTTAATATAATATATCGGATAATACGTCTGCTTTTATTAGGCAAAAATATTTTATTTGTATTCCATAACCTGATAATAGGGTTTGTATGTCTTATCAGAAATAACAACATTGTTAAGTACTGTTCCGATTACTTTAGCGCCGGATAATTTAAGATGATCTTCGATGAATCCGGGTGATTCATTAGGATACATTTTATACCCTTCGACTATTATTACTCCATCTACAATGTTTGCCAGCAAAATGCTATCGGAAAAACCGATTACGGGTGGGCTGTCGAACAGGATAAAGTCGTAAAAAGGTTTAGAAGTTTGTACCAGTAAACGAATATTAGCGAAATCAATAATACCGCCAGTATAATTATTATCATAAATGCCTGCCGGAAGTAAATCTACATTCGGGTATACCATGGGAACGATCATCTGTTTGAAATTATCCTTAAATCTATCAATATCTTTCAGGCCTAACTCTGGTTCTTGAATACCGAGAAAATCGTTAAGATCCGGTTTTTTTAGGTTGGCGTCCACAACAAGAATTCGTTTATTCATACTCCCAAGTGTTACCGCAAGGTTTGCCAGGACGGTGGTTTTCCCTTCGCCTGCGCAACCGCTGGTGATGAGAATCGATTTATAAATGTTTTTGCGGTGAATAATATCGGTGGCGAGAACTTTAAACGCTTCGTATTGGGGATTATTGTGTTCTTTACCGCTGACAATTCCCTCAACTTCAGTAGGAATTACGCTGAGAACCGAATAAGCTCTCGCGCGAGCCTGATTATAAAAGTAAACTTCAAAGAAACCGTAGATGAGAATAAAAATTATACCGATAAAAAAACTGGAAAAGGCGCTTATAGATAAATTCTTAATGTAATTTGGACTGACATAATCGTCCTCAAGAGGTGGTGTGGCTTTGGAAATGATTTCTACTGTCCTTTCCGGCAAATCGTATATCGAAATTTGTTTGATGTATTCTTTTTTAAGCATAATATATATTTCCTGATTGAGAAGCATCTCACGTTCTGCCTGAGCGTAATTTATTTCAATCGATTCCTGATCTTTTATCTTATCTTTTTCTTCATTGAGAATTTTTTCGAGCGACTTTTCTTTTTCTTTAATTACATCGTACTGGATTTCCAGTCCGGTGATTAATCCATGTATTTCAGAATTAATATTTTTGTTAATCATTTCGAGTTTTCTTTTTGATTCCAATAAATCGGGGTATTTAGGACCGAAAGAAGATTGGAGATAAGCAAGATTGATTTCCTCTTCAGCATTTTGTTTTTTTAGTTTTATCAGGTTAATATATTTTTCATCCAGCAAAAGTAAATTTGCTTTGCTTTCCTCATCTGTAAGCTGATGGAGTTTGTTGAGTTCTATCTCTCTGGTTATCCGTTCGATTTGCATATCGAGGTAATCTTTATTGAAAATAAGCAGTTTATCTTTATCTATATTATTGCCTCGGAAATAAATAAGATTTTTATCGCGTTTAATTTTATCGAGAGTGTCTTCTGATTTTTCAAGTTTTATTTTTGCTTCGTTAAGTTTTACCTGTAATTCATCGAGAGTTTGGCCGATACGTCTTTTTTTCTCCTCAAACCGCTGGTTTTTATAGACTTCAACATATTGATTGGCGATTTCTGTCGCAAGGAATCTGTCTTTCATGGAAAACGTTATTTCCATTATATTTACTTCTTCAAAAAAATTAATTCTAAGCGCGGCTATCAACCATGAGATTGTAACGTCTTCAGGAAGGATAAAATTCTTGTATGGTGACATTCTCCTGCGTAGATCGAGATCTTTGATTACCTGGATAATGATATTTCTGCTATGCATTATTATATATTGGTTGTAATAAAAATGTTTGAGAAACAGTGGAGAATATTTTACGAATTGAGTAACATTGAGCGACCTTACCCGTGGCAAAATGCTTATTTTTGTTGACGCGGTGTAAACAGGATCCTGAATTGCGCAAAAAAATGTGGTAGTCGCTATCGATATAAAACAGAATATTATCAAAAGGAATTTATGAGATTTTAAAATTTTTATGGATTCAATAATAAAATCTTTCTTGGATTCTATAGCTTTAAAATTTTTAGCCATTTTATTTATCCGATTTATTAATGCAGTTAATGAAAATATTATTTAATTTTTCAAAATGTTGTGATGGTGAAAAATGTTGTTCAATCCTTAATCTCGCGTTTTTGCCCATCTGAATAATCTTTTGATCGTCATTCCATAAAATTTCTATCTTTTTTGCCAGATCAGCTGGATCCGCTGGTTTCACAAGATACCCCGTGTCTTCAGTAATCTGATCGGTAATTCCTCCTATATCGCTTCCAATTACAGGTTTTCCGCATGCCATTGCTTCTAATCCTGTTATGGGGCTGTTATCGGGGCAGATCGATGGTATTACAACAAATTTTGATCTACGGATATAATCTTTAAGCTCATCGCCTGCTTTAAAACCGATAAAATGGATATCCTTGAGATTTTCCGAGTTGATATAATCTTTTAAAGATTGAAAATATACCGGATCGTTTGAATCACCAACAAGATAAATGGGCATCTTGGATTTAATAAGTTTTTTTGCTTTGAGCAAATATTCCACTCCTTTTTCGTGGGACAATCTGCTGAAATAAAGAATGTAACCATCATTTTCATAAGAAGGTTTATATTCGTCCGGATCAACAAAAGTATTGATTTGGTATAACTTCTCTTCAGGATATCCGGCATCGATCATAGATTTTTTCATAAAAGAGCAAGGGCATATAAACGCGTCTACATAATCATATATTTTGATTAAATTATGTATAGTCATCGCGAAAGTTCTTGTGAAGCTGGGGAGAAATTTATTCTTAACGCATTTATGTTTAATACATTGGATATTGCCTTCTTTTACGCATGAATCGCACAGTTTGTTTTCTCTAAGGAAATGATAGTTGCCGCAAATCAAGTTAAAATCGGAAAGCCTCATTATTACTGGAATACCTGCTTTTTTGCATGCGCTGATTACACTGGGAGATATATCGTTTGCGATTCCGAGAAGGTATACGAGATCAACATTTTTATTTTTTATAAGCGATTCCATCTGTTTTTTTGCTTCAAATGAATAGACGCAATTGGAGAAAATTTTTATTTTTTGCATAATTCCGGTGCGTGATTCATTGAAAAAAACAGTATTTTCATCATACATAGGTTTAACAAAATATTGTTCATATTCCGATGGGATATTTTGTTTTCTTTTTACCGTAAAAGGAATAGCCTCAAAACCGTCGGATTGAAGTAAACTCATTATGTTGAGCATGTATCTTTCCGGTCCGTATGATTTGAAATATCTTCTGTTTGCGACAACAATTTTTTTCTTCATTTGATTAATATCCTAAAATAAACCTTATATTTTTTTACGGCATATTCGGTGCAAAATCTTACTTTATTTAATATTATCCGATTTTAAAAACGAATTCAGAGTATATCGAGATTATTTAACGCGTTTTCAGCGGCTTTCTGACTGGCTTTCTTTTTACTTGAATCGCTACCGGTTCCGAGAATATTATCATCAAATAATACAGCTATAGTATATATTTTTTCATGTTGAGGTCCTGATTCTTCCTGAATAATGTAATGAGGTAGTTTGCCGTATTCTTTTTGAAAATGAATCTGCAGCAGGTTTTTAAAGTTTTGAAAATTAACATGGTCTCCAATATTATCAAGTTTCGGTTGGAGAAACTGATTGAGAAATTCGCATGAACAGCTATATCCTCCATCAATAAAAATTGCGCCTGTTAATGCTTCGAACGCATTAGCTAAAAGGGTAATTCTATTTCTTCCGCCGGTTTTTTCTTCACCGGTACCAAGTTTTATGAACTTGCCAAGCTGAATCGTATTTGCTAATTCAGCAAGAAATTTTTTGCTGGCGAGATATGATTTTATTAAAGTCAGTTTTCCTTCAGGGTAATCAGGGTATCGGTGATATATTTCATTGGATATACATAATCCAATAATTGAGTCTCCGAGAAACTCAAGCCTTTCATTGTCTACGGCTCCATTAGAAAATTCAAAAGAGTATGAGCGGTGAGTCATTGCCTGATCAAGAATCTCAATATTCTTAAATTTATAGTTTATTATTTCAATAAGTTCCTGAAAATTGTCCATATGGGATCTATTTACTGTTGCCGGATTTTTTAATTGTCTTTCCCCGCACATACCACCAGCTTAAGATATTTTCAGACGCATTGGCTTTCTCTCCCATAGGGAAATAATCGAATAGCAATGTTTCACCTGATATTTTCTCAAGCGATGTTATGGCGGCGAGTTTAACACCTCTGTCATTGTCATTAGCCATAAAAACAAGTTGTCTGGTTACTTCATCAGGGGTCTTATAATTAGACAAAAGCTCAACACATAATTTTCGTGTCCAGGGATCCCTTGAATCAAGTGATTTAAGAAGATATGGCATAACATTTTTTCTGTCAGATAACGATAACTGTCGATCAGCCATGAGTGATACTAGAACATGATCATCCGATAGAGCTTCTATAAGATATGTAAACCTCAAATTGTTTTTTTCCGAACCAATGTCTTTTATTGCCTGGTAACGTTTCTTCCAATCGGGATTTACCAGTAAAACTCCATATTTTTTTTTCATATTATCACGATTAAAAAAACCTAAAAATCCTACGGGAATTCTTCTTAATCCTGACAAATTAAAAAAAGAACTTTTTTTAATACCCGAATAAGAAAAACATTTATTTACAGGTATAATTAAGAAAAAAATCATTAACATTAATATAAGATATTTACTGAATTTCATACTAACCCAATTTTTTTAGATTTTTTAATTCGTCTATTCTATTTTTGATTAAAACGACTAAGTCTTGTTTTAAATTATTTGTCTTATATAAATCAATACATCTTTTATAATGATATATTGCGTTTTCATATTCAAAAAATCTTTTATCGTATATAAGCGCCAGGTTATAGTGGGCATCTCCGTCGTTAGGGTTTATTTCAAGTACTTTCTGGTATAGTTTTTTTGCTTTTTCATAATTGTTATTGTGTTGAGCAATGGAAGCGAGATTAAAAATTGCCTCGCTATGATAAGGATTAAGTTTGATTACTTTTTCATAATATGTTTCGGCTTCTTCAGGTATACCTTGCCGCATGCATATGAGGCCCAGCAGGTAATTTGCGTTGACATCATTAGGGTTATAAGAAATGGTTTTCGAGAGAAGATTTCTTGCTTTTTCATAATTCCCATTTTTTATATAGCTCACTATAAGATTATTTCGCAATGATGTGTTATCAGGATTGCCGGATACTTCCTTTTCAAGTTGAAAAATCTTTTCCGGAGCAATAATTTGTGATTTCTCAATTTTAGATTCTTTACTCTGAGCACATCCCATGATGGTAAAAAAGTAAGAAAAACAAAAAATAGTGAATATTAATCTCATAGTTTGTCAGTTCTGTAAAAATTTATTGTTCCAATTTAATATATTTGATCATAAAGTCAAGATTATTGTTGTTAAAATTCATATATAATTTTTGCCGCTTTTGAACTTCCGCTACAATCCATGGCGGAATAAAGATTCTTTTTTGGTATTTGCCCAATAAAATTAGATAAATGAGTATTCCAATTGCCGGAAAAAAAATCTTCTTTTTGTATAAGATATGAAGGGATATTTTTCTTTATTCCTTCTTGGAGAACAGGGTATTCCCTGAAATCGTCCCTAGATATATACATCAGAGGTGTGGAAGTGGATACACATTCAGCGACAGTACCATAACCGAGTTTAGAGACAACAATATCTGCAAGTTGAACAAGGCTTGGATGGTCGTATTCACTCCTGAATGGGAGAATCAGAAAATTAGAGTCTCTTATGAATTCGTTTCCGAAACTAATGAAAAAAAAGTCTGTATTTTTTTTTGACATCGATAAAAAATCAAAGTTATTTATTTTAAATCCTCCGAATGAACATAATATTATTGGCCTTAATTCATTTTCAATCTTAAGACTATGTCTTAATATATCGGGCTCTTTCTCCGGAAAACGGACAATAAGGGGTATATTTATAATTTGTTTAAAAGCGGGAAAATCACCGGAGAATGGTAGCATTAATAGTGTATCCGCATATGAATAACCTTTCTGCATATCTTCTATAATGTACTTAAATTGAGGGTATTCATCTAAGTATGGTGAAAAAATCCAATCCCAGGAAAAATTGGAAACAGCGATACTTTTTACACCGCAACTGTGGGCAATGAAAAAAGCCGATGGTGGTATATCGCCGACAATAATATCGATATGGTTATCTTTTATAAACTTTATTTCATCAGGCAAATACGAATTTCTTTGTTTTATAAGCCCGTCATATTTTAAAAATGATTCTTTTTTATCAAGGTGAATAAAATCGAGTTGATATGTGCCGGTATCGGCTAAAAGATAATGATATTTGAAATCAAATTTTAGAGAATCGCGGAAAATCCATTCAGGCGCGTTTGATCGAATGAATATTTCAATTTCGGGGTAATAATTGTATAATTCTTTAATTAAAGCGTTCATTCTTGTTGAATGACCGAAACCGTGCCCGGAAATATAAAAAACGAATTTCTTATTCATTGTATGGCTCCGATATTGAAATTGATATTATAAAATAATGCAATTGTGAAAATGCAGAAGTATATCATGATCTATAAATATTTGAATTATAAAATATTAGTAATAAAATTTCAGAATTTGTTATAATATATATATATATTAGATCTATAAAAAAGATTCAAAAGTATTTAAATAAAAATTTTAAAATAAAATATGGAGAATACCGCCTTGAATATAACGGGTGGCAATGAATCGATAGCAATGTTTATAGATTTATCGGAATATAAAAATATGCTTGATTTGGATGAAATAGAAAAATCTATGATGCATCTTTTAATGGATCTTTCTCCGGGTTTTATCCACGATTTAAATAACATGATGGGGATAGTGGATAATTACAAGGAAATTCATCTTTTCAGCGATGGCCTGGAAGCGGATTCTACCCGCCTTATAAAAGTGTTTGATAAGATTCTTGAGACAAATCATAATACAAGAAATTTCCTTTACATAATGAACAGGGATATAAATGGCAATTCAAGCCAGATAACAAATCTTATAAACAATATAATAAATCTGTTCCGGCATAAAATCAGCGAAAAAAATATACCTTGTGAGGTATATGTTGATTTGCCGTATAAATTTGGGATTCCTCTAACATTTGTCAATTATGTTTTTATAACAATGATGTTTTATCTTTTGGAGATATCATCAGCCGAAAGCAAAATAAAGGTTATAGCAAACGAGACATCCGATTGTTTGAATTTCAAGATGACAAGAGAGTGTTTTAACTCCCATTTAAAAATTGATTCAAGCAATAAATTGATAGGATTTGATTCGCCAATGGCGCGCCGGTTAAATATTCATCTTGAAGCGTGCAATACATATCTGGAGAGGATAGGTGTGAATCATATTGGAATAACGGCGGAAAAAAAGGATGTTAATTCTCAGTATTACGAATTGAGCTTAAATTTGCCGGTAAGTTTATTTATTGGTATAGAAAGAAACACGTCTTCATCTATGGTTTGCAAACCGCCTGATAAATGCATAAAAGATCAAAAGAAGACATCCAGTATACTGGTGATAGACGATGAGAAATTGATCTGTGATTTAGTATTATCCATATTTGATGATGAGGAATATGAAATTGATTATGCTCTAAGCATAAAAGACGGTTTTGATATGTTTATGAAAAAGAATTATAAAATCGTTATTTGCGATTATCTCTTACCCGGAACAACCGCTCAGGAACTGATTAATAAAATAAACCAGACTACCAGAAAACCGAAAATAATAATTATTACAGGTTGTCAGGAAAAAACAATAGATAAAGATTTACTAAAACCACCCGTTCATGCTATTCTTAGAAAACCTTTCAAGATAGATGATATTGTTTCACTGGTAGAAGACTTAATTTAAAAAATATTATAGATGGACAAATCCGACGAACTCCGAATCCAATTTAGCCTTAATTTGGGATTAATTATTCTCAAATTTTTCCTTTATTTTTCCCTGATTATGTTTATTACAGGTTGCGCCATGGTTTTTTTCTCTCTTGAGAAAGAAAAAATCTTTCCGATTACAATATTCGTTATAGGTATATTTGTTTTTATATGTATCATTATAGCAAGAAGATATTTTAATATAGGCAAATCGGTTGTAGATTTTGAACGTGGAACTATTACAGTAAGAAATCTTTTGATGAAAGACACAACATATTTGTTGGTTAATTTGAAGTCGCTTACAATAGAAAGCGTAGTTACGCAGAATAGGGTTCTTATGTATAATGTATACGCTGATTTTGAGGAGAAACAGGTTTTGATCGGGCAGGAACCGGATTTTATTCCGTTAAAACATAAAATAAAATTAATTAATTCAAAAATTGATATCGAATTAAATGAGGAAGAAAGGAATGTGGAGCAAGACGGGTCTTCAAATTTGACTAAAATAATCCGTATGATGTTTCCGATGATGATCATATTAATTTTTTTGAGATTATTGATATTTGAAAAATTCAATCTTAGTGTTGAATATAAATTTTTAATTGTGATTTTGGTATCGTTTGGATATTTTTTTATCTATTATTATATGAAACAAAGAAGGAGATAAAATGGATTGGTCTTATATTATAAAGGTTATCGAAAAATATAATAAGTTCGCGATAGTATCGCATGTAAATCTTGAGGGAGATGCTGTCGGTTCGGAAGTTGCGTTATCTAACTTTCTTCGCAAGTGCGGAAAGGAAACTGTGATAATCAATCATGACGATATACCCAAGTATCTACATTTTTTATTAAACGGCGATAAAATATTGCGTGCTGACAATAGTGAATCGGAATCGGCAATCAATAATTGCGACGCGGTTTTTGTGGTTGATGTTAGTAATTGGGATCATTTGGGGAATTCGGCGTTTCTGATAAAGAATTCCGCAAAACCTGTATATTGCATCGATCATCATCGGTCTGACCAGCCTCTTGGTGATTATGCTGTTATAAACGCTCAGGCTTCTTCAACCGGCATATTAATTTATAATCTAATTAAATGTTATTCGGAAGAATTAATCGATACTGTTATAGCGACTAATATATATACTTCAATATTAACGGATACGGGAAATTTCAAATATTCGAATACGAATCCGGAAGCGTATCGGGTTGCGGCGGAATTACTTGAAAAGGGGATTGACCATTCAAATATTTGCCAGTGTATTTATGAACACAATTCATGGAGCAGGTTCAGGGTTCTTCATAAAGCATTGGGAACATTAAAAAGAGAAGCGGGCGGTAAAATAGCGTTTATTCAGATTACGAAAGATATGCTTGCTCGTACACGAGGGTCACATGAAGACAGCGAGGGGTTTGTGGATATGTTAAGGACCATAGATGGTGTTGAGATAAGTATAATGTTCAGGGAAATAGAGGCTGATAAAGTTAGAGCTACTTTTCGGTCAAAGAATTTTGTTGATGTACAGAAGCTGGCTTCAAGTTTCGGTGGTGGAGGCCATGCAAGGGCGGCCGGAGCGACATTATTCTGTTCAATTGACGAAGCGGTTTCAAAAGTCTTAATTCAGGCAAAGAAGGCATTGGGTTGTGGAATATCCTAAACTGGAAATGCTTGAACATACATCCGATTATTACGTTAAAGTTACCGGGAGAAACCTGGAAGAACTGTTTTGCGGTGCTGTTATGGCAATAACATATTTTTATTCAGATGAATATAAGTTTAACGAAAGGAATTTTAAAGGAGAGATCAGTTGTGATGTAAAAATAACTGAATCCGGTATAGACGATCTTCTTGTAGTATTTTTAAATGAAGTAATATTTCAGATGGAAGAAAATAGATCTTTGTTTTTAGGAATGGATATATCAAAAATTAATGAAAAAGAGATTTGTGCGACACTAAAAGGTATAAAGCGCCGTAATGGAGATTCCGGTGGAGAAATAAAAGCCACAACATATCATAATTTAAATATAAAAGAAGAAAACGGTAATATTACAGCCAAGATACTTTTTGATATTTAAGGAGGAATGGTTATGGAATTTGAAAAAATTTTATTCCCTACGGATTTCTCAAAATATTCCGAGGTAGTTATACCTTATGTGGTTTCGTTAGCCAAAAAATACAAATCGAAACTGTATATGATGCATGTGATTGAAGTTTTTTTGCCGGATCCGGATTATCTTGGAATTTACAGCGATATAAGTAAAATTTATGATGATTTCGAGAAAGAAACCAAACGAAATATCCACGAACTTAAATCACGTGATGAATTTAGCGGGATCGATCTAGAAACAATAATTGTAATCGGCAAACCTTTCCTTGAAATTATAAAGACAGCTAAGGAGAAAGAAATTGGATTGATAGCCATGGGGACTCACGGCAGATCTGGATTAAACCATGTTATTTTTGGAAGTACAGCCGAGAAAGTTGTTCGGAAAGCGCCGTGCCCTGTATTGACTGTAAAACATCCGGAATATAGATTTGTTATGCCCTGACAAAAAACTGGGAGGATTGATCAATGACCGATTATAAAGAGAATCAGTATGACCAGATCTCATATGACTTGGGAAATATTCTTGGAAAATTTGGTCTGACATTATCTATTGCGGAATCGTGTTCAGGCGGGCTTATATCGCATAGAATAACACAGATTCCAGGATCTTCAAATTATTTCAAGGGTGGCGTTATCGCATATAGTAATGAAATAAAAGTGAAAATACTCGGAGTTCACGATACGGTTATAGAAAAATATGGCGCTGTCAGCGCGCAGGTTGCAAATCAGATGGCAAAAGGCGCGTTAGAAAAATTCGAGACCGATATATCATGTTCGGTAACAGGAATTGCTGGCCCTGAAGGGGGAACAGAAAATAAACCTGTCGGTTTGGTTTACATAGCTGTGGAATCAAAATCCAATGCGGTTTGTGAACGGTTTTTATTCAGCGGGTCACGGCAGGAAATTAAATATCAGACTTCCACAGAAGCTCTGAATCTTATATATAAATTCGTAACCGATAATTATGTTAAGTAATGAGTTCGCAAAAAGAATATCTTAGATTGTTTTATGCTGTTGAAATACCGGAATTTATACGGCATAACATTGTTGAATGTATTGCCAGATATAAAGAGTTGCCGGATAACCTTAAATGGACGTCTTTTGGAAATTTACATCTTACACTCAGGTTTCTCGGTAGTGTCGAGTTTGAAAAAGTAGCTGATTTGAAAGAAATATTGACACGGGTTTCTCATAAAGAGAAACCTTTTATATATTCTTTACAGGGGATAGGTTGTTTTCCAAACACAAAGAGAGCGAGGGTAATATGGATTGGCGCTTTAAAAGGTGTGGATTCATTAAAGAGAATAGCTTGCTCAATTGAAGATAATCTCGTTAATTACGGGTTTGAAAAAGAAGAACGAGAGTTTACTCCCCATGTAACTATAAGCCGGTTAAAAGATAGAACAAGAAAATTGACGCAACCTTTTCAAAAATATTTACAGGAAGATAGTGACAAATTTTTCGGAGAGTTTACGCTGAAGAATATTTCGCTCATAAAAAGTGTGTTGACTCCGGACGGACCGGTTTATACGACTCTTTTTAAATCAATCTTAGGTTAAGTTTTAGTTTTGACTTGATAACAATGAATAAATTATATTATTTTGACATAAACGGAAAAGGCATAAATTCATTTAAAGGAGCAAACGGATGGCAAAGCTTGAAGAAAAAGAAATTGTTAAAGAATTAGGCAAAGACAAAATTATTGAAAATACAATGGCTCAAATCGAAAAACAATTCGGTAAAGGAGCCATAATGCGTTTGGGTGACAATCCTATTGAGGATATCCCGATTATAAAGACAGGTGCCTATACGCTTGATGAGGCTCTTGGTGTTGGCGGAGTACCAAGAGGAAGAATAGTAGAAATTTACGGACCAGAATCTTCAGGTAAAACAACATTGGCTCTTCATATTGTCGCGAATGCTCAGCGAGCCGGTGGTATGGCGGCATATATTGATGCTGAACATGCGGTAGATCCGGCTTATTCACGGAAAATAGGTGTGGATATCGATAATTTATTGATTTCCCAACCGGATTGTGGCGAGGACGCCCTTAATATAGTTGAGATGCTGATAAAAAGTAATTCCATCGATGTAATCGTGATAGATTCCGTAGCCGCTCTTGTTCCGCGAGCTGAAATCGAAGGCGAAATCGGAGATTCGTTTATGGGGCTTCAAGCACGTCTAATGTCACAGGCTTTGCGCAAAATTACTTCTATTGTGAGCAAATCAAAAACATGCTGTATTTTTATAAATCAGGTTCGTGAAAAAATCGGCATTGTGTATGGAAACCCGGAAACAACAACCGGTGGGCGTGCCTTGAAATTTTACGCATCGATCAGGGTGGAAGTCAGAAAAGCAGGGAGCATAAAAGACACTCAGGGCCAGATTGTCGGTGACCATGTTAATGCGAAGGTAGTTAAAAATAAAGTCGCTCCACCGTTTTGTACGGCCAGTTTTGATATTATTTTCAATGAAGGGATATCATACGAAGGTTCAGTTATTGAAGTTGCTATTGAAAGAAAAGTTATCGATAAGAAAGGCGCCTGGTTAAGTTTCGGTGATGTCAGATTAGGACAGGGTAAAGAATCCGCAAAAATTGAATTTAAGAAAAATCCTGAGTTATTCGCCAAACTTCTTGGTGAACTTAAAAAACGTAAATCGGATACCTTATCAGAAAATTTACATGAAATGGATGTTAAGGAGGAATGAAAATGAAATCAAGATCCGCGTTATACAAAATTACCATTTTACTTCTTTTAGGGATAATAATAGGTTCACACTTAAATAATATCGCTGATCTTTTTAAGTCGGGCAGGAATCAAAATGGTTTATCTGCTGATATATATGAGTTGCAAGATAAATTTATCAATATCGCGGAAGAGACGAGCAAAGCCGTTGTAGGGATTTCTGTATCGTCTGTTGTAAGAGGCATGTATCTACCCACTCCATATCAGGATGATTTTTTCAGGTTTTTCTTTGGTTTGCCGGAAAGGCAATACCGCCAGAGAGGGATGGGATCCGGATTCATAGTTGATAAACGAGGATATATTTTAACTAACGAACACGTTATCCATCAAGCGGACGATATAGAGATAATTCTTCCGGATGGCAGAAAATTTAAGGGTAAGTTGACCGGAGCGGATGTGAAATCGGATCTTGCTGTAATAAAAATTGATGCGGAGAATCTGAGTTTCATCGAAATGGGTGATTCCGATAAAGTAAAAACAGGTCAGTGGGCAGTAGCTGTGGGGAATCCGTTCGCTATATTTGAGAATAATCCACAACCTACGATGACGTTAGGGATTGTGAGTGCGGTTCACAGGAGTTTCCCTACATCCGATATGGGTAACAGGTATTATGGAGACCTGATCCAAACGGATGCGGCGATCAATCCGGGTAACAGCGGTGGGCCGTTGCTTGATATAAATGGTAAAGTAATCGGGATCAATGTGGCAATATTAAGCCGTACGGGGGAGAGCGCGGGTATCGGTTTTGCGCTTCCTGTAAACCAGGCAAAAAGAATTCTAAATAAACTGATTGCCGGCAAAAGCATAAAATACGGATGGATCGGTGTTGCTGTTCAGGATCTTTCGCCGGAGTTAATCAAAACATTTAATCTGAAAACTAAAGAAGGTGCGCTTGTCGGCAGAGTAATGCAGGGCGCACCCGCTGATAAAGCAGGTATTCGGCGAGGCGACATCATAACAAAAGTAAACGGCAAGAAAATAGGTTCAGTTGATGATTTAATTTATACTGTCAGCCAGATGGAAATCGGTAAACAAACAAATGTCGAACTGATTCGAAACGGAAAACTTCTATCGTTGCCTTTGCTTATTGGGGAAAGCAATTCGGCGCAAAGCGGGCAGGAAGAACAGGAACAAGTACCGCAACAATCCGTTGCGACTTCATGGAGAGGTATGCAGGTTGCCGATTTAACGCCTGAATTTAGGAAACAATTTGAACTTGAGGAAAAAGAAGGAATTTTAATTGTGGAAATTCAGCCGGGTTCCCCTGCGGAAATGTCGGGTTTAAAAGTCGGCGATGTGATAGATGAAATAAACAGAAAACCTGTCAGGAATACCAATGATTTTGTTTCAATAACCTCAGGTATTAAAGGTGATATACTTATTCATACATATAATCATGGATATATTATTATCAGGGAATAAATGGATACTGAACTGGAAAAATCTATAAAAGAGGCTGTTAAAGTAATCGGCCGTCGTGAGTTCAGTAAATTTGAAATAAAGGAATTTTTGCTTAAAAAAGGGTTTGCTCATCAAATTATCGATGAGACGATTGATTACCTGATTTTGAAAAAGTGGTATAACGAGACAAAATCCGCTATTGAACTTGCTGAAGGAAAAGCACGTAAAGGTTTTTACGGACCGGAATATATCACAAAATTTCTTTCCGATAAACAATATCCGCAAGAGATTGCGCGGGAAGCAGTATTATCTGTTTTTAAGGATGATGAGTATGAATATTTTCTTGCTGGAAAAACCGCAAATGAAAAATTCAGGCGGTTAAAGAGAAAATTCATTGAAATGAATGAAAATAGGTATAAAATAAGGTCAACCTTGGTTAATCATTTGATGAGCAGAGGATTTTCAGAAAAAATTTGTGAAGATGTTGCCGATAAGATAATAGATACCGAAACCTGTTGAAGGAGAAATAAATAAACTTTATGCGATCAAAAGAAATAAGGGATTTGTTTATTAAATATTTTAGTGATAATGGGCATCAGCATGTGGCAAGTTCACCTGTGGTACCTATGGCTGATCCGACTTTATTATTCACAAATGCGGGAATGAATCAATTCAAAGATGTGTTTCTCGGTAAAGAGGAACGTGAGTATAAAAGAGCTGTGAGTTCTCAGAAATGCATCAGGGCAGGCGGAAAACATAATGATCTCGACAATGTAGGTTTTACGGCACGACATCACACTTTTTTTGAAATGCTTGGTAACTTTTCTTTTGGTGATTATTTTAAAGAGGAAGCTATATATTTCTGCTGGGATTTGATGCACAACATAATGAAACTCCCGAAAGACAGGTTGTGGGTTACTGTATTTAAAGACGATGATGAAGCGATCACAATATGGAAACGGATCAGTGGATTGCCGGAATCACGGATTGTGAAACTGGGAACGAAAGATAATTTCTGGAGTATGGGAGAAACAGGGCCATGCGGTCCGTGTTCGGAAATATTGATTGATCAGGGAGCTAATTTAAGTTGTGGGCCTGATTGCGGTATCGGTTCTTGTGATTGCGACAGGTTTCTTGAACTATGGAACCTTGTTTTTATGCAGTTTAACCGAAGTGAGGATGGTGGAATATCACCGTTACCAAAACCAAGCATAGATACAGGTATGGGATTGGAGAGAATAACAGCGATTCTTCAGGGAGTAAACTCAAATTTTGAAACGGATTTGATTTTACCCATAATTAATGCGATTGAGGAAATATCCGGTAAAAAACATACAATCGATCAGAATGGAGCTCCATTCAGGGTTATTGCCGATCATGCACGGTGTTTGGCTTTCGCTTTAGCGGATGGTGCGTATCCATCAAACGAAGGAAGAGGCTATGTTTTGCGCAAAATACTCAGGCGAGGGGCGCGTTTTGGATTGAAAGTGGGCCTTGAGGAACCGTTTATCAGCAAACTCGTAAGCAAAGTCTCTGATGTAATGGGATACGCTTATCCGGAAATAGTAAAAAAACAAAAAGAAATTGAGGGAATAATATATAACGAAGAACTCAGATTCCAGGAAACTTTATCTGATGGAATGAAACGAATTAATGAAGTTATTGGCGCTGTAAAAGACAAAAATCTAAAAGTTATTCCCGGCGATCAGATATTTAAATTGTACGATACATACGGTATCCCAATGGATATTATTGAGGATGTTGCGAGAGAAGAACGCCTGAACCTGGATATGTCTACTTTTGAGGAAAATATGGAGAGGCAAAGGACTATGGCTAAATCCGCTCAAAAGGACACAACCGGAGCAAAAAAGGATGAGGTATATGTTGATTTGATGAAAGAGATCAAATCACCTGTTCTTTTTGAGGGATATGAAACTGAAGAGCTCACAACAAAAGTGATATACATCATTAAAAACGGTGAAAAATCCGCTTCAGCAGGCGAAGGAGACAAGGTAAACATAATATTGCAACGCACACCCTTTTATGCTGAATCGGGCGGACAAGTTGGGGATACAGGCAAAATAATATCCGATAATTCCGAGATTGAGGTAATAAATACATTTTCACCGGTTTCCGGTTTGGTTGTGCATAGCGCGAAAATAATCAAAGGGAAACTAAGTGTTGATGAAAAAGTGACGGCAATTATTGATAAAAATAGAAGGGAAGAAATCAGAAAACACCATTCAGCCACTCATTTACTGCATTATGCGCTTAGAACGGTGTTGGGTGAACATGTACGTCAGGCAGGGTCTCTTGTAGAACCCGACAGGTTCCGGTTTGATTTTACGCATTTCAAGTCGTTGACAGATCAGGAAACCGGGGAAATCATTAAGTTGGTGAATGATCTGATACAAAAAAATATAGGTCAAAAAACCGAACTGAAAGATATTAAACAGGCTCGGGAAGAAGGTGCGATGGCGTTATTCGGGGAAAAATACGCTGAGAATGTCCGTGTAGTAAGTTTTGGGGATATCAGTAAAGAATTGTGCGGTGGTACACATGTTAAATCGACTGGGGAAATAGGTTTTATGGCTGTTTGTGGTGAATCGTCTATCGCTTCCGGAGTGAGGCGTATAGAGGCGGTATGCGGTAAATCCGCACGGGATTATTATTTGAATAGAGATAGCATAATAAAAGAATTGTGCGGTTATTTGCGGACTTCACCTGAAGAGATAAAAGATAAGGTTGAAAAATTATCTGAAGATAAGAAAAAATTGGAAAAAGATATACAAAATCTTAAAACAAAAAAAGGGAAAGAATCGATTGACGAAATTCTCTGCGAAATAAAAACTGTTAATGGAATAAATTTACTTGTAAAAAATTGCGGAGATTGTGATAAAGAATATTTGCGTAGTTTGGGCGATTCGCTTAAAAACAAGTTGTCGAGCGCGGTTATTTGTTTGGGTGCAAAAAGCGGAGATCAAATAATTTTTCTGGTAATGGTTACGCAAGATTTGGTAAAACAGGGGTATCATGCTGGAAATATTATAAAGCAAATAGCTCAAGCTGCTGGAGGTAATGGAGGTGGGCGGCCGGATATGGCTCAGGCTGGAGCCAAAGATGTTGAAAAGCTTGATAGTGCTTTAGAGCAGATATATAGTTTAATTTAATTTTAAAAAAGTGGAGTATCCTATGGCTGAAGAAAATCCCAAGAAAAATCGAAGACGTAAAATACTGATTGATAAGGCGGTTCAGTTAAGATATACCTTGCTTCTATTGATTCTTATAGTAGTTTATTCTTCAAGTTTGGGGTACTCGTTTTATACAAATTATAAAACAGGTACAAAATTATTGCTTGTTAATTTGGAAGATAACCCGAAACTGAAAGAAAAACTTGAAAAAAACGATAGAATGCAAGGAATAACCATTATTGTTGGAATGGTAATTAATGCCCTTGTCATTACATACATAGGGATATTCTCAACCCATAAGATAGCCGGGCCTATTTATCGGTTCCGCAAACATTTACAAGGTATGAAGGAAGGCGATTTGTCCATACGGACTAAATTGCGCAAGAATGATCTGCTTAACGATATCGCTGAAGACTTGAACCAGACTTCCGCCAAAATGAGAGAATGTTTTATCGATGATATAAGCAAAGTGGAAATTATATCTGGTAAAATAAAAAAATTAAGTGAAGCGATACGAAAGAATCAGATAGATTTAAATGATGCCAGTATCGCACTAAACGATATAAATAGCGAAACAGAAAAATTTGTTTCCATGAAAAAGAAATTTTATGGAATTGAAACGACAGAAAGTTAATTATGAAATTTTTTGATAATCCAACTTATGGTGAAATAGACGAGTTTTTAAGTGACGAAATCCGCGAATCGGATGTTTCAGCAAAAGTAGCAGGAATAATAGAAAAAGTAAAAAAGTCTGGTGATAACGCTTTATTTGAACTGACGCGTGAACTGGATTCAGTGGATTTGTCTGCAAGTGGATTTAAAGTGGATGAAAAAGAATTAAAAAATTCTTTAGATAAACTTGATCCGGAGCTTGTAGAATCACTAAAAGTCGCGAAAACAAATATCGTGCGTTACCATGAACACCAGAAACGCCCGAATTGGCAATTTGAGATTGGTTACGGATCGTTTATCAGAGAAGTAAGTGTTCCTGTAAATAGAGTCGGTGTATATGTTCCGGGAGGTACGGCTCCTTTGGTTTCGAGTGTGCTAATGTCTGTTTTGCCCGCGAAAGTCGCTGGGGTTAAGGAAATAATTGTTGTAACGCCGCCGCAAAAAGACGGAAATATCAATGAAGGTATTTTAGCGGCATGTGCGATGTGCGAAGTTGATGGAGTTTATAAAATTGGAGGAGCCCAAGCAATATCAGCTATGGCCTTCGGTACGCAATCCATACCAAAAGTCGATATTATTGTAGGTCCCGGAAATCCATATGTGACAGAGGCGAAACGCCAGTTATACGGAGTTGTCGGGCTTGATATGATAGCCGGGCCAAGTGAAGTGCTGGTTCTCGCTGATGAAAATACTAATTCAGAATACGCTGCCTTGGATTTATTGTCTCAGGTTGAGCATGGACGTGACAGCAAAGGGATATGTATATCCACAAACAAAAAAGTCCTGGAAAAAATCGAAACTGAAATAGATAAACAAACAAAGAAATTGTCCAGAAAAGAAATATTGAAGGTTTCAGTTGATAAAGGAATAGTATTTGTTAAAGTTGATAAAGTAAACCGAATGATTGATCTTGTTAATCATATTGGCCCTGAACATCTGGAAATAATGCTTCAGGAGCCGAAAACAGTCATCGACAAAATAACAAATGCCGGAGTTGTCTTTATTGGAAGTTATACTCCCGAAGCGGTTGGCGATTATATCGCCGGGCCGTCGCATGTACTTCCTACTGGAGGTAAAGCGAAATTCTTTTATGGATTATCGATATATCATTTTCTCAAGAAAATGAGCTATATATCATACACGAAAGAAAAATTAGACAGCGTAGCCAGGCATATAATAAACATTTCGAAATGTGAAGGTTTGGATGCGCATTTAAAATCTGTTGAGATTAGGACAAAGAAAGAATGACACAATATTTTAGAAACAATATATTTACAATGGATTCATATGTACCCGGAATTCAACCTAAAGAGTCCGGTGTGATAAAATTAAACACAAATGAGAACCCATATCCGCCTACGAGCAAAGTGATAGAAACGCTAATTAAAGGAATAAACGGAAAATTACGTTTATATCCAGATCCTTTATGCGATAACCTGCGGGAAAAGATCGGTTCTGTTTGCAATGTTGATATGGATCAGATTATTGTCGGAAACGGGTCCGACGAAATACTTACTTTGATAATGAGGTCTATCGTTGACCCAAACGATGATGTTTTGCTCCTTTATCCGACATATACTTTGTATCATGTTCTTGCAAAAGAAGCCAATGCTAAAATTCTTGAATATGAACTTGATGAGAATTTTCAGATTCCGGAACCATTTTTCGCGCAAAAATGTAAACTGTGTTATGTTCCTAATCCGAACGTACCGGCGGGTAATCTTGTAAGTAAAAATGAACTTGAAAGAATTGCTTTTAATATAAAAGGAATACTGGTTATTGATGAAGCTTATGTGGATTTCGCGGAAGAAGATTCGATAGATTTGCTTAAGAAACATGATAATATAATTATAACTCGTAGTTTTTCAAAATCATTTTCTCTTGCGGGGATGAGAATTGGGTTTGCGATATCCTCAAAAGAGATAATAAAAAATATAATGAAAATTAAAGATTCATATAATGTCAACCGCCTAAGCGCAATTGCCGCTGAAACTGCTTTGGACGATATTGCCGTAATAAAAGATCAGATATCGGTTATAAAACATCGCAGAGACAGATATTCCGATATTTTGAGAAAAATGCAATTTCAGGTTTTACCGTCGCAGACCAATTTTTTATTTGTTAAACCACCTTGTGTTGAATCAAAATATTTATATGAGAAATTATGGGAGAGAAAAATACTTGTCAGGTTTTTCAATCAACCAAGGGTTAACGATTATTTGCGGATAACAATAGGTACTGAAGAGGAAATGAGTTATCTTGTGAAAAATATAGAAGAGATTCTGGAGATATATTTGACAAAATGAATAAGCGTGAAGCAGAAATAAAAAGAGTAACAAAAGAGACAGATATTTTTGCAAAAATAAATATTGATGGAACTGGTTTGAGCAAAATTAACACGGGAATCCCATTTTTTGACCATATGCTGGTTTTATTTTCAAAACACGGCCTTTTTGATATTGAGCTGACGGCAAAAGGTGATATAGATGTGGATTATCACCATACAGTTGAAGACGCCGGCATAACACTTGGTATAGCTTTCGATAAAGCTCTCGCGGGTAGAGAAGGCATTCACAGATATGGTTTTGCCACGGTTCCCATGGATGAGGCGCGAATTGAAATTGCCATAGATATCGGAGGAAGACCCTATATAATTTATGATGTCCAGCATCTGGATAAATGCATAAAGGATATACCTGTTCAATTATTTGAGGAGTTTTTCAGGGCATTCGCAGTAACGGCGAAAATGAATATTCATATAAGATATATTTATGGGGTTAATCCTCATCACATAGTGGAATCAATGTTTAAAAGTTTTGCGAGATCTTTAGACCAGGCTTGTATTTTTGATCAGAGAATGATAGGAATTGTTCCATCAACTAAAGGAGTCTTATGATCACTGTTGTAGATTATGGTATGGGGAATATAAAAAGTGTTGTAAAAGCGCTGGAATATGTTGGAGCTCAGGTTGAACTGACTTCAAGCAGTTCTCAGGTTGAAAAAGCGCATTCACTTATAGTTCCGGGAGTTGGTGCTTTTGACGATTGCATGGCTAATCTAAAAAAGAAAAATCTTGATACCGCTATAAGAAAACATATTTTTAAAGGCAGGCCGTATTTAGGCATTTGTCTTGGACATCAAATATTATTTGAGGCTAATGAAGAAAGCCGGAAGAATCAGACAGGATTGGGAATATTCCCCGGAACAGTAAGAAAATTCGTTCAAAACCTAAAAGTTCCACATATCGGATGGAACCAGATAAAAATATACCGGAAAAAATGTCCAATTTTAAAAGGTATAGAGGATGGTGAATCTTTTTACTTCGTACATTCCTATTATACTGAACCGATAGATAGCAGAATTGTTGCCGCGAGAACTGATTACGGTATAAATTTTACATCTATGATATGGGATGGTGCAAAATTGTTTTCTGTCCAGTTTCATCCGGAGAAGAGTCAGAAAGCTGGTCTTGCTTTGCTGAAAAATTTCTGTGAATTATTCGAATGAAAGGTGTTATCCGGTATGATCATTCCTGCAATAGATCTTAAAGATGGAAAGTGTGTGCGTCTTGTTCAGGGCAAAGCCGACGATGTTACTGTTTTCAGTAACAATCCGGGTGAAATAGCTTTAAAATGGCATGATTGTGGCGCGTCACGGTTGCATGTGGTTGATCTTGATGGCGCTTTTGAGGGATCACCAAAAAATCTTGATGGGCTGAAATGCATCAGAAAACATTTTGAAGGCATTATAGAGTTTGGCGGAGGAGTCAGGACCGAAGAAGATATAAAGAAATTAAGAGATATAGGTATTGATAGAATAGTTCTTGGAACTATGGCTTATCAATCGGAAACTTTTGTAAAAAAATGTCTGGATCAGTTCGGGAAAATATTTATAGCTGGAATTGACGCCAAAAACGGTATGGTTGCCATAAAAGGATGGGTTGAAACCACAGAGCTTAAAGCTGTTGACCTTGCTGTAAATATGCAAAACATGGGAATCAGTGAGATTATTTTTACGGATATCATGTGTGATGGTATGTTGCAAGGCCCGAATATAGATAGCCTTAAGAAAATATTAGGTTTTGTGAATATACCGGTAATATCCTCTGGAGGAATAAGTTCAGTTGATGATATCCGGAGATTGGTTCCATTAAAAAAAGAAGGCCTTGGAGGCGTAATTATCGGTAAAGCATTATATACAGGCGATATCGACTTAAAAGAGGTGATAAGATGCTGGCAAAAAGAATAATACCATGTCTTGACGTGAATAATGGGCGGGTTGTTAAGGGTGTAAATTTCCTGAATCTGACTGATGCTGGTGATCCGGTTGAAGCGGCTTGCAAATATGACGAGATGGGCGCCGATGAACTGGTGTTTCTCGATATAACAGCGTCATCCGATGATAGGGATATAATGATACATGTTGTCGAAAAAACAGCGGAAAAATTGTTTATACCTCTTACTGTAGGTGGAGGTATTAGGGATTTAAAAGATATAAGAAACCTTCTTAACGCCGGTGCGGATAAAGTATCAATAAATACGGCGGCTGTACAAAATGTCGATCTTGTCAAACAGTCCGCGAAAAAGTTTGGGTCGCAATGTATTGTTGTGGCGATCGATGTAAAAAAAGTTGGAGAACAATACGAGGTGTTTATCCACGGTGGGCGAACCCCCACCGGTCTTGAAGCAATAAAATGGGCAAAAAAAGTAGAAAAATTCGGAGCGGGAGAAATACTTCTCACAAGTATGGATGCTGATGGTACAAAAAAGGGTTATGATATAGAAATTACACGAGCTATATCAGACACACTAAAAATACCTGTTATAGCATCGGGTGGTGCTGGTGAGCTGGTTCATCTATATGAAGCGCTTGAACTTGGTAATGCTGACGCGGTGCTTGCGGCTTCGATTTTTCATTTCGGGAAATATAACATAAGGCAATGTAAAGAATACCTTGCTTCGAAAGGAGTTCCAGTAAGATTATGAATTTTATAGAAAATATTAAATTTGACCAAAACGGGCTTGTCCCGGCGATAATCCAGGATATTGAAGACGGCACGGTTTTAATGATGGCTTACATGAATAAAGATGCTCTTATTGCCACCATTAATACCGGAAAAACAAATTTCTGGAGCAGATCAAGGCAAAAATATTGGATTAAAGGAGAATCATCAGGGCATACACAGGACGTACAGGAAATTTATTACGATTGTGACGGCGATACTCTTTTAATAAAAGTGAAACAGCATGGAGGAGCATGTCATACCGGATACAGATCGTGTTTTTACTCGAAAGTTGAATCCGATGGTAATGTTACTATTGTGGGAGAAAAAGTATTCGATCCCGATAAAGTATATAATAAATAAAGGATTAACCCCGTTTGAAAAAACGGGGTATTTTTTTTATGAAAGCACTGGTTTTATCTAATTTAAAGATGTCTTTACAAAATGTTGAGGTGCCTAAACCTGATAAAGGGGAATGCCTTATAAAAGTAAAACTTGCGGGGATATGCAATACTGATCTTGAGATTATTAAAGGATACATGAATTTTTCAGGGATTGCGGGGCATGAGTTTGTCGGTGTGGTTGAGGAATCACCCGATGAATCTTTTCTTGGGAAAAGAGTTGTGGGCGAGATAAATATCGGTTGCGGAAAATGCGGATTTTGTTTATCGGGGAATAAAGAACATTGTACCGATAGATCTGTGTTGGGAATATTCAATAAAAATGGTGTATTTGCGCAATATATAACATTACCATTAGAAAATCTTTTTATTGTTCCCGATAGTGTATCTGATGAAGAATCGGTTTTTGTAGAACCTCTTGCGGCGGTCATAAGAATATTTGACCAGGTCAAAATCAGGCCGAACACTCGAATAGGAATATTGGGCGATGGTAAACTTGCTTTATTAATTGCCATGGTTTTACAGTCCAGTGGATTTTATAAATTCTCGATATTTGGGCATCATAAAAGCAAACTTGATTTAATCAAAGATCAAAATACTGAAAAATTTCTTACCGTACATGAAAATCAATTTCAATCTTATGACTATATTGTTGAGGCAACCGGATCGCAAACCGGATTTGAACAAGCTCTTAATTTATTGAAACCACAAGGGACGTTGATTTTGAAAAGCACTATCGCCGGATTGTCAAATTTCAATCTTGCTCCGATAGTAATTAACGAGATAAACCTTATAGGATCCAGATGCGGAAGGTTTATGCCGGCGTTGAATATGTTATCCGCAAAAAAAATTGATTTAAGCGATATGATTACGGCTAAGTATAATATTAATAACTGGGAAATAGCGTTTGAAAGGGCTGAAGAGAAAGATTCTCTCAAAATTTTGCTTGAGTTGTAAGAATATAAATGTAAAAAAGGCCGTATTAAAGTATAAAAACAGATAATACGGCCTTTTATAAATAAAAAATATTACTCTTGAGTATTTGATGTAGCGGTAATATGTGTCAATGTGTTTTTATCAGGAAACGCGTAATATTGGACATTGGTTTTCATACCTGCTTTTAGTTGATCTTTCGTAGATTGTTGTCCGTCAACAGTATAAGAAACGTAATCAGGAGTTAATAAAGTTAGTGTTGTATCATCCGGCATTTTGACGGTTAAAGAATCATTTTCTATTGATTCAATAGTCCCTTTTGCAGAATGATCTCCTGCCTGGCTGTAAGCATTTATGCAGAAAACAGATAATGCGATAGCAAAAACAAAACATACAGCTGTAACTTTGATAAATAATTTCATGCTGATTTCTCCTTTTCTGAGAGTTATGTATAAAACCCGATAAAACAAATCGTAATGACTTATTAAATAATTAATATATAAAAATAAAAAATATGTCAAATTAAATTAATTGCGGATATATTTTTTATGCCACATTTCGAGTATAAAAAACAGCCATAAATTATTTCCGTAATCTTTTATGCCCATCTGGTGCTGATTCCATAATTTTTCCATATAATCTCTTTTTATTATAGAAGACAGGAAAGAGTTCTTTGAAAGAATAGTTTCATGAAAAACATTTTTCAGGTCAGATCTGAGCCAAGAGCTTACAGGGATTTCGAAACCTTGTTTTTTGCGGTACAGTATTTCATCAGGAATAATGTTTTCCAAAGATTTTTTAAAGATGTATTTTGTACATAATTTTTTCAATTTAAGGTTAGCGGGAATTTTTGCCGTGAATTCCATAAATTTATGGTCAAGTAGAGGAACTCGCACTTCAAGAGAATTAGCCATGCTTGCCCTGTCTACTTTTACAAGATAATCATCGGGCAAAAATGTTTTAATTTCAGTATATAATACTTTATCGAGATAATTGCTGGAGTCAGCATTATTATAATGATTCATCATCAATGTTTTTGGCGAGTATCCGTTGACTTTGTTCCTGAAATCATTATCAAAGATATCCGTGAGAAGTTTTTCACTGTTGACGGAAATAGTGTTGAAATATCCTTCAAACGGATCTTTTGCAAGGTTGTTGAATAATGTTTTTGCCCTGAACATTCTGGGGAGCCAGTCGGCTTTTGGGTAAAATGCTCCCATTGTTGAAAAAAGAGGTTTTCTAATAAAAGATGGTATAAATAATCTTATCTGATTTTCGATGTTATCAAAAATGTATCTTCGATATCCCGCGAAATTCTCATCACCGCCATCTCCGGATAGTGCTACTGTGACTTTATTTCTTGTCATTTTGCATAAATAGTAACTGGGAAGCGCAGAAGAATCGGCAAAAGGCTCATCGTAAAAATAAAGCAATTTATCCATTATTTCTATGGCATCAGGTTTGACAATATATTCTGCGTGGTCGGTATTAAATAGGCGGGCGGTTAATTCAGCATACGGCAATTCCGAAAAATTTTTATTCTCAAACCCTATTGAGCATGTTTTTATGGGTTCTTTATTTAATTTAGCCATAGTGGCGACAATAGCGCTTGAGTCTATCCCGCCACTGAGGAACGCGCCTAAAGGCACATCGCTTATCAGGTGCGAAGATACGGATTCGGTTAGCTGTTCGATTATTTGTTCTTTAAAATATTGTTCGGATTGATTTATTTTATCGGCGAAAGATATATCCCAGTACTGTTCTATCTTAAGCCCGGGATTGTTGAGATTGAAAACCATATAATGAGCGGCATCAAGTTTCTTTATGTTGCTGAATATTGTTTTTGGCGCAGGAATGAAAGCATATGTGAGGTAATCATATATTGCCTGATAATCAAGTTCTTTATTGATATACGAACCATATTCGAGTATAGGTTTTATTTCCGAACCGAAAACTAACTTTTTGCCGTCAAAAAAATAATAAAGAGGTTTGATTCCCAATCTATCGCGAGCGATGAACATAGTTGATCTGTTTTTATCCCAGATAGCAAAAGCAAACATTCCCTGGAGCATTTCGACGGATTTTTCGCCGTATTCCTCGTACAGGTGAACGATTGTTTCAGTATCGGAATGGGTTGTGAATACGTGACCTTTATTTTCGAGTAATTTTTTTAATTCCAGAAAATTATATATTTCTCCATTGAAAACGATCCATATGGTTTCGTTTTCATTAGATAAAGGTTGTTTGCCTCCTTCGAGGTCGATAATGCTTAATCTGCGGTGGGCGAGGCCGACGAATCGATCGGTATAATAACCTTCGGCATCAGGCCCTCTGTGTATCATGGTGGAATTCATTTTTTTCAATGTTTCGGCGCAGACATTTTCACGGTCAATATTGAAAATTCCAGTGATTCCGCACATAACTTAAATCCTCTTATGAATGATTTTAGCGGGATTCCCGACAGCGATGGAATAATCCTCAATTTCTTTTGTTACATTGCTTGCGGCGCCGATAACGCATTTTTTCCCCACATTAGCCATAACAAGCGCGCCGTTTCCGATCCATGTATCTTCACCGATGATTATTTTCGGGTATTCGCCTCCCTGTTCCCTTATGGGGATATCGATTCGATCAATATAATGTTGTTTTGCGCCATTTATGATGTCAACATTGCTTCCAATTAAAATATCGTCTCCCAAATCAACATCGCCAATAGTGCAATATGTGCCGATATAAACTTTTTTGCCGATAGAAGCTTTTTCACTGGAAAATATGGTTCCGAATCCTATATAGCAATCAAGTGAGCATTTGTTAAATACGAGAAAATAAAATGCCCTGCGCAAATAATTGCCGATTAACCCGGGGAACAATGCGAAAAATTGGCTCATTCCCTGAAAAGGTTGTTCGGACGTGATAAAAATCTTTTCTATTTTATAGATTAAAAAAAATGGAAAAACCAAAATGAAACATAAAATGTTAAATGAATTTTTTATAAATGATTTCATCTCTTTCCCGGCATTATCTCAAGATAAATTCTGCGGTAATTTTCAACCATTTTATCAAATGTAAAGTTATCTTCTATTCGTTGCCTCGCGTTTGTTCCATACTCTTTCATTTTTCTTTCATCGGATAATAGATCGATAATATTATCGGCAAGAATACCACTATTACTTACCGGTACCAATTTACCGGTTATGTTTGGTATAACGATTTCTCTGTTGCCTCCGACATCCGTGGCGACCGATGGTTTTGAAGCGCCCATCGCTTCAAGTAAAGTTACGGATGTGGCTTCCATAATGGAAGGAAGAACAAATAAATCGATACCCATAAGTATTTCAGGAACATCGGTTCTTGTGCCCAGAAACTTTACAAATTTATCAAGGTTTAATTCGTTGACTTGTTTCACGAGATCAGATTTAACCGGACCATCGCCAACAATGTATAATAGTGTATTGCTTATTTTATCTTTTACAGTATTTATAGCGTCAATAAGTGTTTTGTGGTCTTTAATCGGGTCAAGCCTGGCAATAATTGCGACGATTTTTTTATCTTTTGGGAACCCTAATTTGTCACGGATATCGTTTTGATTATAATATTTCGGAAATCTTGTTATATCTATTCCATTATAAACTACTTCTATTCGCGATTCAGGGATTTTTTCATATTTTACAAGACTGTCTTTGCTAAATTTTGAGACGCCGGTATAATAATTTGTCCAAAACTGGAATATCTTATTAAAAACCACCCTTTTCCATCGTACTTTATCCGGTTGATGCCGGCCATGTTCAGTAAAAACAATACCAGGTTTGTTTTTACTTAACATTTTAGCCATTGCTGAATAAAAATATGGTGTGTATTGATGAGCGTGTATTACATCTATTTTCTTATCAGATATGAGTTTGGCAAAATTTTTCGATAACTCGAAATCAATACCTTCTTTTCGGTTTAGACAAAATACTTCACCGCCTTCATCTTGTATTAATTTGCTTATATAACCCAAAGAATCCAGGCAACAGAAAGAAAACTTAAATGATGGATCAAAATTTTTGGAAATATCGTAAGCTAATTTTTCAGCGCCGCCGATTTCTAATGTATGCAAAACTTGTAAAATATGTATTCTGTTGTAAACCATGGTAATCCAGTGTAGTATATTTTTGAGTTCTACTGCAAAATTATTTTAAATATAATAAGTTCAGTATAATCAATTAATAAAGAAAAGTAACGGAAAATAATAAATATCATGAATAATCTATTAATATATAGAAAAATATATATTACTATACAACAAAAAAATAATTAAATGTTATATTGAATAATAAAAAAATATGTTCTATAATAATAATATGGAGATATTGTGCAAATTGTAAAAATCTTGTTTTTAAAATAAAAGAGGAACATAAATAAAAAAAACCTGAAAAAGGGGGGGATTTTAATGAATAAATCTTGTCTGAAAGGTTTATTGAGTATTTTCTCATTATTCTCAATTCTGTGTGGCTCGGTTTTTGCGGACTTTGTAGTTATAACGGTACCAAAAAACCCATTAAAGCCTACCCTGCCGCACCCGGCGTATAATGGGCATCCCACAACATTTAAAGCTATCTGCAGGAATAATACTGCGGCAACTCCTCCAGGGGTAAGCGGTACAATATGGTATCAGTGGGATTTTAATGGTGATGGCGATTATGACGATACCGGTGAAGCTGTAAAAACCACTACAAACCCATACAATTTGGAAGCGATATCAACATATCCAACCCAGACAAAAGACAAGCGAATATCAGCTATGGTACGCGCCAGTAATACTTCAGCGAGCGGTCCATGGGTATACGCGAGTTATCCGGTTTATATTTACGCTAATGTTCCGGCAGTACCTAATAGCGGGACAACGATAAATGCTACTGATGATCAGTTAGCGATAATGCGTGATGTGGCTATTGACGATGGGTTATGGTATATACATAAAACGATGACCGGAAAATCGGGAAGCCTTGGAACAATTACAGGTTATATCCCAAAAAATTCAACACATGAGGCGGGTCGAACTACCGGTTCAAATTCAGCCTGTATGTGGGCATTTGAAATAAACGGGCATTTGCCTGCGTATCCTCCGGGTACACCAGATGTTCCGACTCAGAATCAGCAATACTGGGAAAACGACCCGTATTCTGAAACGGTCTGCCGAATGATGAATTTTGTACTTGCAAGGTTGGCGGTGGTAACTATTCCGACCAGTGACGAGTATAATACTTCTGATGGGGAAAGTACCGCTTTACGAGTTGATGGGACTTCCGATACCAAAGCGTTACAATGCGATACTAATATCGCGTATGATATGGGTTTAATCGCAGGAGCTTTAGCATTGACAGGACATGCGGGTAAACCCGCAAAAGTGGGAATTGCCACTTATGTTAACGGAAAAAATATGGAATATATTGTACAGCAGGTTGTTGACCATATAATGTATGCTCAGATTGACAGTGGCGGTGGTATGGGATCGTGGATTTACACTCCGGCGAATGGATCATTGAACACAGATAGTGCCGATGCATCGGCCGCGCAATGGTCTTATATTGGGCTTGAGGCGGCGGAAAAAGCTATGGGTAATGTCAAAGTTTATATAACTAAAAAATGTAAAGCAAAGATAGCATATAATTTGTTTATTAATAAATTTACCGACGGTGGAGCAAGGTACAGAAGCAATTCAGGAGATTCAAATTATCAACTTACTGGTGGCGCGCTTGTTGCGGCAGGATGGCTTGGATGGAATCAGACTTCTTTTCCAAATGATAGCTCCACACCTTATGCGCCGCATACCACATATACGGCGGCCCAATGTAAAGCGCTTTATACTACTTATATGAATTATGTTTCCACAAATACTCGCTGGTTGGAAAGTATTGGAGGAGAGACGGCATTTAATGGTATGTGGTATAGTGGAAACTGGTATAACCGCCCGGCTACATGGGGTGTTTCACCAACTTCTTATGGAGCGACATATTCAATTTATTCTATTCAAAAAGGATTGCGGACATTAGAAAATCCTTCGGTTGTAGAAGTTGTTGATCCGAGCAATGGTACACGTCATAATTGGTATAAAGAGTTTGCCACATATTACATAAATAATCAGTATGCGGATGGTCATTGGGTTGATGCACGCGTGGAATCATGGATAGGCTATTATTATCTGGGCCCTGAAATGTTAACAGCGTTTGGAGTATTGGTATTGACTCCGAGTGTGTTTGTCGCTAAACCTGTTGCTTACGCTGAGGCGAGTCCGATGACTGTGGTAGCCGGTTGTGCAGGCGGTTCGAATGGTGATGTTACGTTTAATCATAATGGATCGTTTACAGTTGATCCTGCGCGAACGATAACGCGCTATACGTGGATGTGCAATGTTCCATCGAATGTGACTGAGACAGGGTATGACACTTATTTCCAAAATAATACACCTGACCTGGATACAACAGATGGTCAAACGCCATATGTGTATAAATATAATTCCGCAGGGACCTACAAAGCTGTGTTAAGGGTGAAAGATGATATAAATCAATATAGTTATTTTACAATAACAGGCATATCTGTTCTGCAACCAACAAATGTTGCTCCTACGGCGGTAATAACCGGAGTATCACCTACTGTGGTTGGTAGTGGTAATATTGTTACCGTAAAAAGAAGTGGGGTAGTTAATTTGACCGGCGTGACCAGTACCGATCCGAACTCTGCATGCGGTGATACCCTTACATATGCGTGGGATGTTGATGGAGTTGGTGGTTTTAATGATGGTACTACTTTGACAAAGGAAATAGATGTTGATCTGGCATATGTATTGCCGGAAGGTCCGTATCCTATAGCAAAAGTAGTGAAACTACAGGTGAAAGATACAGGTAATCTGACTGATGATGAACAAGTTACATTGAATATTTATGGAGATAAACCACAAGCGGTAATAAGCGCAAATCCATTAGTGCCGGCGTGTAATCAGGATGTTAATTTCGGAAGTTCAGAAAGTACTTCATCAATACCCGGAAAATATAATATTGTTGAGTGGCGATGGGATTATGGCGATGGAAGTGCATATGGCAGTGGAGCGACAACTGTGCATAGTTACAATCACTATGGTACCTACACCGCAAGATTGCAGGTTAGGGATGATGATGGATCAAATAATTGGTCTGATTGGGTCAGCACGACGATACAGGTAAGCGCAGGTAATGTGGCGCCGGTATCGCGGGCCGGGGGTCCGTATGTGGTGAATGAGGGAGACGGAGTTTCTCTGGATGGGAGTACCAGCAGTGATTCGAACACGGTTTGCGGAGATTCGATAGTCAGTTATGCGTGGGATCTGGATGGTGATGATGATTTCAATGATGCTACCGGTGCAACCCCTGCTATAGGGTGGGCGGTACTGGATGGGTTGAATCATCCGGCGAACCCGTCGACAGGGTTGCCGAAAAATGTTGTTAAGCTGCGTGTTACGGATAGTTTTGGGTTGCAGAACGTATCGCAGGCGGATTTGGTGATTTACGGTAACAGTCCTGTGGCGTCGATATCGGTGAATCCGAATCCTGCGGCTTGTAATCAGTCGATAACTTTCAGTGGAGCTACTTCTACTG